>JGI12627J18819_10000227_pt1 | contig 18656 bp, 17 predicted proteins | sample TexAe_OM1H0_M2_FD_18819 | JGI IMG/M metagenome (IMG submission 18819)
AGGTGCACGAGCGTGCCCGCCGAGTGGCCGGTGGCCTGGCGGCGGCCGGCATCGGCCACGGCGACGGGGTCGGTGTGCTGGCTGGAGCGCCGGTGGAAATCGCACCGACGGCTCAGGGGCTGTGGATGCGCGGCGCCAGCCTGACCATGCTGCACCAGCCCACACCGCGCACCGACCTCGAATTGTGGGCAAAGGACACCACCACCGTCGTCGACATGATCGAGGCNAAGGCGGTGATCGTCTCCGACCCGTTCATGCCGGCCGCGCCGGTGCTCGAGCAACGCGGTNTCAANGTGCTGACTATCGAGCAACTGCTGGCGTCCGACCCGATCGACCCCNTCGACACCGATGAGGACGACCTGGCGCTCATGCAGTTGACATCCGGCTCCACCGGTTCTCCGAAGGCGGTGCACATCACGCACCGCAACATCTACTCCAACGCCGAGGCGATGTTCATCGGCGCCAAGATGGATCCGAGCGGCAACGACGTGATGCTCAGCTGGCTACCGTGCTTCCACGACATGGGCATGGTCGGCTTCTTGACCGTGCCGATGTACTTCGGCGTCGAGCTGGTCAAGGTCACGCCGATGGACTTCCTGCGCGACACGCTGCTGTGGGCCAAGCTGATCGACAAGTACGGCGGCACAATGACGGCCGCCCCCAACTTCGCCTACGCGCTGTTCGCCAAGCGGCTGCGCAATCAGGCCACTCCCGGTCAGTTCGACCTATCCACGCTGCGGTTCGCGCTCTCCGGTGCCGAGCCGGTGGACCCCGCCGACGTCGAGGATCTGATCGACGCCGGAAAACCGTTCGGGTTGCGACCCGAGGCGGTCATGCCCGCGTACGGGATGGCCGAGACCACCCTGGCGGTGTCGTTCTCCGAACTCGGCGATGGTCTGGTGGTTGACGAGGTGGACGCCGATCTGCTGGCCGCGCTGCGCCGCGCCGTGCCAGCCACCAAGGGCAATACCCGCCGGCTGGCTTCGCTCGGTCCGCTGCTGACGGGCATCGAGGCCCGCATCGTCGATGACGACGGCGCCGTGCTGCCGACCCGCGGCGTCGGGGTGATCGAGTTGCGCGGTGAACCCCTGACCCCCGGTTACACCACCATGGGCGGGTTCATCCCCGCGCAGGACGAGAACGGCTGGTATGACACCGGCGACCTCGGCTACCTGATGGAGAACGGGCACATCGTGGTGTGCGGTCGGGTCAAGGACGTCATCATCATGGCCGGCCGCAACATATACCCGACAGACATCGAGCGGGCCGCCGGCCGGGTTGCCGGTGTTCGCCCGGGCTGCGCGGTCGCGGTGCGGCTCGACGCCGGGCATGCGCGGGAGAGCTTCGCCGTCGCGGTCGAATCCAACGCGTATCAGGACCCCGCCGAGGTGCGTCGCATCGAGCACCAGGTCGCACACGAGGTGGTGAGCGAGGTCGACTTGCGGCCGCGTAACGTCGTGGTGCTCGGTCCCGGGACTATCCCGAAGACCCCGTCGGGCAAGCTGCGGCGGGCCAACTCGGTCACCCTGGTCACCTAATCTCGGCGAGCAGACGCAAAGGCCCTTCGACACGCCGTAATTACGGAGCTTTTACGTCTGCTCGCGCGAATTACCAGGCGTGGACCCGGTTTTGGGCCGGCTCCAGCCCCAGTTCGATGAGCAGCTCGGTGGCGTCGGCCGCCTGCTCGCACAGCGTGGGAACCTCGGGGCGTTCGGCGGCAGTGAAGTTCTCCAGCACGAACGCCGCCGGATCCTTGTATCCCGGCGGTCGACCGATGCCGATCCGCACCCGCTGAAAGTCCTTGGTGCCCAACGCGGATGCAATCGAGCGCAGCCCGTTGTGACCACCCTCGCCGCCGCCGATCTTCAGTCGGATCAGACCGAAGTCGATATCCAGGTCGTCGTGAATGACCACTACGTCAGCCGCAGGCACCGAATAGAACTTGGCCAGTGGGCCGAGTTGGCGGCCGGACTCGTTCATGAAGCAGCGCGGCTTGGCCAGCACCACCGACCGTCCGCCAAGCCGGCCGGTGACGATCTCCGCACCGGAACGCTTGTGCGCCTTGAACGCTGAACCCAGCCGGGCGGCNAGCCGGTCNGCGACCATNAACCCCAGATTGTGCCGGGTCTGGGCATAGTTTGGCCCCGGGTTGCCCAGGCCGACCACCAANAGCGGTCCGGCCATGGATTATTCGGATTCGGTCTCGGACTCGGACGCCTCGGACGCCTCGGCCTCTTCGCCGGCCTCCTCGGCCGGCTCCTCGGCCTCGGCCACTTCGCCGGCGCCCTCGGCTTCGAGCTCCTCGGCGGTCGGTGCGTTCACCACGTTGACGACCAGCAGGTCGGGGTCGGAAATCAGGGTGACCCCCGGCGGCAGTGCGATCTGTCCGGCGGTGAACTGGGTACCCGGTTCGGCGCCTTCGACCGACACGACCAACTCTTCCGGAATCGACAACGCCTCGGCCTCGATCTCGACGGTGTTGGCCTCCTGGGTGACCAACGTGCCGTATGCGGCCTCGCCCTGGACGTCGATGCCGACCTCGACGACCACCTTCTCGCCGCGACGCACGACCAGCAGATCGGCGTGCTGGATGGTGTGGCGGATCGGGTGGATCACAAGCGCCTTGGTCAACGCCAGCTGCTCTTTGCCGTTGATGTCGAGGGTCAGCACCGCGTTGGTGCCGGAGTGCCGCAGCACCGCCGCGAAATCGTGGCCGGGCAGCTCCAGGTGCTGCGGGTCAGCCCCGTGACCGTAGAGGACGGCGGGAATCTTGCCGTCACGACGGGCCCGCCGGGACGCGCCTTTGCCGGTCTGGGTGCGTACCGAGACGGTCAGCTGATTGACTGCAGATTTAGCCATGGTGTCGCTCCTGTGTCAGTGTTCCTGGCACGGCGATGGTCGCGACAAACCGCTGAATCGGTCTGAATCGGTCCCCGTCGATAACGGTGAAGTGCAGTTTTTGCTGCAGCCACCCTCGCCGTGACGCCCGGTCAGGTTAGCGCATCAGCACCTCAGAGCGGAAATTTGGTCTCCGTGAGCCGTTCGGACAGCTCCCACAGGGCGCTGCCGGTTCCCGCGCGTTTGGCNAGCGGGCTGCGCCCGACCGGCCGGCTGCGTCCCGCAGTGCCGAAGCTTGGGCCGATGAAGCTGTTGCCCGGTACGTCCTGCGAGGCGGCATATAGCGTTTGCCGGGCACCGAAGTCGGCGTCGGTCGCCAGCACGCGGGTGGCGGCGGACATCACCGCGTCGCCGAACTTGCGACCGGTCCGGCCCTGCAGGTTGGTGTGCGAGTAACCGGGGTGGGCCGCCAGCGCACGCAGCGGCGAGCCGGCCGTCGCTAGCCGCCGCTGCAGCTCGCTGGTGAACAACAGGTTGGCCAGCTTGGATTGGCCGTAGGCCACCCACGCCGAATACGGTCGCGACTTCCAGTTCAAGTCCCGAAGGCTGATGTAGCCCATCCAGTGCATCAACGACGACACGGTCACCACCCGGTCGGTGATCTTCGGCAACAGCAGGTTGGTGAGCGCGAAATGGCCGAGATGGTTGGTGCCGATCTGGGTCTCGAAGCCGTCGGCGGTCACCGCGTGCGGGACGGCCATCACGCCGGCGTTGTTGATCAGGACGTCAACGCTGTCCACCCCGTCGGCGAACTGCCGCACCGAGGCCAGATCCTGCAGGTCGAGGCGGCGCACCTCGACGTCCCCGGTCATCTCCCGGGCGGCGGCCTCGCCCTTTCCGGTGTTGCGGACGGCCAGGGTGACCTGGGCACCGACGCGGGCCAGCTCGCGGGCTGTTACAGCGCCGAGGCCGCTGTTGGCGCCGGTGACGATCACCGTGCGTCCGGCGAATGAGGGCAGATCTGCAGCGGTCCAGGACGTCATGGCAAACACATTAGTGCGGTGGTGTTGCGCGCCGGGAGTACAGCTACCTTCGGCCCGCCCGGCCTTCACCGTCCTCACCGGGGAGAACTGGTAACTGGACCGCCATCAGCACGGTCATCGTGTCGAAAACCCGCCGCACGTCGTCGGCCTAGCCGACCGTTGTATCCCAGGGGAGCTATTTCGCCGCGACCGTGAAGCCATGAATGATCGCCTGGATGTCGGCCGCATCGGGAGCGGCCTGTACGGCCAGGCTGGTGACGGACAGCTGGACCATGTAGCGCTGACGGGCGGGCGCTGGTCCGGTCGGAATGACGATCCGGTTGTAGGTGTGCAACCGTTGGCCGCCGAGGTCATAGCTGCCTTCGATCATCGACGACGGAAAGTCGTGAAAGTTGGCGCCGGACTGGTCGAGCAGCTTGAAGTTGTCCGCAAGCCTGGCATCGGAGTTGCCGTGCTTGACCACGTCGGTGGGGTCGAAATCGCCGTTGAGTTTGAACACCATCAGCATGGCCGTGGGAAAGTTGCCATCCTTGCCGATCGCCTCGGTGGTGGGCGGGATGTTCGGCTTGTCGACCGGTTTCCAGCCCCGCGGCGTCGGAATCGTCACGGTCAGGTCGGTCAGCTTGTCGGGTGCCACCGCCTCCCCGGTCACCCCGCTGCTTTCCAGGTACTGCGCGAACGGTACCGGCGCTTCAGTCGACGTCGTCGTCGTTGCTGACGTCCAAATCGACTGGTAATCAGGGGTTTTCGGACCGCACGCGACGGGTAGCACACTCAGCGCCAGGGTCGCGACCACGGCTCTGCATAATCCGGGTCTCACAGGATCTCGCGAACCCCGTCCATCGGACGGGCCAGCCGCGTGCCTTTCGGTGTGACGACAAACGGCCGTTCGATGAGGATGGGATGTTCGGCCATGGCGTCCAACAGTTGCTCGTCGCTCGCGTCAGCCAGGTCCAGTTCTGCATACAGCGGCTCGCGTTTACGAACCGCGCTGCGCACGTCGATCCCGGCATCGCGGATCATGGTCACCAGCTCGTCACGGGACGGCGGGGTCTTGAGATACTGCACGATCTTGGGCTCGATACCGTTGTCCCGCAACAACTCCAGGGTCTTGCGTGACGTACTGCACTTGGGGTTGTGGTAAATGATGGCCTCACCTGCCATCTAGGCGTCTCCGTCGAATAGCCCTGTGACCGAACCGTTTTCGAATACCGCCCGGATCGTGCTGGCCAGCAGCGGCGCGATCGACAACACCGTGAGTTGCGGGAACCGCTTTTCCTCACCGATCGGCAGCGTGTTGGTGACGATCACTTCCCGGGCCCCGCACGCCGCGAGCCGTTCGGACGCCGGGTCGGACAGCACGCCATGGGTGGCGGCGATGATCACGTCACCGGCGCCCTCGTCGCGCAGCAGCTTGACCGCGCCGGCGATGGTGCCACCGGTGTCGATCATGTCGTCGATCAGCACGCAGGTGCGCCCTTCCACCTCACCGACCACGCGGTTGGAGACCACCTGGTTGGGCACTCGCGGATCGCGGGTCTTGTGGATGAACGCCAGCGGAACGCCGCCCAGGGCGTCGGCCCATTTCTCGGCGATGCGCACCCGGCCCGAGTCGGGGGAGACCACCACCATGTTGCCGTCGGGATAGTTGTCCCCGATGTAGCCGGTCAACAGGTTCTGCCCGCGCATGTGGTCCACGGGCCCGTCGAAGAAGCCCTGGATCTGGTCGGTGTGCAGGTCGACGGTCACGATCCGGTCGGCTCCGGCCGTCTTGAGCAGGTCGGCGACCAGCCGCGCCGAGATCGGTTCGCGGCCGCGGTGCTTCTTGTCTTGGCGGGCGTAGGGATAGAACGGCATCACGGCGGTGATCCGCTTGGCGCTGCCCCGCTTGAGCGCATCGATCATGATCAGTGCTTCCATCAGCCAGTTGTTCACCGGGTCGGGGCAGGACTGCAGGACGAACGCATCGCAGCCACGCACCGATTCGTGGAAGCGCACGAAGATCTCGCCGTTGGCGAACTCGCGCGCGGTCTGCGCGGTGACGTGGACGTCGAGTTCCTTGGCTACCTGCTCGGCCAGCTCCGGATGCGCGCGGCCGGAGAAGAGCATCAGGTTCTTGCGGTTGTCGGTCCAGTCGTGGCTCACCGTGCTGCCCTCGCCGTATCGGGATAGAGAACGGAACGACCCATCGTAAGCGAAGTGCTCCGCTGGGTCGCCCAGTTGCTATCTAGTCGGGTCACTGTGTCTGGTCGGCTTCGTGTGCTCGGTTGGCCTTTTCGGCGGCTGCTGCGGCACCCGCGGCGGCGCTACCCGGCCGCTTGCGCTCGACCCAGCCCTCGATATTGCGTTGCGGGCCGCCGGAAACCGCCAGCGCGCCCGGCGGAACATCCTCCCGTACCACCGTGCCTGCGCCAGTGTAGGCGCCGTCGCCGACGGTCACCGGGGCGACGAACATGGTGTCTGAGCCGGTGCGAACATGCGAGCCGACCGTCGTGCGTTGCTTGGACGTGCCGTCGTAGTTGACGAAAACGCTGGAGGCGCCGATATTGCTGTGCTCGCCGATGTCGGCGTCGCCCACATAGGTCAGGTGCGGGACTTTGGTGCCGGTGCCGATCGTGGAGTTCTTGGTCTCGACGAATGCACCCAGCTTGCCCTCGGCGCCCAGCACGGTGCCGGGCCGTAGATAGGTGAACGGGCCGACCGTGGCACCGTCACCGATCAACGCCGACGTGCCGTGGGTGCGGACCACCGACGCGCCGTCGCCGACGGCGACATCGGTCAGTGTGGTGTCCGGCCCGACGGTGCAGCGGCCGCCGATGCGGGTGCCGCCCAGCAGCTGGGTTCCGGGGTGGATGACGGTGTCGCGGCCGATCGTCACGTCGACGTCGATCCAGGTGGTGGCGGGATCGACGATGGTCACCCCGGCCAGCTGATGGGCGGCGACGACCCGGCGGTTGAGTTCGGCGCCCAACTCGGCCAGCTGCACCCGGTTGTTCACACCGGCTACCAGCGTGCTGTCGTCGACGTGCCGTGCCTGTACCACCTGCCCGTCCTGCCGAACGATCGAGACGACGTCGGTGAGGTACAGCTCCTGCTGGGCGTTGTCGGCCGACAATCGGCTCAGCGCCGACCGCAGCGCGGCGATGTCGAAGGCGTACACGCCGGCGTTGACCTCGCGGATTTCCTGTTGAGAGAGTGTCGCATCGGCCTGCTCGACGATCCCGATCACCTCGTTGTCCTGTGTACGCAGCGTGCGGCCGTAGCCGGTCGGATCGCTCAGTGTCGTGGTCAAAACGGTGACCGCCGCTCCCCGCGAGCTGTGCACCGCGACCAGATCGGCCAGCGTATCGGCGTCGAGCAGCGGTATGTCGCCGGAGGTGACGACGACGACGCCGCCGAAATCATCGGGCAGCGCCGACAGGCCGCACAGCACCGCGTGACCCGTGCCGAGCTGCTGATCCTGTATTGCCACATCGATGGAACGCCCCACGGTTCCGGCCAATTCGCCGACGACCTGTTCGATCTGGCCGTGGTCCTGGCCCAGCACCACGACCAGGTGCTGCGGCGCCATCTTGGCGATCGCGTGCAGCGAGTGCGCCAGCATGCTGCGGCCGGCGAGAGGGTGCAGCACCTTCGGGGTGTCCGAGCGCATCCGGGTTCCGGCCCCGGCCGCCAGGACGAGGACCGCCGATTCGCCTTGCGATGTCAAGAGAACCTCCTCGGCCTCTGGCTGCTTAGTACCGCGAGCGTGCATGTCCATACGCCGCCATTGGTGTTCAGCGTGTCATTATCCGCACGTCTTCGGCAAAGGAGGCGCACCGCCCCCGAAGCGATCGTCGGTCCTTGATCCGGCAAGGTTCGGCAGTGAACGCAACCATGAAGGATAATCGGGTGATGGAGCGCCGCCGAACCGCAAGGGCCAGCCAATCGCCGATGGAGACCCTTGAGCAATTGCCGGCCCTGGTCCTGCTCGAGCGCATCCCGATTCCCACCCTCGCCGTCCTACAGGACGGGACCATCGTGTTCGCTAATGGTGCGTTCGCCGAGATGGTGGGCAGGGACGCCGACGAGGTCGTTTCGCTGAAATTCCACGATTTCTTCTACGGCGCGTCGGCCACGGATTCGGCGCTCTCGGTTGTCGATGGACTGGCGAACATGGTCGTCGAATTCGCCCACAAGGACGGCTCAACGGTGCGTGCGCTGATGAGCAGGTCGGCGCTGAGACGCAGCGACGATGAGATTGCACTCGCGACGTTCCAGGACCTGACCGAGCATCTCTGGGTCAACGAGCGTTAGTTCGCCCCGGCGCCACCCTTCAGGACGACGGGTCGTGGTTTATGTGCCGGAGGGCCTCGCGGGCCAGGTACTCGCGGTAATAGGCCAGCGAGCTATCGGTCACGATGGCAGGGAACAACAATTCCCACATCAGGGTCAATCGACCGATGAGATCGTCGCCGGCCGGCGTGGATTGGGACAGGATCCGTGTGCCAAACGTTGCGCCGATGATGGCCTCGCTGACCCGTATCGGGTCGAGGTCCTCTCGCAGGTCGCCCTCGGTAATTGCCCGACTCACCTCGGCGGCCATACCCGCCACCCATTTGGCGTAGACGCTGGCACCGGTGTCATTGAACTTTCCGAAAGCGAGCGTCAATTGCTCAGCGGTACGTGCCACCTTGTTGGAAGCGAACAGGTTTGCAGCCACGAACGACCCGTGAACCATGTTCTCCATTGCCGGAGAGAACGAGTCGGACATTCCGCCTAAGACCTCGAGCACCAGCTTGGCGCCTTCGTCGATGATCGCGGATGCGAGTGATTCCATCGAATCGAAGTGGTGATAGAAAGCACCCTTGGTCATCCCGGTGCGCTCGATGATCGTGCCCCGGTCGGCGGACGCATACCCGACCTCATTGAACACGTCGACCGCGGCGTCGAGAATCTTTCGCCGTGTCACCTCGGATCGAACCTGGCGGGCCATCCCTATACCTCCGGCGTTCCGCTCAGACTCCGGACCCTCGGCGTCTCACACGTCATGACTCGGTCGGAAGCCTAACAGGCGGCGGTCGCATCCCAATCGCTCACGAGATCGCCTGACCTGCGCCGCGATCAAATTGAACCCGCGAACGCTGAGGTGGAGCCGATCGCGATTGCCGTGCGTCGCCTGATGAATTGACGGAAGTAATCGATCCGTTCCGGGCGCACGATGCCGGGGAGCAGCAACCCCCATGTTTTCTCTTGAGCCAAGAGGAACTGCTCCGGTTCGTCCAGGTTGCTGGTCTGGCGCAGTCCCATGTAGACCGAGACAAGCAGACGTGCCACTTCCTGTGGGTCGCACTCGTCCAAGACATCGCCCTCATCGATGGCACGACCGGCGATGACGGTGAGGGTCTGGATCCATGCCTCTAATCGCTCGGCCTGCAGTCCCTCGACTCGCCCGATCGACTCGAGAAGATTGAAGCCCGCTCGGGCCATGTCCGTGCTGATGTCGCGAACGGCTGTCTGATAGGAGAAATCGATCAGCGTTTCCAGTCCGGAGAACTTCCGGCTCACCAGCGTTTCGACCACCGCTCTGGCCTCGGTGGCCTGGTCTTCGATGATTGCCAGTGCCAACGCGTGCTTCGAGCGGAAATGGAAATACATTGCGCCTTTGGTCAACGCGGCTTCCGCAAGGACATCGTCGAGCCCGACCTGGTGGTACGGCAGCCGGGCGAACTGACGCGCGGCGGACAGCAGAATCTGCTGGCGCGTGGAATCCGCTCTGGTGTCGGGTGTCTCGCTCATCCTTGGGCCACCTCGCCATCATGCGCGCCGATTGGTTGACCACTATCGCGGCGCATAGTCAAACGCTCCGCCGAGATGGCCGACAACCGGGCCCCCAGGTATCGAGGCATCGTCTCAGAGCTTAATGCAGCAGCAAACCGCGCAAGGTGATCGACGCGGCTCGGATCCCCATTCTGGGCCGCACTGCATCCGTCGGTTTGCTGTGAGTGAAAGCTAGCAGCGAGCGACCGAGTCTCGCAAGTGTTCACAACTACTAGTCTGCCATATGGCTTCACATCATCCAAAAAGTATGTAATATAGCCTGCATGTGGTCAGCAGGTCTGCGCACCACGCTACTGCACGAGCCGCGCGTCCAGCATGGCTCGGGCCAGGCGGCTTCGTCGAGGTCGTCCTCGCTGCCGCCGGGTCGGCTACTGGCGACCAGCGCGGTGAGGGGCGGCTGTGCCGTTGCTGTTCAATATGGCGGTCCGTAGATGCTGGACTTCGGAGCCTTCCCGCCAGAGATCAACTCTGGGCTGATGTACGCCGGCCCCGGGTCGGGGCCGATGCTGACCGCCTCCGGGGCCTGGACCGCATTGGCCGACAGCCTCTACTTAACGGCGATTGCCTATGGGTCCGCGATCACCGACATTGAGTCGTTTTGGGTCGGGCCATCAGCGGCATCGATGGCGGCCGCAGCCACCCCCTATGTGTCGTGGATAAGCGCGACCGCGGCGCAGGCAGAACAGACTGCGGCTCAGGCCATGGCGGCCGTCGCCGCCTACGAGGCGGCGTTCGCTATGACGGTCCCTCCGGTGGAGATTGCGGCCAACCGCGCCTTGTTGCTGCTGCTGGTTGCGACAAACTTCTTCGGTCAGAACACCCCGGCGATTATGGCCACCGAGGCCCTGTACGCCGAGATGTGGGCGCAGGACGCCACGGCGATGTACGGCTATTCCGGTGCGGCTTCGGCGGCATCGACGTTGACGGCGTTCGCCACCCCGCTGGAGACCACCAACCCGGGCGGGCTAGCCGGGCTGTCCGCGGCGGTGACGCAAGCTGCCGGCACCTCGGCCGGCACAGGCGTGCAGACGGTCTCACCGCTGAGCTCGATGTTGTCCGCGCCGCTGTCCAGTGCTGTGATGCCCAGCGCGATGCAGGGACTCGCGTCGGCGGCCACGTCCTCCTCGTCTTCAACGTCGCCGCTGACGTCCTTGACCACCCTGACTTCGTCGTCGACAGCGGTAACGGCGGGGACGAGCCTCGTGTCGGGCGCGGGCTCGTCCGCATCAATGTTGACGTCGGCCCTCTCGACGCTCGGCTCGGCGGGTTCGCTCTTCAACTCATTCGGTTCGGCNACCGGTGCCTTCGGCAAGGGANTCGGGGCGTTTGGATCGACGCTGAGCAGCGGCGTGGGTTCGGGAACCGGCGCCTTGAGCNCATCCGGGATGGGAGACGNCGCGGTGACCGCGAGTGCCGGTCGGGCGGCCTCGCTCGGCATGTTGTCGGTGCCCCAGGGCTGGACCTCTGCCGCTCCGGCATTCAGCCAGACCGCCTCCACCTTGCCGGGCGCCAGCGGGCTGGGCGCAACGCCGGCGGTCGCGCCGGGCGTACCGCCCGCAGGCCCGCTCGGTTCTCCGATGGCCAATGCGGCCGAGCGCGGGGGCCCGAGTTCTCCTCTGGCTGCCCGCTACAACGTCCGTCCCGCGGTAACGCAACGGCCGGTATACGCCGGTTGAGGCATACGGAAGGGCATCCGCGCAAGCCGCTCTGTTGCTGAAACTGTGAGTTCATAAAATCGCTTAACATCGTCCAAAAAGTATGTATACTGCCACGTATGCCGAGGACCGGTTTGCCTGGTTGCTCCCGCGAGAGCCGTCCCGCTCACAGGAGCGGTGGTAAGCGGTTTCTGTTCGCCGTCGATGTGCCGCTGGTGTCGGAGCCACGCGAATGTGGGGGGCGATCGGCATGATCTCGCTGACGCCGATGACCCTCAATTCTGTTGCTGTCATTGGAGCCCGCTGTGATGACATCGCTGTCGGTGTAGGTGCCACGTTGATGGAGATTGCCCGGGACAACCCGGATGTGGTTGTTCACGCGCTGGTGTTGACGGGTGGCGGCACAGAGCGCGAGATCGAGGAGAAGAACGCGTTCGCGGCGATATGCCCGGCGACGGAGGTCCGCTTGACCGTTGCCGATCTGCCGAGCGGCGAGCTTTATGACCACCGGGCATCGGTGAAACGGTATATCGCTGAGTTCCGCCGCGAATGCCAACCAGACATGGTGTTCGGTCCGCAGCGCCATGATCACCACCAAGACCACCACTTGGTCGCAGAGCTGATTACTAACGAGTTCACCGACCACCTTGTGCTCGGCTACGACATCCTCGAATGGGAATCGGACCTACCCAATCCCGCACTGTACTTACCGATTCCAAATGAGACAGCTCATGAGAAGACGAGAATGCTCGCGCAATGCTATCCGTCTCGAACTGGCCGCGGCTGGTTTGACGACGAGGTCTTCCTCGGCTTGATGAGAATCCGCGGGGTGCAGTGCCGCGCTCGCTACGCCGAAGCCTTCACCGCGGAGACGGCCGTATTGCCCACCGACGACAGCTATTCGGTCAACTAGCGCCGACCGTTACCGAGACGACAGAGGAACGCTGCATGAAGTACACACCCACTGATGTCGACGGTGTCACGATCGTCGACCTCGAACCGCACCGCGACGATCGCGGCTTCGTATCACGCTCCTTCTGTGCAGGCGAATTCGCAGCCAACGGGCTGACTTCGCCTGTGGTGCAGACGAACATCTCCTACAACTACACCCGAGGCACGCTGCGAGGGCTGCACCCGGATGCCGAGGCAAAGTTGGTGCGCTGTACGCGAGGTGCGATTGTCGAGGTTGCGGTCGACGTGCGGCCCGAGTCGCCGACCTACCGCAAGCACGTCATGGTTCAGCTCAGCGCCGAGAACCGCCGAGCACTGTTCGTGCCGCCCTACGTCGCGCACGGCCTTCAGACCTTGACCGACCACACCGAAATCCTCTACCACGTCAGCGGTAGCCACGCGCCTCTGAGCGAACACGGTTTCCGTTGGGACGACCCGGAATTCGGCATCGCCTGGCCGCTGTCGGTCTCGGTCATCTCCGAGAAAGACGCCAGCTGGCCGTTGGTGCAACCAGAAATCGGGCCAGCATGACAACGTCACTTTCGAGGTCACTTTCCAGCCGAAACGGCCATCCACTTGTTGCCGTCCCACCAGTGCAGACATTCGATGCGAGTACTGTCCGGCGTTGGCAGGATCAGTATTCGAGACGCCTGCGTATAACAGATTCGCTGATTATCTGCGGATCGGTAGCCCTCGCGCAGTACATCCGGTTTGGCGATTTCCCGCACGCCTCGGATCATGCCTTATCGGAGGTGCCGCTGCTTTCTGTTCTGTTCACGGCGCTGTGGCTGTCGTCAATCGCGATGTTCAATACAAGATCGATTCGCATCGTTGGTGCAGGCATCGAAGAATATCGACGCATCGTCAGTGCCTCATTCTGGACCTTCGGGACTATCGCGATGGTAACGTTGCTCGCGAGAATTTTTTTGGCTCGGGGATATTTGGCAGTTGCGCTCCCGGTCGGCACGCTCGGACTGCTGGTAAGCCGCTATTTGTGGCGTTGCTACATCGCCGGTAAGCGATCCGATGGCAAATATCAAACAATGGTCCTGGCAATCGGAGACCGCAAGGGGGTTTCCCAGCTTGCGCAGGAACTGACCCGCTATCCTCGAAACGGCTACGTTGTGGTCGGTGCCGGCATTCCGGGTTATGGGCCATCCCGCGGCAAGACACTTCTCGTCCACGGCCGAGAGATCCCGATTCTTGGTGATGAGACGCACGCCTTGGCCGCGATCGGTCGTTGCGGCGCGGACACCGTGGCGTTGACAGGCACGGAACGGTTTGGTGCGCAAGGGATTAGACAGCTGATGTGGCGGCTGGAAACCATGGACGTCGACCTGGTGGTCGCACCTGGGGTGATGGACGTCGCCGAAGCACGGCTGGCGCTGCGGCCCGTCGCAGGCTTCCCATTGCTGCATGTCGAAAAACCGCAGTATCAGGGAGCCAAGCGCTTTCAGAAGCGTGCTTTCGACTTCTGCTTCGCGCTCGCTGCTCTTATCGGCACGTCACCGTTACTCATTGCAGCTGCTGCCGCTATTAAACTCACCAGCAAGGGTCCTGTCTTTTACCCGTCCGAGCGTATCGGACTCGATGGGAAGCCCTTCACGATGCTCAAATTCCGAACGATGGTGGATGGTGCCGATAAGCAAATTCCGGGCTTGCTGTCACTGAATGAAAGCCAGGGCGGAATGCTTTTCAAGATACGGGAAGATCCTCGAATCACGCCTGTGGGCAAAATACTTCGCCGGTATAGCATCGATGAGCTGCCGCAATTCATCAATGTGTTGAGGCAGGATATGAGTGTCGTCGGGCCGCGGCCGCCCTTGAGACGAGAAGTTGCGAAGTACGACGGTGACGTCAAGCGTCGGCTGTTGGTTAAGCCGGGGGTCACTGGATTGTGGCAAGTAAATGGCCGCTCGGACCTTGCATGGGATGAATCAGTGCGGCTGGATTTGTCCTATGTCGACAACTGGTCGATGGCCAGTGATCTCTTGCTTATCGCCAAGACCCTTAAAGCCGTTGCAGGAAGCGCCGGGGCGTATTAATGACTGCGAGTCAGTCGATGGCTGCAACGGCCGCGCAACGGCTACCGAGCCTGGACGCTTGGGGTGTCAGGGCAGCATTTGGCCCTGGCTGTGACTGTCGCCGCCGGCGACTAACTGGTGGCCACTATGTCGATTGGTCCGATCAATTGGTCGACGGTGGCCTAGCTGACTCAGACGCAGCTGATCGCACGATTCGCCAGATTGACGGGGCCTATCTGAAACGCCCGGGCCGCGGTGTGCCCCCGCCGCGGTCCGGGCCCCCTCCGCTCGTCATGGTCATCGTGACGGGCGAGGGTCACGCGTTGGCGGAGCACACCCCGCCCGACGCCGATCTGCTGGCCGCCAACCCGACGTCCGTCTGCAGGGACCGTTGGCCCGGCGAAACAGAAAGCATCTGTCCCGCGCTAGCCAGCACAGCGAGATGATCGATTGGGGCGGGTGGGAACGCATTGCGGGACGGCGACTTTCCGAAGGCCGAGCTCGTGTGTCGGGCGCGCCATGAGACGCGACACGCTAGGCAGCGTACCAACAACGGCAGCCCCGCTGCATTGCCGCTTATGCGGCTCGGAGCGGATGCTTAGCATCTTGGACCTCGGTGCGACTCCGCCGTCCGAGAAGTTCCTGACTATCCACGAACTCGATCTGCCGGAATCGACGTTGCCGCTACACCTGCGGCTGTGCGAGGACTGCCTGCTGTTGCAGATACCTGCTTTGGTCACCCCGGAGGAGATCTTCGCCGAATACTCATCTTTTTCCTCGTTTTCAGAGAGCCGGTTGCAGCACGCGAAGATTTCTGTTGATCGAGCGATCGAGCGGCTGGAGCTTGGAACCGAATCATTTGTGGTCGAAGTTGGCAGTAATGACGGCTATCTGTTGCAGTACGTCGTCGCCGCGGGAGTACCGTGCCTGGGAATCGAGCCGTCGGCGATTGTCCGCGCCACTGCTCGAGACCGTGGCGTGCCGACGGTCTCGGCGTTTCTCGACGAGCGATTGGCCCGCGAAGTGCGCGCGGAACACGGCTCCGCCGACCTGGTAATCGCCAACCACGTCTACGCGCACACACCCGACCTGTTGGGCTTCACCCAGGCGCTGCGCGGATTGGTCGCCGACGAGGGTTGGCTGAGCATTGAGGTACACCATGCGTTGAACCTGGTGAGCCAGGGACAGTTCGACACGATCCACCATGAACACTTTCAGTACTACACCCTGCTCTCGGCAACACGTGCGCTCGCGACCGCCGGGCTGGCTGTCGTCGACGTCGAACTGCTGCCGATGCACGGTGGTTCGCTTCGCATCTGGGCTCGTCCCGCGCGAGTCGCCGCACCGCCGAGTGAACAGGTTGTTGCCTTGCTGCGCAAGGAGAAATCCGCAGGGCTACATCGCGCTGACGGCTATCTTAACCTGCGTCGGCGCACAGAGGCGCTGCGCCAGAACCTGTTGCGGTTCCTGCTTGAATGCCGCGCCGAGCACAAACGCGTTGTCGGCTACGGTGCACCCGACAAGGGCAACACCCTGCTCAACTACTGCGGGATACGCAGCGATCTTGTCGAGTACATCGTCGACCGCAATCCATACAAGCACGGCTGCTTCACGCCCGGTATGCGCATCCCGATTCGCGATCCTGGTCTCTTGGCCGAGGATCGCCCAGATGTGGTGCTGGCGCTGCCGTGGAACCTGGAAAGCGAACTGACAGAACAGCTCAGCTACATTGGGCGGTGGGGCGGCCAACTCGTCTTTCCTCTCCCCACCCTGCACCGTGCGACGGCCCCGGCGTCCAGCGGGGGGGTGCTGCCGTGAGCGTCTGCCACGCCGGACTGATAGCAGCGGCTTCTACCGCGAGTGAAAGCACGGCACGGTGACAGTGATGAGCGGTGTCGGCATTCCACGTCATCATCGTGGTAGTACGAATGCACTTCGGGTGCTATGGCTTTCACCGTTGATGCGGCCGTTGGCGCGCGTGCAGGCCCAAGCGCTGCGTGAGCGGGGTATCGATGTGCTGTTGGTGACCACAGACCAACACCCGGAGTCAGATAAGGCCCGTGACTACGAGCTGGTGCTCGGATCGCGGTTCAGCACGTCGGCGACCCTGGCGGTTCATCGACGCATCCGTGAGCATCGGGCTGACATCGTGATCGCCGAACAGGTCCGCGATCCGCGTTGGATCGCGCTGGCAGGACGTGCTCCACGTATTCAGCTGGTGCACGACGAACGTCGGGATGACGGTCGGCCGCGACAAGTCTTGGCGCGCAGCGTATTTGACAGGTGGGGTGCCCACTCGGTGGCCACCGTAACCTACAGTAATTACGCCGCGATCGCCGTGGCCACGCGGCGCGATGTGGCCGGCACAAGCGTGCACGTGGTGCCGCTCTGCGGCGACATGGATTCGGAGTTGATTCCGTCTTTTGTCGGTCCCGACGGGCGGCACGATTTCGTGCTGGCTGGTCGGCTCGACTCTCACAAGAACGTCGACGTTATCCTCGAGGCCTGGCAGCGGCATGTGGATGGAGACAGCTGGCGGGGCGACGAGCTGCTGCTGATCGGTGACGGACCGCTTACTATTCGGACCCTACCGTCCTACGTGCGGTGGCGCCACGGCAGTTACCGCTACGCGGATGTCGTCACCACAATGGCCGCTGCGAAAGGCTTTGTCGCTCACTACCGCAGTGCCTCACAAAGCGGCGTGCAGTTGCTGTCGATGCAGTTGGGCGTCATGCCCATCGTTTCCCCGGTCGGTGGCCTCGCCGAATATCAGCCCGCGAGCTTCCCCCCGGTCCCAGTCGACGACGTCGCCGGAGTGACAGCCGCGTTCGATGAGTTGGCCGACCCCTGCACCGCGACCTTGCGCGGGTCCCTGGCATCGCGTCACTACGCCGAACATTTCAGCGTCGACCGCGCTGCGGACGCCCTGTTGAACGTGCTCGTCGAGGTGGGTCGTCGAGTTCGGAAAACCTCGGTATGAAGTTGGCTTGGAGCGAGTGAGATGGCTGAGCGAGCTGAGCTAGGCGCCGTCGTCCGCGAGCGAGTGCGGGCGGGCGGCCTCTCAGGCTCCGAGCGGAATGCGCTCCGCGCTGCATGCGAACGATCGGGCACCTGCTTGGGCGTCCGCGAACGCATCGATGAGCGCTTAGCCATTTTGCTTGCCTGGCTGCATGTTTCAAGTGGACGGCCGAGCGCAGGCAGTTCACCGATGATTTGGCCAAGCTGGCTGCGGGTTGCGGCGGGGGAGAGTGTCGGACGGGATCGAACCGCCGCCGTCATTGGCCGACTGCGGTTTGCGCCTAAGTCGGGCTACCCGGGTGTGGATGCGTTACCGTCCCTCAAAGACTATGCATCGGCTTTGGGCTTGTAATACAGCCAAATAGTATGTAAGATTGGGCTTTGGTGTATCATCGGTATATGCGTTAACGATCGGCTCAGTCACCGCCGCGGTAATCGCGCCCGCTGCTTCGACCTAGGAGGACCACATGTCGTTTGTCACCACGCAGCCAGAATTGTTGGGGGAGGCGGCCGTCAACCTGCAGGGCATCGGTTCCACCATGATGGCCGGAAATGCGGCCGCCGCCGCTCCCACCACCGGGGTAATTCCCGCCGCTGCCGATGAAGTGTCGGCCCTGACTGCGGCGCAGTTCGCCGCGCACGCCGAGATGTACCAGGCGATCAGCGCTCAAGCCGCGGCGATTCACGAGATGTTTGTGAACACGATGGGTATCAGCGCCGGATCGTATGCGGCGACCGAGGCCGCCAATGCGGCCGCGGCGCTCTGAGCAGCCGAAGGTTAAGCCATGGATTTCGGGGCCTTACCGCCAGAGATTAACTCCGCGCGGATGTATGCGGGGCCAGGATCGGCGCCGATGCTGGCCGCCGCGAGCGCGTGGGACACGCTGGCCGCCGAATTGCAGTCCGGGGCATCGTCTTACGGCTCGGTGGTCTCGGCGTTGACCGACGAATGGCAGGGTCCGTCGTCGGGAATGATGGAGGACGCCGCGGCGCCCTACGTGCAGTGGCTGACTGCCGCAGCCGGCCAAGCTGAGCAGACGGCCGGCCAGGCGAGGGCGGCGGCAAGCGCCTATCAGGTGGCGTTGACGTCGATGGTGCCGCTGCCGGAGATCGCGGCCAACCGCACTCAACTCGCGGCGCTCACCGCGACCAACATTTTGGGCCAAAACACCCCCGCGATTGCCATGACCGAGGCGCAGTACGGCGAAATGTGGGCGCAGGACGCTACCGCGATGTACAGCTATGCCGGCAGCTCGGCGGCGGCTTCACGTGTCACGCCGTTTACGGCGCCACCGTCGACAACTAAC
>JGI12627J18819_10000228_pt1 | contig 18429 bp, 22 predicted proteins | sample TexAe_OM1H0_M2_FD_18819 | JGI IMG/M metagenome (IMG submission 18819)
CCGCCACACTTTCCTCGGGGGCGCGTCGACATGGAATCGAACGGTGAAGGATTGCATCAGCTTTCTCCCCAGCTGTCCCAGAAGGTCACGGTCTCCGCGGGCGGTCGCGAGGCCGGCCGGAAATCAGTCCCGATCGTGTAGGCCACCGGGAAAAGCGCAGCCTGCGTGACCGTGGCCGGGATGCCCAGCAATTCGGCTACCTCTTGCTCCTTGGCCAAATGCATTGTCGTCCAGACCGATCCGAGCCCACGAGACCGAAGCGCGAGCAAAAAGCTCCAGCCCGCCGGGATGATCGACGCCCAAGCCGACGCGGCGGTCAACACGCTGGAGTTATCGATGCGGTTCTCCAGGCAGGGGATGACATGCACGGGAACTTGGGCCAGTGTGTCGGTGAGGCTGAACGCGCTGGCGTACACGCGCTGGGTTTGCGGGTCAGACGTGTCGTTAGCGGCGAGTGCAAGATACTCAGCGCCGATGCTGCTGTAGATCTCCGCGATGGCGGCGCGTTTGTCGGGGTCGGTGATCACCAGCCACCGCCAATCCTGCGTGTTGCTTGCCGTCGGCGCTTGCATCGCCAGTTGTATGCACTCGAGGATCACCTCGCGACCGACCGGCCGGGTCAGGTCAAGACGTTTGCGCACCGACCGCGTGGTGCTCAGCAGTTCGTCGACGGTGGCGATATCCATGCTGTCCCTCCCGGGGTGCTCAGAGGTCGATCGCGCAGGACTGATCGACGCCGAGCACGCTCAACGAGCGTCCGAGGCCAAGGAACACCGCGACACAGAGGGTGAGATCGAGGATTTCCTCATCGGTGAAGACTTCACGCAGCCGTCCGAAGAACGTGTCGTCGATCGATGCGTGGTCGTTCGCGAACCGCTCGGCGTATTCGATGGCAAGACGTTGGCGCGGCGTGTAGCCGGGATAGGTCGCATAAGCCGCGACGTTCTCATACAGCTCTGGTGCGACGCCGGCCTCGAGCACCGAATCCGCGCGGAAGTCCGAGCACGCGACGCAGTCGTTGATCTGTGCGATCCGCATCCTGGCCAGTTCGCGCTCGTCCGGGGGCAGGATGCTCTGTTGGTACGCGCCGCGGATCATTCGCTCGACCATGTCACCGAGTTGAGGTCGCAGCGTCCAAATCATTGCGGCCTCGCCACCGGGGCCGTCGGGCACATCAAGCCTGGCCATGAAGCGAGCAAACCAGATGTTCGGCGTGACTGTCCAGGTTCCGGCCCGTGGACAGGACGCGATGCCGGGGGTTACCGTCCGTCTGAGCGGAAGCGCGATGCAGCGCTCGCACAGGAGGTCTCGCGGCATGCTCTTCATGCACGAGGTACACACGGTGCGAGGACGCGCCGAGGATGAGTTCGAGGCCGCGTTCCGCGATGGCTGGATGGCCACGCTCGGTGCCGGTGACGAAGCCCGGCTGCTCTGGTACGCCAACCACGCCCACGGCACCGGCCCCGCCTACACGGTCGTCACGGTGACCGCCGTTCGTGATGGTGCGGCATGGGAGCGCCTGGCGCGTCGCATTCAGCGAGGCGATCTGCAGCAGTGGATGCGTGAGCTCGACGCGCTCCGCCACGATGTCGCGGCCAAGCTCCTCGTGGCGCTTCCGTGGTCGCCACTTCGGGACGTGCCGTTCGGCGAAATACCAACGGATGGAAGGGAACACGAGCTGAGCCTCTACATGGAGGACACCATGTGGCCCTACGAGGACAAGTTCACCGAATACATCGACCGCTGCGGCGAGGTGTACTCCAAGAGCCTTGAGACCTCGGAGTCGATGCTGGACATTCAGGCCGGCTTTCAGCCCGCGCTCGGCAGTCACCTGCGCCGGGAAGTGGTACTGATGCAACGGATCCAGCAGCCGGAGGCGCTGCTCAACCTCCTGCGGAACGAGATCCCGGCACGCTACCGTGCACCCGGAACCTGGATGTACGAGGCCTTAGACCTGCGCGATCAATGGACCAGCCGGCTACTCCGGACTTCCTCATGGTCACCGCTGTACTGAGCCGCGCATGAATATCGGCACCATCACCGACGCCGCCGCCATCGGCGATCCCGACCGCGTCGCTCTCATTATCGGCAAGGAATCAATCGGATACGGGCAACTGGCCGCCACCGTCGAACGTTGCGCGGCGGGTTTGGCGGCCAACGGTGTGACGGCCGAAAGCCGTGTCGCCGTCGTCGACGGCGGCAGCCTACTTTCCATCGCATCGGTTTTCGCGGCGGCGCGCATCGGTGCAGCGGCAGCGCTGATGAACCCCGCGCTCACAACATCAGAGCTGCGGGCCCTGATGCAGAATGCGGGATGCGCCGACGTCGCGGTTGCCGGCGATGCATACGCGGCCCGGCTCCATGAAGCGGGCGCGAGCCGAGTGTTGACGGCCGCTGATCTGTTGAGCGACAGCCCTATTCGCGCGGCGACGACGGCCGACGACTTCGACGACCGCGACGCCCTGGTTTTGTTCACCAGCGGTACCACCGGGCTCCCGAAGGCGGTCGCAATCAGCAACGGGCAACTGAGTGGACGCATCCGCGGAATGACGCAACCGTTCCAGCCGGACTCCCCACCCACGATGGCGATGATGTGTGTCCCGTTTTTCCACGTCGGCGGCTCGCTGGGCATCCTCGGCAGCCTCTACTCGGGCAACACCTCGGTCGTGCAAGAGCGGTTCGACGCCGCCGCGTGGTTGCGGCTGGTGCAGGAGCACCGGGTACAAACCGCATTTCTGGTGCCGACCATGCTGCAGCGGATCCTCGACCATCGCGACTTCGCGGGCACCGACCTGACGTCGCTGATCGCCATCGCCTACGGGGCGGCGGCCGCGCCCGTCGCATTGGTGCGCCGCGCGATGGCCGCCCTGCCGCGTGTCGCGTTCGCCAACGTGTTCGGCCAGACCGAAACTCTGGGCGCCTACACAAGTTTGATGCCGCAGGACCACCGCGATCCCAATCGGGTGGGCTCGGTGGGAAAGCCGCTGCCGGGAGTCGAGGTCCGGGTGGTGGATCCCGACACGGGCAGAGACGTCGAAGCGGGGGTTGTTGGCGAGCTGTGGGTGAACACCAGCCAGAACGTCACCGAAGGCTGGCTGCATACCGGCGACCTCGCACGCCGCGATGCCGACGGCTACATCTATCCCAGCGGCCGGCTCAGCGACACCATCAACCGCGGGGGAGAGAAGTTCGGCCCGATCGAGGTCGAGGAGGCACTGCGTACCCATCCCGCGGTGAGCGACGTCGCGGTCGCCGGCATTACCGACGAGGAGATGGGTCAGCGGGTGGGCGCGGCGGTCGTTACCCGCCTCCCCGTGACGCTCGACGAGCTGCGGTCGCATTGCCGAGACTTCATCGCCTATTTCAAGTTGCCCGAGCGGCTGGCGATCGTCGACCACATCCCGTACAGCGACACCGGCAAAGTCAATCGCCGCCAACTCGCCCTGTTGATCGCCGAGAACGCCTGAGCTACCGAAAGGAGTCGCCGTGCTATTTCTTCACGAAACCCACCAGGTCGTCGGCGCCCGCGAGGACGACTTCGAGGCGGCCTACCGAGAAGGTTGGATGCCAACCCTGGCTCAAGAAGAGAACGCTCGGTTGCTCTGGTACACCAACCATGCNCACGGCTCGGGGTTGGCTTACAACGTGGTCACGGTGACCGCGATAGCCGANGGCACGGCGTGGGAGAGCCTGGCCCGCCGAGCACAACAAGGCGATCTGGCGCCNTGGATGCGCGAATTGGACAACCTGCGCCACCAGGTCACCGGCAAGATCCTGTTGCCGGTCGAGTGGTCNCCGCTGCAAGAAGTGGACCTGACGACCGTGCCCACCNACGGTGCGACGCACCCCCAGAGTTTGTTCATGGAGGACACCGGGTGGCCCTATGCAGCGCTGGACGATTACATCCGCTGCTGGGATGAGATTTACTATCGCGTGCTTTCCAAGGCGCCCCCGGGCAGACGGGTGCTCGAAATCCAAGCCTGCTTCCAGGTGGCGCACGGGAGCTACAAACGCCGAGAGGCGATGCTGTGGCAGAAGATCGACGCGACCAACGACTACGCCGCCCTGAAACATCTGCTGACTACCGACATCCCGCCCGAGCATCGCGGGCCGGGGACCTACATGTTCGATGCCCTGAAGTACCGCGACCAGTGGGAGAGTCGACTGCTTCGCACGTCAGCCTGGTCACCCCTGTACTGAGCTCGCCCCAAAGCTGCTCTTGCGGTTCAGGATTCGATCTGCCTCAGCCGACATCTCGGCGACGATGGCGGCAGCGGGACGCACTTGGTGGATAAGACCGATCGACTCACCGATGAGGATGGCGGCGGCCTCGAAGTCCTCTGCGGCGACGGCGGCTTGATAAGTGCTCACCACTTCGGGCAACGACGCCTGCAGTTCGGCTGCGCGGCCATGCCAGCCGTCGACGAACGGGTTACTCAAGGCCCGCTCGTTGTATTCCGGCGCCCAGTCCAGCTCCCGCACGTAGTCATAAACCCGAGTGCGGTAGGTGTCGTCGCCGCTGGCACCGATAGCTCGCTCGTGCGCACGTGGTGACACCAGTGCTTCGGGGGAAGCCCAGAGCCGAGTGCCGACCACCGCGCCATCGGCACCGAGCGTGAGTGCGGCCGCAAGTCCGCGCCCATCGGCGACGCCGCCGGCCGCCAACACGAGCGTGTCGGGTGCACGGTCGGCGGCCAGGTCGACGACTTCGGGCACCAGGGTGAATGTCGTGCGCACCGTCATTCCGTGCCCGCCCGCCTCGCTGCCCTGAGCCACCAGTATCTGCGCGCCGGCGTCCAACGCGTGACGCGCCCGGTCGAGCGTTTGAACCTGCGCAATAAGCGGGACCCCGGCCTCGTGGATGCGCTCCGCGAACGGGTGCAGATCGCCGAAAGACAACATGATCGCCGCCGGATGCCGTTCCAGCGTCTCGTCGAGCACGTCGGGGTTGCGGGCCAGACTCCAGGTGATGAAGCCACATCCGACCCGTGCGCCGTCGGCCAGACCGAATTCGCGCGCTACCCACTCCGGGTCGGCGTAGCCGCCGCCGATCAGGCCGAGGCCACCGGCCGATGACACGGCCGCGGCGAGCTTGCCTCCCGAGGCCAGCGCCATCGGCGCCGACACAATCGGGTGGTCGATGCCGAAGAACTCGGTGAGCCGGGTTTTCATGTGAGCTCTCCAGTGAGGAACTGTGCCCGCCCATAGCCGAAAGACCAGTCCTCGTCGTTGTTATCGGTGATCGACACGACGAGATCTGCCGAGTCGAGCCCGCAACGCGCGGCCAGATTAGCGGCCACCAACTCATAAAACCGTTGCTTCATTTCCGGCGAGCGACGCCGGCTCACCACATGCAGCACCACCAGGGCGACGGAGCGCTCGATCCCGAGACCCGTATCCCAGACGACGATCTCGTGACTGGGGTGCGTGCGCACTACCTGATAGCGATCCCGTGTCGGCACTCCGAACGCCTCGACGACCGCGTCGTGGATGGCGTCCAGCAGTGTCCGGATCTCGGCAGCTGATCGACCCTCGATGAGGTCGACGTACAACAGCGGCATGTTTTCTCCCGTGATGTCGCTCGAGTGCTGAGTTGACGCTAACCGTCTCAACGCGTGCTGTGAATGATCGCTTCCGCCCGTTCGCGCTCGCTGTTTGTGGGCCTTGACACACCGCCTGCCTGCGGTGATACCGGGATAATCGGTGCAAGCCACACCGGGCCGACAACTCGCTATCGATCCGGCGCACTGATACCCTGCCAACGCCGTCGTTTGTGACGATGCGCCGCGGTGAGTGAAGCATCAGCGGCCTCACGGAAAGAATGTTGTGCGCAGCGGAGACATCAAGGCCCTCACAGGACTTCGCATCGTCGCCGCGGTGTGGGTGGTGCTCTTTCACTTCCGGCCGCTGTTGCGCGATGCCGCACCCGGGTTTCTCGACGCGCTCACACCGGTGCTCAATTGCGGAGCCCAGGGTGTGGATCTGTTCTTCATCCTGAGTGGGTTCGTGCTGACCTGGAACTACCTTGACCGGATGGGCGGATCCTGGTCGACCCGTGCCACCCTGCATTTTCTTTGGCTGCGGTTGGCCAGGGTGTGGCCGGTGTATCTGGTCACGCTGCATCTGGCCGCGCTGTGGGTCATTTTCACTCTGCACGTGGGTCACGTGCCGTCGCAGGAGATCTACCGCTTCACCGCGATCAGCTACGTGCGTCAGGTCCTGTTGGTACAGCTGTGGTTCCAGCCGTTCTTCGACGATTCGAGCTGGGACGGGCCGGCATGGTCGATCAGCGCTGAGTGGTTGGCCTACATCCTGTTCGGGCTGCTGGTGCTGGTGATCTTCCGGATGGCTCGTGCGACCCGGGCTCGCAACCTGATGTGGCTGGCGGTCGCCGCCGCACTGCCCCCGGTGGTGTCGCTGCTGGTGACCGGCCAGTTCTACACACCCTGGAGTTGGCTGCCGCGCATCGTCATGCAATTCACCGCCGGGGCGCTGGTCGCCGCCGCGGTCAGCAGGTTGCAGCTCACCGACCGTGGTCGCCGCGCTGCCGGCTGGGCGTCCGTGTTGCTGATGGCCGGCGTGGTGGGCTTTCTGTACTGGTCCGATGCGCACCCGCTGCACGGTGTCACCGACACCGGCGGCCTGGTCGACATCTTGTTCGTGCCACTGGTGATGACACTGGCCGCCGGCACCGGCAGCTTGCCGGCGCTGCTGTCCATCCGGCCGATGGTCTACGGCGGGCAGATCTCGTTCTGCTTGTACATGGTTCACGAGTTGGCGCACACCGCGTGGATCTGGACGGCCCAGCAGTTCGAGCTCACGATGGTCGGCAACGGCGGCAAGCTGCTGCTGGCCGCAGTGCTCGCGGTGACCTTCGTTGCCGCGGCTGTGCTGTATCACGTCGTCGAGGAGCCCGCCCGGCTCTGGATGCGCCGGATGGTCGGCGATGGCCGCCCTGTGGTCGACGCTGCTGGTCCTGCTGCGCCGGCCGCGGGCGGCAAACTGCAGTCGATCGACGGGACCCAGGAAGGTCGACCGAAGTCGATTTCGGCGCGCGCGGGCTGAAACTCTCTGGTAGAGCTAGCAATACTGCGGCAAATCCTGATCAAGTAGCATCCCCTGTGACGCGAGACCTTGCTGGTCTCGCGTCCGTCGACAAGCGGGCGCCTCACCAGCACTGGCAGGCGCCCACGCAGCGTCCGACGGGACGACAGCAGGTCGACGGCGCAATTCGTCGTGGTGCTTTTACGATGCCGCTTGTACGGCTGAGACACGCGGCCGGCGTGGTGGACAGTGGAGGTAACGGTGGGGCGTCTAGCCACAGTTGTCGTCGCAGGTGCGGTCGCGGCCGGAATGGTCACCGTCCATCCCACCACGCAGCAGCGCTACCAGATGGTGGCCCGCGGAACCCCGATCGATCACGTCGCGGTGATCGGGGATTCCTACACCACCGGTACCGATGAAGGCGGCTGGGGATCGAACACCTGGACCAACCGCACCTGGCTGACGCTCGCACGCCAGGGCGTGCAGGTTCTGCCCGAGGTTGCCTCCGAAGGCCGGGCCGGCTATGTCGTCCGCGGTGATCACGGCAGCGTTTTCGAAGACCTGACCAACCGGGCCGTCCACCCCGACGATGCGTTGGTGGTGTTCTTCGGCTCACGCAACGACCACGGTGTCGACCCGGTGCAGATGGCCGCCATGGCGCACGACACCCTGGACCTGGCCCGCCGTATCGCTCCGTCGGCAAAGTTGCTGGTGATCGGCCCGCCGTGGACGGACTCCGATCCGCCGATCGACGTCCTGTACATCCGCGACATTCTCAGCGGTCAGGCCAACGAGGCGGGGGCGACGTTCATCGACCCGATCAGCGACGGGTGGTTCGTCGGCAGGCCCGATCTGATCGGCCCCGACGGCGTGCACCCTAACGACGCCGGGCATGCGTACATGGCCGAGAAGATCGCTCCGTTGATCCACGCCCAGTTGTCCCGACGAGCCTGATCCCGGCAGCGGCGGACCGCTGTTGGGCAGTGCCAGGAAACTCTTTGCAGATTCGAGGCTCCAACTCCTAACCCTCAGCGCATCAAGGGTTTAGGGTCTGGGCAAATCGATTGCTAGGGGACCGCACATGGCCAAGCTCAGATTTGGGTACTTCATCGCACCGTTTCACCGCGCAGGAACCAACCCGACGCTGGCCATGCAGCGAGATCTCGAGTTCGTCGAACACCTCGATGCGCTCGGCTTCGATGAAGCGTGGATCGGCGAGCATCACTCGGCGGGCAGCGAGATCATCGCCTCGCCGGAGATATTCATCGCCGCCGCCGCGGAGCGGACCAAGTGGATCAAGTTGTGTACCGGGGTCATCTCGCTCGCGTACCACAACCCGCTCTGGGTCGCCGACCGGTTGATGATGCTGGATCACCTCACCCACGGCCGGGTGATCGGTGGGGTGGGGCCCGGTTCACTGCCCAGCGACTCGTCAATGATCGGGCTGACGCCCACCGACACGCGAGAGTTGTTGGACACCAACCTCGACATCGTTGTCCGCCTGCTGCGCGGCGAGACGGTGTCCGCGAAAACCCCGACCCACGAACTGCACAACGCCCGCTTGCAGCTTGCGCCTTACTCCGACGGCGGTGTCCCGCTGGCGGTGGCCGCGGTCGCTTCGCCAACCGGTGCGCGACTGGCCGGCAAGCACGGCATCGGCCTGCTGTCCATCGGGGCGACGCTGACGATCGAAGGCTTCAACGCGCTGCAGTATCACTGGGACATCGTGGAAGAGCGCGCGGCGGTGTTCGGCACCGCGGTCGACCGCAAGAACTGGAGCCTGGTCGGACCATTCCACATCGCCGAAACCGAGAAGCAGGCCCGCGAGGACGTGAAATTTGGCCTGGAGCCGTGGTTCCGGTACTTCCAGAAGGTGGCGGCGTTCCCGCAGATGACCATGCCCGGCGAGCAGATCGACGANATGATCGACGTGATCAACGACAACGGCGCCGGAGTGATCGGCACGCCGGAGCGGGCGCGCGAACAGGTGCAGCGAATGTGGGATCAGTCCGGTGGATTCGGTTGCATGCTGCAGATGGGCCACGAATGGGCGAACCCGGCGGCGACCAAACGGTCCGCTGAGCTGTTCGCCGCCGAAGTGATGCCGCATTTCCAGGGTCAGGCGCAACCAACCCTGGACGCCGCCACGCGTGCCAGCGAGGCGCGCGAAGGCCTTGCGCAATCACAGAACGACGCCGTCGCGCATATGACCCAGAAGTATCAAGACGAAATCGCCTCTAAGTAACCGACTTTCGGCTTCAGCCCGCTTCGATGCCGAACCAGTCGCGAAGGACGCGACGAAGTTCGTCAACCTCGGGTTTCGGCGCCGACGAGGCCCACGCCACGTAGCCGTCCGGCCGGACCAGCAGCGCCGTGGCCGACACGTCACCGACCGGGCTACCGACGGCGACGGTAATCCGCTCTGCGGCATCGGAAGTCACGGTGGCGACGAATGCGTCCTCGGTAAGGTCGATCAGCAGCGGGCGACCGCTGCGCGCGAGCTCGGCTACCCGTCGCGTCGATACGCCGTTCCGCACGGCGAAATCGGGCACCCACCGTCCGGCCAGCGGATGCGCATCGGCACCCACGTCGTAACGATTATCGTTGCCGGACAACAGATCACTGAGCCGCTTAGCGTTGTTCGGATCCTCGAGAAACTCGGAGAAGAGGCCTCGCAGGGCGGTGACTTCCGTTCCGGGCCGCACCAGAGCCAGCTGGGCGCGGCTGTGCATAACGACACGCTCACCAGCCGGCCGGCGCTCGGCCTCATAGGTGTCGAGCACCGCAGGATCGGCGCCACCGGCGATAACTGCGGCCAGCTTCCAGCCGAGGTTCACCGCGTCCTGCAGGCCCAGGTTCAGACCGGGCCCGCCGAGCGGGGAGTGCACGTGCGCCGCGTCGCCGACCAGGAAGACCCGGCCCGATCTGTACGCCGACGCGATCCTGGAGTTGATGCCGTAGAAGCGGCGCAGGTCCAGCGGAGCCCCCGGCGAGACCGGTCGCAGCGGAACATCCGCTCCGAGTACACGTTTCACGCTGGCCTCGATCTCGGCCAGGCTCACCGGCGTGTCATCTTCGTCGTAGTCGTCAAAGCGGTCTTCTTGAGCCGATCGGGCCAGCTCCAATGTGATGAGCATTGCCCGATCGCCCATCCGACGGCAGGCGAACACACCATGCTCGGCGCGGTAGAACGGCGCGGGCGGGACACGACCCCAGCCGGGGATCTCGAGCGCGCCGGTGACCGGATCGACCCAATCGTCGGGCGGCACCACTCCGAACGCCATCCGGGCTACCGCGTCATGGGAAGTCATTCCCGGAAAGTCGATGCCCGCGAGTTTGCGCGTCTGACTAGTACCCCCATCCGCGCCCACGAGGTACTTCGCGGGCAGTTGATAACGGCCATCAGGACCCTCGACATGCACGACGACACCGTCGGCGTGCTGGTCGAATCCGACCAGTCGGTGTCCCCAACGCAGATCGGCACCCTCGCCGCCGACCCGCTCGGCCAGAGTCTGCACCAGCCGGGGCTGTTGGACGGGGAACATGAAGTGCTGTGGATCAGGCACCGCCGTCAGATCCAGTGCCATGGCCGCGAACATCGCCCACGGGGACGGCTGAGGGGGATCGGGCGTTCCGGCCAGGACGCTGTAGAGGCCGCGATGGTCGAGCAGCCGAACCGCTTGACCGGTAATCCCATTCGCGCGCCGTTGCGGGTTGGGTCCGGCAAGCGGCTCGAGCACGACAGGCCGCATACCGGCCAATCCGAGTTCACCCGCCAGCATCAGCCCATTCGGGCCGGCGCCGGCGATGACGACGTCATTCATTTAGCCCAGCTTACTAGCGGGCCGGCGGCTATGACAAGCTACTTGATTACATCGACTGCAGGATCGCGGTCGCGACTGCCAGACCCAGTCCGATCACCGCCGGAGCCGAGTCGGACGCGCTGTCGGACGCCCGCACGTGAAAGACTATGGCGCCCAAGAGAAGTAGAGTGAGTCCGACAGCAGCAGCTATGCCGATCGGCGCCCACGACAAGCCCGCCAAAATGCCGGCGACACCGGCGAGTTCGAGCGCGCCGATCACCCGCCACTGCATCGGATTGACCCCGAGATGATCGCGGATTTCCAACGATTGCTTCACCCCGACAAGCTTGATCGAACCGGCAAACCCCATCAGCGCTGCGAGCAAAGCCGTCACGACTACTTTGGCGATCATCACTACACCGTAATACTCAGCCCGCGATGCCGGTGGCGGATGCGAAGGCGCGGAGTTCGCGTTGGATGTCGGATCCCGCTGGCTGGTAGGCGACTTCGGTGACCCCGGCGGCGGCAAGGTCGCGCACTCGTGCCGCGACCTGTTCCGCGCTACCCGTCAACCCCCCGGCGCTCGCCATCGGAATGAGGTCAGCGATGTACGGCTCGTCGCGCGGATTGGCTTTCACCAAGTGCCCTTCGTGGATGGCAAGATGCCGTTCGTTCTCGGGATGAGCCTCGATCGCCTCACGCCATCCGCGCCCACCGGGTACCGCGTCGACCACGGCGGCGCCGCCGCGTTCGTACATGGCGTGATACATCACCACCGCACCCGGTGCCACCGCGTCGACGACCCGCGGCGAGGTCAGCTCCTCGCCGTCGTCCAGCACCGAGCCGAAGGACAGCAGCGCCCGCCAGTCGGCCGCGTTGACCGCGTCGGGCTGGGGTACGGCGGCCGAGAACACCCCATCGCCGAGTTCGGCCGCCACGGCCAGACCCTTCGGACCGTCGGCGCCGATCAGTATCGGCACCGTTATGGGTCGCTTGGCGCCATAACCGGACGGGTGCATCATCCGGATCCTGGCGCCGTCCCATTCCGCGGTCTCACCGGCCAGCAACGCCTTCAGGCAGCGAACATACTCGGCAACCTGCCGCCACGGCATGGGTCTCTTACCCAACGAGAACCGGCCGGTGAAACCGGATCCGATGGCCACTGCGACGCGATCGGGCGCCTGGTCGACGAGCTCGGCGATGGCCGCCGCGTTGACCATCGGATGCCGCAGGCTGGGAACGAGAACACCCGGCCCGAGACCGATTCGCGAGGTCCGTTCGGCGCACCGGGTCAGTATCATCCAGACATCGGGATACAGCGCAGGGGAGTCGTAGAGCCACGCTCGCCGATAACCGAGCGACTCAGCCAGTTCAACAAGCGCAGGGGTATCCGATGAGGTCGCGAACGCACAAGAGATGTCCATGACCGGACACTAACCGAGTTGACTCGATCAGGATGCGTCGTCGGCAACCAGACCTTTGACTTGCCGGTAGTAGATGACCTTGCCGCCGCCGGCCCAATTGCCTTCGGGGATTTCATGAATCAACGTCCAGACGTGAAACGCTTGGTCGCCGTCCGGATCGATCCCCGCGGCGCCGCAGACCGCGACGTGCACGTCGGCTGCGAGCTGTTCTTTCCGGTCTTTGGACAGTGCGCCTCCGAACACCGTCATCTCCACCCGGAATCGGGGCGCGCCCGCGCCGCGGCCGCCGACCGACTGCGCGGCCGGATCCAGCTCGTGCAGATACACCAGGGTGTTGTCCCGCAGGAATGGGGTGTCCGGGGCCTGTTCGGCCCGCAGCAGCACCGTGACGAGCTCGTCGGTCAGGCGTCCCAGCGCCTTCTGCCCCAGTGAGCCACGCACGTAGGTCAAATCGATCATCGGCATTGTCCGGCCCTCCTCAGAGCTTTTTCAGCGCGCGCACAACCTTGACGTACGGGGCGGTCGCGGTGGCGCTTTTCCGCAGACTCGGTTGGATCGCACCGGCGTTGCCCAGAACCGGGGCCATCGTTTATTGCTCCTCGGTAGGGTTTTCGCAGGCGCGGTCGACGACAGGGGGCCACAGATGGCGGGGATGGCAGAGTTGGTGCCGGTACTGCCTGCGCATCGTTTCGACGAAGCGGCGCTGGCTCGGTACTTGCGTGGCCGGCTGCCCGGATTCGACGGCCAACTGCAGGTTCGACAGTTTCAGGGCGGCCAGAGCAATCCCACGTTTCATCTGCAGACCGCCGGCGGCGACTACGTACTGCGCAAGAAGCCACCGGGCAAGCTGTTGCCGCGGGCGCACGAGGTGGCGCGCGAGCACCGCGTGATGGCCGCGCTGGCCGACACCGATGTTCCCGTGCCGCGCATGCAGCTGCTCTGTGATGACGAATCTGTAATCGGTACAACGTTTTTCGTCATGGATCACGTTGCGGGGCGAGTCTTTCCGGACCGGGTCATGCGTGAGGAGAGTCCAGCACACCGCGCCGCGGTTTATGAGGACCTCGCCCGCGTGCTCGCGGCCCTGCACTGCGTGGACTGGCGCGCAGTCGGCCTCGAGGGCTTCGGCCGGCCCGAGGGCTATATGCAACGCCAAGTGGCGCTGTGGACGCGGCAGTGGGAGGCCGCGCGCATGGAAGACATGCCGGCGATGGATCTGCTGGCGAAGTGGCTGCCCGAGCACCTGCCGCCCGAGGACGCGCCGTCGTGCATCGCCCACGGCGATTATCGTCTGGGCAACGTCTTGCTGCACCCGACCGAGCCACGAGTGGTGGCAGTACTGGACTGGGAGCTTGCGACGATCGGCAATCCGTTGGCGGACCTCGGGTATTTCTGCGTCACGTACCACGTGCCGGGCGGACCCGGCGGCAGAAGTGGCGTCATCGGTGAAAACCTCACTGGCACTGGAATTCCCGACCAGAAGACCTTCCTCGACAGCTACCGTGCTCACGCTGGTATAGAGCTCCCTGACTCGCTCGACGTCTTCGTGGTCTTCTCGATGTTCCGGCTGGCTTCGATCACCGCCGGGGTGTGGCGGCGGGGGGTCGAGGGCAACGCGGCAGATTCGCGGGCCGGCACCGACGAATACCGGGAGCGGTATCGCGGTATGGCTGAAACCGCGTGGGAATTGGCGCAACGAATCGCGGCCTGAGCGATGAGCACGACTCCAGGCATATTGCTTGGTCACAGACTGGCGAAGTAGAAGGTCAGCAATAGCGCGAAAAGCCCGAGAACCCATCCGCTCGTGGTCGCCTTGAGCCAGAGCGGTGCGCGGCGGACTTCCATGAAGTGCCGAATCACCAAGTACACCTTGACCGCCGCGATCAGCAATACGGCGGTCGTCACTGTCGTATTGATCTGATGCGCGGCGCCGGCATCGAGAGCGATCAGCGACGACACGATGGTGACCGTCGTGAGCAGTGCCCACACGATCGTCAATGGATTACGTATCAGTGCCGTCATGGCCTACCTCATCAAGTACAGCAGGGCGAACAGGACCAGCCATAGGACATCGACCATGTGCCAGTAAGTGGCACCAGTCTCGACGAACGAGATCTTGGGTACTGTCGATGTTTTCAGGTTGCGCAGGATGAAGCACATGATGACAAGGCCGAGGGCGACATGGCACAAGTGCATGCCGGTCATCACGTAGTAGTACATGAAGAAGAGATTCGTTCCCGGCGTCAAACCGCTGGTGATCTCCGGGATCCACTCGAACATCTTGAGCAGCGGAAAGGCGGCACCGAAGGCTAATGCGATCCAGAACCGTTGCAGCGCAGCCGCTCTGTTACCAGCGCGAGCCGCCTCTGTGCCGAGCGCCACGAACAGCGAACTGGTCAGCAGCATCACGGTGTTGATGGCGCCGATGTCCAGATTCAGCCGAGCCTGGCTTTGCAGGAACAGTTCGTGATTCTGGCCGCGGAAGTACATGTAGCCAACGAAGTAGACGCCGAAGATGAGTAGGTCACCGATGACGAAGAACCACATGCTCGATTCGCCGGGGACATGGCCCTGCCTGCTGGCATCCGGTCGAGAGTTGTCGACTCCCGGGGTGACCCCCTCGGCAACGTTGGTCATACGCTCGTCCCGGAACGGAGTTCAACTGCTTTCGGATGGAGCTCCGGCGAGGCGTTGTCGAGTTCGGTCTCTGGTTGATTCTTGATCGCCCGGTAGATGCACACGTACACGATGATCTGCCAGGAGACATAGAGGATCATCGCGAACCAGAAGGTCATCAGGCCGTTCCAAGCGAAAGGCCCAGATTTGACGATCCAGACCGGTGCGGCCATCAGCTCGGTCACATATTGCCAAATGGTGTAGTAGCCCAACCACTTTGGCAGAATCCCGTTTTCGTCGAGAATGATGGCCAAACCGAAGGCCATCCACATGACGCAGAAACAGCCCAGCGAGCCGATGAATGCCAGGTAGCCGAAGTCGTAGAGCATCGTCAAGACGCTCGAGTTGTACCCGGGCCGAAATGCGCCGAGGCCGAAGCAGAACATCGGGAACAGCATGCCGACGATCGCGCCGGTGATCGCGCCGATCATCATGGAGTAGCGGAACGCCGGGCTCACCGACATCCGCCTCACCTGCATCAGATAGCAGGCGTTCGACACCGGCGCGAGCCCGTAGGCCAGCGTCAGGATCACACAGGCGATCAGCAGATTGTGCGAGTGCATGAAGTCGACGATGTGCGGTGTGCTGCTGCTCGGTGACCTGGGCGGCATCATCCAACTCAGCGGAACGAACACCAGACCGAACAAGTTGAAAAAGAATGGCACGCTCCAAAACGCAATCCACTGATCGAGTTTGCGATTCTCGCGCCACGACGTTGCATGCTCGGCCGGGGGGGCGGGGGCCTTCGGCGCCTCTGCCACACTGCCGCTCATGCCAGAACCACCCGGTCGTCACCCTGGTGTCTGACTGCGCGCAGAAGCGCCCAGAACATCACCGCGATGTAGACGGCAAATGTCGTCAACCGCAATGTGAACGACAGTGGGCCATTCCAGGCGAGTGGGCCCGTTTTGTAGAGGAGCGAGAATGCGCTCGGGGCCAGCAGCAGAACCGTCGCCACGTTGAAGTGCGCGACCCAACGCGGAAAGATCGGATCTGGACGTTCATCCAGGTAAACGCTCAGGGCGAAGCACAGGTTCTGCACCATGATCGTGCCGACCGGCGCGATGAAGAAGAACCACGCCATGTCATTGAGCAGACTGGTGAGCTGCGGATCGCGTTCGGGCCTGAAAGCGGCCATCCCCCAGCAGTAGTCGGCGAGAATGAACGCCGTGGTACCGACGCCGACGCAGATGATATAGGCGTATGTCAGGACAGTGCTCGACGTTGCGGTGCGGGAGATCTGCACGGCTGTCACCGCGAACAGTGGCACCAAGGCGCACGCGATGAGGTTGCAGAGGATCGCCACCCCGAGGATTCCCGTGACGTTGCCCCGGAAGAACGCTGCCACCTGATCGGGCGTCAACGTCGGGGACAGCGGTGGTGAAAACACCGGGAAAACAAGATAAGCAAGCGCAAACAACGCCACCGCCGGCGGCGCCGTCCACAACAGGATGCGTTGACCTCTGGTATTCATCGATTCCGTCCTGCCTCACCTGATGCGAAATCGCGCGCCGCGCCACGACGTCGACGGGCCACTCAGGTGGCTCGCTACGACCCCGTGCCGTCTTAGATCTAGCACGTTCACTGACAAATGACAACGAACTTCACGACATCACGCCACCGCACGAAGTCGGCGGGCCGATGTTCCGATCGCAAAATAGCTTGTTGTTGGCGGAAAATCAGGGGAGTGCGGCCACGCTCCAGCTCCGTTGAACGCCAATTTCAAGTGATATCTGTCAGCGAGCTGACCGGATGCTGCAGAATAGGAAACGTGCCAGACACTGCGACGGGTCGCGAAGCCCAGCGCCGCAAGACGAGGGCGCGGGTACTGGATGCCGCCATCGTGGAATTCCAGCGTGCCGGCGCAAATTCGGCGGACATCAACGCGATCGTGGAGGCGGCAGGAGTTGCCCGCAGTACCTTCTACTTCCATTTCCCCACCAAAGAACATGTCCTGCTGGAGTTGATCCGACGCGATGAGGACTATCTCGCCGAGGAGCTGAGCCGATTTCTTGAAACCCGCCGCGACTTGCCGGCTGTACTGAACGAGATCATCAGGCTCGTCGTCGCACTCGAGACCCGCTGGGGTGCTGCACTATTCCGCGATGTGATCAGTCTGTACTTTTCGCCGGCACGCCCCGTGGACGATCACTGGATCAAACATCCGACCTTCGTGCTGCTCGCCGCCGAGATCGAGCGCGCGCGAAACCGCGGCGAACTCTACGACGATGTCGGCGCCTACGACAGCGCCGCGTTCTTCCTCATCGGCGTGCACGCACAACTCATCAGCGCCGGAGTGCCGGGGGCGGACCGCGATGAGGTGCTCAGGAAATTTGTGACGAGCACCTTGCGCAGCCTGCAGCGCTGAGCTATCGCTACCCAACGCTCCCGCCGAGCCGCACCCGCCCATACACTGATCGATCGTGGGCATTCTGTTTGGCTTCGCGCCGTGGATCGTCTATTGGGTCCTGGTCGGCAATGCGTCCTTCCTGGTTGCGGCTTCGGTCGCCTTCGTGATCGCGATCGCCGGACTGGTCGCCGGTTATCTCACCCGCGCAGCCCGGCGCGCGCTCGAAATCGGTTCAAGCGCAACGTTCTTGGTACTTACTGGGGTGACACTGCTGGCGAGCCAGTTGTTTCTGCAACGATGGGCGCTGCCGCTGAGCATCGCGGGAATCTTGCTGGTAACCCTGGTCGCCGCGCAGTCGGGCAAGTCGTTCGTGCACGAGTACGCCGCGGCGAATCAACCCCCGGCGGTGGTCAACAGCGATGTTTTCGGCCAGATCACCTCGCGCCTCACCTGGATCTGGATCAGTGTGTTCGCGGCGATGACGGTGTCATCGTCGATCCCGCCGATCGTGGCGGCTAACGCATCGCTCCTCGACACCACCACGCCGGTGACCTACATCGGCTACTGGGTGGTCCCGTTCTCGCTATTGGGTGTGGGCGCGCTCGCCACCAGATTCCTGCCCGACTGGATGATCGCCGCGGCCGGCGACATCGTTCGTAAGACCACGTTCGTCGCCTACCACGAGGCCACCATCGACGAGCTGTACTACCTGGCCCAGGAACATGCCAATCGCGAGGTCGGCGCGGGCGAAGAAGCGTACGCCGTCAAAGTCGGCAGTATGGGGACGCCGCTGGTGGGCGACGACAGCCGGCACTCGTGGCCATCCACCTACAAGGTGCGCCAGTCGCGGCGCTAGCTAGAAGACCCGCACCCAGGTGTGCCCGTTGCGCTTCTGGCACCATGGCGACGTGATCAGCGGGTATTCAAGACGCCCGATCGCAACGGTGCACGGTGATCGACTGACACCGCCGCGAGCCGCGCTGGACCCTGTGATCGTTGCAGTGTTGGCCTCCGTTGTGAGCCTGGCCGGCGCGGGCCGCCCGTCTTTCTGGTACGACGAGGCCGCCACGATTTCGGCCGCATACAGTCGTTCTCTGAGCCAGCTATGGCACATGCTGGGAAACGTCGACGC
>JGI12627J18819_10000229_pt1 | contig 18428 bp, 19 predicted proteins | sample TexAe_OM1H0_M2_FD_18819 | JGI IMG/M metagenome (IMG submission 18819)
CAGTTGTCCCACCAGGGGCACCGCTGGATAGCCACGTTCGGACAGGATAACCGCTGAAGCATCTAAGCGGGAAACCTTCTCCAAGACCAGGCTTCTCACCCATCAAGTGGGATAAGGCCCCCCGCAGACCACGGGATCAATAGACCAGACCTAGAAAACCAGCAATGGTCGCAGGGAACTGGCACTAACCGGCCGAAAACTTACACACACGCAACCACTGACCCGCAAACCACAAACCACCGCACCCCACCACCAACAAAAATTACATAAAGTTACGGCGGCCACAGCGACAGGGAAACGCCCGGACCCATCCCGAACCCGGAAGCTAAGCCTGCCAGCGCCGATGATACTACCCACACGGGTGGAAAAGTAGGACACCGCCGAACACACACAAAGCCCCGTGCCCCCCAAAACCCTTGGGGGGCACGGGCATTTCTACGGTAAGACGTCGCACATACGCGGCAGATGACATGCGCGGCAGATGGCAACGCATGACCCGTATCCTTTGTCGGGAAGTACAAACAAAATTCGGGGCGAAGGGTACGAGTGGGCGACGACAGGCACGGCGACGGGGCACGACGACCGAAGCGACCGCCGCGCGATCAGGCCTTCACTTCGGGTCCCGGCCGCGCTCGCAGGACACAGCCCCAGCATGGAGCCAGCGAAGAGGACCAGCGGGGTCCCCGGATCCCGCCCGAGATCGAAGCCAAACAGCTGGCGCCCGAAGTGCGCCGCGAACTCAGCACTTTGGACCGTGCCAACGCCGACGCCGTGGCCCGCCACTTGGTCGCGGCAGGGGAGCTGATCGACGAAGACCCCGAGGCTGCGCTCAGCCATGCCCGCGCCGCTCGGGCGCGCTCCGGCCGGATAGCTGCGGTGCGGGAAGCCGTCGGAATCGCGGCCTACCAGTGCGGTGACTGGTCGCAGGCGATCTCAGAGCTGCGGGCGGCGCGCAGGATGGGCAGCAAGTCACCGCTGTTACCGCTGATAGCCGACTGCGAACGCGGCCTCGGTCGGCCGGAACGCGCGCTCGAACTGGCGCGCGGACCCGAGGCGGCCAAGCTCACCGGCGACGAAGCCGACGAGATGCGCATCGTCGCCGCCGGCGCTCGAACCGACCTCGGTCAGCTCGAGCAGGCGCTAACCCTCCTGTCCACTCCACAACTGGACCCGACGCAAACCGGCACGACCGCGGCCCGGCTGTTCTATGCCTACGCGGAGACCCTGCTGGCGCTCGATCGCCCCGCGGAAGCACTGCAGTGGTTCCTGCACGCCGCCGAGGCCGACGTCGACGGTGTCACCGATGCCGAGGACCGAGTCAGCGAGCTCGGCTGACGTGGGAACGCTTGCGCAGGAATATGATTGCCTGCTTCTCGACTTGGACGGGACGGTGTTCCGCGGTCATGAGCTGACCGACGGCGCGGCCGAGTCGCTGGAAAAGGCCGCGGGCAGAAAGCTATTCGTCACCAATAATGCATCGCGCAGCGCGGACCAGGTCGCCGGCCATTTGCACGACATCGGCCTCCCGGCGACCGCTGAGGATGTCGTCACCAGCGCGCAAAGCGCCGCCCACGTTCTGGCCGACCAGCTGGAACCCGGGTCACGGGTGCTGGTCGTCGGCACCGAGTCGCTGGCCGCCGAGATCACGGCCGTCGGCCTGCGGCCGGTGCGCAGCTACGACGACAAACCCGACGCCGTGGTCCAAGGCCACTCTCCGGAAACCGGGTGGGCCATCCTGGCCGAGGCGGCGCTGGCCATTCGGGCCGGCGCGCTATGGGTGGCCGCCAATGTCGACGCCACCCTGCCGACCGAGCGCGGTCTGCTGCCCGGCAACGGTTCCATGGTGGCCGCGTTGAAAGCAGCGACCGACGCCGAGCCGCAGGTCGCGGGCAAGCCGGCACCGACATTGTTGCTCGATGCGTTGGCGCGCGGCGACTTTCAGACTCCACTCGTAGTCGGTGACCGGATGAACACCGATATCGCCGGCGCCAACGCCGCCGGGCTGCCCAGCCTGATGGTGCTCACCGGGGTCAATTCCGCGCGCGACGCGGTCCATGCCATCCGCGAACAGCGCGCGACATTCATCGGTCACGACCTCCGGTCGCTGCACGAGAACGCGGACGCGCTCGCGGTGGCCGCGCAATCGGGGTGGCACATCGACACCGGGGACGCCTCGATAACGGTCAGCAGCGCGGCCGAGGACGACGCGGGCGATGGGCTCTCGATTGTTCGCGCCGTCGCCAACGCGGTGTGGTCGAGCGGCTTGGACGGATCAACCGTGACCATCAAGGCCGGCGACGACAGCGCCCGCGACGCCCTGCAACGGTGGTCCCTGACCTAAATCCGATAGCGTAGAACAGCGATGAGTACCGACCCAGAAGAGATTCGCGCACGGATCGACGCCCTGCTCGCCGAGCTGCCCGATCCGGCGAACTCCGAGAAGATGCCCACCGAAGCCGATCTCGAAGAGCTCGCGCGCCGGCTTTCTGAGGCGCACGACATGCTGGTGCAGGCTCTGGAGTCGGCGGAGAAGGCCTGAGTCCGCTGTGCCCCGGCGCACCCGTGTTGATGCCGAGCTGGTCCGTCGAGGACTGGCTCGCTCCCGCCAGCAGGCCGCGGAGTTGATCGGCGCGGGCAAGGTCAGCATCGACGGGATGCCCGCGGTCAAGCCCGGCACTGCCGTTGCGGCGACCGCCGCGCTGAAAGTCATCGGCGAGACGGAACGCGGCTGGGTGTCTCGTGGCGCCCACAAACTCATCGGTGCGCTGGACGCCTTCGGTATCGGTGTGGAGGGTCGACGCTGCTTGGACGCGGGCGCCTCGACGGGCGGATTCACCGAAGTCCTGCTGGATCGCGGGGCCCGCGAAGTCGTCGCCGTCGACGTCGGCTACGGCCAGCTGGCCTGGTCGCTTCGATCTGACCCACGAGTGGTGGTCGTCGAGCGGACCAATGCGCGAGAGCTCACGCCCGACGTCACCGGCGGCCCGGTCGAGGCGGTCGTCGCTGACCTGTCGTTCATCTCGCTGACCACGGTGTTGCCCGCTCTGACTGGATGCGCCTCGCCCGACGCGGATATCGTTCCCATGGTGAAGCCGCAGTTCGAGGTGGGTAAGGGTCAGGTGGGAGCCGGCGGGGTGGTGCACAGTTCGGAGTTACGGGCGGGTGCCGTGCTCACCGTCGCGCGTCGCGCCGGCGAGCTCGGTTGGCACACGGTCGGGGTCACGCCGAGCCCGCTCCCGGGCCCATCGGGCAACGTTGAATACTTCCTGTGGTTGCGCGCCGAAACCGATCGGGGTCTGTCTGCTGATGAGCTGGAATGTGCGATCCGCGTCGCGATTGAGGCGGGTCCGCAATGACGAGTGAGCGCACCGTCCTGCTGATTGTTCACACCGGGCGCGCGGAAGCTACTGAGACCGCCCGTCGGGTCGAGAAAGTGTTGAGTGACAACAATATTGGCCTTCGCGTGCTGTCCGCCGAGGCTGTCGATCGCGGACCGGTGCCGCTGGGACCGGACGATATGCGCGCGCTGGGCGTCGATATCGCGCTCGTCGACGCCGACCCCGACGCTGCCGACGGCTGCGAGCTGGTCATCGGTCTGGGTGGCGACGGCACGTTCCTGCGAGCCGCCGAGCTTGCGCGCAACGCGAACGTGCCGGTGCTGGGCATGAACCTGGGTCGCATCGGCTTCCTCGCCGAGGCCGAGACGGAGGCCATCGACAGCGTCCTCGAGCATGTGGTGGCGCGCAGCTACCGCCTCGAAGAGCGTCTGACGTTGGATATCACCGTGCGACTCAAGGGCGAGGTCGTCGCGCGCGGGTGGGCGCTCAACGAGGCGAGCCTGGAAAAAGGTCCGCGGCTAGGAGTGCTCGGCGTCGTCCTTGAGGTCGATGGGCGCCCGGTGTCGACGTTCGGGTGCGACGGGGTACTGGTGTCGACACCGACGGGGTCCACGGCGTACGCATTTTCGGCGGGTGGACCCATCATGTGGCCCGACCTGGAGGCGCTGCTGGTGGTGCCGAACAACGCGCACGCGTTGTTCGCTCGGCCGATGGTGACCAGCCCAGACGCCCGCATCGCGGTCGAGATCGAGGCCGACGGGCACGACGCCCTGGTGTTCTGCGACGGACGCCGCGAGATGCGGGTGCCCGCCGGCGCGCGGTTGGAGGTGCAGCGCTGCGACGTATCGGTGAAATGGGCCCGGCTGGACAGCGCGCCGTTCACCGACCGTCTGGTCCGCAAATTCCGTCTGCCGGTCACCGGCTGGCGCGGACGGTAACAGTGCTATCGGAAATTCGGATCGAATCGTTAGGCGCCATCAGCGCCGCGACAGCCGAATTCGACCGCGGCCTAACGGTTTTGACCGGGGAAACCGGTACCGGCAAGACCATGGTGGTCACCAGCCTGCACCTGCTCGGCGGGGCCCGCGCCGACGCCAACAGGGTCCGCTCGGGGGCCGAGCGGGCCGTCGTCGAAGGGCGGTTCACCACTGCTGATCTCGACGAGAAGGCGGTGGCGCAGCTCGACGAGATGCTGGACGCCTCGGGGGCCGAACGCGACGAGGACGGCAGCATCATCGCGTTGCGTTCGGTCAGCCGCGACGGACCGTCGCGCGCATACCTCGGCGGCCGCAGCGTGCCTGCCAAATCACTGAGCGGATTCACCACCGAGCTGCTGACGCTGCACGGGCAAAACGACCAGTTGCGCCTGATGCGACCCGACGAGCAACGCGGGGCGCTGGACCGGTTCGCAGATGTCGACACCCGACTGGAGCGCTATCGCAAACTGCGGGACGCATGGCAGTCGGCGCGCCGCGACTTCGTCGACCGGAGCAATCGGGCCCGCGAATTGGCGCAGGAGGCCGATCGGCTCAAGTTCGCACTGCACGAGATCGACACCATCGACCCTGCGCCCGGCGAGGACGATGCGCTGATCGCCGACATCCGTCGGCTCTCGGAACTGGACGCGCTGCGCGAGGCCGCATCCGGGGCCCGCGTCGCCCTGTCCGGGCTGGGCGACGACGCCTCCGCCGACCCGAGCGGACAGCCCGTATCGGCAGCGGACAGTTTGGCGCGGGCCAAGACGGCCCTGGAGTCGACGGACGACGCGACGCTGCGTGCGTTAGCCTCTCAGCTCGAGGAAGCGCTCACCGTCGTCGGCGACGCCGCGCGTGAGCTCGGTGGCTATCTGGGCGAATTGCCCGCTGACGCCAGCACGTTGGACACCAAACTCGCGCGGCAGGCCCAGCTGCGCACGCTGACCCGCAAATACGCCGCCGACATCGACGGTGTGCTGCAGTGGGCGGGCGAGGCGCGAGATCGGCTGGCGCACCTGGATGTTTCCGAAGAGGCGCTGGCCGNTCTGCAACGTCGAGTCGACGAATTGGCACTCCAATTAGCTGATGCGGCAAGCGAACTCAGCAAGGTACGCAGCCAGGCCGCCAAGCGGCTGGCCAAGCAAGTCACCACCGAACTGTCGGGTTTGGCGATGGCCGATGCCGAATTCACCATCGAGGTGTCGACCATGCCGGCCGGTAGCGACGATCCGGCCGCGCTGACGCTTGCCTCCGGCACCCGGGCCCACGCCGGTGGCGACGGCGTCGACCAGGTCGAGTTCGGTTTCGCCGCGCACCGAGGCATGACGGTGCTACCGCTCGCCAAGAGCGCGTCGGGCGGCGAGCTGTCGCGGGTGATGCTCGCCCTCGAGGTGGTACTGGCGGCGGCGATGGCAGGCACCACGATGGTGTTCGACGAGGTCGACGCGGGCGTCGGAGGCCGGGCGGCGGTGCAGATCGGTCGGCGACTGGCCCGGTTGGCCCGTAACCGGCAAGTCATCGTGGTGACGCATCTGCCGCAGGTCGCTGCCTACGCTGACATACACCTCATGGTCGATAGCAACGGGAAAAACGGCGCCAGCGGGGTGCGGCGCCTCGACGNGGACGACCGGGTTGCCGAGCTGGCGAGAATGCTGGCCGGGCTAGGTGATTCGGATTCAGCGCGTGCCCATGCCCGCGAACTCCTGGAGGCCGCGGACCGTGACCGGATTGCGACCTAAATACNGCATCCGACCTTGTGACAGATGTGACAAGATATAACTTCTGAGGCTCTTGTTACGGCGCGCCTCCCCGTTGGCAGTCGGGTTCACCGACAGAATCGCCTCCATGAGCGTGACCACCACCTTGTCCTCATTGTTGTCCCGCAACACCTCGCGGCCAGGCGTCGTCGGCACCGCACGGGTCGACCGTGACATCGACCGGCTGCTGCGGCGGGTGTGCCCCGGCGATATCGCCGTCCTCGATGTCCTGGACCTGGACCGGATCACGGCCGATGCGCTCGTCGACGCCGAGATCGCCGCCGTCATCAACGCATCCCCGTCGGTGTCGGGCCGCTATCCGAACCTGGGACCCGAAGTGCTGCTGGCCAACGGCGTCACCTTGATCGACGAGACCGGCACCGACGTTTTCAAGAAGATCAAAGACGGCTCGAAGGTGCGCCTCTACAACGGTGGCGTGTACGCCGGCGACCGCCGGCTGATCCGCGGCACCGAGCGGACCGACGAAGAAATCGCCGAGCTGATGCAGGAGGCCAAGAGTGGGCTGGTCGCCCACCTGGAAGCGTTCGCCGGCAACACCATTGAGTTCATCCGAAGCGAGAGCCCACTGTTGATCGACGGGATCGGCATTCCCGACGTCGACATCGAACTGCGCCGCCGGCACGTCGTCGTAGTCGCCGACGAGGACGACGCCGCTGACGACCTCAAGCGCCTCAAGCCCTTCATCAAGGAATACCAGCCCGTCCTGATCGGCGTCGGCTCCGGCGCAGATGTGTTGCGCCAAGCCGGATACCGCCCACAACTCATCGTCGGCGACCCGAGCAACTTGAGCACCGAAGTCCTCAAGAGCGGTGCGCAGGTCGTGCTGCCCGCCGACGCCGACGGCCACGCGCCAGGCCTGGAACGCATCCAGGACCTCGGTGTCGGGGCGATGACGTTCCCTGCCGCGGGGTCACCGGCTGACTTGGCGCTGCTCTTGGCCGATCATCACGGTGCCGCGCTGCTGGTGACCGCCGGCCACCGCGCCAACATCGAGACCTTCTTCGACCGAACCCGTCAGGACAGCAACCCCTCGACCTTCCTCACCCGGTTGCGGGTCGGGGAGAAAGTCGTGGACGCCAAAGCTGTTGCCACGCTGTACCACAACCGGATTTCAGGTGGCGCGATCGCGTTGCTGGTCTTGACGATGCTGATCTCGGTGATCGCCGCGCTGTGGGTGTCGCGTACCGACACCGTGGTGTTGCACTGGATCGCTCAGTACTGGAATCACTTCTTGATCTGGATCCAGCGCTTCATCCATTAGGACGGTGGCGACGTGATATCTCTACGTCAGCACGCGATTTCGCTGGCCGCAGTGTTCCTGGCACTGGCGGTCGGCGTGGTGCTCGGCTCCGGGCTCCTCTCCAACACCATCACGTCCGGATTGCGCGACGAAACCCGGAATCTGCACAAGCAGGTCGACTCGCTCAACGACGAGAAGAACGTTCTGAACGGAAAGCTCGGTTCTGCCAACGCTTTCGACGCCCAGATGGCGGGCCGGATGGTGCATGACGCGCTGAACGGAAAGTCGATGGTGATATTCCGCGCGCCCGACGCGAACGACGAAGACGTCGACGCGGTGTCGAAGATCATCGGACAGGCCGGGGGAGCCGTCACCGGCACGGTGTCGTTGACGCAGGAGTTCGTCGACGCCAACTCCGCGGAGAAACTGCGCTCAGTGGTCAACGCGTCGGTTCTCCCCGCGGGCGCCCAGTTGAGCACCAAATTAGTCGACCAAGGCTCCCAAGCCGGCGACCTGCTGGGAATTGCGCTGCTGATCAACCGGGATCCGGCGGTCCCACCGGTAGACGATGCGCAGCGCGACACCGTGCTGGCAGCACTGCGCGACACCGGTTTCATCGGCTACGGCAACCAGCACGTCGGTGCGGCGAACGCCGCCGCGGTCATCACCGGCGGCTCGCTGAGCAACGACGCCGGTAACCAGGGCGTCAGCGTGGCCCGGTTCTCCGCAGCGCTCGCACCGCACGGGTCAGGCGTGGTCCTGGCCGGCCGCAGCGGCTCCTCGGACGGTCCTGCCGCGGTCGGTGTGGCCCGCGCCGACGCCACGGTGACCCCGGCGATCAGCACTGTCGACGATCTCGACGCCGAATCCGGTCGGGTCACCGCGGTGCTCGGCGCCGCCGACTTGATCAACGGTGGTCGGACCGGCCAGTACGGCACCGGCCGCCGCAATACCGGGCTCACCGTCGCTCAGTAGCCGCGCCGCCGGGCGTGTTAGCGACGAGGTCGCTGAGTGTTTGTTAGGGTGGGTTTCCGTGGGTCGGCAGGCCCAAAGCTGGAAAACAGCCCTCAACAGAGGCTAGCCCTGCGCCGTCTTCACGGAGGTCGCCACATTGCGTAAGCATCCGCAGACCGCCACCAAGCATCTCTTCGTCAGCGGCGGGGTCGTCTCNTCGCTCGGNAAGGGACTGACCGCGAGCAGCCTCGGACAGTTGCTGACCGCCCGCGGGCTGCAGGTGACGATGCAGAAGCTCGATCCCTACCTCAANGTCGACCCGGGCACCATGAACCCGTTCCAGCACGGCGAGGTGTTCGTCACCGAGGACGGNGCCGAGACCGACCTCGACGTCGGCCACTACGAGCGCTTCCTCGACCGCGATCTGTCCGGTTCGGCGAATGTCACGACCGGACAGGTCTATTCGACGGTCATCGCGAAGGAGCGCCGCGGCGAATACCTCGGTGACACCGTTCAGGTCATCCCGCACATCACCGACGAGATCAAGCGCCGCATCTTGGCCATGGCCGAGCCGGACGCCGACGGGAGGCGTCCCGACGTCGTCATCACCGAGATCGGCGGCACCGTCGGGGATATCGAGTCGCAGCCCTTCCTCGAAGCGGCGCGGCAGGTTCGCCACGACATCGGCCGGGAGAACGTGTTCTTCCTGCACGTGTCGCTGATCCCGTACCTGGCGCCGTCGGGAGAACTCAAGACCAAGCCCACCCAGCACTCGGTCGCCGCGCTGCGCAGCATCGGTATCACCCCGGACGCGTTGATCCTGCGCTGCGACCGCGACGTGCCTGAGCCGCTGAAGAACAAGATCGCGCTCATGTGCGACGTGGACATCGACGGCATCATCTCCACGCCCGACGCACCCTCGATCTACGACATCCCGAAGGTGTTGCACCGCGAGGAGCTGGACGCATACGTCGTCCGCCGGCTTCACCTCCCGTTCCGTGACGTCGACTGGACCGAATGGGACGACCTGCTGCGCCGAGTGCATGATCCGCAGGAGACTGTGCGAATTGCCTTGGTGGGCAAGTACGTCGACCTCTCGGACGCCTATCTCTCGGTGAGCGAGGCGTTACGGGCGGCGGGCTTCAAGCACCGAGCCAAGGTGGAGATCCGCTGGGTGGGCTCCGATGACTGCGAGACGCCGGGTGGAGCCGCCTCGGTGCTCGAGGACGTCCACGGTGTGCTGATCCCCGGTGGCTTCGGCATCCGGGGAATCGAGGGCAAGATCGGCGCTATCTCGCATGCACGGGCCCGCGGGCTGCCCATATTGGGGCTGTGCCTGGGCATGCAGTGCATCGTGATCGAGGCCGCACGGTCCGTCGGCCTGACCGAGGCCAACTCCGCCGAATTCGACCCGGACACCCCCGACCCGGTGATCTCCACGATGGCCGATCAGGAAGAGATCGTCGCCGGCGAAGCCGACCTCGGCGGCACCATGCGGCTGGGAGCATATCCGGCCGTGCTGGAGCCGGATTCCATTGTCGCCCAGGCCTATCAGTCGACGGAGGTTTCCGAGCGGCATCGGCATCGCTATGAGGTCAACAACGCCTACCGGGACCGCATCGCCGAAAGCGGCCTGAAATTCTCCGGGACGTCTCCCGACGGGCACTTGGTCGAGTTCGTCGAGTATCCGCCGGAGATGCACTCATTCGTCGTCGGCACCCAGGCCCATCCCGAACTCAAGAGCCGGCCGACCCGACCGCATCCGCTGTTCACCGGTTTCATCGGCGCGGCAATCGAGTACAAGGCGGGCGAGCGGCTGTCCCTGGAGATGCCCGAGCGGCGAGCCAACGGCAGCGAGCAACACGATGGCGCAGAGCCGTCGCTGTCTGAGCCCGAACCTGTTACCCGTGGGTGAACACGTATTCGAGACGACCTCGTCCGAAAGCTTGCATGTGGGAACGATTTTCGCGTTGCGCGCCGACCAGGTAAGGATGCCCGGTGGCAAGATCGCGACCCGAGAAGTCATCGAGAACTTTGGCGCGGTCGCGATCGTCGCCATGGACGACGACGGCCGAATCCTGATGGTCTACCAGTATCGCCACCCCATCGGTCGACGGCTGTGGGAGTTGCCCGCCGGACTGCTCGACGTCGACGGGGAGGCCCCGTATCTGAGCGCCGCCCGGGAGCTTCGCGAGGAGGCCGGCCTTCAGGCGGAGACCTGGCAGCTGTTGGTCGATCTGGATTCCGCACCCGGCTTCAGCGACGAGTCGGTGCGGGTCTATCTGGCCACCGGCTTGACCCAGGTGGACCGGCCCGAATCGCACGACGAAGAGGCCGATATGACCATGCAGTGGTATCCCCTCACTGAGGCGGTGCAGCGGGTTTTCCGCGGTGAGATCGTGAATTCCCTTGCAGTTGCCGGTGTTTTAGCCGCCTATGCAGTCAGCGAGGGCATCGCCGAGCCACGGCCGGTGGATGCGCCATGGACCGACCGGTCCACGGCGTTCAGAGCGCGAAAGGCGGCCCGATGACGACGCTGGCGCCACCGCTGGAGGGCCAGCTGCAGGGATACCTTGATCATCTGACGATCGAGCGGGGAGTCGCCGCCAACACGTTGAGCTCCTATCGCCGCGACCTGCGCCGCTACTTCGAGCACCTCACCGTGCGCGGCGTCGACGACCTGGCCAAGGTCAGCGAGGACGACGTCAGCGAATTCCTGATGGCCTTGCGCCGCGGCGATCCCGATTCCGGCGTCTCGCCCTTGTCGGCGGTCTCGGCGGCCCGAACCCTGATCGCTGTGCGCGGTCTGCACCGGTTCGCCGCAGCCGAAGGCTTGGCCCAATTCGACGTCGCTCAGGCCGTCAAGCCACCGACACCGGGGCGGCGTCTGCCCAAGAGCCTCAGCCTCGATCAGGTCCTGGCCCTGTTGGCCGGCGCCGGCGGCGACAGCCCGTCCGACGGCCCACTGACACTGCGTAACCGCGCACTGCTCGAGCTGCTGTACTCGACCGGCGCGCGCATCTCGGAAGCAGTCGGACTCGACGTCGACGACATCGACACACACGCTCGGTCGGTGCTGCTGCACGGCAAAGGCGGCAAGCAGCGGCTGGTTCCGATCGGACGGCCCGCTGTGCAAGCACTGGAGGCCTACACGGTCCGCGGGCGATCCGAATTGGCCCGTCGCGGGCGCGGTACGCCGGCCATTTTCCTCAATGCCCGCGGCGGCCGGCTGTCGCGTCAGAGCGCGTGGCAAGTCCTGCAGGATGCTGCCGAGCGCGCCGGTATCACCGCAGGCGTCTCGCCGCACACGCTGCGGCACTCGTTTGCGACACACCTGTTGGAGGGTGGGGCGGACGTCCGCGTGGTGCAGGAGTTGCTGGGACACGCATCGGTGACCACGACGCAGATCTACACCATGGTCACCGTGCACGCGCTACGCGAAGTCTGGGCCGAGGCCCATCCACGGGCGCGTTAGCCGCCCACTCCACCCGCGAAAGTTAAGTAGTCGGCTACTCAAGCCGACCCCAAAAGTGCTCGCCACACTGACCAAAGTCGAAGCAACGGTCAGGAGTGATGATGGCGAAGCTCGGTCAGCACGCGGTTGTTCTCGGGGCAAGCATGGGCGGGATGCTCGCCGCCAGGGTCCTAGCTGATTTCTACGAGACCGTGTCAGTGGTGGAACGCGACGTCTTGCCGGACGACCCCACCAATCGGCGGGGGGTGCCCCAGGGCCGGCATGTTCATGCCCTGCTCAGACGTGGCGGCCAGATCATCGATGAACTCTTCCCTGGCATTCTCGACGAGCTGGCCGCTGCCGGTGCGCCCGTTCTCGATGACGGGGATCTCTCCAAGGTCTGGATGTCAGTCGGCGGACATCAGCTGGTCCGGGTCGGTACGGCACGGGATCGACAAGCAATGACGGTGTATGTTCCGAGCCGGCCGTTTCTGGACTGCCATATCCGGCGGCGACTGCGGGCGGTCCCGAACGTGACGATCCTGAGCGGGCTGGATGCAGCCGAGATGACGTCGTCGGCGGATCGGAACCGCGTCACCGGCGTGCGGGTGGTCAACCGCGACAACGGCACCGAACAGGAGTTGACGGCGGACCTGGTCGTCGACGCGATGGGTCGCGGAGCCCACACACCGAACCTTCTGGAAAGCCTTGGCTACGACCGTCCGGTCGAGGACCAGATATTCATGCGGACGTGCTACGTCAGCCAGCCGTTGCGAATTCCGCCCGGCACTGTTGAGCAGATGGTCTTGGTTGGCGCCGCGCCGGGCCGGCCCACCGGGATGTTTCTGGTTGGCTATGAGAATGACACGTGGATCTTCACAGTCTTCGGGATGGTGGGCCACGAGCCGCCCGGCGATCTGGCCGGCATGCTGTCCTTCGCCGAGGACTACGCCCCCGCCCACGTGCTGGCGGCAATACGGGCCGCCGAACCGATCGGGGAGGTGATTCGGCATCGGATGCCGTGCAGCCAGTGGCGGCGCTACGACAAGATGCGACGGTTTCCCGACGGCCTGTTGGTNAGCGGCGACGCGATCTGCAGCTTCGACCCCATCTACGGGCAAGGCATGACGGTGGCAGCGCTGGAAGCCATGGCATTGCGGGATTGCCTGCTCCGCGGCCGGCGCAACCTCGCCCGGCGCTACTTCCGTGCCGCAGCGAAATCGATTGGTGTGGCTTGGCGGATGGGCGCCGGCAGCGACCTGGCTTTTCCGGAGGTCCAAGGACGGCGACCGCTGTCAATGCGTATGACAAACCGACTTGCGGATTGGGTGCTTACCGCGTGTGAGTCCGACGCCGTGATCGTCGAGAAGTTCTTCCGGGTCAATAACCTCATCGACCCGCCGGTTCGCCTGATGCACCCCTCCTTCGTCTCCCGCGTCGCCGCGGTCAACATGCGCCGCCGACAAGGCGATCACGCAACCCCGGCAACCGCATTGGCTCGATGAAAGTGCGGCCGCGGACGGCCCGCTAGTCGAGCGAGTCCCAGAAGCGGGCCAGGACGTCTGCGCTGCGCGCCGGATCCTGCACCATCCACCAGTGGCCCAGGCCTTCCAGCACCTCGGTGCGGGCGCCCGCGCGTTCGGCCGCGCGGCGCCGGATCTCCGCCGAGCCGACGTAATGGTCCTCGGTCGCAAGCACGCTCAACCCGGGTCGTGCCGCGGCCTTCTCCAAATCCTGGCCGGCCTGTGCCATGACCGGCTGCCGCGCCGAGCGGTACAGCAGCAAAATCGCGCGGCCCATCTCCGCACCCGCACCGGCGGCCAGCTTTGTGGCGACCTCCGGTGTCATGCCGAGCCCCGTCAGCCGTTGAGCCTGTTCTTCCAGCGGCGCGCCCATCATGGTGTCGACCAGCTTTTCGCCCTCGCCGGGCGTCTGCCAAACCTGGGCCAGGTCATGCCATACGTAATCCGGGTCGAATAGTCCGACGACGTCGCTGACCCAACTGCGCACCAGCTCCGGGCGATGCATCATCGCGTTCAGCACGTGGCCGCCGCCCCAGTCGTGGCCGACCAGGTCAACCGGGCGGGCGAAGCGGGTCAGCTCGCCTTCCAACCAGTCCCGGTAATCCAGGTAAGTGGCCGGCCAGCCGTCCGGCAGTGGGGCACCGAACCCGGGCGGGGACAACCGGACCACATCATCTCGACCGAGTAGCTCGACGAGAGGGTCCCAGACCGCAGCGGTCTCCGGGTTGCCGTGTACGAATACCACCGTCATGGACACATCCTGGCACGCGCAGGATACGGCGGCGGCGCGGTCGCAGAACCTGATCGCGTCTGCTGGGCACCCGAAATGGCTGCCGCCGTTCGGAATACCGCAAACCCCGTGACCTCAGGCGCGTTAGCCGCCCAGGTACTCGGATTCCAACATCAGATCCGAGATCAAGCTCTGGTACTCCACGTGGGCCTTGTGCTCGACGGTTTTCCATACCGTGCCTTCTTGCTGTCGCATGTATGCGCGGTACTTCGGGACGCCCACCCTAGCCCGCTCGGCATTCAAACCGGGCTGTCCCCAAATTCGCTGGTTACGTTGTTGCGGGTCTCACAGCGCGGGCGCGTATACCCGTTAGACTCTCCTGCGATGTCCGCCATTTCCCGACCGCCGCGCATGCCGAGGCGATCCATGCTGCCGAGCCGCAGTCGGGCATGACTGACAACGCCGACAGCGGCACCGAAGTCGGCCTGACCGGGCGCCCACCGCGGGCGATCCCCGAACCCAAGCCGCGCACCTCGCACGGACCGGCCAAAGTCGTGGCGATGTGTAACCAGAAAGGCGGCGTGGGAAAGACCACCTCGACGATCAACCTTGGCGCCGCCCTGGCCGAATACGGCCGACGGGTGTTGCTGGTGGACCTCGACCCGCAGGGAGCGTTGTCGGCCGGCCTCGGTGTGCCGCATTACGAGCTGGAACACACGGTGCACAACCTGCTGGTCGAACCGCGGGTGTCGCTCGACAACGTGCTGATGCACACCCGCGTCAAAAATCTGGACCTGGTTCCGAGCAACATCGACCTGTCGGCCGCGGAGATCCAGCTGGTCAACGAGGTCGGACGCGAGCAGACACTGGCCCGCGCGCTGCACCCAGTGCTGGACCGTTACGACTATGTCCTGATCGACTGCCAGCCGTCGCTGGGCTTGCTGACCGTCAACGGCCTGGCCTGCTCGGACGGCGTCATCATCCCGACCGAATGCGAGTTCTTCTCGCTGCGCGGCCTGGCCTTGCTGACCGACACCGTCGAGAAGGTGCGCGATCGGCTCAACCCGAAGCTGGACATCAGCGGCATCTTGATCACGCGCTACGACCCGCGCACCGTGAACTCCCGCGAGGTGATGGCCCGGGTGGTGGAACGGTTCGGCGACCTCGTGTTCGACACCGTCATCTCCCGTACTGTCCGCTTCCCGGAGACCAGCGTCGCCGGCGAACCGATCACATCGTGGGCACCGAGATCGGCCGGCGCGGCCGCATACCGGTCGCTGGCCCGCGAGGTGATCGACCGGTTCGGCGCGTGAACGGCGGGACGACCTGCGAGGCATCACCCCACAACGGCTTCCAGGTCAAGTTGACCAATTTCGAGGGGCCGTTTGACCTTCTGCTGCAACTGATTTTCGCGCACCGGCTCGATGTCACCGAAGTGGCGCTGCACCAAGTCACCGATGACTTCATCGCCTACACCCGCGCGATCGGCTCCGAGCTGGGACTTGACGAGACCACCACGTTCCTCGTCGTGGCAGCGACGCTGCTCGACCTCAAGGCTGCGCGGCTGCTGCCGTCCGGCCAGGTCGACGACGCCGAGGATCTGGCGCTGCTGGAAGTCCGCGACCTACTTTTCGCCCGGCTGCTGCAGTACCGGGCGTTCAAGCACGTCGCGCAGATGTTCGCCGAGTTGGAGGCCGCCGCGCTGCGCAGCTATCCGCGGGCGGTGTCGCTGGAAGACCGCTACGAAGACCTGCTGCCCGAGGTGATGTTGGGCGTCGACGCCGCGCGGTTCGCGGAGATCGCGGCGACCGCGTTCACGCCACGGCCAGTGCCGACGGTGGCCACCGAACACCTGCACGAGCTGATGGTCTCGGTGCCCGAGCAAGCCAAACAGCTGATGTCGCTGCTGGAAAAGCGTGGCATCGGCCAGTGGGCATCGTTCTCCGACCTGATCACCGACTGCACGGCGTCGATCGAGATTGTCGGGCGCTTCCTGGCTCTGCTCGAGCTGTATCGGTCCCGGACGGTAGCATTTGACCAGTCAGAACCGCTTGGTGTGCTCCAGGTTTCATGGACCGGAGAACAACCCCCCAGCGACGAATTGCGGGACCAATACTCATGACCGAGCCATCGTCCGACGAGGACTTGGACATCGACGCAGCCGGCCCGAACCCGGGCGCCGACGTGTCCGATTTGGACTCAGAATTCGATCTGTCCGATGACAACCTCGGCATCGACGTCGCGACGGCACCGGAGCTCGAGGACACCGAGCTCGGTGCGGTGCTGGAGGCGCTGCTGCTGGTGGTCGACACCCCGGTGACCGTCGAGGCGCTGGCCGCGGCCACCGAGCAGCCGGCCTACCGGGTGGCGGCCAAGCTTCGGGCGATGGCCGATGAGCTCACCGGACGAGACAGCGGCATCGACCTGCGCGAGGCCGGCGGGGGATGGCGGATGTACACCCGAGCCCGGTTCGCACCCTACGTTGAGCGCTTGCTGCTGGACGGATCTCGCTCGAAACTCACCCGGGCGGCGCTGGAGACACTCGCGGTGGTGGCCTACCGGCAACCCGTGACACGCGCACGGGTGAGCGCGGTGCGCGGGGTCAACGTCGACGCGGTCATGCGCACGCTGCTGGCGCGCGGGTTGATCACCGAAGCGGGCACCGACGCCGACACCGGGGCGGTGACCTTCGCGACCACCGAGCTGTTCTTGGAACGCCTCGGACTGTCGTCGCTGACCGATCTGCCCGATATCGCACCACTGCTTCCCGACGTCGACATGATCGACGACCTGAGCGAATCCCTGGACGCTGAACCACGTTTCGTCAAGCTCGGCGGCGGTCCGGTCTCCGACGATCCGCCGTTGTCATTCGATGTGGATCACGAGTGATGGTCACCGACAGCGAACCCAGCGGGGTTCGCCTGCAGAAAGTGCTGTCGCAGGCCGGGATTGCCTCGCGGCGGGTTGCCGAGAGAATGATCATCGACGGCCGCGTCGAGGTCGACGGACAGTTGGTCACCGAGCTCGGCACCAGGGTCGACCCGGATGCCTCGGTGATCCGCGTCGACGGGGCCCGGGTGGTTCTGGATGACTCGCTGGTGTATCTGGCGCTGAACAAGCCGCGCGGCATGCAATCGACGATGTCTGACGATCGTGGCCGGCCCTGCATCGGCGATCTGGTCGAACACCGAGTTCGGGGCAACAAGAAGCTTTTTCATGTGGGACGGCTCGACGCCGACACCGAGGGCCTGATCTTGCTGACCAACGATGGCGAGCTTGCTCATCGGCTGATGCATCCCTCGTTTGAAGTACCCAAGACCTACCTGGCGACGGTCAACGGATCGGTTCCGCGTGGTCTCGGCAAGAAACTCCGGGCCGGAATCGAGTTGGACGACGGGCCGGTGGCGGTCGACGATTTCGCAGTGGTCGACGCCATTCCCGGTAAAACGCTGCTTCGAGTCACGCTGCACGAGGGACGTAAACGCATTGTGCGCCGGATGCTGGCCGAGGTGGGATTTCCAGTGCAGACGCTGGTCCGCACCGATATCGGCGCAGTGGCACTGGGAGAGCAGCGGCCGGGCAGCATTCGGGCTCTGCGCCGCAACGAGATCGGGGAGCTCTACAAAGCGGTAGGGCTGTGACCCCAGTCGTTGTCGCGGTAGACGGCCCGGCGGGCACCGGAAAGTCGTCGGTATCAAGGGGATTGGCGCATGCATTGCAGGCCCGGTACCTGGATACCGGTGCGATGTATCGCATCGTGACGCTGGCTGTACTGCGCGCCGGAATCGACCTCACCGACCAGGACGGCGTAGCAGCAGTCGCGTCCAGCACCAAGCTGTCGGTGGGTTTCGACCCCGGTGAGGATCGTAGTTACCTTGACGGCGAAGATGTTTCGTCGGAAATCCGTGGCGAGCAGGTCACCAAGGCGGTGTCAGCGGTGTCGTCTGTTCCCGCCGTCCGCGCCCGACTTGTCGGCTTGCAGCGCACCCTGGCCAGTGGACCCGGCAGCGTCGTGGTCGAGGGACGCGACATTGGGACCGTGGTGTTGCCCGACGCCGACGTCAAGATCTACCTGACCGCGTCGGCCGAGACGCGGGCACGGCGCCGTAATGATCAAAATGTCGCCGCCGGTTTGATCGACGACTATGACTCAGTGCTTGCCGACGTTCGCCGCCGCGATCACCTGGACTCGACGCGCGCGGTGTCGCCGTTGCGGGCCGCGTCGGATGCTGTGGTCGTCGATACCAGCGAGATGACCGAATCCGAAGTGATCGCTCACCTCCTGCAGTTGGTCAAGCAGCGAAGCGAGGCGGTTCGGTGAGCGAAGACGGCACGTGGGTTGACGAAAGCGAGTGGGAATCAACGGGATTCGTTGATTCCATCGAAGATGTGGCCGGTGGTCCGCCACCAGTGGTGGCAGTGGTGGGCCGGCCCAAC
>JGI12627J18819_10000230_pt1 | contig 18313 bp, 22 predicted proteins | sample TexAe_OM1H0_M2_FD_18819 | JGI IMG/M metagenome (IMG submission 18819)
TCGGCGGGTGACGCCGACTATCGCCGCCGTAGCCACCCAACTACCGCGACTGAGCCGCTACTCGGTGAAATTGCAGGCAGCACTGGACAATATCCAAGACGGCGAGACGATGTGGCTGGCTCGACCGCTGATCGACTCGTATCACACCGTGTGGTTCGAGCTGCATGAGGAGCTGATCCTGGCCGCCGGTCGGACCCGCGAAGCCGATGATGCTTAAGCGTTTTCGTTACAGCTCGGCGTCTAATCGGGCGACATAGTCGTCGATGTCGCCGACCGCGGACTCGGCCGCGTGCACGCTGACCGTCACCACATCGCCGGCGCCCCACACACCGTGGGTCAGACCCATCGCCGGTGACAGCCCCGGATAGACGGCAGTCAGCAGCACCGGCGCGTCGCCAAGGCGCAGGTCGGTGGGTACGCGATAAATGCTTGACACCACGGCGTTACCGGACACCTGCGATGGCCGTACCTCGGGATCAAAGAGGCTGACACCCCAGCGCAGCAGCGGAGCCGGCACGGCCGCAAACGCCCGGTCTGCCGCCCGCACCGCGGGGTGCTCTGAGCGGCGGCGGGCATTGGTCAGGTCCGCGGCGATCCTTTGCAGCCGAGCCGGCTGATTGAGCTCTGGATACAACCCGACCGTGACGTTGGCGAAGTGGTTATGAGCGTGAGGTACACCAGGTTTCGCCATCGTCACCTCAGCCACCAGCGCCGGGGCCGCGTCCCGCAGGTGGCCGGAGAGCGCACCGGACACCGCGGCGAGTGCCGCGACCGTGGCGGTGGGCCCTTTCAACTGCGCACGATGGCGCAGCAGCGTGCGTACTGAACGCGCGCCGGTCGGGCGGTCATTGGTCGAGAGCGCCGGCTGCGCTCCGATCGCCGGCGGCAGCAGCCCGGCGCGGGTCTCGCGCACCTGGTTGCGATGGGCTTGCGCCGCAACGAGGCCGCGCCACGGCAGGAAGCCCGACGACGGTGTGATTTCAGGTACCGGGGTCGCTCGGCCGAACAGCCAGGCGGCCATCGCCAAGGCGCGAGGTCCGTCGCACAGCGCGTGCGCGAACTGCATGACCGCGACCGTGGCCGGGCCAGTGCTACCCGGAATGCCGTGCACCGGCGCAAAGAGATGCATGCGCCACGACACCCGGCGGATGTCCAGCTGGTCGTCGACCAGCCTGGCCACCGCGTCCAGGCAGCCACCCCAGCTGTCATCGTCCAGGCCGTGGCGTAGCACCTGGTCGGGCGCGATGACCGTGGACACCCAGCGCGGGTAGGTCAGCGGTGATCCGTCCTCGACACGCAACGTCAATGCGGGACAGGCCTGCGCCCGGCTGCGTATCTCGTCGATGGCGCGGTCGAAATCCGTTGGCTCACCGTCGAATGCGTAAAGCATGAACTCGTCGCTGGGGACCTTGGCCGACATCCAGTAGAACTGCGCGTCGACCGCAGTCATCCGGGTCGGCATATGAGCGTCCACTCTGGGTCAACTACTCGACATCGAACGCCGATTCGGCGAGATCGGGCAACCTAATTCTCCGTCGGTGAAGTAGCGGCCTCCTCCGTCGGTGGGCCAGCGACTCGAAGTTTTGCGGCCCGCGCTCTCTCTTCCTCCTTGACCCGCGCTTTCTCGTCTTTACCATCCACAGTGGCTCCGGCGAGCGTGACAACAATGATCGTCGGGAAGCCTAGCGAGACGATGATGACCAACCATGAAACCCAATGAGACGGTTCTATTCTGGCGGCGATGCCAGTTAATACTGTTCCTGCGATTCCGAAGCCCCCTATTACGTACACGGCCCACTCAATATATTTGTCCCTGATCTGCCGTCTGCCCCCAGGGCCGCGAGATGATGTATAGGTAACACAAGAACATGCCAAAACTAATGCGGCCGCCAGAATAATCAAAGTCCAGGTTAAATGATGATTTGGCCGGTCAAGTAATTCATCATAGAAGTTGAGTGAGGTGAAGAGCAGAAAAATAGCGCCGACTAGGACTCCCCCGGCTGAGACCGAGGCGAGTCTCTGCAAATGAGTACGGTCGGATTTGGGATCATAGCTCACCAACAAATAACCCAAACCCACAGTCATGGTTGCTGCGCCGACATCGAGCATAGCCATCGCAATCATTCCCGCCATCCACGCCCCTTTACACGCAGAAGCGGTGGCCGGGCCGGGATCGGATGGCGCAGAAAAACCGGAAATACGACTGAATAAATAGCTAGCGAACGCCAAAATAATAAAGCTCGCTGTAAATAGCGATACTATCTCTCCACGCTTTTCATCTCTGCCGAGTAAGTAAATGAGTCCAAAAAATAGGAAGCCAGCCAATATGCCTGCGAGATTTGAACTCGCCTGGGCCGACGCTACTATGCTCCACCCGTTCGTTCCGCAGTCGGCCATGCCGCATCTTCGCACACGTCCGCCGCCCGACATGCGCCGTCGGCGTCCGATCGCGCCACCCTCGACGTCGTCTTAGCGAACCGGCCGCCCCTGGCACGCGCGGGCCGGGCCGATGAAATCCAGCACCAGGTCGGCAACCCTGTCGGGCTGGTCGAGCTGCAGGAAATGTCCGGCACTGTCGACGACGCTCACGTCGCTGCCATCGGGAAGGGCGTCGGGTATCCAACGCGTCAAAGCCGCTGTCATGCAACCGTCGTCGCGACCGTGAAGGTACAAGCTCGGCAACTTCGGCCGCGACAACCAGTGCCGGTGCAGTTCGCGGTAGAGCGTCGGCGGGCGGGTGTTGCGGATCGTGGCCCGGTAGGGCCCGAGCGCGGCGCGCCAGCTCTCCGGCGTGCCGATCGCGGCGTCGACGTGACGCAGGTCTGCCTTGGCGTCGTAACCCGGCGACCATCGCTTCCACAACCGCGGCAACACCCAGGACGCTGAACGCTCTGGCAGCCAAGGCAATTGGAAGTAGATGATGTACCAGCTGCGTAGCAACTGAGCCGGGATCTGCGCCAACAGGCGGCCGGTATCGGCAACCCGTCCCCGAAACGCCGCAGCCGGTGGCAACGACATGATCACCGCTCTGGCGAATGGGGTGTCCGGGATCGCGGCCAGACCGTTGGCGGCCATCGCGCCCCAGTCGTGGCCTATCACCACGTCGCGGTCAGTGCCGCCGGCCGCCGCACGCACCTGCAGGGCATCGTGCATCAAAGCGCCGATGTGATAGCTGCCGTCCGACGGGATCGACGACGGCGCATAGCCGCGCATGAATGGCGCCACCACCCGCCAGCCGGACTCGCCCAGTCGCGGCGCGAACTTGCGCCATCCGTACGGGGTGTCGGGAAATCCGTGCAGGCACAGCGCGATTGGCCCATCGGACGGCCCCCACGTCAACGCCTTCAACTCCACGTTCGGAGCTTGAACATCGATCCAGCGGGGTTTGGACATCCGCGCACGGTCGGGCATGTTTTCCAACGTACGTCGTCATGCCAAAAGCTCAGAGCGAAGCCACCGCTTTCTCAAGATCTGTGATCACGATTTTGCTCATCGCGAGCATCGCCTGGGTTGCCGCGGTGGCGCACGCCGGGTCGGGGTGGCCGAGCAGCTCATACAGCCGCCCTGGAATCACCTGCCAGCTCAGACCGAAGCGGTCCTTGCACCAGCCGCACTGCGATTCCTCGCCGCCATCGGTCAGCCGGCTCCAGTAGTAGTCGACCTCGTCCTGGTCCTTGCAGTCGATCGTGAAGGACACCGCCTCGCTGAACGAGAAATGCGGACCGCCGTTGATCCCGATGAATCGGTTCCCGTCCAGCACGAAGGTGCCGGACAGAACCGACCCGGGTTCGCCGGGGCCGGCATCGGTGGTTCGGTTCAGGTCCTCGATGTGCGAGTTCGGGAATATCGAGGTGTAGAACGCCGCCGCCTCCTCCAGGTTGTGGTCGAACCACAGTGAGGGGGTGATCGAGGGCATGGTCGCCTCCTTGGTCGTTGCAGGTGTCTGAAGAGGTAGACCCCGGCGAACACGAAAACTCATCTGAGTAACGTCAAAGTGCGATCGACCGAGAGGACCACCCGTGACTGCCGTGCGTAACACTCCCAAGACTGTCGAGTTTTCCGGCACTCAGGGGCTCACTCTGGTCGCCGACGAGTGGAATCGTGGCGCCGACGTGGCCGCTGAGCGGCCTAGCATCCTCATGCTGCACGGCGGTGGCCAAAACCGGCACTCCTGGAAGAACACCGGCCAAGTCTTGGCTGACCGCGGCTTCCACGTGGTCGCGCTGGACAGTCGCGGTCACGGCGACAGCGATCGGTCGCCGAACGCCGACTATGACATCGAGACGCTGACTGCCGACGTCATGCAGGTCCTCGACGCTATCGGCCGGCCGGTGATACTGATCGGGGCCAGCATGGGCGGCCTGACCGGCATCCTCGTCGCCGACCGGGCCGGGCCGCAGCGAGTCACCCGGTTGATCCTGGTCGACGTCGTCCCGCGGTTCGAGAAGAACGGGAGCGCCCGCATCCGTGACTTCATGTTCAGCGGCCTGCACGGGTTCGCCACTCTCGACGAGGCCGCAGACGCCGTCGCCGCCTATCTGCCACACCGGACCAGGCCGCGAAGTCCGGAGGGGCTGAAGAAGAACCTGCGGCTGCGCGACGGCCGCTGGTACTGGCACTGGGATCCGGCCTTCATGACCAAGCCAGGCGATGACCCCGAACTGCGCACCGAGAATTTCGAGCATGCCGCGGCCGACCTGAAGATCCCGGTGCTGCTGATCCGCGGCAAGCTGTCCGACGTGGTCAGCCCCGAAGGCGTCCGGCACTTCTTGGACACCGTGCCCAACGCAGAGTTCGTCGAGTTGTCGAACGCCGGGCACACCGCGGCAGGCGACGACAACGATGCCTTCAGCGACGTTGTTGTCGCCTTCGCGACCCGACCCTAGCTAGCCGCCGACGCCGGGCTTCTCCGCGTGCCCGCCGAACTGCTTACGCATCGCCGACAGCGCCTTGTTGGCGAAGTCGTCGAGGCTGCGCGAGGCGAAGCGAGACTGCAGCGCGGTCGTCAGCGTCGGCGCGGGCACGCCCTCATCGATTGCCGCGATGGCGGTCCAGCGGCCCTCGCCGGAATCCGAGACGCGACCGGAGAACTCGTGCAGGTCGGGCGATTCATGCAGCGCGATCGCGGTCAGGTCCAGCAGCCAAGAGCCGACGACACTACCGCGGCGCCACAATTCGGCGACGTCTTCGATATTGAATTCGTACTGGTAGCACTCCGGGTTCGACAGCGGCGCGGTCTCGGCGTCGCCGGCTTCGATGCGCTTGCCGATGTCGGCGTTGCGCAGGATGTTCAGCCCCTCGGCGAGCGAGGCCATCATCCCGTACTCGATGCCGTTGTGGACCATCTTGACGAAGTGGCCGGCGCCGGACGGGCCGCAGTGCAGGTAGCCCTTCTCGGGTTGGGCGACCTCACCCTCGCGCCCCGGTGTACGCGGTGCGGCGTCGACGCCCGGTGCGATGACCGAGAACAGCGGCTCGGCGTGTTCGAAGGCGTAGTCGTCGCCGCCGATCATCAGACAGTAACCACGTTCGCGGCCCCACACCCCGCCGCTGGTGCCACAGTCGATGAGGTGAATCCCCTTCTCGGACAGCAGCTTTGCGTGCTTGAGGTCGTCGCGGTAGTAGGAGTTGCCCCCGTCGATGATGATGTCGCCGGATTCGAGTGTGGTGGCCAAATCCTCGATCACCCCGGTGGTGATCGTGCCGGCGGGCACCATCACCCACACGACGCGCGGCGCGGACATCTTCTCGGCCAGCTCTTTCAGCGAGAAGGCTCCGGTGGTGTTTTTCTCATCGGCCATCGCCTTGACCGCGTCTTCGCTGTGGTCGTAGACCACAACTTCGTGTCCGTGGTCGGCCACGCGGCGGGCGATGTTGGCACCCATTCGGCCCAAGCCGATCATCCCTAGCTGCATGTTGCTCTGTCTCCTTATTAGTGGTTATTGGCTAGCCACGGCTGTTGCCAGCCGCGATGTCCTCGTAGCAACTCCCGTGCCGCCTCCGGCCCCCAGGAGCCGGGTTCGTAGTGGTGGATCTCGCCGGGGTGGTCCAGCAGCGGCTGCACGATCCGCCAGGTTTCCTCGATGCCGTCTTCGCGAGCGAACAGCTGGTGATCGCCGGTCAGCGCGCCGTGCAGCAGCCGCTCGTAGGGCAGCAGCGGCTCGCCGAGGTCCTGCATGAACGACGAGTCGAGATGCAGGTCGCGCCAGCGGTCGCCGTTGATCGCGGTCAGCTGCATGCGCAGCCCGGGATCGGGGTCGATGCGCAGCACGATCTGGTTGGCCTCGGCCCGTCGACGGTCAGCGAGAAACGCCAGCGACGGGACGTGATGGGTGAACAGCCGCACCTCGGTGACGCGCTCGGCAAGCGCCTTGCCGGCTCGCAGGAAGATCGGCACCCCGGCCCAGCGCCAGTTGTCGATCTCGACCCGCATCGCGACGAAGGTCTCGGTCTCGGAATCCTTGGCCACCCCGCCGGTGTCGGTATAGCCGTTGTACTGGCCCCGCACGCTGCGCGCGGGATCTAACGCCGGTATCGAGCGCAGCACGTCGGCCTTCTTGTCGTTGAGGTCGTCGGCGCTCGGCCCGACCGGTGGCTCCATCGCCACCCCGGCCAGCACCTGCAGCAGATGGTTCTGCACGACGTCTCGCAAGGTACCAACCGCGTCGTAAAACCTGCCCCGGTCCTCCACGCCGAAGTTCTCGGCCATCGTGATCTGGATTTCGGAGATGCATTTCCGGCTCCATAGCTCGGCCACGGTCAGGTTGGCAAAGCGCAGATACTCCAGTTCGACAACCGGTTCCTTGCCCAGGAAGTGGTCCACCCGAAAGATCTGGTCTTCGTCGAGCACAGCCCGCAGTTGTTCATTGAGTTCGAGCGCGGACTTCAGGTCGTGACCGAATGGCTTTTCCACCGCGACGCGCGAGCCCGTCAGCAACTCGGCCTCGGCGAGATTCTCGACGATCGGTGCGAACAGCGAAGGTGGCATCTCGAGATAGAACAGGCAATGCTGCTGGGTGCCGATCTGCTTTTTCAGCTCGTCGTAGAGCGCGGAATCGGTGACATCGCCGTGCACGTAGGACAGCCGCTTGGCGAATCGGTCGAAGACCTTGCTGTCGATTTTCTCGCCGGTGCCCTCGATGGCTGTGCGGGCCCGTTTGACCAATTCGTCAAGGCTGATGTCTTCGCTGGCGACCCCCAGGATCGGGCAGTCCAGCAATCCCCGGCGCTCCAGTCGGTACAGGGCCTGAAACGTCATCTTGCGGGCCAAATCGCCGGTGATCCCGAAAATCACCAGCTGGTCCGAAGCGCTAGCGCCGGATTCGGCCAATCAGGACCTCCACGACAATTTGACTCGGCTCCGGCTCAACACTTGCACACATCGCCAAATCGATCCCGGCGCGGCCAGGTTCAACCCTAAACACTGCGGTTCGGCCCGACAACCGGAGATCACATGGCGTAACCGTTTACTTAGCCGATCAAACACGGCGACACCAGAGTTTGTGAAATATACACTCGCGGTTGCCCTTTCGCTTTACTGTCAGCTATACGCGAGGGTGACAATCCGCGGCCAATCGCTGCGCACGTCGCGACCGATCGGGGAAGATGCGTGACATGCCTGCCCACACCATGATCGCGGTCTATGTTCTGGCCGCAGTGGCGGTCGCCGAAGCGGTGGCCATCGGCGTCCTCTGGCGGCTCTGGTCCAACAGCAAGGCGATGGTAGAGGAGCTGCAACGGCAGCCCGACCTCTTGAGTTTTGGGTCAAAAGCGGTCAAGACGGTATGGGAGACCGCGAGCCTGATGCGCAAGGAAGGTTTCGGCGCCGCTGTGCGCAGCTCGATCGAGGACCTCGCCGATTGGGCGGAGGTGGAACGCCCTGATCTGGCCCGGGTGACACCGGACGGCAGAGTGGCGATTCTGTTCTCCGATATCGAGGAGTCGACCGCGCTCAACGAGCGAGTCGGCGATCGCGCCTGGGTGAGGCTCATCGGTGAGCACGACAAGCTGGTTCGCAAGCTGGTCAAGCAGCGCTCGGGTCATGTGGTGAAAAGTCAAGGTGACGGGTTCATGATTGCCTTTGCCCACGCCGAGCAGGCGGTGCGCTGCGGCATCGACATGCAGGCCGCACTGCACAAAGATGCGCAACACAAGCGGCGCAACGGGATTCGAGTACGGATCGGCGTCCACATGGGCCGCTCGGTGCGCCGCGGCGACGACCTGTTCGGCCGCAACGTCGCGATGGCGGCACGCGTCGCCGCCGAAGCCTGTGGCGGGGAGGTTCTGGTGAGCAACGCCGTGCACGAGGCGCTCAGCGGTTGCGAGGACCTCACCTTTGATGGCGGCCGTGATGCCGAGTTGAAGGGCTTCGCCGGCACGCATCGGCTCTACGCCGTCGCGGCCGCCTGAGCGCCGCCGGGCCCTAGCCCTCGCCGGCCTCAGCCAGCCGCTGTTGCAGCCGGTCGCGAATTTCGTTGGGGGTGTATGCCCTACGTCGGCGCTGATCACGAGCGACCAGCACTCCCCCGGCTGCCACCCCGACCACCCCGGCCAACCCCAGCAACTTCCAGATGGTGCGCATCGGCTCAGGTTATTCGCGAGTACATCCCGGCGGGATCGGTATGTGCATATGGTGCGGTGGTGGATACGCACACAGTGGGCTTGACCCAGGCCCTGGAAGAGACCAGGACCGGCGACATCTGGCTGTTCCGCGGGCATTCCGGACCGGACCGCGCGATCCAGACGATGTCGAACAGCCCGGTCAACCACGTCGGCATGACAGTGGCGATCGAGGATCTGCCGCCGCTGATGTGGCATGCCGAACTCGGCGACAAGCTGGCCGATGTCTGGACTGCCACCAACCACCGGGGCGTGCAACTCAACGACGCGCGCGAAGCCGTCGAGCGATGGCTGACCCGCTACGGGCAGCGCTGCTGGCTGCGGCAGATGAGCCCCGACATCGACCACGAGCAGGAGAATCGGTTGCTGCGCGTCATCGCCCGGATGGACGGCACACCGTTCCCGTCCACGACGCGGCTCACCTTGCGGTGGCTGCGCGGTCAGCTTCCGACCAGGTACGACTGGGTGCGCGGAATCCCGTGGGTGGATTCGCGCGTTCGCGAATCCACCCGGCGCCGTAGGGAGCAGCAGCGCAAGGGCGGCTTCGAATCCGCTTACTGCGCCGAGACCGTGGCAGTCACCTACGAGGAGATGGGCCTGATCGAAACCGAGAAACGGTCGAATTGGTTTGACCCTGGTCGGTTTTGGAGCGGTGACGGTCTTCCGTTGATAGCGCCCTACCGTCTGGGTGGTGAAATCGCAGTCGTCGCGGATTGATCGACGTGGCAGCGGGCCGTCAGAGTGGCGTCCACGTTTTGTTGTTCCAGAATCCCCAGGCACGAGCGGTCATATTCCACATCACGCTCGCGCCTGGCGCCCACGGCGGTGGCGGTGGTTGCGGCGGCGCCCAGGCCGGCGGGAGTCCCCAGGGTCCGTTACCCATCGGACCACCTTGACCTGCTGCGCGTTCCCAGTCGTGGCATTGATTCCAATCCCAGTCGTAGATGCTGCCCCAGCCCGGGTCCCAGGGCTGACCGGGACACCAGTGAAAGCTCGGAGCGGGTGCGGCTGCCGCGATGCCGTCGATCGGTCCGCACGCGGCTAACGCGATGGCGCCACACAGGAGCGCCTGGCCCGCCAACTGCTTCATAGTCGCCATCCCCCAGAGTTTGCCTTAGCCAGACTGCGGGCAAGCCCTAAACCGCGCGTCGCGCAGGAGGCGGTACCCAGGCTTGCAGCGCTCTGCGACCGATCAATTGACAGTTGTGGGTATGGGCCAGTTGTTTGGCCGCATCGGTGAATTCCTGATTGCTGATGACGATGCTCCTCGTGCATCCGTGGTGGCGGGCACCGGCCACCACCTGCTGAACGGCCGCGACGCCGACGGGCTTGCCGAGTCGCTTGCACTGCACCGCAACCGACTTGCCGTCCTTGTCACCGATCAGGTCGACGCCGTAGTCGCCGCTCGCCGGGGTGAACTTCACCCGCCAGCCGGCTCGCTGCAGGCGAGCCGCGACGTAATCCTCGAACTCCGTTCCGGTCATAGCATCGATGGCCGCCATCCCGTCGGCACGCCCGCGCCGATTGCCTTCCGCCGACAACAACACCGCGAGGATCAGTCCGACGGCTGCACCCGCTAGGCCCGCCCTGACGTTGTGGCCGACGAGGCCGGCGAACAGCCCGAAGTACAGCGGCAGGAAGAAGTAGGTGATTCTCATCTCGGGCTGATGATAAGGACAGTCACCGACAAGGCAGCCCACCGACGGATTCACCGTGTCGATCGGCGCGCCTTAGCAGGCCAGGCCAGGCCATCGCCGTCGAGGTCGAGATCCGGCCGATATGCCGCTACGGTGAGCCCACCAATACCGTTGGAGCAGCATCGATTTCGATGCCGAAGATGAGCAATGTGCCGACAAGTGCGGCGCGCAGCGTGACAACCCCTGCAGATGAACTCTTGGTGTCCGCAAGCACAAGTCCGCAGGGTCCCCGGGAAGATGGGGAAATCGCCCCACGACTTTCGCAGACTGATACCGCCACACTTAACGCAATATCTGCCGTCAGAAGGGATCGACCTTATGTACGTGTCCAAAACGCGGCTTGCGATCGGCACGTCGCTCATGGCGTTGACTTTCGGGATGCTGGGCGGTGGGACGGCTTATGCGTTCCAGGAGCACATGTTCAACGCCAGAAACGATCTCCAGCAGGCCGTCAACGAACTCAACCAGGCTGAGCACGACAAGGGTGGACACCGCGAAAATGCCGTCGGGTTGGTGCAACAAGCGATCAACCAGGTCAATCAGGGCATTGTGGCTGGTGGTGGCACGCCCTAGCCGTGGTAGATACCGGACGAACTGATCCGACGGACGCCGCTAGCAGGCGATTCTCCCCTGCGCTGAAGTTCGTGCTGATGGTCGGCGTGATGAGCTTTTTCGCCGACTTCACCTACGAGGCCTCCCGCGGCATCGTCGGCCCCTACCTGGGACTGCTCGGCGCCGGCGCGCTGGCCATCGCGGTGGTCAGCGGGTTCGGCGAGTTGCTCGGCTACGGGTTGCGGCTGGTGTCCGGGCGCAGCGCCGACCGCACCGGTTTGTACTGGCCGATCACTATCGGCGGCTACATCCTGCAGATGTCGGTGGTGCCTCTGCTCGCTCTTGCCGGCAGCTGGCAGATCGCCGCACTGCTGGTCATCCTGGAGCGAGTCGGCAAAGCCATCCGCAACCCGCCTCGCGACGCCATGCTTTCGCACGCCGGCAAGAACATGGGCTACGGCTGGGCCTTCGGCGTGCACGAGGCACTCGACCAGTTCGGCGCCATGTGCGGGCCGCTGCTCATCGCGGTTGTCCTCGCCGTCAGCGCAAATGACTACCGACTCGCCTTCGCCGTACTCGCCGTCCCGGCGGCCATCATGCTGTCGCTGTTGGGTGTGGCTCGGCTGCTGTACCCGCGGCCCCGAGACCTCGAGCCCGACACCGATGCCGTGCACACCGACGGGCTGCCCAAAGCGTTCTGGATCTACCTCGCCGCGGCGGCCCTGGTCGCGGCCGGATTCGCCGATTTCCCGATCATCGCCTACCACTTCCAACACGCGGGCACCATGTCGGCCAGCCTCATCCCCGTCTTCTACGCGGTCGCGATGGCGGCCAGCGGCGCCGGCTCGTTGGTGTTCGGGCGGCTCTACGACCGTTTCGGCGTCGCGCTGCTCGTCCCGCTGACCCTGGTGGCCGCTGGGTACGCACCACTGGCGTTGCTCGGCGGTCGGTGGGCCGCGCTGATCGGCGTATGCCTATGGGGCCTGGGCATGGGTGTGCACGAATCCATCATCCCCGCGGCGGTCGCGCCTATGGTCTCGCCTGACCGCCGGGCCTCGGCCTACGGCCTGTTCACCGGCGTCTACGGCATCGCCTGGTTCGCCGGCAGCGCCGCGATCGGCGCCTTGTTCAGCCTGTCGCTGACCAGCGTCGTGCTTTTCGCAGTCATTGCCGAACTGGCCGCCATCCCACTACTGCTCATCGTTCGCCGCCTCACTAACCGCGAGGCGCCCACGACGTAGAGGTTGGGGTGCGATACGTAGTGCCGAATCATGTTGTGAGCAAACGAAGCGTCGTCGCCGCGGCTTCGTCTCCGACCATGTTCCCGGTCGAACCGCCGCCGTACTTGGCACGGTAGGCGTCGTCCACGTCCTGCCGCACTCCCGGCGGGCCGACACCGACGTCCTCTACGCGCACCTCGACTTCTAAGTCGGGAATGCGCACGCGTGCACGCCTTGTGCGCAAGGCGAGACCAAACCATCCGGTATCTCTGCGGTACCACGTGCGGACGTATACGTCGCCGCCGACGTGCACTACCCAAATCGGCGTCCACGGCCGAAGTGTTCCGTCGGCACGGTGCACTGCAATTTCGAGTTCGGGGGCGGCATCGACCAGAGCGAGCTGCTCAGCTGTCCAGCTCATGAGTCCCGAGCGTACAAGCGGGTGGTCAGGACCCGATCTGCTCAAACATCTGTGCCGGGTCACTGCCGAGTTGCCGGGCGATGTCGCCCGTATCCCAGTACTCGCGCCAGCAGGTGATCGCGCCGTCGCGGACTTCGAAGATCGCCGTCACATGAAACGAGACTCGCCTGCCTGCAATCATGTTCACGTCGAGCCGCTCCACCACGACCGTGTCGTCGTTGGAAACGACCGTTCGAATCTCGCTGCCCTCGACCATGCCCGACGCCAGCTGGTTGTGTTTTTCCAGCTCGGCGCGTGCCGCATCGCGTCCGCGGATGATCGGTGAGAGCGGCACATTGAGCTGCCACACGAAGTCATCGGCCATCAAGGCAGTCATAGCGTCGACATCCATGTGCTCGCCGTACGCCGCGTGCACGAAGTCGAGGACGATCCGTTCAATTGCATCTGCCATCGATCTGCTCCCTGATCACTCGTTTCCTCAACGTAGACCGGCGCGTAGGTNACCGGGTCCGCTTACACAGAGCGCTTAACCGCAGGGAGTGAGCGGTGGCGGCGTCCANCTGCCGTCCGCGATCGAGGCACGAGGACGGTAGAGGCGGATGAGGTAATTCCAACCCTCCGGCGTGACTATCGCGTTCGGGGGGACTTCCCTGTCCGCTGAGGCAACGAATCGCACGGTCGTCGAGCCATCATCATTGCGATCGCCGGTGACACTGTTGACCGAGTAGAGGTCCTTGGCGTTCGGCTCGAAGAAGCCGCGCCCGTTGTATACCGACACTGACCAGAACGCATCGACCGGAACATCTTTGAACACCAATTCGTAGTCGCCGGGCGGGACTTTCGGGTCGACACCGACGTAGGTCGCCTCGGAGGTGGGCAGCCCGCCCCACCCGGCCGCAGTCCCGATCAGGTGACGCACCGGGTCGACGCCATCGCGAGTACCGAATGTGCGGTCAAAGTTGTTGAGCCCGCGGGCAAGCGACAGCAGCGCGTCGCGGGTCGCGTTGAGGCTGTCGACTTCGTAGTCCGGCTTGACGAATGCTTCAGACGAGCCGGCCTCTATCGCGAGGCGGTCTTGAACCGCTACGACGGCAGCAACATCCCCAGGATCGTTGGGGTCAACCAAGATTCGAACACCAACCAGGACGTGCCGCGATTCGTACTGATCACTCGTCAGCGTATGTTCACCGGGCTCGTGCAAGACGCTGTTTACGAAGTGGTCTTCGTTGACGACCATCGCCGAGAGGTACCGACCGTCGGCATCCGGCAAGCTCAGCCGAGCCGGCCGCGCGAGATCGACGATCGCGAAGCTGTACAACGTGTCCCGGTTCAGTCTGATGACCGTCTGTTCATCGATGCGGGCAGGTGTGCGGTTGTGCCGAAAGCTCCCGATTCCTCCTGCGACTGCCTGGATGTCCGCGAACATCCGATGGGTCTCGGCCTGAACGAAGTTGTCCACGTTAACGAGAATTGCCATCGTCAATCTCCTCGGGTCGTCGTGCCCAGTTAAACCCAGACCTATGGACGTTGAAGCGGAACTCGACGACGTCGCCGTCGACGGCCGCCCTAATCAGTCGGGCGGGCGCATGGTTACATGATTCAAACTGGCGAAGTCAGCGACACAGGTTCCGTCTAATCACCTTGACACTGTCCACGTTAGGAGTCCACCCATGGGCGACGCCGATGCCGCAGCGATCCGAGCTGCGCGAGGTGACTGGGTCAGCGAGCACCTCGAGACCTATCTGACTTCCGGTGGCACACGAGGTCACATCTTGGATCTGAGTGAGGTAGGCGGCCGTGCGCTGACCACGCACTGCTTGATCAAGTGTGTCGGCCGCAAGTCGGCTACGGTCTTTGTCCGGCCGTTGATCTACGGCAACGTCGGTGGCGAGATCGTGATCGTCGCATCGAAGGGTGGTGCCGATACGCATCCGGGGTGGTACTTAAATATCTTGGATAGCAACACGATCGGCGTGCAAATCGCGACCCAAGCGTTCGAGGCCTCCTGGCGGGAACCGGAAGGCGACGAAAGGCATCAGGTATGGGCCCACATGGCTCACCTGTACCCGCCGTACATCACCTATCAGCAGTCGACTAGCCGCCAGATCCCGCTGGTGATGTTGACGCCCGTGCGCTCGATCGACGTCTTCTCTGCGGAGGGTTCGCAATAACCGTTAGTCATCGATCACGCTGGACCTCTACCACAGGCGGCGTCCACCTGACTACTTCTGCCCCCCCAGTAGATGGGTGTAAGGGTCGGCCTCGGCACCGACCGATTCGGGCATCGGATAGTAGGTCTTGATGAGCAGGTTTCCGTCGTCGTCCCACGCGAAAGTCTCGATGCTGTATGCCATTTGCACGTTCGGCTCGGTGCCGAAGTGGTTCTCGCACACCCACGCCATTTCGTTTCCGTTGACCTGAACGGTGATCATCTTGATCTTGAGAATCGATTGGAACATGTCGAAGGCGTCCGAGGTGGCGGCGGCGAAACCGTGCTTCTCTTCAGTCCCGACAGGATCGAACATTCGGACCTCGCCGGGGCAGATCGTCCGCCACGACGCCACCCACGCGTCCTTGTTGCCCGCGTTCCACAACTCAGCGTGCTTGGCCGCGTGCGCCAGACGAGCCTGACGGCTCGGAACGTTGCTCATGCCTGTATGTCTCCGCTCCGTCGGCCGATGATCAGAACNCTAAGCAGGGGCGGCNTNCACGCAGTCGAGAACCTTTCGCACACTTAGAAACTGCCAGTGCCGGCGTAAGGCCACCAATCATTNGGGTCATTGGGGTTGTAGTACTCACCATTCGACGGTTGGGCGGCAGTCGGCGGCGGAGNCGGTGGCGGCGGTGGTGGATCCGCTGGCGGCGACGCCGGGAGGACTGCTGGCGTATTCGGCAGGCCGCCGAAACCGGGCGCCGCATAAGCCGGGACGCTCACTGCGGCCGTGGGTACAGCGATAAGCACCCCCGCGACGGCGATCTTCCTGACCTTGCTGCGGACGCCGGATGACATTGTCCAAGTCATTGATCACTCCCCTCACCGGGTTGATCTCTCACCTGGACTCGCACGTTACGCGCACTCGAGGTTGTTGTGCGGCCGAAGAGGCATCGCTTACTCGTTGTTTACCTAGACGTTGAAGCGCAACTCCACCACATCGCCGCCGGCCAATGGTTTGCTCATAGTGGGTGAGCCGCAAACCACTCGGAGAGCAAATCCGCCACGAGGTTGGGGGTGGCCATGCCGAGCTGTTCCCATCAACCTTTGCATGTAGACGTTGATCCGAACCGGAATTCGACGACGTCGCCGTCCGTCACTTCTCTCGACATCCGTATATTCAAGGTGACTTTTCGTCCAAACCCTAAGCTGCAATGTCGATACATTCTCCAGTCAGGGCGTAGTTGAGAGGCCTCGGCGATGAGCGATTCCGCAGAGCGCGTGATTCGGAAGTTCTTGGAGACGTGGCCGCGTGCCGATATCGACGAGATGATGGCTTTCTTCAGTGACGACGCGATCTACACCGACGGTCCAAGGGGCACGTCGCGCGGAGTTGAAGCGATCAAGGCAGAAATGCTGTCGACACTGGAAATGGTTCCCAGCACGACAGCTAATGTGAAGAATCTCGTCGCGAGCGGTGGACTGGTGATGGTCGAGCGAGTCGACGTCTTCGACATGGCAGGCAAAACCTTCGACGTCGAGATGACGGGGGTCTTCGAGGTCAACGATGACGGGCGCATCAGCCGCTGGCGCGACTACTACGACATGAGGTCCCTAGAAGAACGCGTTGCCGCGGCCTTCGCACCTGAGGAGTAGCGGTTTCGCCTCTACCTGTGCGGCCGAAAAGGCATCGCTTACTTGTTGTTTAGCGCTAGACGTTGAACCGAATTCGACGACGGCGCCGTCGGCTCCGCCAGCGAGATCCTCATGGTGACGGTCGAGACTCCCTTACATGCCGAACTGCGCGCGCCCGACGGCTTCGACGGCGCGAGCCGGGCCGTTAACTTCGACTCGCGCCGCGCACTGACGACCGAAGAGATACAACAGCAGCTCACCCGGCAGTCCAACGATGCGAGCCGCGGGTTTCCCTCGCCGGACCCTTAGGGTCTTTCCCGTCCCAGCCCACTCGAGCTCAAGGCCAGTATCGCGTAGCCGCCGAGCGAGCAACCATGGCGCGCAACTGAGGTTGCGCCACAGAGCCGCGTCCACCGCGGGGGAGTTCGACCGAGGGGCAAGGCCGTTGGCCCTACGCACGTCCTCATGGTGGACAAAGAACTCATTGAGGTTGGGTAGTCGCCGCACCCAATTCATGCGGAAAAAGCCCCGTGGCGGCCCCGATCGGATCGTGTCAACGAGCCAGACGAAATCTCGGAGTGCGAGTGCTTTTCTGCGCCGTTCGGCGAAGCGGCTCCACACACCGGGCACGACGAGCCCAGGTGCCGCGATGAGATCGTGCTCCCGGAGCACAAGGTGCGAAGCCAGATCGCGCGTCGTCCAAGGGTCCAGGAGGGTCGGCGCATCGGGACCGAGTTCATCGAGGAGATTGGCGAGCTGCTTTCGCTCGATGGCGTCGAAGAGCGGGTCGGCCATGTCGCCGGAGCATACCGACGGCCCGGAAGGCAGCGGTCCGGTTGGCCCGAATGCGCAAAGAACGAACGAAATGTTGCCAAAAGCAGTTGCTAGCGACCACTTCAAAATACTCCGTGCCCGCATCGGTGTCCGTGCTCTACGGTCATCGGATGGGCGTTCGGGACGCCGTCATGGCGGGTATTGCCAAGCAGCTCGGTCATCCAACTGGGCTGCGCGGGCGGCTGGTTGGTGGGGCTCTCAACCGGGGCAACCGGCGCTTCGTGAGCGCCGCCGCGCGGGCGCTGCAACCCGATGAAGGAGCGGCGCTCGCCGATGTCGGATTCGGTGGCGGCGTGGGCCTGAAACTGCTGCTTGACAGTGTCGGCCCGTCGGGCTGTGTCCACGGTGTCGAGTTGTCGCAGACGATGCTCAGCCAGGCCACAGGGCGATACCGCCGCGACATCGCAACCGGGCGGCTGTCTTTGCATTCCGGGACCATGACGCAGCTGCCCTTTGCCGATGACGCATTGGACGGAGTCATTACGGTCAACACCATCTACTTCGTCGCGGAACTCGACACAGCGTTTCAAGAGCTCGCCAGGGTGATGAACAGTCGGGGTCGACTCGTTGTCGGACTGGCCGACCCCGATGTGATGGCGAAATTGCCATTCACGGGACACGGGTTTCGGCTCCGTCCGGTGCAAGACGTGATCGACACGCTACGCAACACCGGCCTCACAGTCGAACACTGTCGGATCAGTGAAGACGCCAACGCACCGCACCTGCTGATCGCTTATGCCGCTACATGAAACGTGACGAACGAGTGAGGGACCTCGGCCCTACTGCTTTGTCTTAGATGGTTGACCGTGGCGGAACTCCACGACGTCGCCGTCGGCCATCACGTAGTCCTTACCCTCCATGCGGACTTTGCCTGCGGACTTCGCCGCGGCCATCGACCCGGCAGCGACCAGGTCGTCGTAGGACACGATCTCGGCTTTGATGAAGCCCTTTTCGAAGTCGGTGTGAATTACCCCGGCGGCCTTGGGCGCGGTGTCGCCCTGATGGATCGTCCACGCCCGCGACTCCTTGGGCCCGGCCGTCAAATAGGTCTGCAGCTTCAACGTGTGAAAACCGGCCCGCGCCAAGGCATCCAAGCCTCGCTCGGTCTGGCCGATCGACTCCAACAGCTCGGCGGCCGACTCGTCGTCGAGTTCGGTGAGCTCGGCCTCGATCTTGGCGTCCA
>JGI12627J18819_10000231_pt1 | contig 18279 bp, 12 predicted proteins | sample TexAe_OM1H0_M2_FD_18819 | JGI IMG/M metagenome (IMG submission 18819)
AATGGCTGGATGAAAATTGCCGCGCCGGACGCTTCGTGTGGACGCGGCTCGCCGCGCGCAGCGGCACGCGCGCGGAGGAGACCGTCGTGCGCAGCGCTTCTCCCGTGCGCTCAACGCCGATCGTCCTGCTGGCCAGGCGCAACGTGCCGTTTTGGTCGATGTTTGCCGATCAGTCGGAGTCCATTCCGTTGACTTCGAAGGCACAGGCAGTCGCTGACTTCATTCGTGGCCAGGGCGCATCCTTCTTTGACGACATCCAGGACCATGTCGGAATGCTGCCTTCAGAGGTCGAAGAGGCGTTATCGGAACTGGTGGCCGTAGGGCTGGTGAATTCAGACAGCTTTGCGGGCCTGCGCGTGCTCTTGATGCCGAGCGGAAGGCGCGGCGGACGCCCGAATTCGTATGCGGCCCGAAACAAACGCCGCCTGGCTCTTTTCGGCATGGCAGACGCTGGCCGCTGGGCGCTGGTGCGCAGAACCGCCGGTGACGCCGCGGCACAGCGCAAGGAAGAGGCGGTGGAGCAGATCGTGCGCACGCTGCTGCGCCGCTGGGGCGTGATCTTTTGGAAATTGCTCACGCGCGAAGCCGATTGGCTGCCGCCCTGGCGCGACATCCTAAGTTGCTGCCGGCGCTTGGAGGCCCGCGGCGAGATCCGCGGCGGCCGTTTCGTCGCGGGATTCTCAGGAGAGCAGTTTGCCACACCGGAGGCGATCGGCCTGCTGCGCGATATGCGCCGCAAGCCTCAGACCGAGGCCTACGTATCGCTGTCGGCGGCCGATCCGCTTAATTTGATCGGCATCCTCACGCCCGGCCCAAGGTTGCCTTCGATAGCCGGCAATCGGCTGCTTTTCAAGGAGGGCCTGCCGATCGCCATTTTGGCGGCCGGTGAAGTTCAATATCTCGAAGAGCTGCAGCCGAAGGAACAGTGGGACGCACAGACAGCGCTATTGCGCCGGCACGCGCCGGTAGTGCTCGATGAAACGGAATCGCCGCCGGCGGAATAGGCGCCGGTAGCGGAGTGACGCATTCGGGAATGCTTTGGGGCTACTTTGCCGTGGCTTGAGAGGCGTCCCAGCCGCCGCCCAACGCCTCGATCAACGCGACGCTGGCTTGCAGCCGAGATGACAACACCTGCAGCGCGGTCTCCTCGGCGCTCAATCGCGTCGTCTGCGCAGTAATTACGCTGCTGTAAGGAACGGTTCCTGCCTTGTACTGATTGAGCGTCAGCGCCTCGGCTTCACGTGCTTTTTTGACGGTTTCATCNTCGATCACGCCTTCTTGCTCGAGCACTCGCAGTGTGACNATCTGGTCCTCCACTTGCTGGAAACTCGTCAGCACGGTTTGGCGGTAGCTGTCGACAGTGCCNTCATAGGCGGCTCGCGCGCCGCGAACTTGCGCGCGCACCAAACCTCCGTCAAAAAGGGTTTGCGCGAGGGTGGGGCCTACTGCCCAGATGCGATTGGAGTCACGAAACAGGCGGCTGAAGGTGCCGTTGGAGTATTGATCTTGGCCGCTCAATGTCAGGTCCGGAAAATAACCCGCTTTGGCCACGCCAATCTGCGCGTTGGCCGATGCCATCTTGCGCTCGGCCTCCGCCACATCCGGCCGCCGCTCCAGCAAGGTAGAAGGCACCCCCGCGGGCACCGTCGGCACGTCGCTGCGCATGGTCGCCGGCGTCACGGAGAACTCCGCCGGCTGCTTGCCCACCAGCACGGCAACGGCATGCTCCAGTATGGCGCGCTGTATCCTTGCGTTGACCTGCTGCGCTTGGCTCGACAGGAGCTGCGTTTCCGCGGTCACTACGTCTGCCCTGGCGGCGACGCCGAATTTATAGCGGCTTTGGGTAATTTGCAGCGACTGCGTTTCCGCCACCACGGTGTCGTCGAGCAGCTTTTGAAGCTGGTCTTGCGCGCGCAGTTCAAAGTAATCCGTTGCGAGTTCCGCCTGCGCGGATAGACGCGCCGCGGCCAGCGCCGCGGAACTGGCTTGCGCCGAAGCCACGTTGCTCTCGGTGTTGCGCCGTATCTTGCCCCAGATGTCGATATCCCAATTGGCCGATACACCGGCTGTGTAGGTATTTTGCGTGCGTGTGGTGGTGCCATTGCCGCCGATCGGCACGCCCGTGACATTGCTCGCGCCTACGGGCGCCCCCTCGCGTTGCAGTCCGAGGCTCGCCGCGATAGTGGGCCAGAAACCGGCACGGGCCTGCGAGACGAGAGCCCGCGACTGCTCGAAAGCCGCCTCAGCCGCCTTGACGTTCTGGTTCGAAATGTTGATCTGGTCTTCCAGATCGTTCAGTACATCATCGTTGAAAATCTTCCACCATGGCCCGCGCGACAACACGTCGTTGGGTTCGCTCGGCTTCCAATCGGTCGACTCTTTATAGCTTCCCGCCGCTTCGACTTCCGGGCGGTGATAGTCGGGACCGACCGCGCAGGCGGTCGCGAGGCAAGCGCCGACCGCAACCGAGGCACAGCGCCCGAGCAGCTTGATCATGTGGGCACCCCTAGCGGGCCCAGCCCGCGGTTGCCGGGCTCCCGGGTCTCCTCGCCTTGCGGGGGCGAGTACTTGCCTTGTTTCAAGTGCTTCCAGTAGCGGCGTACGTACAAATAGATCACCGGTGTCGTGTATACGGTCAAAAGCTGACTGACGATGAGACCGCCGACGATCGCAATGCCCAAGGGACGGCGCATTTCGGTGCCGTTTCCGGTTGCAACAGCCAGCGGCAATGCGCCCGCGATGGCGGCGCAGGTGGTCATCATGATTGGCCGGAAGCGCAAATGACAGGCGTGTTCGATGGCTCTCAGCGGGTCCATTCCCAGGCTGCGTTCGGCATCGAGCGCGAAGTCCACCATCATGATGGCGTTCTTTTTGACGATGCCAATCAGCAGCAGAATACCTAAAAATGCGATCAAGCTGAATTCAGTGCCCGTAGCCAGCAGCGCCAGCAGTGCTCCGAGTCCTGCCGACGGCAGGGTGGAGAGTATGGTCAACGGCTGACCGTAGTTTTCATAAAGCATGCCCAGCACCACATAAATCGCAACAATCGCCGCCAGGAACAGCAAGGGCGCATTGCCGACGCCCTGTTGGAACAGCCGCGCGGTGCCGTAGTCGCCGCCGCGAATGCTGACGGGCACGTGGATGTCGGCCATTTTCTTGCTGATGGCGTCCGTGGCGGTGCTGAGGGAGACACCCTCAGGCAAATTGTAGGCGATGGAGGTCGAGACGGAAGTGCCNGTGTGATTGACCGACACCTGCGTGGTCCCGGTGACGAAATGGCTGAACGCGGAAAANGGCACCATCGTTTCCTGCGTGAGACTGACCGCGGATCCGGTCGAGGTATTGCCGCGTCCGGCATTTGCCAGTGAGTTGGTGGCAAGATTTCGCGCGATGTCCTGCGCCACCGATGCGCTCGATGCCGCGGTCGCCGGCTTGAGCACGGTTGTGCCGGCCACCGCTTGGGTCAACTGCGTGCCCGACGGCGCGCCGCCTGCCGTGCTGACGTACAGGCTCCTGAGAATTTCCGGGTTCTGCCAGAACTGCGGCGCCACCTCCATGACCACATGGTATTGCTGGGGACTGAAGGGATTGTAGATCGTCGACACTTGCGCTTGGGCGAAAGCATCGCCCAGCGCGTTGTCGATTTGAATCTCCGACAGCCCCAAACGCGAAGCGCTGTCGCGGTCCACGATCAAGTCGGTCTCCAATCCTCCAGGCTGCAGATCCGTATCGACGTCCGTGATTTCCGGCATGTCCTGAAGCGCGACCCGAAGTTTTTGCGACCAGTTGCGCAGCTCCGTCAAATCGTCGCCAAGCAGCGTGTACTGGTATTGCGAATTGCCGCTTCGGCCTCCGGCGCCGAAGTCCTGGACAGCCTGCAGGAAGGTATTCACCCCAGCGACCCGGGCGAGTTGCGGGCGCAATCGCGCGATCACGTGGTCTGCGGAAATTTTACGCACGTTCAAAGGTTTCAGAGAGATGGTGACATTGGCATTGGCGCCGCCGCCGCCGTTGGGGCCGAATCCGCCCGACCCCACGGAGCCGGTGACCGTGTCGACCGCCGGGTCGGCCTGGATGATCGCCGCCACCTCTTGCAGTTTGCCCTTCATCAGCTGAAAGGAGCTGGCCGCATCGCCGCGGATGCCGCCGCGCAATTGACCGGTGTCTTGCTGTGGAAACAGCCCCTTGGGAATCACGATATACAGGAAGACATTCAGCCCAATCGTGGCGAAGATGACGGCGACCATGATGCGCCGATGGCGCAGCGCCCAGTCCAAGGTCCGCTCGTAGTTGCCGCGCAGCTGTTCGAAGCCGTTTTCAAACGCCCGCGCAAACCGCGACTTTTTCTTGTTGCGCTCGTTTCGCAGCAACAGCGAACACATCATCGGCGTCGTGGTCAGCGAGATCACCAGCGAGATCAGGATCGCCACCGACAGGGTCATCGAGAATTCGCCGAAAATGCGGCCGAGCACGCCGCCGATCAGGATGAAGGGCAGAAACACCGCGACCAGCGACAAGCTCATCGAGAGCACGGTAAATCCGACTTCCTTGGCGCCCAAGAATGCCGCCTGCATGCGGGTCATGCCCGCTTCGATGTGGCGGGTAGTATTCTCCATCACAACGATCGCGTCATCGACCACGAAACCTGTGGCTATCGTCAGCGCCATCAGAGAGAAATTATCCAGCGTGTAATTCAGAAGATACATGGCGCCGAAGGTGCCGATCAGCGACACCGGCACCACCAAGGCCGGGATCAGCGCGGCGCGATAGCTGTTCAAGAAAATATAGACCACCAAGATCACGAAGGCCACGGCCAGCATCAAGGTCTGCTCGACTTGCCGCAGCGACGCGCGAATGGTGATCGAGCGGTCGAAGTTCACCACCAGGTCGATTTTAGGATCGATGGATTCCTTGAGAATCGGAAGCTCGGCCTTGACCGCATCGATCGTTTGCACGATGTTGGCGCCGGGCTGCAGAAATACGGTGACGAAAACCGCAGCCCTGCCGTTATATAAGCCATAGGTGCGTACGTTCTCAGTAGCACCGTCCTGCATATCCAGCACGTCGGCAACGTCGCTCAGGCGCACCGGCGCGCCGTTACGGTTCGCTATGATCAGATTGCGGTAGGGACCGGCGTCGCGGGCGTTATCGTTGGTGTAGATCTGATAGTGGAGCTCATCCGATTCGATCGCACCCTTCGGAGAATTGGCGTTCGAGTTCGAGATGGCCGCGCGCACATCCTGCAGGCCTATGCCGTATTTGGACAAAGACAGGGGATTGAGTTCGACCCGGACTGCGGGCAGTGCGCTGCCGTTGACGCTCACTCCGCCGACACCCTGGATTTGCGACAGCCGCTGCGATATCACGGCATCCGCCGCATCGTAGATCTGCCCTTGCGTCAGCACATCCGAGGTCATTGCGATGGACATGACCGGAAACGCGGAAGTGTTGAGCTTGCGGTATTGGGGGTTGCTGGTGAGCGAAGTCGGCAGATCCGCGTGCGCGGCCGAGATGGCGGCCTGCACATCTCGCGCGGCGCCGTCGACGTCCCGGTCTATGCCGAAGGTAAGCTGGATACTGGTGGTTCCGACACCGCTGGTTGAGGTCATGTCGTCCACATCGGCGATTGCGCCCAAGTGCCGTTCCAGAGGCGTCGCCACGGTGCTCGCCATCACCTCCGGGCTGGCGCCGGGAAGCTGTGCGGATACGAATATCGCCGGCACGTCGACGCGCGGCAGCGGCGCGACGGGCAGCAGCGTGAAAGCTGCGCCGCCGCACAGCGCGACACCGATCGTCAGCAAAGTGGTCGCGACAGGACGCTTGATGAAGGGCGCGGAAATGTTCACGCCGGACCCTCGGCCAGAGGCGGCTCAGCCTCGGCCTCTGGGACGCGGCCGCGCAGCCGCGCAGCTATCCGCTCGAACATCAAGTAGATGACCGGAGTCGTGAACAACGTCAGCACTTGGCTGACCAACAGGCCGCCGACGATGCTGACGCCCAAGGGGTGGCGCAGCTCGGAACCGGTGCCGGTGCCGAACATCAGCGGTAGGGCGCCGAAAATAGCCGCCACCGTCGTCATGAGAATGGGGCGGAAGCGCAGCAGGCAAGCCTTGAAAATCGCGTCGCGCGGCGCCAAGCCCTCGTCGTGCTGGGCAACGATGGCGAAATCGATCATCAGGATGGCGTTCTTTTTCACGATGCCGATCAAAAGAATGATGCCGATCAACGCGATGATGGTCAGATCATCGCCGAACAGCATGAGCGCCAACAGCGCGCCGATGCCTGCCGAGGGCAATGTCGACAAAATCGTAATCGGATGGATGAAACTCTCATACAAAACACCCAGCACGATGTACATCACCGCGACGGCCGCGAGCAACAGCAACAGTTCGTTGCTCAGGTTGCTGCGAAATGCCAGCGCCGCGCCCTGGAATGTTGTGCGGATGCTGATCGGCAAGCCCAGCTTGTGCTCGGTGTCCTCGATCGCCGATACGGCAGCGCCGAGCGAAGTCCCCGAGGAAAGATTGAAGGAAACCGTCGTAGCGGGAAACTGAGCTATGTGATTGATCAGAATCGGACGGGTCTGCACCTCGACTTTGGCGATTGCCGAGAGCGGTACCTGGCCGCCGCTCGCCGAAGGGACGTAGATCGACTGCAACGAGTCGACGGATTTATATGAATTCGGATCCGCCTCCATGATGACGCGGTATTGATTCGATTGCGTGAAGATGGTCGAAACGATCCGTTGACCAAAGGCGTCGTACAAGGCGTTGTCGACCGTGCCGACACTGATTCCGAGGCGGGCGGCGCTGTCCCGGTCGATGGTGATGTATGCGGCGAGCCCGTTGTCTTCCTGATTGCTGACGACGTCGGCGAGCTGCGGCAATTGGCGCAAGGCCGTCACGAGCTTCGGTGTCCAACTCGACAAGGCGGTCGCGTCGGCGCTTTCAAGAGTAAATTGATACTGCGTGCGGCTGACCGTGTTGTCGAGGGTCAGATCCTGAACCGGCTGCATATAGAGCGTGATGCCGTCGACATCGGCCGTCTCATCCTTGAGCCGCCGGATGACGTCGGTCACGGAAGTGGAACGCTTCGCGCGCTCCTTCAGATTTATCAGAAAGCGTCCGCTGTTCAGCGTCACGTTGTTTCCGTCTACGCCGATGAAAGACGACAGGCTGACGACATCGGGATCCTTGAGGATCGCAGCCGCGAGATTCTGCTGGCGCCGCGCCATGCCCGCATAGGAGATCGATTCGGTCGCCTCGGAGACGCCCTGGATCAAACCCGTGTCTTGGTCCGGAAAGAAGCCCTTGGGTATGAGTATGTAAAGAAGGCAAGTCAGCACCAACGTCCCGAGCGCCACCCAGAGCGTCAACCGTTGGTGATCGAGCACCCAGGTCAGACGGCGGCCGTACCAGTCCACAACGGCCGTAAACCACTTGCCGGATTCGGTTTGCGCGTGCTCGCCGGCCGGCCGGTGCTTGAGCAGTTTCGCGCACATCATCGGCACCAGGGTCAAGGAAACCACGGCCGAAATCAAAATGGTTACGGCCAGCGTCACGGCAAACTCGCGAAACAAGCGGCCGACTACATCCTGCATGAACAGCAGGGGTATCAAGACGGCGATCAGCGACACAGTCAGCGAAATGATGGTGAAGCCGATTTGCCCAGCGCCCTTAAGCGCCGCTTCGAGCGGCGGATCGCCCGCTTCGATGTACCGCGATATGTTTTCGATCATCACAATGGCATCGTCGACGACGAATCCTGTTGCGATGGTCAATGCCATGAGCGATAAATTGTTGAGGCTGAAACCGGCCAGGTACATGATCGCGAACGTGCCGATCAGCGACAGCGGAACGGACAAGCTGGGAATGATCGTGGCCGGGATGTTGCGCAGGAACAGCCAGATCACCAGCACCACCAAAATCACGGCAAGCACCAGCTCGAATTCGACGTCGCTGACTGATGCCCGGATGGTGGTGGTTCGGTCCGTAAGCAAGCGCACGTCCACGCCGGCCGGCATGTCCGCTTGCAGCGACGGCAGCAACGCGTGAATGCGATTGACCACATCGACGACATTTGCGCCGGGCTGGCGCTGCACGTTGAGAATCAATGCCGGTTGCTGGTCCATCCAGCCGCCAAGCTTCGAGTTCTCGGCGCCTGAAATTAATTTCGAAACATCCTTCAGGCGCACCGGCGCGCCGTTTTTGTAGGCGGCAACAACTTCGCCGTAGTCGTCGGCGTTTCTGATTTGATCGTTGGTATTGATGGTGTAGGCGTTGGCCGGGCCGTCAAGCGTGCCCTTGGGACCGTTTTGGTTCGCGTTGCTGATGGTCGTGCGCAAATCGTCGAGGTTCAGTCCATATGCCGCCATTGCCATCGGGTTGGCCACCACCCTGACCGCGGGTCGTTGGCCGCCGCTGATGCTGACGACACCGACGCCTTTGATCTGGGAGATCTTTTGCGCAATACGGATATCGACCAGGTCTTCAACCTCGGTCAGGGCCATGGTTTTCGACGTGATTCCAAGGATAAGCACCGGCGCATCGGCAGGGTTGATCTTCGCGTAGATAGGCGGCGCGGGCAGATCCTGGGGCAGCAAGTTCTGCCCGGCGCTGATGGCCGCCTGCACTTCCTGTTCGGCGACGTCGATGGCTAGGGATAAGTTGAACGTCAAAGTGATCACTGATGCGCCGGCGGAACTCGTCGAGGACATCTGATTCAAGCCCGGCATTTGCCCGAACTGCTTTTCCAGCGGCGCGGTAATCGCCGAGGTGATCACTTCCGGGCTCGCGCCTGGATAGAAGGTCTGCACTTGGATGGTCGGATACGCGACCTCCGGCAGTGCCGACAGCGGCAGCTGCACGTACGCCATCGCTCCCACAATCAAAATCGCCACCATCAAGAGCGTGGTGGCAACGGGGCGCAGGATGAATAGGCGAGAGGGGTTCATGCGCTACCGGACGGCGATCGCATTACTGCGATCGCGGTTGCGACTGCGGTTGTGATTGCGGTTGTGGCTGCGGTTGCCCCGGCGCCTGCCCTTGCGGCGGTTTGCCGCGGCCCTTGCCGCCATGTCGCGCACCCGGCGTTCCCGGCGCTGCGGTGCCCGGCGCAGGCTGCGCGCCCTTCGCAGACGCGGGCGAGGAATTTGGCAGGGTCACCTGCGCGCCCTCGCGCAGGCGGTCGCCGCCTTCGGTCACGACAATCTCGCCGGGTTTCAATCCGGTCGTTACTGCAACTTTTTCGCCATCGACTACCCCCAGGGTTACCGTCCGTACCGCCACGGTCCGGTCTGCATTCACGAGGTAGACGAACGTGGCGGCAACGCCGTTGGGAGCGCCTCTGCGCACCGCGGCGTTTGGTATCACGACCTGATCGTGCAGGACGTCGACCAGCAGCTGAATATTGACGAACTGATTCGGAAACAGTGCGCCGTCCGTGTTTTCGAATTGGGCCCGCAACTTGATCGTGCCGGTGGTGACATCAATCGAATTGTCGACCGTGAGCAGCTTGCCATCTGCAATCTTCGCGGCATTCGTCCGGTCGAACGCCTCTACCGTAAGGGTCGCGCCGTCGTGCACGCGCTTCATCACTGCTGACACGTTGTCCTCAGGAATCGAGAAGATGACCGTAATAGGCTGAACCTGATTCAGCAGCACGATGCCGTTGGTATCCCCAGGCGTAACGTAGTTGCCCTGATCGACTTGTCTTATGCCGACGCGCCCCGTTACCGGCGACAGAATGCGCGTGTAGATGAGNTTGACCTGTGCCGACTTTACCTGACCTTCATCCGCCTGCACTGTGCCGATGTATTGATCAACGAGCGCGCGTTGCGTATCGAGTTGTTGTTGTGCGATCGAATCTTCCTTGACGAGACCCTCATAGCGTTTCAAGTCCAGTCTGGCATCGGCCAGCAGCGCTTGATCACGCTTCAAATTGCCTTCCATCTGCTGCAGCGCCGCCTCATACGGACGGGGATCGATTTGCGCCAGAGATTCGCCCTGATGAACGATCTGTCCTTCGGTAAATAATATTTTCTGCAATGTGCCCGTGATCTGAGTGCGCACGGTCACGGTGGCGAGCGGCGTAACCGTTCCCAATGCCGGTATCTTGACTTCGATGTCGCCCGACACGGCGGTGGCCACTGAGACGGCGACAGGCCCATTTTGACCATTGCGTCCTCGAGGAGGCGCGGCAACCGGCTGCTTGCTGCGCAGATACAGAACAAATCCGGTCAACAACGCCGCGATCACTAATATAATGAGCAGCGCTCGCCAGTGTCTGGCGATGAAAGGTCGAGAGTCCCGCTGCGGCGACAGAAATTGGGGATCTTCTTGTTCGGTTGTCACTAATTCACCAATACGCGAGCCCATGCCTTGGCACGCACTGCCAGACGATCGTTCGGGCGAGCCGCAGACTATAACCAGAATCGACCGCGAACTACACAGTGATCGCCGGCAGCAAGTTGGTAGAGCGAAACCGGACTCGAAAGTTCATCGGGCAGTGCAAAGTAGTGTGAATCACCGGCCGAATGCTGGACATAAGGCGCGCTTTTCCGAGCCGTATTTGCAGGAACCCCTAGGCCGCCGATGCTAGAATTCATGTCGCGAGAAACATTAAGGAGAGCTGACGCAAATGATTAAATCTGCCGCATGTTGGGCCGCGCTGGCCTTGGCCGCGTCGCTATCGGCCCAGGGCGCCCAGGTCTGGACCGAAGGCGTGAATTACTTTCTCGTTCAGCCGCCGCGGGCGCCCTCGGTGCCGGCGGGCAAGGTTGAGGTGACCGAAGTCTTCTCCTACGCCTGTCCTGCGTGCAACATTTTTCAACCGACGATGCACAAGCTGAAGCAATCCATGCCTGCGAATGTCGTGGTCGACTATCTTCCTGCGGCGTTCAACCCCGCCGAAGACTGGCCGATGTTTCAGCTGGCTTACGTCACCGCGCAAATTCTCGGCGTCGATCAACAGAATCACGATGCCATGTTCGACGCGGTTTGGAAGGGTGGAGACCTGAGCATTACCGATTCGTCGCGCGGACTTAAGAGCCGCATGCCGACCATCGAAGACGCCGCGAAGTTCTACAATCAGCGGTCCGGCGTGCCGGTCGACAAATTCATAGCGACCTCGAAGTCCTTTTCCGCGGACCTTAAGGTGCGCACCGCGCAGGACCTGATCATTGCCTATAAGATCGATCGGACACCGACCATTGTCGTCAACGGCAAGTACCGGCTGCATGTGGAATCGGCGGGCGGCACGGACCAATTGATCGACTTGGTGAAATATCTGGTCGCAAAAGAAACCCGATAGTCGTCATCTCCCAAGGTCGAACCTGTCATATGGGTATCGGTGATAGGTGGCCCGGTTTGGGCTGCATGATTGGTTATTCCGCGGCGCACCTGATAACCTGTCGGACAGGTATCAAAAGGCACGGCAATGGTCTTCACCCTGTCGACTCGCGTAGCCCGGCACTTGATGGAGTTCGTCAAGCAAGAGGAGCTGCGGCCAGGAGATCAGGTTCCAAGCGAAGTCCAGATCGGACGCGATTTGCAGGTCAGCCGTGGCAGCGTCCGCGAGGCTTACCGGACGCTCGCGGCCCTCGGCATTCTGGGGATTGAAAGCGGCCGCAGGCCCCGTCTGCGCCTCATGGATCCCGTGGCATTGGGCAAGGTATTCGAGTACGCCCTGAACACCGCACAGATAAGCCTCACCCACGTCAGTGAAACCCGCCGCGCAATCGAAATGCAGAGTGCGCAACTTGCGGCACGCCACGCGACCGAACCGCAACGAGCGGCGCTGCGTGACTTGGTGGCGCAGATGCGTTCCGCCGGCAGCGACCATGAACGCCGCGCCGCCGACACAGCAATTCACTCGGTCATTGCCGAAGCCGGCGGCAACCCGCTCAACTCGCTGTTGCTGAATGCATTGCGGCAGTCCGCCGAAGCCTCGGCACGCAATCTTCTCGACTACTGCCTCAGCGAGGGTGAATTGGCCCGGGTCATCGACGCGCACGATGTTGTGGTCGAACGAATTTGCGCCGGCGATTCGGTAGGCGCAGCAGCGGCGATGTCATATCATTTCGACTGCTCAAACGTTCGATTCTTCACTTGAGAGCTGCATGAGAAGTCTTTTCATCGGACATCCGCGATTGTGGATCTCATTCATTGTCGGCTGCGTTCTGTATTTTTTTCTTCCCGGCGGCTGGTCGGTTTTGAGCCGGGTGCTGGTTAGCTGGAATACAGGAGTGATTCTTTTTCTAGTGCTGATCCTGCTTTGGATGACTCGCTTGACCGCGGCGCAAATTTGCACGAAGTACATCGAAGAGGACGAATCGGCGCCTTTCATCCTCATTCTCGTCGTGGTTGCCGCGGTGGCGAGCTTGTTTGCCATCGTCGAACCTTTGGCCACCATCAAACAGGCCACCGGTTCGCAGCGCACCGCCCACTTCGCACTCGCTGCAATGACCTTGGTTGATTCGTGGCTGCTGGTGCCGATGATGTTTACCACGCATTACGCGGACATGTTCTACAGCTCCGCCCCGGAGAATCGGCCTCTGCGATTCCCGAATACGCCTGAACCGGTGTTCTGGGATTTTGCCTACTTCTCTTTCACCATTGCCGCCGCCTGCCAGACTGCGGATGTCTCGACCGCGGACGCCTCGGTTCGCAGAGTCGTGTTGGCGCACACATTGATTTCGTTTTTGTTCAACGCATCGATATTGGGTTTCGCCATCAACGTCACGGCCGGACTCATCGGCGCGAGCTAGCGCAGCGAACGCCGCTCAATTTGCAGTTTTGACGACCTCTCCGCCCTTCATGACGAATGTGACGGACTGAAGCTGCGCAACATCAGCCAGCGGATCACCGCTCACCGCAATGAGGTCGCCATAACGTCCCACGGCAATCGCGCCGACATCGGCCTGTCGTCCCAACGCTTCAGCCGCATTGGCGGTCGCCGCCTGGATGGCTTGCATGGGAGTCATCCCCCATTTCACCATGGTCGCGAACTGCCGCGCATTGAAACCGTTCGGATAAACGCCCGCGTCCGTGCCGAAGACCATTTTGACGCCGGCCTTGACGGCCGCTTGAAACGTTTGGCGTTGCTTCAGGCCGATCGCGCGCTCCTTGTCCAGCGACTCTTTGAAGAGACCGTTTTTCTCGCCTTCTGCCAGGATGTAGTCATCGTTGTAGATGTCCATGGAGAACCAGGTGCCGTGCTGCTTGGCGAGTGCAAAGGCTTCCTCATCCGCAAGGCTTGCATGTTCGATGGTGTCCACGCCTGCGCGAATGGCATCCTTGATGCCGGAAGTCCCGTGTGCGTGCACGGCTACTCGGAGGCCCAGCATATGCGCTTCGTCGACCAGCGCTTTCATCTCGGCGAGGTCGTACTGCTGTCCGCCCACTGTGTCGGTTTTCGACAGCACGCCGCCGGTACCGCAGAATTTGATGACCTCCGCGCCGTACTTGCGCAGCTTGCGGACCGTCGCGCGGATTTCCTCGGGTCCATTCGCGACCGCCGGCCGCGGCATTGAAATGGAGGGCGGATATTGCGTGGCGTCGCAGTGGCCGCCGGTCGCGCCGATGGCATAGGTCGCAGGAACGATGCGCGGGCCTATGACGATGCCGCGCTCAATCGCCTGTTTGATTGCGACATCATCGTAGTTGGCGGAACCCACATTGCGAACGGTCGTAAATCCTGCCATCAGAGTCTTCTGCGCGTTGGCGACTCCGACCACGGTCCAAAAATTGTCGGTGAACTCCAAATGGCGGTAGCCGCTGAAGTGCGGGTCGGAGGTCAGGTGGGTATGCATATCGATCAGTCCGGGCAACAGCGTCGCGCCTTTGAGTTCGACACGGCGCGCGCCGTCCGCAACGGCGGCTCCTTGCGCGCCGACTGCCGTTATTCGGCCGTCGGTAATGGTGACCTGCGGCCGCTCGACGACGCGGCCCGTCAGCACATCGACCATCCGGTCCGCGCTGACGACCACCGTATCGGCGAAGCACTGGGTAATTCCAGTCCATATGAAGCCGGCAGCCACAGCGGCGCGTAACAGTAGAGTCGATTGCATGCTGATTCCCCGTGAGTTTTATTGGAAAGCTATCACAACGCCGGTGTTATGGGCTCAACATCGGAGATCAGCACTTCCAGCCGAGGCGGCTCGACGCCTCGCACTGAGGAAAACGCAACGATGTGCTCGAGGATGTGCTGTACGTAGCCGCGCGTCTCGTTATATGGAATATTCTCGATCCAGATTTGCGCATCCATCTGCTTCGGAGGCAGCCAACGCGCCACGGCCGCAGGGCCGGCGTTATATGCAGCGAGCGCAAGCGTCAATTGCTCGCCGTAACGATCCAGCAGTTCCCGTAAGTGCGCAGCCCCCAAAGGCACCGCGATTGCCGGATCGAACAGTCCATCGTGTCCCGGCGGAGGCAGGTGCCAGCGGTGGGCAACGGCGGACGCGGTCGAGGGGACCATTTGCATCACGCCGCGGGCGTCGGCGCGCGATACCGCGTCTTTGCGAAACAAGCTCTCCTGACGCATGACGGCGAGGATCCAGTCCTGCGGAATTTGCGCCAGCTTGCTCGCCGCGCTGACCGAATCAAGAAACGGCCGCGGGTAGCGCAGCGTGACGTCGTCGAATTCTCCGGTCTGCGCGAGAGTCACGATGGACTGAGTGAACCAACCCCACCGTGAGGCAAGCAGCGCGGCCTGCACCTTGAGGGCGTTGCCGGCGCCCTCAAGCGCGAGGTTCCATTCCGCCTGAGCATCATCGGGCATGTCGCAATCGAACAGCTCGCGGGCGCGGATCATCGGCGCCTGCTTGGCAAGCGTGGTTTGGGAGGCCGCGTCCAAAGGCGAAGGGCGGACATTCAAATTATATGGTTGCGCGAGCCGGTCAGCGGCGAGGTAACCGTAGTAGTCGCGCAGCCCTGCAATTTCCGCAAACATCGGCTTCGCCGTCTCTTCGCCCTCGGTTGCCGCTGCGGCGCGCGCGCGCCAATAGCGCCAGCGCGGCAGGGTGGCGAGGCTCGGAGGCATTTGTTCGATCCATGACAGCGCCCGGGGAAAATCGCCGTTCCACAATGCCGCGCGCGCGCGCCACTCCTGCACCTGGCTGTCGACAGCAGACGGCGGTAAAGCATTGAAGGCGGCAATGGCCCGCGGATCTCTGTCGTACGCCGCGCCCAACGCCGCGGCGCGTTTCAATCTGTCCAACAACTCCGGCGGTTGAGCTTCTCGCAACAGCAGCTTGGGCAGCAAATCCAAGGCATAGGCGGGATCGGATCGCGAGAGCTTTTCGAATCCGGATGCTACCGCTTCAGGCTCCGCCGGCAGCGACGGATGCAGTGCCAGTATATTCAGCGCAGATTTGGGCGAATCCAGCAGATCGGACCACTGCAAGAACGCGGAACGCCGGTTGATCGGCACATCCGCCGCGAACTCTCGCGCCAGCCGGGGTAAATCGGCGGACAGCGCCGCCCGTGTGCGGCTTTCCGCAAGCTCGGGCGATAACACGCCTTGCTGGCGCAACCAGACGAACACATCGGCGCACTCGGCCGGCGGCCTCTGCGGCAATGTCCAGCGCGCGAGGGCTGCCGCCGCGAGACCGTCCGTATCGCCGGTGGAAAGCCGCGCGCTCAACCGATCGCAAACCAAAACAGGATCCGTGACATCCACGGAGTGCGACAAGAACCAGTCCCAACGCCGGCGTTGCGCAAGGCTCGCGAGCCAATCGTGCCGCAGTCCGCGGCTCACCGGTTGACTGGCATGCGAGCGCAAGAATGCATCAATCGCTGCGTCGAGCTTTTCGTCGGGGTTGGAATTCAAGTCGCGGCGCAGCCTGGCTGCGACAAGATAATCATAGATCGCATATCGCTCGAGTTGCGGGGAGTCCGGAGTGTCCGCTTGATGCGAACGGATACGCTGCATTGCTGCCACGAATTCGTCGCGCACAGGGTCCTTGAGCCCCCCGGATTCCGTGACAGGGGCCTGGGCGAATAGCGTGGCACTTAGCGCCATGAGCAGGGCCGTCCGCCACAGGGCTTTTATCCAAATCTGCATGGGCTCATTATGGTGGGCATGAAATCTAAAGTCGTGGCGATTTTGGAGACGCGGACCGGCGCCCACCTCGCCGAGCTGATTTCGCGGCGCGGGGGCCTCCCGCTGTTGGCGCCGGCTTTGGAAGAAGTACCGGATATCGAGCCGGCTGCAGTGCGCTCGCTCGTTGAAAGATGGCACAAGACGCCTTTCAAGATTTGCATTTTTCAGACCGGGGTAGGAACACGAGCGCTGTTTTCAGCAGCCGACGCCGCGGGCGTGACGGTGGAGATGCAGGACCTGTTGAGCAAATCCCTGGTAGTCGTCCGTGGGCCCAAACCCGTTGGTGAGCTGAACGCCCGAAAAATCCGGATCGACATAAAGGCAGGACCTCCCTTCACCACCGAAACGGTGCTTGCCGCGCTGGAGCGTGTCGATGTCGAGGGCGCCGATGTTCTGGTGCAGCGTTACGGCGAAACCAATCAGTCACTGATCGCAGCGCTGACGGCTCGCGGCGCATCGGTCCAGGAGATCGCCACATATCGTTGGACATTGCCCGAGGATACCCAGCCGCTGGTGCGGCTTCTCGATGCACTCAAGCGAGGCAGCGTCGATGCGGTAATCTTCACCAGCGCCGTGCAAATTCACAATCTTCATTTGATCGCGGAGAAAATCGGAAGTGCCGCTACCCTTGCGGAAAATTTGAATCGCTCGCTCGTCGCCTCGATCGGCCCGGTGTGCTCGCGCGCGTTGCGCCGGTACGGGGTCTCTCCGTCGCTCGAGGCGAATCCTCCGAAATTGGGACCCTTGATAGCCGCATTGGAGGCAGCCTTCAGCTCCCGGTAGCCTGTCGGAGTTCGACCGACAGGGGCTCAGCGCCGTGTCTGACGCAATTGGATTCGATGATCCAAGAAAAGGACTACACGGGGGTGTATAAAGACCGGTGCAATCAGCCCTTAGGAGCTCAGACTCGAATGGAAAACCAAAAACCACAAGCCAAGCCCTTTCTCACGGATGTGAAAACCCTGCGCGATCGGGCGCGCAAGAACATTGCCAGCGGGGGAGTGACCTTCACCTATCAAGGTGACGTCAAAAAGACGATTGAGATTTTGCAATCCGTGCTGGCCACCGAAATTGTTTGCGTGTTGCGCTATACCATGCACGCCGTCGCCGCGCAGGGCATTTCCAGCGAAGGCGTCAAGGATGAATTTGCGCAGCATGCCAAGGAAGAGAGCCAACACATGCACGAGGTCGCCGAGCGCATCAATCAACTCGGCGGAAAACCCGACTTCAATCCGACCGGGCTGGCCTCGCGAGCCGCTTCGGAATACGGCACCGCCGAGAATTTGGTCGACATGATCAAGGAAAACCTGATCGCCGAACGGATCGCGGTCGATCATTACCGCGAACTCATCCGCTATTTCGGCGACGATGATCCGGGAACCCGCAAAATGCTGGAAGGGATTCTTACCGTGGAAGAAGAGCATGCCAACGATATGCATGACTTGCTCGTGGCGCATGAAGGACGCCCCATGCTGCCTTCCTAGCGCGGCGAAGTTTCAATCGTCAGCTGCTGCCGCCGACTGAAGGGGAATCGCTGGCCGGAAAGGACTCATCCAACGCCTCGTCGAGCAGATCGTCCATGTGTCGCTTGTCTGCACCTTGGCTGTGCTTGCGCATGTAGGCCGCGGCATAAGAGCAGGCGGGGTTGATCGACCAGCCTCGCTCTGCGGCAACTTTGAGGGCCGCGCGCATCAGCTCCGCCGCAATCCCGCGGCCCGCGATGGGTTGCGGGACGCGGGTATGCGTAATGGTCATCACATCGCCGGCGACCGTGTAGTCCAATTCCGCCAGGTGACCTTCAACTTCTGTCGTGAATCGTGTCGCGCTCTGATCATGACTGATGATGCTCATGTTCCTGTGGATGCTCCGCTGGATGTTCCGCCGGCCGCTCCGCCGGACGCGGAGCAGGGCGAGCCTGCGGCTTCGGCGCAGGCTTGACGGCCTCAGTGTGCTCCGGTTCGCGTCGCGGCTCAACTGGCGGCGGCGTTGCCGGGCGCGGCGGAGCCGCATGCGGCTGAGGAGCATTTTGCGGAGCGGCGGGTGCTGGGTGGGCCTGGCGCGAGTCGCGAACAGCGCCTTCACGTGCCGCAGCGTCTCGCTCCGCTTGTTGGTTGGGTACTTGCCGATCGGGATGCGGCGTGGTCACTCTCGGCTGCGGCGGCGGGCGCTGCGTTTCGG
>JGI12627J18819_10000232_pt1 | contig 18226 bp, 10 predicted proteins | sample TexAe_OM1H0_M2_FD_18819 | JGI IMG/M metagenome (IMG submission 18819)
CACCGGATGAACTGCCACTAGCTGAAGTGGTACCATTGCCACTGCCGCCGCCATTACCACCGGCCGGCAGCGCTATTTCGTCATATAGATATGATGGCCCTGGGCGACTCCAGTTGCTAGAAACAAATATTCCAGGCAAACCGGTGTCTCCTTGGCGCGGCTCTCCTCCGCTAGGCACGTCGGAGCATCCGGCGATTCCCACTAGGGATGCGCTTGCTGTGATCAAGAGTAAACGGTGATAGCTATTCGTCGAAAGTTTCATGTTAATCGTACGTCTGGTTTTGTTGTGTGTTAAGCCCTTAAAATTGTGAGCTGTGGCGTATGGCCACGCACACTGTTATGTTTCGTCTCTTGGTTAACTCGTCATTCCCGGGCGAGGTTGCGACGAGCTAAATTGACTAAGCTGAGAAATCTCTGTGGTTAGTTATCACGCAGACCACTCACGATCGGCAGATGAGCTGCGCGCATGGCGGGAAATAGCCCGCCAATAACGCCTATGAATGCGGCACATAAGATCCCTTCGCATATCAGTAATGGGGTAACGGTGAACGTGAACGCCACTTGACTATAGCTTTGCCAGTTGAGCGTAGAAGCATGGAATCCGTTAAACAGGAAGTACGCTGCTGCAGCTCCAACCATTCCTCCGGCCAGTGCTAAACAAAGAGATTCTACCATAATAGAAATAACGACTGGCCCACTGCCAAAGCCGAGCGCACGAAGTGTTGCTATCTCTTGGGTGCGGGAGGCAACGGCATTGTACATGGTGTTGAGCGCCCCAAAGGTGGCGCCCACGGCCATCAGACAAGTGATCATGATTCCAAGACCGGTGACGAGATTGTAGACCATGGCCGATTGGTCCGCGTAGTAGGCANTCTGCCGTTCTACACGTACGTTTAGGCGNGGATCGCTCATCAAAGAATCTCTGAATTCCGGAAAAGCAGCCGGACTGGTTAAGCGAGCGATTACNGATTGAACAGTCGTGCCTCGATCGAAGGCGGCCTGCAGTGCCGTCGAATCGGTCCAGATTTCTGATTCCTCGATTCCTCCACCGGCGGTAAATATACCGACGACTTTCCAGCGTTCTGTGCCCATGTGCAGAGTCGCTCCCAGGTCTAGGCCAGCAAATTCACTGGCCGCAGCCTGGCCGACGATCACCTCATTTCGACCGCTTTCAAGATAGCGACCCCGCACAATCCGCACATTGTTATGTACCCGCAGGGCACTCTGGTCGACGCCGCGAAGCGGTGCGTTTGCATCGACGCCTGTGCCACGCTTAGGCAGTTCCACTACTACCAGCGATTCCGTGGAAACGTCAGCTTTCTGCCGGTTGCGCAAGATGCCGGGAGCATCCTCAATAATGCGTGCCTGATCGCGAAGCATGATGCTCATCATTTCTGTATCGGCTCCACTTCGCATCACCATCGCGATGTCCGGAGACGTTGAATTGGACATCACTCGCTTGAAACCCACCGCGATCGACAGCACACCGACGAAGACCGCGACAACCCCGGCAATGCCGAAGATGGCCTCCGCAGTAGAGCCTTTTCTTGCCGGGATAGTCCCTAGGTTAACCGCCGTAATCGAAGCGGCTTGCAAGATCCAGTTGAATGAATTCGTCATTCGTCAGGTCCTCCTTAGCGCCTCGGCCACCTGGATTCGCATCGCCTGCGTCGCCGGGATGATGCCAGTCAGGGCTCCGAGCGCTCCAACCAACGCGACCCCCTTCAGAAGGTCGAGTGTAGGCAAATGAAATAGAGGCAAACCGCCTCGGGTCGGATCACCAGCAGAGATCAATAGCCAAGCTATCCCCAGACCGAGACCGCCACCAAGGCCGGCGAGAAAACACGATTCAGCAAGCACCAAACCTATGATCCGCCCATCGCGAAATCCGATGGCTTTCAAAGTACCTAACTCGGCTGTCCGTTCACGGACCGATTGCCTCATTGTGTTCGCTGCAATGAGGACAATAGTTAGGAAGACTGGACCAAGAACGCCGAGCATAATGGCACCGATGTCGCCCACTTGCTTGGCAAATCCCTGGTTAAACGCTCCTTCGCTTTCTGTCTTGGTTTCGATGGACGAATCGGCAAATTCTTTATCAATGCGCCGAGAAACATCGAGGGCGTTAGCCGGATTGACTTCGACGATGTACCACAGGACTTTCCCTTTGTCCCAGAAGCGGGAATCATCAAAATAGTCATCACGAAATAGAAACCGACTGGTATCTATCCCCGGCGAGGCGCCGTCGTAAATGCCGACGAGAGTAAAATCCCAAATGATACTTCCATCTGCTTTCACCCAAACCGTCGCTTTTAATGGGATGTGATCACCCAATTTCCAGCCGTACTTTTCGGCTAGCGTTCTGCCAACGACGGCGCCATTCTTAGTTGAAAACCAAGCCTTCTTCTCGTCCTGTGGTAGGAGATCCTCCTTGTAGACCCGCAGATAGTCTTCAGGCACAACCGCAAGTTGGGCAAAGAAGTTCTTAGCATCCTGATAAATGCCGCCAAACCAGCTTGCATGCGTAACCGTAATAACCCCTGGAATCATGGCGATTCTTCTCTCGTAGGTACCTGGAATCGGTTGGGTGATCGAGAGCCGGTTTCTGACAATGAGACGATCTGCGCCTCCAGCGCCAAAGTTACCTCCATCAAGAGCCGCCTTGATGGCCGAGAGATAACCATAAAGAAGAAAAGCTACGACGATCGAAAGCGCAGTTAACGCGGTCCGTAGCTTCCGCTTTCCCAGGTTTGACCATACAAGACCCATGCTTGTCATCACATTCCTCCCAGCAGTTAGCCTGCATTTCTCACAGATTTAGCTGTCCCGAGGAGTTCTTACGCGCCTTCACCGCGGCGGATGTGAACCTCGGGCTGAGGCAGTCCCGAAGACTTTCGAGGCTGCTAATTTTGCAAAACAAATGTCAACAGACAGTTAAGGATCCCTTTGCAGCCATGCCTGGCGAAGCGCTCGAATCGCCTGCACCAGGATGACCAGTAGTCCTATTAAGATGGTAGCACGAACCCGTGCTTCAATTTCGATACCGGTAGCTGTTTGGGCCATATCCGTGGCCGAAGCTGTTTGTTCCATAGTGATGGACTTTCAAGTCAGAGCTTGTACCAGTTTGCGTTGGTTAGATGGTAGAACCTCCGCCAGTTTGCCCTGGCTAGATGGTGACGGTAGGTAATCCTCCGCGATGCAATACTCAAGATAACTAGACAATAAGTCTAAGTTGATCTTGGGGCACCTGATCCCCTCCGGCTCAAGAATGGATTTGACATTCGAAGTATCGAACCCTGCAGCATTAAAGGACCGGTTATCGGCGAAATATCCCAGAAAGTGCGTCGCCATCGTGGTGAGAAGGGAGGAGTAAGCCTTTCCTTGATGAAGCACTCTACGAGTGCTGAACAACTCGGAGTATTCGCCCATCGGTAGGAACCGGATCCGGTAACCGTATTCGATGAGCAGGTTTACTGTTTCATAGAACGGTTTTGCATCCGGGTTGAGTAAGTGGAAGGTTTTGCCGAAGGCTTCCGGTTCAAACATCAACGCGACTATTGCCTCTGCTACGAAATCTACCGGCGTGACATCCAACTGATCCGGCAGAAACATTGCCAGTCCGGTTGTAGTAATGGTTCTAAAGATGTCATAATACATGCCCGTAACAGTGGGACTGGTTAACGGATAAGCGCCCGTTAGGCTGTCACCGAAAATGTTCCCGGGCCGAGTAATGATCCAACGAAGTCCCTCATTACCGGCAGCGTGAATCAACTTTTCGGCTTCGAACTTGGATCGAGCATAGTGCAGAGTAGTGAACTCCTGTCCAGCGTCTAAATCCGATTCCCGAAAAACTGTTCCTGGCTGCCAGGCCAGGCTCCCTGCCACACTATAACTTGAAGTGTAAAGCAGAGGCAGGTCAGCTTCGAGGCAGAGCTCGATCATCCGAGCAGTGCCGCCCACGTTGATCCGTTCTAAAGATCGCGGGTTATCGACTAGGTTCACGTTAGCGGCAATATGAAGCACACAATCAAGGCTGGTTAGAACCTGGTGGTATATCCGGCTGTCCAAGCCCAGGCGTGGCAACGACAGGTCTCCGATAATGGGCTTAACTCGGTCGTTAATTGTTTCAGAAAACTCGTTTGCCACATCATAGATGTCGAGAGCATCGGCCAGCCTCTCCTTGGCGAGTTCGGCGTTCTCAGCTCGGATGAGACAGTAAATCGTCGCATCCGTCGAATGAAGTAACTCGTATAAAACGCGGCCACCAAGAACACCGGTTGCACCGGTCAAGAATATGGAATGAAAGGATGATTTCATTGTGCAGAAATGAGCTGATGAGTTGGTTGTGCGACTCCCGGCATTGTCGCTTGTATCGTTGTCGTAGTTGCTGTCGTGTCCACCGTTCGAGCGATCCTATATTTGGCCTCTTCTGGCGCTACTGCCGCCGGAAGTCGTTCCAAGCCGAGGCGATAACAATGAGCGGCCCCGCTCATGATATGATGGGCAACGTCTGCGATTCGCCGGTTAGCGGGCTGTTCAAGATACGATCCTCGTACCCAATCGTTGAATGCTCCCATCGCCGGACCGCACCAGATTTGAAAATCTTGCCTTCGGTCCTCGTTTCCCGAGTTTGCCCAATCAGAAGAGAGTCCCAGGTACCAGCGGAAGACGAGCGCCATCATCACTTTCGGATCGTGCTCAGCCTTCTGCAGCCGGCTAGGACTGCGCTTGGAAAGATATGCCTTTGTTTCTTCCCAGACCTGTGCAATCGGCTTGCCCAGAATTTGCTGTTCTAACTGATTCTTTTCGGGTGCAGGAATAGCATCAAGAGAGGCATATCGCGCATATAGATCATAGAGCTTCTGGGCCCGAACGGAAAACAGCGTCCCTTTGCGCAGGACCTGGACTTTAGCGCCCATTTCGAACATGTCACCTGCCGGCGCCATCGCCACGTCTCCTATTCCAGCTTTGCTCAACATTTCCTTGACGACAGCTGAAGCACCGGATTCCACACATGACTGGTTTACGGACCCAGTGACCACGTAGTCGGCACCAAGCAGAAACGCGGCGGCAGCCGCATCAGCGGTGCCGATCCCGCCGCCTGCCCCAACATAAATTGGACTGCCATACTTACGTCTCGCCTCCTCAACAGCTCTTCGGATGAGCGGAAGCGCGCAAACCAAGGACTGATTGTCCGTGTGACCAGCGGAATCGGCTTCAACGGTGACTGCATCCGCAATCGGCAACTTTTCGGCGAGCAGCGCTTGCTTTTCTGAAATCAAGCCCTGCTCAACGAGACCTTGAATAATTCGCTTTGCTGCCGGTTCGAGAAACCGCCTGGCAACTTCGACCCGTGATACCTTCGCGATGATCCGGTTCGTTGCGATCGGTTTCCCGGTATCATCTTCGCGTAAGCCTGCCAACCGGTAATAGACCAGTGCCGAGCTTAGATCCACATAAGCGGATGCCTCAATAGCTTGGACCCCGGCTTCTAGATAGAGTCGCACGCAGGCCATTTCCGCGGCAGGATCTGCGGGATTGTAAATAAGATTGAAAAGGTAAGGCCCCTGAGGCAGGGCTGCTTGAATTCTCCCAATCGCCTCTCTGATCCGCTCGACCGGTAGGCCAGCCGCACCGAAAGAGCCCAGAAATCCGCATTTGCCCATTGCGATCACGAGTTCCTCAGAAGCGATTCCGTTGGCCATCGATCCGGCCATATAAGCGTAACGGATACCAAACGCCTTCCTAAACCCAGCGCTGCCCAACTGCTCCGGTAACAGTGTTGTTAGTTCAGGTGACCGTGTTGTTAGTTCAGATGACGGCGCCGCCGGTTTATGTAACGGTGTTGTCAGTCCATCATGGTGAGACCGGCCGAGGGCCACAGATGCATTTCGAGTAGCGGCCGTATCGCGCGGAATAAGCCTAAGCGTTAGATTCTCGACCGTGCAAACGGTGCGGTTTTCCCAGATGACTTCGCCATCAGCCCGCAACGCTGCCTCGCTTCCTTCAGAATATGAAGTAATCGAGACTAAGAACTGCAGAGTACCACGTTTTGGACGTACCTCGCCGAGAAATCGAGTTTTGGTCGACTCATTAGGCAGGCCAACCACATCGAAATCGGCAAATGACCGATGTAATCCACAAAAATAGGCATAGAATGCGAGAACCTGATAACAACCTTCGCAGTAAAGCACACCGGGAAGAACAGGATCGTTTTTGAAATGAAGAGGGAAAACCCAGTGGCTAGGATTGATCTCTTTTGCCGCCAGAATTTCCCCTAAACCATCCGGTCCGCCCCCTGGCTCAACCCTCACCACCTCGTCGATCATCGACAGTTGCGGGGCCGATAACGCTCCGGGGCGTCGCTTCTCGGAGGCGACACCGAAACAGGCCGCGAGATCCCCTTGTTTCAGCGATTCGATTTCCTCTTGAGAGAAGAATCTCTTCGAGCATATCGGAGTCGGTTTGTGAGTGGTAGTTGGCGACTTCCTCCCTTGAGTGCGAGGTTTTACCTTTCGGTTTGAAGGCGCACTGGCGGTCGCTTCGTTCGCCGGAACTAAGCATAATTGAAGCTGAGAATTAAACGCGGGGTTACCGTTGTTCAACCCGCGGTATTCCGCGTAGATAAGCAGCCGGTCTTGAATACGCGCAAACGAACGAATCTTCATGTTACCCGTAAATGTGTCGCCGGTTCTGAACATGCAGCCTGAAAAGACCGTATCGCTGCCTAATATGCGGAAGCGAGAATTGCCTCCGAACATGATGTCGCAACGGATGACACAGAGCAGCAGTGTGATGGTATGAGCACCCTCGAGCGGGATAATCCAAGGAACACGCTGGTTGTTAGCGTAAAAAGCGTTTTCGGGAAAATCATATTCCCATTCGATCTCACAGGGCTCGAGCCGGTCCTTTTGTGCTGTCATCCTGGTCACTCGAGAAATAAACATGAACGGCGGCGCTGGAGGCCGGCACCTTACCGGAAGTGCATCAACCGCGGAATAGTCGCTTCCCAGGATCCGTGAAACGCTCCCCTCACAAAGTTCGAGCAGGTCAGCTTTTTCCCAAATCACGTTTTGGTTAGACCGCGGCGCGGTCATCGGCGGGCTGTCCGGGATGATCACCGGCCGGCTGTCCGGTGTAATCACCAGCGGATGGCCCGGCATCCCACCGCGAAAAAAATGGCGGATTGCACGCAAATACGCGCCATGGGTTTCGTTATTACGTGCTAACTCACTATACAGAAACTCCTGTTTCAGCGAATCTACCGACTCAGCGTCAATGTTTTTTAACGATATGCTATCCATTGCTTGTTATATGCCCCCTCTTGGCTGTGAAAATGATGAAGGACGCGAGGATTAGGATTGGTTTGCTCTTCCGATATCCAGTGGTATTTGGCCGGAGATGACGATCTGTCCCGCCTCAACGGTCTTTTCGAGGAACTCGCGAATGAAAAATTCGGTTCCGACACTCTGTGAAATTAATTCGATCCCTCGGGCCTCGTAGAGTCGTTTCAGTGTTTCATTCATCATTCCGAAGTTCCAAGGGCCCCAACAGATGGCTACGGTTTTAACTTCGGGATGAAGCAGAGAAAATGAAGTAGCGAACTTGTTGAGCACCTCGTTTGCGAGGGCATAGTCTGTCTGCCCCGCATTGCCGAAAACGGACGAGATGGAAGAAAACAGGAGCAGGCGACGTAGCTTCGTCAAGTCGACGTGCCGAAGCACATTCTCGAGCCCTTTCACTTTGGTGTCTATGACAGAAGCCAAGTCTTTCTCGACTTTCTGCTCGATCCGTTTATCCGCGATGTTACCTGCTCCGTGAACAATCGAAGTCACGGGGCCATATTGCTGCTGCACCTTGTTCAGGACCTCAGCCATGCTGTTACCGTCGGTAACGTCGACGGCGTAATACGCACACTCCACTCCGTTCGCTCGAATTCGGTCCAGCGTCTCCCTGGCCTGGCGCCCGGATAGCACCTCTCCAACCAGGCGTTTTGCGTGCACCGGGCTCGGATTCGGTTGATTCTGTGTCAAAAAGCCCAATGCCTTCTCATGAAGCTCCCTTGAGCTTTGCGCACCGTTTGCCCATTCGGGTTCCTTTGTGTCCAGCGCAGTCCGCCCTAAGAGCACCATTTTTCCAGCGAACTTCGAAGACAGCCCAACCACACATTCTGCCGTAATACCTCGCGCTCCGCCGGTGACCAATAACAGTTCGTCCTTCGAGTCTTCTGATTTGACGTTGGCCACATCAGAGATCGGTTCGGGTTGCAAATCGATTCTCCAACGCTGGCCTCGTCGCGTGCGTCCGACCTCTGCCAGGTTCGAGTCGGCATCAAAAGCCTCTTCGAGAACGGCCGATGCAGCCTCCGATTCAGACATCCCGGGATCCAGGTCAACGTGCCGGCAATAGATTTGGGACCATTCTCGGCTTAATGACTTCGTCAGACCAGAGAGACCAGCCGGCATGAAGCTCAGTGAGTTTTCATGTGATAAACCCAAAGTACCGCCTAAGCGCGAAACGGAAATAAATACACCGCCTTCGGGTCTGTTCCACTTGGCCGCGAGCGCGAACACGCTCTTCAAAAAGGCATAGTCCGCTTCTCGGAAACCGTCGATCGCCGCGGTCAGCACGCTGGGTTTTGGCGCAAGGATTACGATACCGCTAATCTGCGCAGCTTCGTCCCAGCCCTTGTCCAATTCACCCAAGGATAGCTGAATGGCAGTTTGGCCACCGTTGGTGAGCTGTTGCGAGATCTGCTCAGCCAGAGGATCGCCGGGCTCCTGGTACAAAATCGCCCATTTGCCGGTGACGTTTCGAGAAGCCCGTTCAATCACCGGTGCCCGTTTCAGAGCAGCTCGAAATCTCGTGATGGGGCTGCTCGCAGGCCCCTGAACGGAAGCTGCAGCGTCTGCAGGTTGAAGGCTTTTCGCGAATTCCAGGACCTGATTGATCGTGCGAATGTTTCCAACCGCCGCGTAGTTGTCTTCTGGAACGGTGATATATTGCTGGACCGTTGCGAGGATCTCGAGTTTTTGTATGGAATCAAGTCCAAGATCAGCCTCGAGATCCTGGTCCAAACCAATCACTTCTTTCGGGTAGCCAGTTTGGACAATTACCTCGAGGATCGCCTCTTTCAGTTGTTCCAAGTCCAGAGAAGCGGCTTGTTCGACCGCAGATGAATTGGGTGTTATCTGGTTGGAGGATGTTAGTTCATTGGACCTTGGGATTGTAGGCGCCGCAACCGCTCCCGGCTGCACCAGAGTGCTCAACGCATTAAGGATGTCATCCAAGGTTCGGATCGGCATCGACACATCGAGTTGCTCCAACTTGATCTCCGGAAAATCCTTGCTCAGACTTGCCAAGATCTCGACCTTCATGATCGAGTCGATTCCCAGGTCCGACTCCACGTCCATAGTGAGATTGATAGACTCTTTCGGATAACCCGTCGTATCGCTCACCACTTGGATCAGCTTTGTAACAATTGCTTCCCGATCAAATTCGACGAAGGGTTTGCTCGAGGGCAGAGGCTTCACCTCGTCTACCTGAACTGGGGCTTTCGACCAGGCTGCGCTTTGGTCTATTCTGGCAGGCTCGAACGTTCTAGATTGATCGCCATTACCGTTCCGGTGACCATTTCCTCTCGATTCGCCTGGAGTTTGCTCTCGAACCGGCAGGAGCTGAGCCCGATTTTCCCATTCCACACGTCGGACCGGTTGTACGGGGTCGATCAGTCTTTCAATCGCGTTCTGAGAGTTCAGGTATTCACGATGGGTTTGGTGAAACGCAGTTTGGGCTTTATCCAGCATGGCCACGGTTTCGTGATAGCTGGTCGCCGCCGAGTCCGGGGCGTGGTGGCCATTGCTTCGCTGGGAAGCAGCTGCGTATGCGTCGAGTTTGCTGGCAACTAATTTAACAAACTCGGATTGGCATTCAATAAACTGGCTGTGCAATTGGCTGAGTTCGCTTGTAGGCGTTGTTTGCATAGGAGGCGTAGTTGGTATGGGAAGTAAGTTGGAATCAGACAGAACTACCGGATTGGGCTCAAAAGGTGGCGCCACAGCATCGCTCCGCGACTGAACCTGAATGCCTGAAGAATTGATGGACAAACCAGGAGGAAGCGATTTCGGCTCCTTCAATGCACGCTCCCTCGATCGCCGCCTTTCGGGAGATAAGTAGAGACCTCCATCCAAGGTGAAATTAAGGCTTTTACCATTCGTGACTCCTGGCGCTCGCGAAGGTTGAAAATAAGGATCTACGATCGAAACGGGAAGTCCGAACACCTTAAGTTTCGCCAAGGCGCTCCAATATTGGAGATCGGCCGGCACCCCCTTTTTTGGGTGAAGCGCGACTGAGAAGTATTCCTTCCCGGCTAGAGTGTCTCGGACGAAGTCGCTCAAAATCGACCCGCATCCGATCTCGACAAACAATCTAGCCCCTTCTTCGAAAGCTCTTTCAATGGATTGACGAAATAAGACTGGCGCAACCATCTGCTGGCCTAGCAAGCCTTGGTTGGCCGATGACGAGTCGCCATACGGTTTTCCCGTTGTGTTGGACAGAACTGGGAACTTAAGGCCCTCAAACGTCGTCTTGCGGATTTCTTCTTCAAATTCACTTCGCGCAGCTTCGAAGTCAGGGGTATGAAATGCGCCAGAAACCGGAATCGCAATCGCTGTGATGCCACGAGACTGAAGCTCGCTCTGAAATCGGTCAACCCGTTCCGATCGACCGGATACTACCGTTTGCAGCGGCGAATTGTGGTTCGTCAGATAAAGTCCTTCGTGTCCGCCTTCAGCTAGAATGCGGTCCACCTCATCGCTTGGAGCTTTGACAGCTAACATCTTGCCGCCGGTTACTGCACCGCTCTCAAGCTGCCGCGACATCAGGTTGCCACGGGCAACAGAGAGTCGGATAAAATCCAGTTGGCTAAAAGCTCCGCCGCAGCACAACGCGGCTAGCTCGCCATAGCTGTGTCCTACTGCAAGATCAGCCTTGAATCCCGCCTGGCTTAGCAAGAGATACATCCCCCAACTCACAGCACCCAATGCCGGTTGGGCATTGACGGTAGCGGTAAGGGCTGCTCGCTGAAGCGTGATTTGCTCTTGAGACGAAACGGACACTGGATAAAGCACGTCTGAGATTGCGCTTAGTCCTTGGCGTTGGCGTTCACTATCAAATTGAGCCAACACTTCCTGGAACTCGGGAAAATTTAGAGCGAGCTCCAAACCCATGTTTGGATACTGAGCTCCTTGCCCAGAAAATAGGGCTACCGTCTTAACGCCGTTTTCTAAGCTTCGGGCCCGGAAATAAGTCCCGCGAGGACTCTCCCATTGGTCGATATTCGTATGAGAAGTTAGATATTCGATCGCTTCGGAAAGGTTATCGCGAAGAGCAGCCAAATCTGGAGCCGCACAAGCCAGTCGCGGGTGATTCGCCGGGATCTCTTGCGGGTCATTAGTAGCAACATAAGCGCGAATAACGTTCTCACCCTCAGCACTGTTAGATTCCGCATGGATGCGCGTTGCTTCCTGTATAAGCGCCTCCTGCGTCGGAGCATGGAGGAAGAGTGAAATCGGTGCCGGCGCTACTCGATAGGGTCCCTTCTGCCCATCGTACTCCTCGAGAATCATATGAAAGTTGGTACCGCCAAATCCCAAGGCGCTGAGTGCTGCTTTACGGCTGGTTGATCCACTTCCTCGGATCCAGGGACGCGGTGTTGGGTTCAGATAGAAAGCGGATTCTTTAAGCTGGGGAATCGGCGACTCAGTGTGAATCATCGGCGGGATCACCTTGTGGTGCAGCGCCAACGCGGCTTTGATTGTAGCCGCCGCGCCGGCAGCAATCCGGGCATGGCCGATTTGTGATTTCACGCTGCTCAGGGCAACCGACTGACGCCGGATCTCCCAGCGGTCGAATACCGCTGACAAAGATTGGAGTTCCGCAGGATCCCCAACCGGCGTGCCGGTACCGTGGGCTTCGACATAGGAGATCTCAGCCGGAGAAATACCGGAATCGGCGTAGGCTCGCTCGACTGCCAAAACTTGTCCTTCAGGGCGGGGGGCATAAATACTTTTTGCCCGTCCGTCGCTGGACGATCCGATCCCCCGAATTACGGCGTAAATGCGGTCGCCGTCTCGTTCCGCTTTGGACAACCGTTTGAGCACGAGCATTCCACCACAATCGCCGAGCACCAGACCATCTGAATTCACGCCAAACGGATGGCACTCTTCCTGTCTGGAGAGCGCCCCTAGCCGGCTGAATGCCAAGAACGANACGATCGAATTNTCTATGTTAACACCACCGGTNAGGACGGCGTCGCAGCTTCCGTCGAGNAGTTCTCCGACGCTCACTTTAATGGCCGCNAGGGTGGCTGCACATGCGGCGTCCACAGTGAAGTTAGAGCCTCCCAAATCGAAGCGGTTCGCGATGCGTCCTGTCACGACATTGGAAAGGAAGCCAGGCAAAGTGCTTTCCTGCCATTCGGCGTAAAGTCCGCCGAATTCACTCATAATCGCCTGCACAGCTTCTTCCGGGAGACCGAATTGTCTAAGCACTCGGGTCCAGGCTGGAATACACGCTCGATGCGAAATCTCTACGCCGGTGTTCCCCATTGTCCCCACTCCAAGGATCACGCCCACGCGTTCACGCTGTTCCGGCGTCGTCTCTTCCATGGTAAGACGAGCATCGGTAAGAGTCTGCTCCGCCACGTAAAGCGCATAGAGCTGAGTAGTACACAATGCTTCAAGGCTCTTTGGCGGAATACCGAACCGGGCTGCGTCAAACTGTACCTCCGGCGCAAAACCCGCCTTTCGCGCATAGGTTTTGTTATTGGTGAACGGTTGTGGATCTAAGTAATCCTCAGGTGACCAATAATTCACATCGTCTCTCGTCGTGATATCCTCGATGCAATCGACACGTTCGAGAATATTTTTCCAATACTCGCGGACGGTCAGTGCCTTTGGGAAAACCCCTCCCATACCGACGATCGCGATTGGCTCATTGATTTTCATAAAATTAGATTAAGCTTCTCTCGATTCAAATATTGTTACCCTACTGCAGAATACATTTTCTAGATCGAGCAGGCAGGTTGCCCAAGACAGCCCAACACCGAATCCGCATAGAATAACCCGCTTGCGCTCTCGCATAATTTCATCACGCAAAACTTCACAAACGGATACGGGGATGGAAGCGACGCTGAGATTGCCATACTTCTCGACCACTTGGTAAGGAGTCTTGCTTAATGGTAGTTGAAGGCCCCTCATAATCGTGGAGATGATGTACTTGTTTGCTTGATGGAAAAGGAGGTAGTCCACGTTCGCTATCTCCTCGCCCGCCGCCGCTAACACCCGCTTCACTTCGGCCGGCGCCTTAATGGTTGAGAACGCGAAAATGGCGCTCCCATCCATATACAAGTGCTCCGGGCTACGCCGGTTACCTTGAGAATCGGTTTGTTCGATCCGGGTAGCGTCAGTCTTCGGCTGACGAAACCCTCCTGCAGGAACTATCAGGTGACGGTATGACTTTCCGTCGGTGCCCACGCAAAAAAAGCTGCGGCTGTCGCGTTCGGTACGCTCGACAATAGTGGCCGAGCCTGCGTCACCAAACAACGCCCGAGTGCCTTTGTCCTTGGAACTGGCTAGTCGGTCTAGTGTATCACCACCCAACAATAGCACCTTGTTCGCACTACCGGTCTCAACCATCTGAAACGCGAGCCAAAGGCCATATACATACCCGGAAGAACCAAGATTTACATCAAATGCAGCACATTCGGTACGTAGACCTAGTTTCCCGTGGATGACAGCCGCAGTCGCAGGCATAATATAGTCTGGCGTCTGCGTAACCATGATAACTGCCTCGATCTCCTCGCGCTTTGACACGCTCGCCGAGAACAACTGTTCCGCCGCTTCACAACACAAATCACCCGCTGTGGTCGATTGCGAAGCTACGTATCTCTCGTCGAGCCCCATTAATTCCTTTAACTTGGCCAAATTTCTAGAATCACTTCCCTTACAGGAAGAACTCTCTCCAAGCGTGTGGCGATCGGATCCCACCACACTTGCAATAGCCGTAATTCTTCCATGGTAGAAAGTCATAACTTCGAGACTACCCTCTGTTCAAGACGGTCCTGTTAGGACACATCCATTCCGTGCTTTACTCGGCCGCGACCTAACCCAGGGGGCAACGCCTTCAGCATGGCGTTGATGGACTAGGAACCGGGCGCTTGCTGCTCTTATCTGATACGTGAAAACTATTTTATGTCTAACGTTTTCTCACGTATTTGTTCTCACTCATTTGAGTAAGCAATAACTACCAACCAACGATTACCAACTACTAATTACTAACTGCCAGTCGTCAAGTGTCAAAACAGCTTAACGAACAAGACGTGAACGACCAAGCTCCATTCGCTGTCGATCCTATCGAACGACAGACCGTGGGTGTAGGGTCATTCCCATGTGAAACGAAATCCTGCATGCGTGGCCGCCCGCGAAAATTGAACCGATCAACTAACCTTGGCAGCGAAGCGATTACGCCTGGATTTTCAAACGCTGCCCGTTGAGTAAATCGGCCAACCTTCTGCCGGCTTGCGATTACTTTTCTGGTCGTGGGCACCATCAGCTCGATGGTCCTACCGGATTCAAATCCTTCGTAATCGATTGTTCTTTCTGCATAATTCACATTCTTGTCTCCTTGGTATCATCTCTCAGCGGGGACTTGTTGATTCGCCTACTTGGCGAGTAGGTTAATCGGCTCGCTCGACGCTTTATAGTCGGATCTTAGCTTTTTTTAATCGATTCTTGCGGAGATCTGAAATTACGCGGTGTTAATTATTATGCCGCCCACTCGAGCCTTTCGAGTGGTTGTTTTGAACGCAGCTCCGAGACGGGTGTCATAAGTGAACGCGGACAATCTGATGAGCTTGCTGATCCGTTATTGTAGAAGTCGTATTTTTTTCTACAAGGTTCTAGGGCAGGCGATTTTGCCGCTGCCAGGCGGACTGTGTTTAGCGCCATAGCGAGCCTATCGATATCTACTACTTCTACGTTTTTAGGTGCTTCTGGGCGATGATTTTTTCGACGAAACTAGTATCAAACTCGCCACGCAGGAACGAGGCATCCTCCATAATCTTCGCTTGGAATGGGATGGTGGTCTTGATACCGGTAATGATGTATTCGCTTAAAGCACGCGACATTCTCCGGACAGCGGAGGTTCGGGTTGAACCGACACAAATCAGCTTGGCAATGAGCGAGTCGTAGTAGGGCGGGACGGTGTACTTTGAGTAGGCATGCGAATCGACCCGGACACCACGACCTCCCGGCGCATAGTATAGGTTGATGGTACCAGGGGATGGCTGAAAATTGTTGTCCGGGTCCTCGGCGTTGATCCGGCACTCAATGGCATGGCTGCGCAGACGCGCCTCAGCGACGTGCTGAGACAAGTGTTCACCCGCGGCGATACAGATTTGTTCACGGACCAGATCGCAACCGTAGACTTCTTCAGTCACCGGGTGTTCAACCTGAATCCGGGTATTCATTTCCATGAAATAAAAGTCCCCATTCTTGTCGACGAGGTACTCCATGGTGCCGGCGTTTTCGTAACCCACGGATTGTGCAAGGCTAACAGAACATTCTCCCATTCGCTTCCGGAGATCTTCGTCTAACAGTTGTGACGGACATTCCTCCACTATTTTCTGGCTACGCCGTTGGATAGAACAATCTCGTTCTCCCAAGTGCACCAGATGCCCATGGCTATCGCCGATCACTTGAAACTCGATGTGATGCGGGTGCTCGATTAACTTCTCAATGTAGACGTCGCCGTTGCCAAAAGCTTTCTCCGCTTCGGTGCGAGCGGCATGAAATCCTTGGATCAAACTAGCATCGTTGTGGGCAGGTCGCATACCGCGCCCACCTCCGCCGGCGATCGCTTTGATCATGACCGGATAGCCGATCCTGTCGGCGATACGAAGAGCCGTTTTTTCTGAGTCGACGACTCCCTCGCTCCCAGGGCAGATGGGCACACCTGTTTTCCGCGCCTGTTCTCGAGCGGCATTCTTATCACCCATCGTGCGAATCGCGAGTGGCGACGGGCCAATGAATTTGATATTACAGCTCGCACAGACCTCGGCAAAATGAGCGTTCTCAGCCAGGAATCCGTATCCCGGATGAATCGCGTCGGCATCCGTCACCTCGGCGGCACTGATGATCCTGGCGATTTTCAAATAGCTTTCGGAGCTCGGTGCGGGGCCGATACAGACTGCTTCGTCAGCCATCTGGACATGTAACGAGTCGGCATCGGCCTCGGAATAAACGGCAACCGTGGCGATCCCGAGCTCTTTACAGGCCCGGATAATCCGCAGTGCAATTTCCCCGCGGTTAGCGATCAGAACTTTGGTAAACACCTTACTGCACTCGCATTAGTGCCTGGCCATACTGCACGGGCATTCCATTCTCGACCAGGATTTCAACCACCGTGCCCTTTACCTCGGCTTTAATCTCATTCTTGAGCTTCATCGCTTCGATCATGCAAACGACTGTCCGCTCGTTAATCTCCTGCCCAATCTGAACGTAAGGCGCGGAGCCAGGCGAGGAAGCTAGATAAAATGTCCCGACCATCGGTGACACAATTTCTTCTAAGTTGGTCGGTTCTCCTGAGGTGGAGATGGAGCTTTCGGTAATAGTCACTGGAACTGGATTGCTACCAACCAAACCGCCGGGCAGCGCCGCGAAGGGCGCCGCAGAAGCAGCTGTCGGTGATCGCTGTGCTTCCAGCTCGATCTTGAAGCCGCCGCGCTCAAGCTTAAATACCGCGAGATCGTTCTCTTTCATCGACTCGATGATAGTTTTAATAGCGTTGAATTCCAAAATGCTGCTCTCCTTATGCCAACGTTTCTCAAGAATTACTTTCGCATCAATTAGTGCCATGCCGGTGGCCTACCGTTCTCGGATCCAGCGAGTCCCGCAAACCGTTGTCTGTTTCGGAACTTGCAAGAACGTCACTTTCCCGATTAGCGAAAAACCACAAAGCGCACTCGGTTACAGCTAACTGCCAGAACTGTTCGTCCGCCAGCGCTCCTGACACGATGACCCCACTGATCGCGTGAAATGAGCTTAGGGCCAAGACGGAGAGCAGCACAGCGTTCACCAGAGCCGCCCAGGCGGGCGGCCAGTACACAAAGCCCATGCCAGACAGACCCCCTAAACACAGTAGTCCGAGTAACCAGCAGACCAAGGCGGCGGCAACTTTTAGTTCACGAATGCGACCAGAGAGTAAGAGGCAAACCATGCGCACGATGCTGACGCTGCAGCTCAATTTGCCGCTCTCATATCCCTTGATAAAATCATTATGCTTCATACCTCTCGGTTCTGGGGGGGTGTGAAAACCAATTTCTGCGGCTCTGGCCGGACATCGGCCAGCAGTTAACTCTCACCGCTCTACTACGTCTACCCATAAAAGAGCGACGTTTTCCCTACCCACGTTACTTGATCTACCTATCTACACGCGATCTTCATCCGCCGATCAACGGATCGAATCAGCAGCTTAGCGTTTAGGCAGTCAAAGTCCTTTTAACCGATTGATTCTTCTGCATAATCCGTTTTGTCTTGGGTTGTTGTCAGGCGTCCGGTCGTTGCTCTACGCTCGTCCAGATGCCACACCCAGCACGGCTAGCAGGTTAATAGCCGCGCTGCAGGATGTATTGTACGATCTTACCTTTTTATGAGTTCTTGGCCGCCGAAACTAACATCCGGCTTTGACAGACTCACAACATCGTACACACTACCCCCTTTGGCTATCCTGAATCGAAAACCATTGCAGACGATTATCTTTGTGCCGTTCTGGATAGTTTCGAAGTTCCGCAAGAATCGCCTAAAAAAAGGCAAGCTCCGTCAAGAAGTGGGCCGCTGACTCTGCTCTGTTCGGTCCATACTCATTGGACGTGAACCGGGCCAGGACCGCGCAAAATACCCGGTCGTCGATTAAACGAAATCAGAATTGAAGCAATTATGAACATGTTGCTGTCAAAAGCGACTCGCCTTCTTAACACTCGGTTACTAATTCGTGTGAGTTACGGAGCGATCTTGCTGGGCTACTACTTTTTCTACCTGTGCCGGATGAAAATGAGGGGAATAGCACCGAAATTCCTGGGGCACTTTCGACTCACTGAACAGGACGCATGCGTTTTACTATCCGCACATGGACCACAAGCACTGCAGCTTGAGCGCCTGCGAATTGA
>JGI12627J18819_10000233_pt1 | contig 18204 bp, 17 predicted proteins | sample TexAe_OM1H0_M2_FD_18819 | JGI IMG/M metagenome (IMG submission 18819)
CTTCAATGGCGCCTCAAATATGGACTGCGCAGCCTCGAGCGGTTGGTCATCAACTCGACCATCGGCATCGGCGGGCTGTTCGACGTGGCTACGAAGCTGAAGCTACCCGGCGCACCCACAGGGTTCGCGACCACCTTGGCCAAGTGGGGCATGCACCCGGGCCCCTTTTTGGTCATACCGCTGCTCGGGCCCTCGACNCTTCGCGACGGCGTGGGATTCGCCGCGGATTACGGCACGGAATATGGAATCAACGTCGGAGGGCTGTATCGCGGCGACATCTCGTGGGGCTTGGGAACGCTCAACGCAATCGACCAGCGCGCTAACATCAATTTTCGGTATTATTCCGGCGGCTCGCCGTTCGAATATGAAACGATCCGCTTTCTCTATGTGCGCCGCCGCTTGATCGAGGATGAAGGCTTGCGTCCGAAGCAGCCCGTGAAGGCGGCGACCGATGCGCCCGCCGGCAAGTAANTTCATGCGAAATGCGATCCCTTGGCTTGCAGCGCATGCTGGATTGGTATGACCGCCACTTAAAGTAGTGTGGCAGACTATTGCGCTGTTGCCGGGCATCCAGCCCGCGCAAGGAGTGAGCTCTCGTGAAAAGTTTGCCGAGCATCGCCTGCGCCATCCTTCTGGCCGCGGCCGGACTTGCAGCCTGTCAAAAAACCGAATCGACCGCTGCACTTCAGCCGCCCCCCGCGCCTCCATCGGCGCCACCCGCTCCGCCGCCTTCGGCGATCCTCATCATGGCCAGCATCCAAGAATTGATGGACGCCGTCATCGACCCCTCTGCGGATGCGTTATGGGACTCGGTCAGCATCACCACCTCAAAAAAGGGCACCGTATTCCATCAGCCGCATACCGAAGAGGAATGGCAGGAAGTCAGGCGGCGGGCAATTGCGCTGATCGAAGGCACTAATCTGTTGGTGATGGACGGGCGCAAGCTGGTGGCGCCGGGCAGCCCCGTGCTCGACCAAGGGACCTCCGGCGTCCTGAGCGCCGAGGAGGGGCAAAAGAAATTGGATTCGCAGCATCCGACGTTCGTGCAGTTCGCCAAAGCTCTGCGTGAGGCGGGTACGCAAATGCTGACCGCCATCGACAAGAAGGACGCGACCGGCATGATGAATGCGGGCGCCGCGATGGACGGCATCTGCGAAAGCTGCCATCTGACGTTCTGGTACCCGAATCAAGTGATCCCGCCGCTGCCCGACGACTTCGGCGCATCGAAGTTGGTGCCGAAGCCGAAGCGGATCCCCTTGAGTCCGGGGTAGGGCGCGGTCGGATCGCCAAGATTTCGCGGTGAAAGTAACGCGCATCGAACATGTTCAATTGGCGATGCCTGCGGGCGGCGAGGATGCTGCGAGGCTGTTCTATGGCGGCATTTTGGGAATCGGCGAAATCCCAAAGCCGCCGCATCTCGCGAAACGCGGCGGATGCTGGTTCGAGCGCGGCGATTTGAAAATACACGTGGGCGTAGAGACGGACTTTCGGCCGGCGCGCAAGGCGCACGTGGCCTTGCTGGTCACAGGGCTTCCTGAGCTGACCGAAAAACTCAAGGACGCGGGCTGCACACTCAAGGAGGATGAGCCTCTGGAAGGTTATCAGCGCATTTACGTGGATGATCCCTTCGGCAACCGCATAGAACTGATGGAANCTTCTTAAGCGGCGCCGCGCTCGGCAAGAAATTCACCGAGGATTTTCGCCGTGTGGCTCTTGTCGGATTTGCGCGTCACGCTTTCCAAAGAGCCTTGCGCAACTATCTGCCCGCCGCCGGTGCCGCCCTCGGGTCCCAGGTCGATGATCCAATCCGCTTCCGCCATGATGTCGAGATTGTGTTCGATCACGACCAAGGTATTCCCGGTATCGACCAACCGGTGCAGCACGCGCAGGAGTTTTTCCACATCCGCCATATGCAGGCCCACGGTGGGTTCGTCGAGCACGTAAAGCGTGTGCTGACCTTCGCGGCGCGCGATATCCTGTCCCAGCTCGTCGGTCCGGACCTTGGAGAGTTCCGTCACCAGCTTGATCCGCTGGCTTTCTCCCCCCGAGAGCGTGGGGCTGGGTTGGCCGAGGCTCAAGTATCCCAACCCGACGTCGGCCAACAGGCTCAACGGATGATGGACGCTGCGCTGCGCAGCAAAGAACTCGAGTGCATCCTCCACGCTCATGGCAAGTATTTCACCTATATTCTTGCCTTTGAAGAGGATGCTCAACGTTTCCGGATTGAAGCGCTTGCCGCCGCAGACGTCGCAAAGCACCTGCACGTCCGGCAAGAAGCTCATTTCGATGCGCTGCATTCCTTGACCTTCGCAGGACTCGCAGCGGCCGCCTGACGTATTGAACGAAAAGCGGCTGGCGGTGAAGCCGCGCATGCGCGCTTCCGTGGTTTCTGCGAAAAGCCTGCGGATCGAATCCCAGAAACCGATATAGGTCGCCGGGCAGGAGCGCGGCGTTTTGCCGATAGGAGTCTGATCGACTTCGAGAACGCGGCTGAATGACTGCCACCCTTTGATCTCATCGCAGCCTTGCAGGACGACTTTGGTTGCGCGGCCGCGTTCGGCGCGAGACGGACGCGCCAGAAGGCGCTGCATATTGCTCAAGAGCACGTCGCGGGCCAGGGAGGATTTCCCGGAACCGGAAACACCGGTCACGACGGTCAGTCGGCCTCGCGGAATGCGGGCGTTGACCGCGCGAAGGTTGTGCAGCCTGGCGCCCGCAATCTCGAGCACGGGCGTAGCGCGCTCTATTGGACGCCGCTTGGATCGCGAGTGCATCAAGGGTGCGGCGAGGCAGCGGCCGGTGACGGAGTTGCCCTGAGCAAGCTGCAGCGCGCTGCCTTGGGCAACCAAGGCGCCTCCGCGCGTGCCTGCGCCCGGACCCAAATCAATCACATGATCAGCGCGCCGGATGGTCTCTTCGTCGTGCTCGACGACGACCAGGGTATTCCCCTTGGCCCGCAGCCGGTCCAGCGTCTTCAGCAGCGTGAGGTTGTCCCGCGGGTGCAAGCCGATGGTCGGCTCATCCAGCACATAGCATACCCCCTGCAGATTCGATCCCAACTGTGCGGCCAGCCGGATTCGCTGTGCTTCGCCGCCGGAGAGCGTCGGCGCTGCGCGGTTCAACTGTAGGTAGCCCAAGCCGACGTCGCACAAAAACGCAGTGCGCGCGGCGAGTTCCGCCAAGAGATCGCGCGCGATGTCGCGCTCGCGGCCTGCCAGCTTCAGCTTCGAGAGCTGCGACGCAAATTCCTGGACAGGCAAGTCGGAAAACGCGGCGATGGATTGGCCGCGAAACAAGACTTTGCGCGCGACCGGGTTGAGGCGTTGGCCCGCGCACTCCGGGCAGGCTTGCGGCGGCGCGTCCGAATCGTCGCGCCACGACAATTCCTCGCCGCTTTGCTCGGCGTCGAATTCCGGCAATTGCAATCCCGTGCCGAAGCAGCTCTTGCACCAGCCGTGTTTGGAGTTGAAGGAAAACAGCCGCGGATCGAGCTCGGGGAAGCCGGTCCCGCAATTCGGGCAGGCACGCTTGGTCGAGAACACCGCGGCGTCCCCGCTCGCTTCATTGAGCTGCACGTGAACGACGCCTTTCCCATAAAGCAGTGCCAGATCCAGCTGCTCGCGCAGCGCAGCCTCGCCAGACGCGTTGACCTTCACCGCCGCGACAGGCAATTCAATGTTGTGCTCGATGAAACGGTCGAGCCGCGGCCACTTCTTGGTCGGTATCAACTTGCCGTCGACCCGCAAATGCTCGAACCCTTTGCCGCGGGCCCACTTGGCCAGCGCAGTATAGAGTCCCTTGCGCGCCACAATCAGCGGCGCGAGCAACGTGATCTGCTTGCCGCGATAATCTTGCAGAACCCGCGCGGCGATGGCATCGGCGGTCTGGGGTTCGATGCGCGCGTCGCAAGCCGGGCAGTATTGAACGCCCAATTTGACGAACAGCAAGCGCAGAAAGTGGTAGATCTCGGTGAGAGTCGCCACGGTGCTCTTGTGCCCGCCGCGGCTGGTGCGCTGTTCGATCGCCACCGTCGGGGGTATGCCGAATATCGCATCGACGTCGGGCCGCGAGGAAGGTTGCACGAATTGCCGCGCGTAGGCGTTCAACGATTCGAGATACCGCCTTTGGCCCTCGGCAAACAGGATGTCGAAAGCCAACGTGCTCTTGCCGCTGCCGGATACCCCGGTGATGACGGTGAATTGATTGAGCCCCAGATTCACATCGACGTTTTTCAGATTGTGCTCTCGCGCGCCAACGATTTCGATGGCCGTAGGCATGCCGGTTCGCGCGGCCGGCGCTGTGCCATAGGAGGGCATGGAGGCATCGCGCACGCCGGGCCTATGATGATCCGCGGCGCTGTCCTCGATGAGCGCGCGGCCGGTGTGCGAAGCACCGATGGCGGCTATTTCTGCCGGCGTCCCCACGCCGACCACGCGGCCGCCGCCGTCGCCGCCTTCCGGACCGAGATCGACAATCCAATCGGCCGCGCGGATCACGTCGAGATTGTGTTCGATGACCAGCAACGAATGTCCGGCATCGATCAGCCGCCGAAAGGCGCGCAACAGCTTGGCGACATCATCGAAATGCAAGCCGGTAGTGGGTTCGTCGAACAAAAACAGCGAGCCGCGGCCCACAGGGCCGGCATCTTTGTCGCGCGCCCCTTTCTTCGGCGTCTTCAGCCTGACTGAGCTGTCCGCCAGGTGACCCGCGAGCTTGAGGCGTTGCGCTTCTCCGCCGGAGAGCGTCGGCACGGGTTGTCCGAGTCGCAGATAATCGAGGCCCACTTCCGCCAAGGGGGCGAGACGAACGCAGACCTCCGCGTCCGCGGCGAAGAAGGACAGCGCTTCGGAGACAGTGAGATCCAGGACGTCGGCAATGCTCTTCGGCGCAAGGGAGCCGCGCGACAATTTGATGTCGAGCACGTCGGCCCGGTAGCGGCGGCCGTCGCAATCCGGGCAGCGCAAATACACATCCGACAGGAATTGCATTTCAACATGCTCGAAGCCGTTGCCGCCGCAGGCCGGGCAGCGGCCGTTGCCGGCGTTGAAGCTGAAAGTCCCCGCGGTGTATTTGCGCTCGCGGGCCTCGGGCAGCTTCGCGAACAGCTCGCGAATCGCATCGAATGCGCCGACGTAGCTCGCGGGATTTGACCGCGTGGTGCGGCCGATGCGGCTCTGGTCCACCATCACGACCTCGTCGATGAGATCGGTTCCCTTGAGCGCGCGATGCGCTCCGGGGTTTTCAGTCGGCTTGCCCTTCGCGCGCAGCAACGCGGGATACAGCACGTCATGCACCAGCGTCGACTTGCCTGAGCCGCTGACTCCCGTGACGCACACCAAGCGCTCGAGAGGAACGGCCAAGTCGATGTTTTGCAGATTGTGCTCGGTCACTCCTTCGAGCCGCAAAGTCTCGGAAGGCGGCGGCATGCCCCCGGGGACCGCGCGGGGAATTTCGATCCGTTTGCGCCTGAACAGATAGTCGGCGGTCAGCGATCCTTTCGCGCCACGAAGTCCGCGCAAAGGTCCGTAAAAGACCACTTCGCCCCCGTGCTCGCCGGGACCCGGGCCGATGTCCAGCACGCGATCCGCTGCCTGGATGACCTTCGGATCATGTTCGACCACGACCAGGGTGTTGCCGGCATCGCGCAATCGGTGCATGACGCCCACGATGCGTTCCACATCGCGGGGGTGCAGCCCGATCGAAGGTTCGTCGAGAACGAACAGCGTGTTGACCAGCGAAGTGCCGAGCGCCGTGGTCAGGTTGATGCGTTGCACTTCGCCGCCGGATAGCGTGCGCGATTGGCGATCGAGATTCAGGTATCCCAATCCGACATCGGTCAAATATTTGAGCCGCGCGCGAATCTCGCGCAGCAACAAGTCGCCGGCTTCGTCGAAGAGCGGCGGAAGCTCCAGCGCATCGAAGAACTCCCTGCTGGCGTCGATCGACAGCAGCACAAGATCGCGAATGTTCAGGCCGGGCCTGCCGACGCGCCACAGCAACGCCTCCGGTTTGAGGCGCGCGCCGCGGCAGGCGCCGCATTCCGTATAGGAGCGGTAGCGCGACAGCAGCACGCGGATGTGCATTTTGTAGGCTTTGGTTTCGAGCCAGGCGAAGAATCGGCGCACGCCGTACCAAACGTTCTTGGTCCATTCGCCCTCGCCCTCGATGACCCAGGCGCGCTGTGCCTCGGTCAGATCGCGCCAGGCGGTGTCCACCGGAATATCGCGCTTGCGCGCGAAGCGCATGAGGTCCGTCTGACATTCCTTATAGGACTCGGTCTGCCACGGCTTGATGGCGCCTCCGCGAAGGCTCAACGACGTGTCGGGAATCACAAGTCCGTAGTCGACGCCGATGCTGCGGCCGAAACCACGGCAGGTGTCGCAGGCGCCGATCGGCGAATTGAAGCTGAATGTGCTGGGACTCGGTTCCTTGTAGTGGATGTCGCAATCCGGGCAATGAAGACCGGTTGAAAAACGCCAGGGCCCGATGGCGTTGCCCGGCTTGGTCTTGGGGCCGCTTCCCGCAACGTCGTATTCCGGGTAGACGTCGATCCGGCCTTGGCCCACTTTCAGCGCCGACTCGATGGCATCGCCCGCACGCGCGCGATCCACGGAAGACCAGCGAAAGCGGTCCTGAATCACTTGCAGCGTGTCGCCACGCTGCGCGTGGATGCGCGTGTAGCCCTGGGCGGCCAACAGCGCCTTGATCTCGGCCTCGGTGAAATTCTTCGGGATCGGCACGGGAAATGTCAGCAGCAGCTTCGGATCGCCGTGATCGGCGGCCAAGGCGCTCAAATGCTCCTGAACGCTGGCGGCGGTGTCGCGGCGTACCGGTTTGCCGCAGCCGCGGCAATGCAATACGGCGGCCCGGGCGAACAGCAGTTTCAAGTGATCGTTGAGTTCCGTCATCGTGCCGACGGTGGACCGCGAGGTTCGCACCGGGTTGGTCTGGTCGATGGCGATCGAGGGCGGAATGCCTTCGATGCGATCGACCTGCGGCTTGTCCATGCGATCCAGGAATTGGCGGGCATAGGGCGAGAAGGTCTCGACGTAGCGACGCTGCCCCTCGGCGTACAAGGTGTCGAACACCAGTGAAGATTTTCCGGAGCCGCTGACGCCCGTGACCACGACCAACTCGTTCAGGGGCAGGTCGAGATCGAGGTTTTTAAGGTTGTTCTGGCGGGCGCCGCGGATGCGGATTGCATCCGAGCGGGGAGGATCGAAGGGTGGCATCCCGTAAGGATACAGGATGTGTCAAGTGCCCTCAGCGGCCGGCAAACTGCTCCATCATGAGGCCCGTGCCGCCGCGGGTGACGTGCGCAACGATCGCCGTGCGCCGATGAATCTTGGTCACTAAACCTAGGTTAATGGCGAACGCCAGCTGCACCTGCTGTCCCTTGCGCAAGCCTAGATTTTCCGTTTCGACGAAAACGCCGTTGGCGCTCAAATTCTTGGCTTTGCAGATTCGGCTTTTGCGACCGGACATGACCACGTACACAGTCGTGCGCGCGCGGTGGCGGGTGTGCAATCGACGCTCCATCCGTACGATCTCTCGTTGAAATTGTTTTTAGAGCGGCCATTATGCACATCGCCATGACGATAGCGAAGGGGTCTTAGAAATCTACAAAGATATGTAAGCCGGTTTCCAGATAAGTAAAATCCGACCGCAGCGCGGTCAAGATTTTCGCGGCTTAAGCGACGTCTTTTCGCCGGATGGCGAGTTGTTCCGGTGCTTCGATTCCCATCTTGACACGCCGTCCGGTGCCGCCGAGCAACGTGATTTGGATCGGGCCATTGGCGAACAGCTGCGCCATGGTCATGTTTGCATCCACGCCATCGGCTGGCTGGATAACGATCGACTCATCGGCACGACGGCTGAGGACTAGCATAAATTCAGGCTCGGGCTATGGCGCGCAGCGCCTTGGCAAAGGTCTTGCCTTGAGGGTCATACGTGATCGAGGGGCCGCCGCGCACAATATCGATCAATTGTCGGATCTGATGCTGGCGCACATGAATGATGTGGCCGTTGACTTCGTTGGCGTTGCGGCATCCGGCCATGAGCTCCATCAACTTGCCCCAGCGCTCAACCACGGTGGCGGCGATTCCGGGACTCGCGGGGCTCGCACACAGCGCACGGCGTTCTTGCTCGAGTTTTTCAAGGGCTTCAAGAACGCGAATTTTCTCCGCGGCATTTTCTTCGACTGCTCCGGGCGATTCGCCCGTCAGCGCGGTTTTCTCCGCCGCAAGCGTCGCGGCCAGCACGCGCGCAAGCTCGATCTCGCGATCCAACAAATCCTCGAGACGGCTGCGAGCTTCGGGAATCATGGGATTACTTCAGGCCGCGCTCGTACTTGATCAGCTTGTCGGCGACCCTGGCCGGATCGATCTTATAAGTTCCGGCGCCGATGGCCTGTTTAACCGCCGCTACTTTGCCGGCATCTACTACCGGGGTCTTGGAGACGGCTTCTTCGATTCGCTGCAACGAGCGCGCGGAGTCGGTCAGGGTGACATGGTCCCCGGTAGGGGCGGTTGCTGCAGCGCTGGACCCTTCGCCCGGCGACTTGTCAGCGACAACGCCGTTGCTGGCCGAACCCGCAGGCTTTGCGACCGGCTCCGCCGTCGATATTCCACTGATTTTGTCAGTCACCGAAGTCTCCTAAGGGCCCGTAGCTGCCCATGCATCGTTATCGTCAGGATTTGGATGAACTTTAACGAGTTCGTCCAGAACCACCCGCTACTTACCTTATCGGCTGTGACGTAGATCACTTAAGGGCCTACTGCAGAATAATTTCGACGACTTCTTGCGAGCGGGCGATGCCTTCGACGATTTTTCCAGATGACAGATTCTGGACCCTAACTCTCTGATTAATCAGGCCATCGCTAAGCGCCTTACCCGCCATTCGCACACTGATGCCGCCGGCATCCGCCAGCAGCGTCACGGATTGGCCCCTTTGCACCGCCTTTGGAGCCACCAGTTGCTGGTTGGTCAAATAGGCGCCCCCGGAGATCGGCCGGCTCGCAGTCAGTCCCACTGCCACCGCAGGATCGTCCAGGAAACCCAGCGGCAGCTCCGAAACGTCGCGTTCCTCCACTTTAAGGTCGTCAGCCTTGATCACGGTGCCGGCAATGATGGCGTGAACGGCAACGGCGACGGGCGAAGTGCTGACGATTCGCACCGGCACATACAGGTGCCAAGGCTTCGGATCTTCGCAGCGCAGCTCGATCGTAATTCGATCCTTCATGTGCTGGCCTGAGGGGACGAACGGGTGCATGGGCCGCATGCACCTCTCGGCATTCGAGTGCGCCTCGATTGGGCCGGCCACGAAGCGCTGCCGATCGGTCAGTTTCGGAAACTGCAGGGCAGCCTGCGATCTGGCCATCGCTTCGAGTTGAGCGACGTCTTGAAGGTCGGCAACCTCGGCGGCGGCAAGCATGGGCGCCAATGAGAACGCGAGGAGCGCGCAGCGCGCGCGATGCGGGCGACGAAAAATTGGCGTAGTGCGCATAGGTAGTAGTAAATAAGCAAGCGCCGTGCCATCCCTCGGCGAGTGCGCTTCCTGCGGCGGCGGGCGGCAAGATCTTGCCGCCGGCGGCCGAATATCTTGCCGATCGCTGCTGCGCTGAGACCCCGCCGGGTGATGCAGTACTCAGTTTGACCGCAAAACATGCTCCTTTCGCGGTTGGCATAGCTCTTGCTACTCCTCCCCCAAGAGGAGTTCGACGCCATGTTTGAAAGCATTTTTGGGATTCACGAGCAAGCGCTGCTGCTGCAAGGGCAACGCGTCGGAATATTGGCGACCAATCTCGCCAACGCCGACACCCCGAACTATAAGGCGCGCGACATCGATTTCAGCGCAGTGCTGGCGCATAGCGATGCCGAACCGATGCCCTTGACCGTTACCGACGGCATGCACATCGCACTCGGCGACCCATCCAGCCCCTCGGCCGATTTGAAGTACCGAAATCCCTTTCAGGCATCGCTCGACGGCAACACCGTGGAAATGCCGGTGGAGCAGGCGGCTTTCGCGGAGAACAACGTGCGCTATCAGGCGAGCTTGGGCTTCATCAACGGAAGAATCGCGGAGCTGACCTTGGCCATCAACGGCCAGTAACAGTCTTAGGAGCAACGATGTCTCTTTTCAACGTATTCAATACTGCCGGCAGCGCGCTGAATGCCGAAACCATCCGCTTGAACACCACCGCCAGCAATCTGGCCAATGCCGAGAGCGTGAACGGTGACCCCAGCAAGATCTACCGCGCGCGCCATCCGGTGTTTCAAACCATGATGGATAACTCCGCCGCGAGCTTCGATCAAGAAGATGCCGGCGTCGGCGTACGCATCATGGGGGTCGTCGAAAGCACAGCGCCGCCGCTGATGCGCTATCAGCCAGAAAATCCGGCTGCGAACAAGGACGGCTATGTCTTCAGCTCGAACGTCAACTCCATCGAAGAGATGACCAACATGATCTCGGCGAACCGCACATTCGCGACCAATGTCGATGCGATCAACACGGCGCGCGATCTGCTCCTCAAAACGATTTCCATGGGCCACTAGGCGAGAAAGGCTACTTAAATGCTAATCAACGGAACACACGCCGCACAGGGTACCGGCACCGGGACCGGCGCGGGCGGGACCGGCGGGACCGGCGGAACCGGCAGCACCGGCAGCACCGGCGGCACGGGCAGCAGCGGCGGCACGGGATCGACACCCGGCGTCGGCGGCACCACCTTGGGAGGTACCGATTTTCTGACGCTCATGCTGGCGCAGCTCAAGAATCAGGATCCGACCAGCCCGGTGGACAGCAACACGTTTTTGAGCCAGCTGGCCCAACTCAGCGAAGTGCAGGGCATCACCTCGCTCAATACCTCGTTTGGCGCGCTGTCGAGTTCTCTGACCGGCAACCAGGCGCTGCAGGCATCATCGCTGCTCGGCCATCAGGTGCAGGTCAGCAGCACGACGGCGACAATCGCCGCAGGCGGCACCGTCACCGGTGCGGTCAGTGTGCCGCAGACCACGTCTCAAGTGGTGCTCAACATCAGCAACGCCGCCGGCGATCTGGTGAGCCAGATCAATTTGGGCGCGCAATCCACCGGCCTCGCCAGCTTCTCTTGGAACGGCATGATGGGCAACGGCTCGCAGGCGCCCGCGGGAACCTACACGCTCAGCGCGCAATACGCCGGATCGACCTCCGGCGGCACCGCGGCGACCACGCTGGTCAACGGCACGGTGGAGAGCGTCAGCATGGGCGCAGGATCAACGGGACTGACTTTGAACGTGGCGGGAGTCGGCAGCGTGCCGTTCAGCAACGTCCAGACGATCTCCAACTAATTCATTCAGGAGTAAACAATGGCTTCTTTCGACATAGCGCTATCGGGACTGACCGCGGCGAGCACCGATCTGGACGTGACGGCGAACAACATTGCCAATGCGGACACGGTCGGCTTCAAGGAATCGCGCGCCGAATTCGCGGACGTCTATGCGGCCGGCGCCGTGAACCTCAACACGTCGCAGGTCGGAGAAGGCGTGCGGCTTTCGACCACCGCGCAGCAGTTCACCCAGGGCAACATCAGCACCTCCGGCTCGAATCTCGATATCGCGATCAGCGGCGACGGCTTTTTCACCTTGCAGCAGCCGGGCGGGGCCCTCGTCTACTCGCGCAACGGCCAATTCTCCGAGGATAAGAACGGCAATGTCGTGACGGCGACGGGGGAGTTGCTGCAGGTCTATCCGCCCACCACCACCGGCGGATTCAACACCGGCGCGCTCTCGAATTTGAATCTGCAGACGGCACAGAGCACGCCGCTCGCCACCTCAGCGGGAACGGCGATATTGAATCTGCCGGCGGGTTCGACTCCGCCGACCGGCGGCGCTTTCGATCCGAACAATCCGGCGACTTACACGCAGTCCACCTCGACCACGGTGTACGACTCGCTGGGCAATGCCTATCCAGCCACCTTCTTCTTCACGGCGACCGCCACGCCGGGGCTGTGGAACGTCAATATGACGGTCAACAATACTTTGATACCGACGACCAACACGCTGCAATTCAACAATGCCGGTGCGGTCACGGCGCCCGTGGGCGGCGGCCTGGCTTTCAACGGCTTCACACCGCCCGACGGCGCGGCGACCATGAACATGACCTTCAACTTCGGTCAGACCACGCAGTTCGGCGGCGGTTTCGGCGTGACCTCGATCGTGCAAAATGGATTTGCGACCGGTCAACTGAGCACCGTGTCGATCGATCCCACGGGCGTCATTTCGGCGGTGTACACCAACGGCCGCTCGACCCAGCTCGGGCAGTTGGCACTGGCCAATTTTCCCGACCCGCAGGGATTGAAACAGTTGGGCGACACCAACTGGGCGGAGACCTTCGCCTCGGGCACCCACATCTCCGGCACGGCCGGCTCGGCGGGCTTCGGTTCCGTTCAGTCGGGAGCCTTGGAGGCTTCGAACGTCGATCTGACCACACAGCTGGTGAACATGATCACCGCGCAGCGCGCCTTCCAGGCGAATGCCCAGGTGATCACCACCGCGAACCAGCTCTCCGAAACCGTCATTAACATCACGCATTAATCATGGATAGAGGACTCTATGTGGCGATGACCGGCGCGAAGCAGATCATGCAGGCGCAGGCCGTGAACAATCACAACATCGCCAACATCAGCACCATCGGCTTTCGCGCCGACTCGGTGGCCTTCGACAGCGAGCCGATCTACGGTCCGGGTTACGCGACCCGGGTCAACGCGGTTGCGGGCGACGCCGGTACGGATTTTTCCGCCGGCACCATGGAGAACACCGGCCGCGATCTGGATATCGCGGTCAACGGCAATGGATTCATCGCCGTCCGCGGCACCGATGGCCAGGAAGCCTACACGCGCGCCGGCGACCTGCGGGTCTCGCCGGTCGGCGCCGTCACGACCGCCAGCGGCCTGGCGGTGCTGACGGAAAGCGGCCCGTTGGTGATTCCGCCATCCACGAACGTGAGCATCGGCAGCGACGGCACGGTATCCGTGCTGCCGCAAGGATCCGCGCCGCTCGCAGTCACCCAAGTCGACCGCATCAAGCTGGTCAATCCGCCGACGTCGAGCTTGCAAAAAGGCGACGACGGTTTGCTGCGACTGAAGGCGGGCGGCAAAGCGAAAACCGACGACACCGTGTCGGTGACGCCGGGAATGCTGGAGTCCAGCAACGTCAACGCGGCGCAGTCGCTCATCAGCATGATCGAGCTGCAGCGCATGTACGAATTTCAGATCAAGAGCATCAACTCCACCGACACAAATGAACAAAGTGCGGAGAAGATGATGCTGACTCAATAACGTGAAAGGACACTTACGATGAATCTCGCACTATGGGCGGCCAAGACCGGCCTCGACGCGCAGAACACGCGCATGTCCGTGATCGCCAACAATCTGGCGAACACCAATACCACCGGATTCAAGGCCGGCCGCGTGGCATTTCAGGACCTGATGTATCAAAACATCCGCCAGGTCGGCGCGCAGAGCACGCAGAATACGCAGCTTTCCACCGGACTGACGTTGGGCACAGGCGTGCGAATCGTCGCCACGGAAAAAGACTACACCCAGGGCAGCTCGCTGCAGACCAACGGCGCGCTGGACATGTCGGTGCAAGGCCGCGGGTTCCTGCAGATCACCATGCCGGACGGCACCATCGCCTATACGCGCGACGGCACGTTCTCGCTGGATAACCAGGGCAACGTGGTCACCGCCAGCGGCTATCCTCTGCAGCCGGCGATCAATATCCCCGCGGGCACCCAGTCGGTGACCATCGGCAACGACGGTGTCGTGACCGTGACGTCGGCGACCAACACGAAGGGTACGCAGGTGGGTCAGATTCAATTGGCTGACTTCATCAATGTGGAGGGCCTGCAGCCCACGGGCAATAACCTGCTGGTGGAGTCCGCGGCGAGCGGCTCTCCGCAAGTGGGAACGGCAGGCACCAATGGCTTGGGCACCATCACGCAGGGCTCGCTCGAAACCTCCAACGTCAACTCGGTTACGGAACTGGTCTCGATGATCGAGTGCCAGCGCTCCTACGAGATGAACTCGAAGGCCATTAGCACCACCGATCAAATGCTTCAGTTCCTGACGACCAACCTCACATGATCCGCCTAAGCGCAGTTCTTTTGTGTTGTTGCGCGGTTTCGGCCTGCGGTCTCATACCGCACAAGCCGCCTAAGCCCGATCCGGTGGTGGCGCGTGTATTGCCGCCGCCCGTGCCGCGCACCGATGGGGCCATCTATCAGCAGGGCCAACAGATCGAATTGTTCGCCGATTTGAAGGCCCGGCGCGTCGGCGATGTCCTGACCATCCGCTTGACGGAAACCACCAGTGCCAGCAAGAGCGCCGTGACCAAGACCGCGAAGACCACGACGGTCAACAACACAGGCCCGACGGTGTTCGGCAGAACCATTACCACCTCAGGCGTGCCCATTTTCACCACCAGCCTCGCCGGCGCGGATGCATTTGACGGCGAAGGTTCCAGCACCCAGGCGAACAGCCTCGCGGGCAGCTTGACCGTCACCGTGATGGAAGTGCAGTCGAACGGCAATCTGGTGGTGCAGGGCGACAAGACCTTGAAGCTCAATCAAGGCGATGAGTTCGTGCATGTGTCCGGCGTGGTGCGCCGTGCCGACATAGCAACNGACAATACGGTGACCTCCGACAAGGTCGCCGACGCGCACATCAGCTACTCGGGCAAGGGCGTCATCAACAGTTCCAACAGCATGGGCTGGCTCGCGCGGTTCTTCAACTCCGTGTTCGCGCCGTATTGATCATGCGTCCGAATATCCTTCTGAAGCTTTCATTGCTGGCAACCTTCGCAATGCTGGGCGCGCCGCAGGTCAAGGCGGAACGGATCAAGGACATGGCGCAGATCCAGGGTGTGCGCACCAACCAACTCGTGGGCTATGGGCTGGTCGTGGGCTTGGACAGCACCGGCGATCAAACCAGTCAGGCGCCGTTCACGGTGCAATCGCTCAACAACATGCTGGCGCAGCTCGGCATCACCGTGCCGGCCAATGTCACGCCGCAGTTGAAAAACGTGGCGGCGGTCGCGGTGCACGCGGTGTTGCCGCCGTTCGTCAAGCCGGGTCAGACCATCGACATCACCGTGAATTCGATCGCCAATGCCAAGAGCCTGCGCGGCGGATCGCTGCTGGTGACGCCCTTGCATGGACTCGACGGGCAGATCTACGCGATTGCACAGGGCAATCTCATCGTCAGCGGCTTCGGCGTCGAGGGCACCGACGGCTCGAAGCTCACGGTGAACGTGCCGAGTTCAGGCCGCATTCCGAACGGCGCGACTGTGGAGCGCGCGGTGGCCTCGCAGATCGCACAGGGCGATTCGGTCACCTTCAACTTGAACGATCCTGACTTCACAACGGCAACCCGCCTGGTGGCGAGCGTCAACAAGGGCATGGGCGACGGAGTCGCGTCCATCATGGACGGGGGTTCGATCCGTGTGCGCGCGCCGATCGACATCACGCAACGCGTGGCGTTCTTGTCGATGGTTGAAAACCTCGAGGTTGAACCGGGCGCCGCGTCCGCCAAAGTGATCATCAATTCGCGCACCGGCACGGTCGTGATCAGCAGCCATGTCATCGTCACGCCGGCGGCCGTGTCGCACGGCTCGCTGTCGGTCACCATCAAAGAGGAGCAAACCGTCAGTCAGCCGACGCCATTCTCCAAGGGTCAAACGGTGGTGCTCAACAATTCGACCATCAAGGTGGATCAAGGCTCGAATCGCATGTTCTTGTTCAAGCCCGGGGTGGAACTGGATCAAATCGTGCGCGCTGTCAACGATGTCGGCGCGGCGCCTGGCGACCTCGTGGCGATACTGGAAGCGTTGCGCGAGGCCGGCGCTTTGCAGGCCGAACTGGTGGTCATATGACGACCCTGTCAACCCTGGGCGGATCGCTGCCTGCGCTGGGGGATACGCCGCCCGACGTGTCGGCGGCGAGCACTTATACCGATGTCACCGGATTGGAGGCCTTAAAGCGGGATCCCAATTCACCGCAGGCCATCAACGCAGTCGCGCAGCAGGTGGAAGCGCTATTTTTGCAGATGATGTTGAAGAGCATGCGCGACGCTTCGGCCGCCGATGCCACCGATAGCAACGAAATGGGCATGTATCAGGACATGTTCGACAAGCAGGTAGCGCTCTCCATCAGCCAGCATGCCGATTTAGGCATAGGGCGACTGCTCAAGCGCTCGCTCGAAGGCAGGCCCGCGTCCGGCAGCCCGCTCAAGATCGGCTCCGCCGAAACCCCGATGGCGCATTCGCCGGCGGAATTCGTGAATCGCCTGATGCCCTCCATCCGGCGCGCGGCCGCCGCATTGGGAGTCGACCCGAAGGGCATGCTCGCCCAGGCGGCGCTCGAAACCGGCTGGGGCCAGCGCATGCCGCGCAACGCGGACGGCTCGCCGTCCCACAACCTGTTCGGCATCAAGGCGGGCGATGAATGGACGGGACCTAAGGCCGCGGCGGACACGATGGAAGTCCAGAACGGCGTCGCCGTGCAGCGGCGCGCGAGCTTTCGGGCCTACGGCTCGATCGAAGAAAGTGTCAATGATTTCGCGAACTTACTGAAAAACTCGCCCCGCTATCGCGACGTCTTGGCTGCCGGCGGCGACCCGCAGGCGTACGTCGACAGCATCGCTAAGTCGGGGTACGCCACCGATCCGGAATACGGAAATAAGTTAAATCAAATTCTGCGCAGCGACACCCTGCAATCGGCGGTGGGCGCCCGCGTTGCAGCATTATAGAAAGCTCTTCTGATGCCGATACTGGCACCAAGAGCGGAGAAGAACTGTGTCAGATATTTTCGGAATCAGCGTCTCGGCGCTGCAAGCATTTCAGCAGGCGATCAACGTCACCAGCAATAACGTTGCCAATGCCAGCACGCCGGGCTACGACCGCGAGTCCATCAATCTCACCGAGGCCATTCCGCAGTCGAACGGCGCTGCCACCGTCGGCGCAGGCGTTGCGGTCTCGGGCGTCAACCGCGCCTTCAGCCAGGCTGCCGCGAATCAGCTGAACACTTCGCAAAGCACACTGGGCCAGTTGAATGCCCTGCAGAGCTACACCAATCAAATCGATAATTTGTTCGGCACTACGATCGGTGGCTTGAGCACGGCGCTGCAGAACTTCTACAACGCGTTCTCCAATGTGGCCAACAATCCGACCTCCACGGCATCGCGGCAGGCGTTGATCGGCCAGGCACAGAGTGTGGCGAGCAGCTTTCAAACTGCCAGCGGTGAACTGAATTCCCTGAATACGGATGTGAACTCGCGCGTCACCGCGGATGTCACGCAAATCAACTCGATCACCAAGGCCATCTCGACCCTGAACAATCAAATTGTCACGGGCACGGCACAAGACGGTGGCCAGCAGCCCAACGAACTGCTGGATCAACGCGACCAGCTCGTGTCGAGCCTGTCGCAATTGGTGAATGTCAGCACGACCACGGATAGCAACGGCGCCTTGAACGTATTCGTCGGCAACGGTCAACCATTGGTCCTGCAAGGGCAGGTCTTTTCATTGACNACCGTCGCCAACCAATTCAATGCCACGCAGCTGGAAATCGGCACTTCCGCGAACAGCGCGGTGATCAGCAGCAGCATCACCGGCGGCGACTTGGGAGGACTGCTGGCCGCGCGCACGCAGGTGATAAATCCTGCCTTGAATCAACTGGGTCAGGTCGCAACGGCATTCGCGCAGACCGTGAATTCGCAGCAGGCTCAAGGGTTGGATTTGAGCGGCAACCTGGGCGCCCCCATATTTTCCCTCAGTGCGCCGCTGGCAACGGGTTCATCGCGGAACACCGATGCCGTGACCGCGAGTGTCACGGTGAGCAGCCTGGGTGCGCTCACCTCGAACGACTACGTGCTGTCATTCGTAGGCGGCGTGCCGAAGCTCACCAACACCAGCGACGGCACCAGTGTCACACCGGCGGGCGCCGGCACGGCAGCGAGCCCTTATACAGCAGCAGGCATCTCCATCGTGCTGTCGGGAACCCCCGCGAACGGCGATCAGTTCCTGGTTCAGCCCACGGCAGGCGCCGCGGGCGGCCTCAAGGTCGTGCTCAGCAATCCGTCGCAGATNGCNGCCGCGGGCGCGGTGAAAACCGCANCGGCCAGCAGCAACACGGGTGCGGCCAGCATCAGTTCAGGTACCGTGATCAAT
>JGI12627J18819_10000236_pt1 | contig 18065 bp, 14 predicted proteins | sample TexAe_OM1H0_M2_FD_18819 | JGI IMG/M metagenome (IMG submission 18819)
CTGCCGTATTCCGCGAGATAGGTCCCTGCGAGAACGCCGATGGGAGAACCGATCAGGATTCCGAGCAGCGTCATCATGGCGCTGCCGTAAATGGCGTTGAGCAAGCCTCCCTTGTTTCCCGGGGGCGGTGTCATTTCCGTGAAAAGCCGGCCCGACAAGCCTGCGACTCCGTGCGAGATCAGCGTCCAGAGGATTGCAGCCAGACAAGCGAGACCGGTCAGGGTCGCGACCAGCGACAGCGACAAAAAGATGCCGTTGTTGAATTTGCGCCACGCGCGCCGGTTCATGTCACCGCACCTGTGCGGCGTTCGAGCCGTTGCAGCATCGCCTGCGCGGCGGCGATGACCGTGAAGGTGATCAGGAACAGGAGCAGCCCCAACGCTATGAGCGAGGATGTATAGAGGTCCCCTACCGCCTCGGTAAATTCGTTGGCGATCGCAGAAGAAATGGTCGTGCCCGGCGCCAGCAAGGAGGAACTGATGCGGTGCGCGTTGCCGATCACGAATGTGACCGCCATGGTCTCGCCCAGCGCGCGGCCCAGCCCCAGCATGACGCCGCCGACGATACCGACTCGCGAGTGCGGCACGACGACGTTCCAAATGACTTCCCAGGTCGTCGCGCCGAGACCGTAGCCTGATTCCTTCAGCATCGGAGGAACCGTGTCGAACACGTCGCGCATGGTGGCGGCGATGAACGGCAGCACCATGATGGCGAGCACCAGTCCTGCGCTCAAGACACCGATGCCATAGGGCGGACCTTTGAACAGACTGCCTATGGCCGGCAGGTCGCCGAGCGTATGGATCAGCCAAGGCTGCACGTGCCGCTGCAGCAGCGGCGCGAGCACGAACAGACCCCAGATTCCGAAAATGATGCTGGGTACCGCCGCAAGCAGCTCGACTGCGACGCCGATCGGTCTTTTCAGGAGCGGCGGACAAAGCTCGGTGAGAAACAACGCGATGCCGAACCCGGTCGGCACGGCAATGAGCATCGCGATCAGGGAAGTCACGACCGTGCCGTAAATCGGCGCCAGCGCACCGAATTGATCGGTCACTGGATTCCAGATTTCCCGCGTGACGAAAGAGAATTTGAAGTGTGCCAGCGCCGGCCATGCGCCGCGTATGAGCGATACGGCGACGCCGCCCAGAATCAGCAACACCAGGATTGCTGCGGTCAACGTGGCGGAACGGAATACTCTCTCGTAGATCAGCTGCTTGGCGGCGTGCCTCGGATCGATGATCGCCACTGTCAGTTCCGCTCCCGCCGTACCCTAGAGTAAATCAAGCCCGGCGTATTGCTACGTCGGGCTTGACCGTATCTTAAACGACTTTAACTTAGGCTAGCTAATCCGCGGCGCGCCTCTACTTGCCGCTCCATACCGGTTTGCCGCCGGAAGTCACTTGCGAGACCCAGGTCTTCTGCACTTGCGCGATCAACGGAGCCGGCAGCGGCACGTAATCGAGTTCGGCGGCCATGCCGGCCCCGTCCTTGTAGGCCCAGGCGAAGAACTTCAGTGCCTCATTGACGGCGGCGGCATCATCCGGCTGCTTGTAAACCAAGATGAAGCTCGCGCCCGTGATGGGCCAGCTCTTCGCGCCGGCCTGATCGGTCAAAATGAGATAGTAGCTGTCGGACCCGGCCCAGTCGGCGGTGGCGGCGGCCGCTTGGAACGATTCCGAGCTCGGCGAAACCGCATTGCCGGCCTTGTTGGTCAGCTGGGTGAAAGCCATCTTGTTCTGCTTCGCGTAAGCATATTCCACATAGCCGATCGCGCCGTCGGTCTGCGTCGTCATATTCGCAACGCCTTCGTTGCCCTTTGCGCCGATGCCCACGGGCCACTGCACCGATGTGTTGGCGCCGATGCTGGACTGGAACTTAGGACTCGTCTTTGACAAGTAATCCGAGAACAGGAAGTTCGTGCCGGAACCGTCCGAACGATAGACGGGTGCGATCGCCGTGTTTGGCAGCGTCAATTTGGGGTTGAGCTTTTTGATCGCAGGATCATCCCACTGCTTGATGTCGCCCATGTACATCGCCGCTACCGTCGCGCCGTCCAAATGCAATTGGCCGGGTCCCACGCCCTTGATGTTCACGACCGGCACGACGCCGCCGATGATCATCGGGAATTGAATGAGACCCGAACTCTTCAAGTCGTCCGGTTTCAGAGGCATGTCGGAAGCGCCGAATGTCACTGTTTTAGCCTTGATCTGCTTGATGCCGCCGCCCGACCCGATGGACTGATAGTTCAAGCCCACGCCGGTCAGCTTCTTGTAGGCGTCAGCCCACTTGGCGTAAATCGGATAAGGAAATGTTGCGCCGGCTCCCGAGATGTCGGCGGCGGCAGCCGCGAGACTCAGTGAGGTTGCGACGCCGAGAATCAAAAGGCGTTTTAGTGTTTTCATCGTTCCGCTCCAGTTGGGTGCCCCGCCTCGGCGCTCTTCGGGCCTAAGGCTTTGGGTTGCCCGGGATTATCGGCAGGAATTATGACGCTTTTGTTACAGCCCAGGCAGAACAAGGGCTTACCACGGGCTCAGCCCTGTTTCGCGGGCTCTTCAAGCGTAATAGTCGGCAGACGCCGTCTGATCCGGCTTATTGGCCGCAATGGCATTGAACACCGGCGTCAGCACGATGGCGACCAGGAGATTCAGGATCACGCTGTAGACCGCGCTATACCCGGGGAAGGTGTGATCGCCAATATGCAGCGGATAGGTATTCGTGAGCTTCACCGAAAATGCCATCCACGTTCCGGCAAAGGTGCCCACGGCCCAACCCGCCAGCATCGCCCAGGAATTGAGCCAACGCGTATAGGCGCCGATGATCACCGGCGGCAAGGTTTGAATGATCCAAATCCCGCCGAGCAATTGCAGTTGCACAGCGTATTGGGTCGGCACGAACAAAATGAACACCAGCGCGCCGACCTTGACGATGAGCGAAGTCAGCTTCGCGACGTGAGATTCCTGCTTATCCGTGGGGTTCTTGTTGATGAACTCGCGATGGATGTTGCGGGTGTAGAGATTGGCGGCGGCGATAGACATGATGGCGGCCGGCACCAGGGCGCCGATGCCGATCGCGGCGAAGGAGACGCCNGCGAACCAGGCGGGAAAACTGTGCAGCAGCAGCGCCGGCACGGCAAAGTTGTTGCCGAACTGCTTGAAGCCCGCAGCGTATTCCGGAAGCTTGTCGACGCCGCTCGCGATCACGAAGAAGCCGAAGAGCGCCAGCAACCCCAGCATGAATGTGTAGCCCGGCAGCATTGCGGCGTTGCGTCGGATGACCCTGCCGCTGCTGGCGCTCAGGATGCCTGTCAGCGAATGCGGATATAAAAAGAGCGCGAAGGCGGACCCCAAGGCCAAGGTGGCGTAACCGCTATACGCGCCCGTAGTGTCGGGGCCCGGAACTGCCAGCAGCAGCTTCTGCGCCGGAACCGAGGCGAACACCTTGCCGAACCCGCCCAACTCGTAGGGAATGACGATGACGGCGGCGAACGCGGTGATGTATATGAGGACATCCTTGACGATCGCGATCGACGCCGGCGCGCGCAGGCCGCTCGAATAAGTGAACGCCGCCAGGATCACGAAAGCGATGAACAGCGGCATGTCGGACATGAGGCCGGTGCCGGATATTCCCATGGCGCCAATCACCACCTGCAACCCCACCAGCTGCAAGGCAATGTAGGGCATGGTTGCGACGATACCGGTGATGCACACTGCCAGCGCGAGCCAACGGTTGCCGAACCGTCCTTTGACGAAGTCGCCGGCCGTGATGTAGCCGTGCTTGTGGCAGACATTCCACAGGCGGCGAAAAATCAAAAACATCAACGGATAGATGATGATGGTGTACGGCACCGCGAAGAACGCGATGGCGCCGGCCCCAAAGGCGAGCGCGGGTATGGCGATGAAGGTATACGCCGTGTAAACATCCCCGCCGACCAAGAACCATGTGATCACGGTGCCGAAGCGCCTGCCGCCGAGCCCCCACTCGTGCAAAAGGTCGAGGTCACCCCGCCGCCAACGCGCGGCAGCGAAGCCCAGCCAAGTGATGAAACCGAACAACAGGACGAATACGGTCAGAGCAACCCAATTCAAGTCTTGCACGGCGATCCCCTCTGATTTTTATTCTTCGACGGCGAAGTAGACGATGGCCGTGAAAACGGCGCTCACGATCACCCAGAGCAGTTGAAACCAATAGAAGAACGGGATTCCCCATAGGTGGGGATCGGCTTTGTTATAGAAGGGCGGCCATAGCGCCACGGCAAACTGGATGACGAAGAGCAGGTACCACCAACTCCAACCGCCGCGCTTTTTTTCTGTGGTGTTCATCGCGAGGCCACTCCTTCTGAGGTCTTAGGAGCCAGATCCTACGCGCGTCGGCGTGGGCGTGTCGAGGCGAGCGCCCGGGAGGGAAAAGCGGTTCATGGCCGCCAAGCCATGAACCGCCCATCGTCGTTTTAGAAGTTGTAGCGCACGCCCACCATCGGGCTGTACTCGGAAGTAAACAAGAAACCGCTGGCCAAGCCATTCTGCACTCGTGACCAGTTGACGCCGGCATAGGTGTCGAACCGCTTGGTGAAGTGGTAATCGCCCACCAAGGAGAAGTCCGCCATCTCGCCGGCGCAGGAAGTCGCGCTGGCGTTGGTGCAACCATTGGCATTGAAGCTCTTCTGATTGTAGAAATAGCCCGCGCCGGTCAATTCGAAATCCGGAGTCACTGACCACCGCGCGCCCGCCCAGGAGATCTGCAGGATCTTTTGGATGTTAAAGCCGTTGTTGGTCACGATGCCGAGGATGTAGCCGCCGGCAATCTGAGTTCCCACAGGATCGGGATGAGAAGGATTGTTGAACTTGATCCGTTCCCAGCCGCCGTAGAACTTCACCGGGAAGTAGTCCTTGGCGTTATAGCTCGCCTGCACTGAGTACCCCGTGTTGTCCGAGACGGTGCCCGCCAGGGTGTTCCCCAGAGACCAACCCGGCAACGGCTGTGGTGCCGTGTTCAGGGTGGTGACGTTCGCAGCGCTCAAAGACGCAGCTGCCACTTCGCCGTGCACCAGGCCATACAACGCATCGATCGAAAAGCCGCCCATGTCCATGCCGACCGTGAACTCGTTGGAGTTCTGCGGCCAGTAGCCATCGCTGCCGAAACCGTGGATGTAGGCGATGCGCGCGGGGCCGACCGATAGGTTGTACTTGATCGAGTTGTCGAGACGGTTGCTCTCGGTGTCGCCCAAACCGCCGGAAGTGCCCGACAATGCGATCGGAGAGAACGCCTGCGATTGAAGCTGCGGATCGTACTTGGTCAACAGGTCCAACATCAGACCGTTGTGCCGGCCGAAGGTCAGCGTGCCGAACGTCTTGTTGCTGATGCCCGCGAACGCAACACCGTTGAAGGCTTGTCCGGCGCGGCTGGAATCGCCGGCGGAGGTTTTCACCGCGGCAGCTTTGCCGTTGTCTGCCGCCAAGGATCCGGGCCCGTCGACGAGCCGCCCGTTCCAGGGATTGAAACCCGTTTCCAATCTGAAAATGCCGCTCCAGCCTTCGAGGCCGGGGATGGGCTCAACGCCCGAAATGCCGATCTTCGACTGGCTCAAGCCATTGCCGTTGACCGAGGTGATGGAGTGGTTGCTGAAATTCTGGATGAACGAGGGCAGACCCGGGCCCCACGTCTGGCTCAAAGGCGCGCCATGCGACACATACTCGACGCCGATATCGACGGTGCCGTAAATCGTGATGCCATTCCAGGTGAGCGCACCCGAATCGCTCTTCTTGGCCGGAGCCGGCGTTGATGTGGCGGGCGCCGAAGGCGTGGTGCTCAGCTGATCGATCTTTTGCTGCATTTGCCGCATCTGATCCTTCAGCGCCTGGATGTCAGAAGCATTATCCGCAAGGACAATCGCTGGCGATGCGCAAAGGGCAGCGCAAGCGCCCATTGCAGCCAGGACCGGCTTGCGCAGTTGAAACTTTTGCATTGCATTAACTCCCGCGGTTTTCGATTGTTGGATTTAATCGACGTATTGTTACATCAATATGACAGTAGCTTTTACCCGTAATTCTACTGCCTTTCGAGTAGGATGCCACATATATCACATACGTGACAAACTACGTGCCGCGAGTGTTTCATTTTCGCCACAACCAGGGTGCGGCTGCGAGATAACTTAATGTGCCGAGGGGGTCAATGCCCGGCGAAAGGCAGCCACGATCGCAGGCTGCGGCAAACGGATCGCAGGCACGGCTTGGAAGTTTTGCCATCCACCGCCCAGGCTCTTGTACAGCGCCACGAACTCATCTCCCTGGGCAACCTGCGCCTGCGCATATTGCTCCTGCAGATCATAGAACTGGCGCTCCGCGTCGACGACGTTGAGAAAGTCCGTCAATCCTCGGTCGTAGCGCGCATTGGCCAGATCCACCGCCCGCTGACCGGACATTACGGCCTCGCCTAATTTGTCCAATCGGTCTTGGTCGGCCTGAAAGGCGCGCAGCGCGCCATCCACTTCTTGCACGGCATTCAAAATCGCTTTGCGGTATTCCGCCATTTTCGACCTGGCATTCAAGTCCGCTATGTCGACCTGCGCATCGAGCGCGCCGAAGTCCAAGATCGGCCAAACCGCTCCCGGACCCAGCGACCAGATGTGCTTCGCGACGCTGGGGGTCGTGCCCAGACCCTGTTCCTGGCTGCCGATCGCCCCCACCACTTCGACTTGCGGGAAAAGGTTGGCCGTCGCAACCCCGATCCTCGCAGTCGCCGCCGCGAGTTGCCGCTCGGCCTGCTGAATGTCCGGGCGCCGCTTCAAAAGATCGAGCGGCACGCCCGGCGCCGCCGGGGGTGGCATGGTGGGTATCAGTCCTGGCGCGCTCAGCTCTCCCAGCAGTGTTTCCGGGTACTCCCCGAGCAGCACGGCGAGAGAATATTCGGCCGCGCTGATTTGCGCTTCGACCGGNGCGATCTGCGCCTCAAGCGTAGCCAGTTCACGGGTTGCGAGTTGCACGTCCAGTTCGTTGGTAATGCCGCGCTGATAGCGGATCTGGACGATTNTCGAGGATTCCTGCAGGAGCGAGTCGGCCTGATGCAGTATGCCGTCGCGAAGCTGAAATCCCCGAAGGTCGATATAGGCGCGCACGACATCGGCGACCACCACGGTCAGCACATCGTTGCGCGCCGCCCGCGCTGCATCGGCATCGGCGCGCGCGGCCTCGAATTCGCGGCGAAATTTTCCGAATAAATCGAGCTCCCACACCGCCTCGAAGCCCGCAATGGTGTTGATGTGCTGCAGGCCGTTGGTGTTGTCCGCCGATCGCAACCCCTGCCCGGCGCGGCCACGGGCCAAATCGCTCCCGGTCCCCTTCGCCGCGGCACCGGTTGCATCGACCTCCGGCAGCGCGTGCCCCAACACCACGGCCTCGTACGTGCGGGCGGCCTGCAATCGGTCCAAGGCGACCTGCAGATCGAGATTCGACTTCACGGCGCGCTCGACCAGCGAATCCAGTTCCGGATCGTTGAGGGACTTCCACCAATTGCCCAGGTCGGCATCAACCGCCGCCCTCGCGTTGGCCGGCTGTGCGACAAAGGCCGGAGGGGCATCGGATTCAGGCACGCGATAATTGGGCCCTACGGCGCATGCCGCCAATGCCAGCGCTCCCAGCATCACCGCGCATCGCGAGAGTCTCGTCGCGCACCGCGAGAGCCTCATCGCGCATCGCCCGTGTTGTTGACCGTAACCGCCTCGCCCGGTTGGATCTGGCTGCTGATGTTGAGGACGAGACGGTCGCCCGGCTGCGCACCCGATGCAAGTTCAACGAGCGTGCCGTTGTCGCGGGCAATGACGGCGTCGTTGTATCTAATTTTCCCGGCCGGGTCGACGACCGCGACCTGCGCGCCCTGCGCTCGGAAAATCAGCGCTGCCGCCGGCACCTCGACCAGACCACGGGGACGCAATGCAAAGGCGACGTTCACGTACATGCCCGGCAGCAGCGCGTGCGTGGCATTCGGCATGTCGACTTCCACCCGCATGGTTCGCGCCTGCGGGTTCATCGACTCCGCGCTTCGGGCGGTCTTGCCTGCAAACGTGCCGGCGACCGACCCGGTTGCGCGAATCTGCGCCGGCACACCGGCGTTCATCAATTCGCCGGCGGAAGATTGCGGTACATCGACGAAGATGCGCAGCGGGTCTGTCTGGCTGATCCGGTACAGAGGCGTGGTTGTGGAGGCGCTGCCCGCGGTGACCAGGTTGCCGACATCGATCTTGCGTTCCGTGATCGTGCCGTCGAAAGGCGCCTTCACCTGTTTGAACTCCGCCATCGCTCTATATTGATCGACCCGTGATTTGTCCAAGGCAACCTGGGCGTTGGCCGCATAGAGTCGTGCCTCAGCACTCTTGTAGTCGGCGTTTTTGGCTTCCCGCTCCTGATCCGACACCACGCCCTTGGGCGAATCGCGCCAGCGCTCGTTGGTGGTCTTGCCGAATTCCGCCTCGGCCTTGCGGGCGACGACTTGCGCCTCCGAAGCCTGCAGCTGTGCCTTGGACGCCGCCAATTCCGCGTCCAGCTCCGGCGTCTCGATGGTCGCCAGCACCTGGCCCTTCGAGACGTGATCGCCGATATCGACCGACCACTTGGCCACGTAGCCGCTGACCCTCGCGTAGATGGTCGTCTCGTACCACGCCGCCGTCTGGCCGGGGAGCACCAGATCCTGCCCCTGCTTCGCGGCTCGTGCCACGACCACGTCCACGCCCGGCGGCGCGGCGAATTGCTTCTCCTTGGCGGTAGCCAGAGCGCGAGCATCGAAAAATCTGACCGCTGCCACCATCAAGAACAACGCCAGCAAAACCGCGCCCGCGACGGTCGCGCCCCGCTTCACCCGGCGGCCGGTGTCCGGGTCGAATTCGGTCGACACGGGCTGGTGCTCGGTGCGCGAAATCTCGTCCGGGGGCTGATGATCATGCGGGGACATTGGCGTTACCTGTGTTTTTTATGATCGCTGTGGCAACGGAACCACGGCGCAGCAAGCGATACATGGTCGGGACGAAGATCAAAGTCGCGAAGGTCGCGAACAAAAGCCCGCCGATCACCGCGCGCCCCAGAGGGGCATTCTGCTCGCCCCCTTCGCCGATGCCCAAAGCCATCGGCACCATGCCGAGAATCATGGCGCCCGCGGTCATCAGCACGGGACGCAGCCGCGTATAGCCTGCGGTCGCTGCCGCGCCTAGTGCATCGTCGCCCGCCGCCATGCGCTGGTTCGCAAAGCTCACGACCAAAATGCTGTTGGCAGTGGTCAGGCCGATGCACATCAGCGTGCCCATCAAGGCGGGCACACTCAACGGGGTCTGCGACAAGAACAGCATCCAGAGGACACCGCCCAACGCAAACGGCACCGCCATGAGCACAATGAGCGGATCGATCCAGCTCTGGAAATTCATGACCAAAAACAGGTACACCAGGATGATGGCGAGAGCGATGCCGGTGAACAGGCCCGCATAACTTTCGCGCATGGTCTCGACTTGCCCGCTCAGGGTGATCGACATCGGCTTGGATGCATCCGGGCGATGAGCCGCGAGAACCGCGTCGATATCATGTGCCGCCGAGTACAGATCGCGCCCCTGCACGTCGGCGTGAACGTCGAACACCGGACGAATATTCAGCTGTGAGACGACCAGGGGCGCGGTGGTGCGCCCGAAGTCGGCGACGTTGGCCAACAGTTGCCCTTGCGCCGCGCCGGCCGTCGAAGTCACCGGCAACGTCTCGAGATCTTGGGATGTGCCGATACGATAGGATGGCATCTGCACGACCAGGGGATAGCTGACGCTGTTGCGCGGATCGACCCAGAAATTCGGCGCGCTTTGTGCGCTGGAATTCGTCGCGATCAAGACGTTGTTCGCAGCTTCCTGCTGAGTGGCGCCGATCTGATTGGCAAGGGCGCGATCCACATCGACCGTGAGCGACGGGGCATTCGGGACTTGGAAGACATGCGAATCCACCAGCCCCGGCACTCGCGTCAGCGCGTGCGAGATATCGGATGCGGCCGCATAAGCCGCGGTCTGGTCCGGCCCGGAAATTCTCACATCGATAGGCGCCGGCTGTCCGAAATTCAGCACTTGATCGACGATGTCCGCCGGCTGAAAAAAGAATTGCATCTGCGCGAATTTTGCCGGCAGATCGCTGCGCAACGAGGCGATGATTTTCGCCGTGGCGGTGTGCTTCTCGTTCAAGGAAATCAGGATTTCGCCGTCCATGGGCCCGACCGTCGCAGAGTCGCTGAGCGCGATATTGATGCCGCTGTAGGGAAGCCCTATGTTGTCCAGCATCACGTTGATCTGATCGGCGCCGATGACACGGCGGATCTCCGCCTCCACTTGCGCAAAATACCGCTGCGTGCTCTCGAGGCGCGTTCCCGGCGGCGCGCGCACATGCAGTCTGATCTGGCCGGCATCCACCTGTGGAAAGAAGTCCCGTCCCAACTGCGTGAATAGCAGCGTCGAGACCAGCATCAATGCGCTGAACGCGATCACCGTTGTCGATGCACGCGATAGCGTCCACGCCAGGACATTTCGATAGGAATCGCGGAATGACTCGAAACCCAGCTCAAATCGCCGCTGCAGACGCACCATGACGTTTCCCGAGGGAATGCGCGCGGCCTGAGTTTCCGCCGGCTGCGGCTGTTCGTGAGCGAAATCGGCCACGGACTGGCGCATGAGGTATTTGAAGAGCAGCGGAATCATCGTAAACGACAACGCCAGGCTCGCAAGCAGCGATCCGATGACCGACAGCGAGAGCGGCGAAAACAGATACTTCGCCGTGCCCTGCAACAGGAAAACCGGCACGAACACAATGCAGATGCACAAGGTAGAGAGCAGCGTCGGCACGGCCACTTCGCGCGCGCCCGCGACGATCGCCTGGTGCAGCGGTTCACGCATGGCAACGTGACGTTCGATGTTTTCGATGACGACGGTCCCGTTGTCGACCAGGATGCCGATGGCCAGCGCGAAACCGCCCAAGGTCATGGTATTCAACGTCTGACCCGCGACATAAATGAACAGCACGCCGGTGATGATGGACAAGGGAATGGCGGCAAGAATGATCAGCGACAGGCGCAAATTGCCGAGAAACAGAATGATGACGAGCGCGGTCAACGCGGCAGCCATGCCCGCGCTGAGCAACACGCTGTTGAGCGCCGCGCGCACGAAGACCGACTGGTCGAACAGTGCCTTGATGGTGACGCCGGCGGGAAGCGTCTTTTGGATGTCGCGCAACGCCGCGCGCACGCCGTCGATCACCGCCAAAGTCGACACGCCGCCGGTCTTGCGGATCACCATGAGCGCGCCCGGCGTGCCGTTGACCGACACGGAGTTGGTTTGCACTTGAAATCCGTCATGGATATGGGCGACATCGCGCATGAATACGGTGCGCCCATCGATCTGCTTGATGGGAAACGCATTGATGGATTCGATGACATCGGGCGAATTGTTCATCGTCAGGGCGTAATCCTGGTCCCCGAGCTTCACGTCGCCCGCCGGCAGGATTACATTCTGCCGCTGAAGCGCCAAGCTGACGTCCGCGGCCGAAAGCCCCCGCGCCTGCAGGGCCTGCGAGTCCAGATCCGCCATGATCACCCGCGGCTTGCCGCCGTACGGGTACGGCACTTCCGCGCCGTGCACGACCGCGAGGGCCGGCCGGATGATGTTCTGGCCCAGATCGTTGAGCTTGGTGTCGGGCAATGAGTTGCTCGATAAGCTCAATTGGATGATCGGCACGTCCGTCGCGCCATAGCGCAGCACCAAGGGCGGCGTGATGTTCGGCGGCATGTACTTGAGCACGACCAACGCGCTGCTCGCGAGCTGCGAGATCGCGCGTGTGACGTCGGCGCCTTCGTGCAGATAAATCTTCTCCACGCCGACGCCCTGATAGCTCACCGCTTCGATGCGCGAAATGTCGTCGACCAGCGAGGCCAGCTGCCGCTCGTGCAGCGTAAGGATGCGATTTTGCATGTCCTGCGCGCTCATGCCGTTGTAGGTCCACACCACGGCGGCGACGGGAATGTCGATCTCGGGGAAAATGTCGACCGGCATGCGCAGAGCCGATCCCAACCCCATCAAAGTGATCAGGATCAGCACCGCGGCCACGGTGTAGGGCCTTTTTAGCGCCAGCTCAACCATTCACGCAGGAACCTCGTGCCATGCGCCTATCTTGGGATTTTGAGGGCTCGAGTTCATCTGCCCAAAGTCACTATCGCCGAGTGACGAAAGTCACTTCCAGTTCAATCCGCCCGCCGCTGTTTCGCGGAAATCACCGCCAGGGCCGTGCGGGTGTTGGCGTGCAGTTTCTCCATGATGCGGCTGACGTAGTTCTTGACCGTGCCTTCGGCCAAGAACATGGCCGCGGCGATCTGCCGGTTGCTCATGCCGTCGGTGATCAGCCGCAGGATCTTTTCTTCCTTGTCATTGAGCGTTTCGTTGCCGGACTCGGATTTCTTCGGCGAGCTATCGGAGGCCGGCGGGTAGTCCGAGCCGCTGGCCATGCGGCGGAATTGATCCATGACTTTGCGCGCAATCTGCGGCGTCAGGCGCGATTCGCCGCGCCGCAGGGCGCGGATGGTTTCGAGCAACTCTTGCTCCGTCACGTCCTTGAGCAGATAGCCTTGGGCACCCGCGCGCACGGCCTCGAACACGGTCTCATCGTCGTTGAGCGTTGTCAGCACCAGGACTTGCGTGCCGGGAAGCGTCCTGGTGATCTCGCGTGTTGCAGCGACGCCGCCCAGGCGGGGCATATGCAAATCCATCAGCACGATGTCCGGACGCAGCTGGTTCGCCATGGCGATCGCCTCTACGCCGTCGCATGCCTGTCCCACCACTTCCATGTCCGGCTCCATCGACAAGAGCACGCTGGTTCCGCGGCGCACGAGCGCCTGATCTTCTGCGATCAGAACTCGGACCTTTGCGGCGGAGGGAATTTCTTCCAGGCCCATCGAATTGATACCTCGGGGATTTCTGGGCAATCATGCAGTCCGCCAGGCATCATTTGGAAGTGACTTTAGTCATGAATTGAGAGAGCCTCCGAGCATGCTTCGAGATCTGGATCCGCGGCACAGCTTGGTGGCCGGCATCATCTGGCTGATGGTGGCGCTGGCAGCGAGTTTTGCCGTCGCCGCTTCCCTGTGGGCCGGCAGCGTTGCGCGGGAAATCGTGGTTCAGCAGCACACGCGCCGGCTCGCGCTCGAGACACAGCAGCTGGCATCGGATCTGGGTCAAGCAATCAGTGCCAGGCTGGAAGCCCTGCGCTCGGCCGGCACCCTTCCTGCCACGCAGTTGTTCGATCGCCTGACCCATGACTATCCGGACTTGAGCTGGATTGCGATCGCAGACACCANCGGTGCCGTGGTCGCCGGCGAAANCGCGGCAAACTCGAGCGCCATGCATCAAGCCTGGTTCACGCAGGGCTCCACCGCGCTGTGGCTCGGATTGATCGAAGGCTCTGCCGTGGACGCCCGCGCGCCGTTCTTGGGCGACATGTCAGCCCCGCTCAGAGACGCATCGGGCCGCATCACCGGCGTGATTGCGGCTCACCTGACGTGGCCTTGGGCGTCTGCCGATGTGCAGCACTTGAGCAAGGCATTGGATCCGCGCGGCTCTGCGCTTACGCTGATTTTGAACGGGGACGGCGTGATCACGGTCGGGCCGCCGGCGCTTCGCAACACCAGATGGAACGGCGAGCGCATAAAGGACTCCGCCGATACGCCGCATTTCGAGCGGCTGCCCGACGGCGACACGGCGCTGATCGCGCGAGCGCCAGTCAAGCTCATCGATGGCCGCGCTCAGGGCTGGCAGGTGCAGCTTAGCGAGCCCAAGGAGTTCGTCTACCAGCGCGCCGACGCGCTCGCAGTGCGCATCTGGTGGATATCGCTGTGCCTCGGCGCCGCGACCGCCGTTCTCGGCGCCTTCGCTGCCCGTCATTTGACCAACCGTCTCAAGAATCTCACCCGCTCGGCGGCGGCCGTGGGCCGCAACGAAAGCACNCGCATCGCGGTGCCCAGCGGGCACGACGAGGTAGCGCAGCTCGCCGGGGCGTTCGCAAAGATCCTCGATGACCTGCACCAGGAGCGCACTGAACTCCTGAACCTGAGCAGCGAGCTGGAGCGCCGAGTCGCGGTCCGTACCCGCGAAGTCGAACGGCTGGCCGAGGAGTCGCGCTACGCAGCGATCGTTCGCGAGCGCCTGCAGATCGCGCGCGACCTGCACGACACGTTGGCCCATTCGATGATGGCGATGCTCAGTGAGGTCCGGTTGTTGCGAAAGCTGCAGGAGCGCAATCCCGAGGCCTTGCCCGACGAACTCGCGCGGGCCGAAGAAGTTGCCCACGACGGCTTGAACGAGGCGCGCCGGGCGATCAACCAGATGCGCGGCAGTTCGGTCCGCGACACGGGACTTGGCCCTGCAATTTCAAGGGCGGCCGAGCGCTTCAAGGACCGCACAGGCATCGCCGTCGACATGAAGATCGATGCCGATGCCGCGAGATTCGGGGACGAACGCGCCGAGGTGATCTTTCGCATGACCGAGGAGGCCCTTCGCAATATCGAGCGGCACGCCGGCGCGTCCCGTCTGGCGGTGCTGCTCGAAACCCAGGGCGCGGATCTCACGCTTCGCATTCAGGACGACGGCATCGGCTTCGATCCCGCCATTTCCCGGCCGGGTCATTTTGGATTGGTTGGGCTCAAGGAACAGGCACAGATGATAGGCGCGGAATTGTCGATCCAAAGCGCGCCCGGCGGCGGCACCTCGCTCCGACTCGTATTGCGCATCGCCCCGGAAACGCTTTAGCGCGGCTGTCCGCTATCGCGCATTGCTGCGGGGAGAGAGGTTGTTTTCGACGTCCTTGACGTTGGCCACTTGGCGAACCAGCGCCTCGGCGTTGCGAACCTCGAAGTCCGAATCGACCTGGCCGGTCAAATAGACTACGCCGTTGATCACCTGGACGTGCACAGTCCCGGGCGGGCCGAATTCGCGATGCTGATCCACGAGTTCAGTCGTGTCCTTTTTGATCTGAGCGTCGGTGTTGCAATTCTCGGGCGCGCACTTGTCGAATACGGCGCATCCGGACAGCGCGCCGGCGAATATGATGATGGCTGCGCTGGAGAAGGTTCTTACTCGGTTCATGCTGGATCCTCTTTACACACCAGACATTATGCAGCCAGCAAGAGTTCCAAGGTACGCCGATAAAGTGAATGCAGCCGATCGATGTCCTCGACGCGCACACACTCGTTCACCTTGTGGATGCTTTCGTTGATCACGCCCAGTTCGATTACTTGGGCGCCCATCGGCGCAATGAACCGGCCATCGGAAGTTCCCCCGCCGGTGGTGAGCTTCGGACTGATTCGCAGCTGTTCCTGCACCGCTTGCGCAGCGGCTCGGGACAAGTCCCCCGGCACCGTCAGGAACGGCAGCCCGGAGATGAACCACTCCAAGCTGAACTTGACGCGGTGACGGCGCAGGATTTCTTCGACGATCTGCTTCAAGGCGTCGACAGTCTGCTCGGTGGAAAAACGGATGTTGAACCGCGCGCGAAGCTCGCCGGGAATCACATTGGGCGCGCCGGTGCCGGCCGAAATATTGGAGACCTGAAAGCTCGTGGGCTGGAAATGCTCGTTGCCGCGATCCCACTCGCGCGCCGCGAGTTCCGCGAGAGCCGGCGCCAACGCATGCACGGGATTGTCAGCCAGCTGCGGATAGGCTATGTGACCTTGGATTCCATGCACCGTGAGCCGTCCGCTCAAGCTGCCGCGGCGTCCGATCTTGATGGTATCCCCCAGGGTGTTTTCGCTCGAAGGCTCGCCGACCAGGCACCAGTCAATGCTCTCCCGGCGCTCGCGCAGCACCTCCACCACCCGGCGGGTGCCGTCCACGGAGGGACCTTCCTCATCGCTGGTGATCAGGAACGCGATGGTGCCGCGATGCCTGGGATACTGGGCGACGAAATCCTCGCTGGCCGTCAGCATCGCCGCCAGGCCGCTCTTCATATCGGCCGCGCCGCGCCCGAAAAGCAACCCGTCACGAATCACAGGCTCGAACGGATCGGAGCGCCATTCGTCGAGCGGCCCGGAGGGCACGACATCGGTATGACCCGCGAAACAAAACACCGGACCGCCGCTGCCGCGCTTCGCCCAGAAGTTATCCACGGGGCCGAAGCGCAGGCTCTCGATGGAAAAACCTGCCGCGGCAAGCCGCTCTGTCATCAGCGCTTGACAGCCTCCATCGGCCGGGCTCACCGACTGACGCGCAATCAACTCTTTGGTCAGCGCAAGTGTCTTCGACATCAGAATCGAAGCACCGGCGGTTGCCGGCGCAGGTTTGCCCAAACGCCCCAGCCGCCGAGAACGGCGGCGCTGATTGCCACCCACCCCGGCATGGACAGCCCCAAGAATCGCCAGGTAACTTGGGCGCATTCGCCGGAGCCGGTGAGAACCTTCACGAGCACTTCGCTCAGGGAAAATATCTTGAGCATGAAGTCCAGGCTGGCGCCGCAAGCCGGCACGGAACCCGGCGGCAGACTCTGGATATACAAATGCCGCAGGGCGACTCCGATCGTCGCCAGCGCCGCGAGCGCGATGAGCGAGGCGTAGACGCGGCGGCCGACCGACGCAGGATCATGGAGCGCCGCGATCAGGAACGCCACGCCGAGCGCGAATACGCAGATCCGCTGGAAGATGCACAGGGGACAAGGCTCCAGATGCATGACGAACTGCGCAAAGTAGGCGTAGGCCAGAAGGCCCACGCAAGCCAGAAACCCGAGGATGTTCCCGCGGCGGGCCGTCATCGACGCATGAGGGCGTGCGCCGCATCGATCTGCTTGGCGACGTCCTCGAGCGATGAGTGGCGAATATCCTTGCCGTGAACCATGTAGATCACGTATTCGCAGATGTTCTTCGCATGATCGCCGATGCGCTCCAGAGCGCGGACGATCCACATGATTTCAAGCGCGCGGCGAATGGTGCGCGGATCTTCCATCATGAAGGTGATGCACTGGCGCTGAATGGACTCGTACTCCTCGTCCACCATTTTGTCTTCCTGGGCGGTTTTGAGCGCGGCTTGCGAATCCATGCGGGCAAACGCATCCAGCGCGTCGTGCACCATCTGCGCCACCTGCCGGCCTAGATGCTTGACCTCGCGGTACTTGTCGGCCGGCCGCTCCATGGTAGCCAAGCGCGAGGCGATGTAGCCGATCTTCTCGCCCTCGTCGCCGATACGCTCCAGATCGGTGATGGTTTTGATGATCGCAACGATGACGCGCAAATCACCCGCCGCCGGCGCGCGGATGGCAAGGATCCGGCTGCACTCCTCGTCGATCGACAATTCCATGCCGTTGACTTTGTAGTCATCCGTGGCGACGGACTCGCCCAGCCGGCTGTCGCCCTCGACCAGCGCGGTGATGGCTTTCTGCAGCTGCTGCTCGACAAAACCGCCCATCTGCAGCACCTGATTGCGCACCTTCTCCAAATCTTCGTTGAAGCGGCGGGAAATATGATGGGTAAGATCGGCGGTTTCCATAATTTTTAACCTTGGCTGCACTCTTTAATATGGGGTGCAGCGTTCGTTTACATCTGATTGCAGCGCACGTCAACCGTGTACACCACATTTGTGAATTTCATGCACTCGCCGCGTTTGTCACTTCGAGCTTCCAGATTCGCTGCTCGGGAAAATGACAGGTAAATGTGCTGCCTTTGCCCTCCTCGCTTTGCACGTCCAGCCACCCGCCATGGCGCTGCAGCGCGTGCTTGACGATGGCCAAACCGAGTCCGGAGCCGCCCTGTCCCCGCGATCGTCCGGCATCGACGCGGTAGAAGCGCTCGGTCAGCCGGGGAATGTGCTCCGCGGGTATGCCGATGCCGCTGTCGATGACCGAAAAGTAGGCGCCCTCTTCATCGGTCCACCAGCGCATGCGCACCGTTCCTTCTTGGGTCGTGTATTTCACCGCATTGACCAAGACGTTGGTAAAGGCGGATTCGATCTCATGGCTCGAACCATACAGCCCGTCGCTGGTGTCGAGCTCCAGAAGCACCTGTCGCGGCCGATCCGGGCTGATCAAGGCGTCGCG
>JGI12627J18819_10000237_pt1 | contig 18031 bp, 13 predicted proteins | sample TexAe_OM1H0_M2_FD_18819 | JGI IMG/M metagenome (IMG submission 18819)
TCGGGAGCCGGGGGCGGCGGAGCGTCCGGACCGGGAGGCGGCGGGGCGTCGGGAGCCGGAGCTCCGGCCGGGACCGCGTTCGGGTCAGAGCCCATCGGGTCCGCGTGGGCGGTGGCCGACGGAATGGTCACGAGCGTGCCTGTGACCGCGGCGAGAATGAGCGTCTTACGGACGTTGTACAAATTTGTTCCTTTCGCGGTGCGCGCGCCAAAGCAAGCCCACAGATGTGGGCTGAAGGTGTTGGGTTCGTGCTGGGTGGGTGCTCTGGGCTGCGCCGTCTCGTTCAGGCACAGCAGCGGCGAGGTGGCCGGGCCCAAGGCGGGCTGTCACCGACCGGCTGCGGGCGGGCTGAGCCGTCCGCGGCGCCGCTCACACGCGGGTCCGTGGATAAATTTTCAGTTATTCTTCCGTAACCCGTTTGTGGGCTAACAGGGACCGTACGAGACGACGCCACGTTCGTCATCTTCGGAAACCGGATATCTCGTTTCGGTAACGTCCCGATCACACCGCAATCGCACCTTTATTCATGCAGGTCAACCCTCGCTTTTTCGCAGGTACCCGTAGATGCAACCCGCTAAAGAATCGTGAGCCGAATCACGCGCTTTTTGTGAGCTGGCACACGTATTTGCGGAAGCCAAAAGGCATCTGGCGTCGATTTGACAAACATGACCCGCCGGCGGCAGGCGGCCGGACCGTACAGCACGTTGCGTTCACATACCGCACGCCACGCCGGTTGATGCGAAAATCGGTCACTCTGCTTATCGGAATATGACTCTGCTGCAGTGCTATTCGGCACGGTCCTGCCAACTCCGGCCGCACTGGCAGATTGGCGAGTTCAATTACTCGAATCATTGCTTCCCGCAGCATCTTTCACATAAATATCAAGGTTACCAAGGCTTTTCGATGACATTCGGCAAAGCGGGTTGGCCTCGGTGTCACCCGCCGGATGGTTCCCGGAATAGCGACTGCTCTGCCGGCCTCCGCGGCAAATAAAAGAATTTGCCCGCAGGTTCGCTAACCCATCGGCGCCAATCTGGTCGCGTAACCTTAAGGCCAGCCACCCGTCATCACAGCGACACGAAATCGCCGCTGTACCAACAGATCACAATGTCCGAAGGGCCGCCTGGTCTCGCTATGCCGGAAACCCTGGCATTGATTGCGCCATCGTCGACCAGGAATTTGTTGAACTGCCCAATGAATTTGCCGCATAAACCGCGCATTTTTCGCAGCCCGTCATTGGCCTGGAAATTGCGCGGCGGATTCCGCGAATAGCAAAACGGAGCGGGGGTGCTTCAGGCGCGAGACTGCGCCAGGGCACGCAGGTCGGCGTCGGTGTTGACATTGGTCAGCGACCGAGAGTCCGTGGTCACGATGCGCTGGGCATCCGAGGCGTCGACGAAGGCGCGCATCTTGCGCTCGCCGGCGGCGACCAACGCGTCGACCCGGTCGGCCAGGTCGGTGCGGTACACCGCGGCCAGGTAGTGGTCCTGGCCATCCCACGGCAGCACCACTTCCGCGCCGGTCTCGACGGCGCGGCGGGTCAGGTCGTCGATGAGTTCGACTGTCAGAAAAGGCATGTCGACGGCGCAGACGAAGGCGAAGCGGGCGCCGGCTTCGGCGGCGATGCGCAACGCACGCCCGGTGGCCGGCAGCGGCCCGAGCCCCCGCAGTTCGTCGCGGATCACCCGAGCGGGCAATTCGGGCAGCGGCTGACCCTGAGCGGCCATCACCAGAACAGGATCGCAGCGCTGGGTGAGAACGCCGACGACGCGCGCCACCATGGTGGTGGCGTCGGACCCGTCTGCACCGGGGAATGGGAGCGTCGCCTTATCGCGACCCATGCGTGATGATGCGCCGCCGGCGAGGGTCACCCCGGCCAGCGAGACTGTATCGGGCACGGAATTACCTTAGTCGACGGTCCAGGTGTCGCGCCCGCGCAACAGCGATTGCAGGGCAGCGGAGTCGAATGGGTTTGCGGCCCGGGCCGTCTGGACCTGGGAGCGTGCCGCGTCGTCGTAGGTGGGCCTGCTGACGTCGCGGAAAATACCCAGCACGGTGTGGTCGAGGTTCTGATCGGACAACCGGGACAGCGCGAAAGCGTAGGCGGAGTCGTCGCCGTGGGCGTCGTGGACCACGATCTCGTCGACGGACACGTCGGCGGTCTTGGCGACGTCGAGGCCGAAACCCGATCGCACCACGCAGTATTCGCCATCGGTACCAAAGACGATCGGATCGCCATGACGGATGTTGATGACCCGATCTTCGGCGCCTTCCTTGCGAAGTACGTCGAACGATCCGTCGTTGAAGATCGGGCAGTCCTGCAAGATCTCGACCACCGCGGCGCCGCGGTGCTCGGCGGCGGCGCGCAACACTTCCGACAGGCCGTTGCGGTCGGAGTCCAGGGCGCGGCCGACGAAGGTCGCCTCGGCGCCCAACGCCAACGACACCGGGTTGAACGGGTGATCGAGTGATCCCATGGGAGTGGACTTGGTGACCTTGCCGACCTCCGATGTCGGCGAGTACTGACCCTTGGTCAGCCCGTAGATCCGGTTGTTGAACAACAGGATCGTGATGTTGACGTTGCGGCGCAACGCGTGGATCAGATGGTTGCCGCCGATCGACAGCGCGTCGCCGTCGCCGGTGACCACCCAGACCGACAGGTCCTCGCGCGCCAGCGCCAGACCGGTCGCGATGGCCGGCGCACGGCCGTGGATCGAGTGGAACCCGTAGGTCTCCAGGTAGTACGGGAACCGGCTCGAGCAGCCGATACCGCTGATGAACACGATGTTTTCGCGCCGCAGGCCCAACTCGGGCAGGAAGTTGCGGATGGTGTTGAGGATGACGTAGTCACCGCAGCCCGGGCACCAACGGACCTCTTGGTCGCTGGTGAAGTCCTTGCCCTTCTGCGGCTGATCCGTCGTGGGCACCCCGTCGTTTTTGGTCAACTTGGGCGTCACCCCGAGGTCCGTGCCAACCAGGTCGGTCATTCGCTAGCTCCTGCTCCAACGGTCGCTGCCGCCATTCTCGCGACCATCGTCTTATCTTGCTCTATTTCGGCCAATGTCCCGTTCAGCGCGGCCCGAATGACGCGCCCGATTTCGTCGGCCAGGAACGCGACCCCCTGGACTTTGGTGACCGATTGCACGTCCACCAGGTACTTGCCGCGAAGTATCAGTGCCAGCTGGCCCAGGTTCATCTCCGGCGCCACCACTTGCGGGTACCGCCGCAGCACGTCGCCCAGGTTCGCCGGGAAGGGGCTCAGGTAGCGCAGATGGGCGTGCGCGACCTTGATGCCCTTGCGCCGTGCGCGCCGGCAGGCTTCGCCGATCGGGCCGTACGAGCTGCCCCACCCGAGCAGCAACAGTTCGGCGTCCCTGGTCGGATCGTCGACTTCCAGGTCGGGAACGGAGATGCCGTCGATCTTGGCTTGGCGCAACCGAACCATGAGGTCGTGGTTGACCGGCTCGTACGAGATGGCACCCGAACCGTTCGCCGCCTCCAGGCCACCGATCCGGTGTTCCAGGCCGGGAGTTCCCGGAACGGCGAACTGGCGCGCGAGCGTCTCCGGGTCGCGGTTGTAGGGCTGGAAGGGCTCGTCGGGTTTCGCAAAGGTGTGCGTGATCGGCTTCAGCGAGCCGACGTCCGGAATCCGCCATGGCTCAGAGCCATTGGCGATGGCGCCGTCGGACAACAGGATCACCGGGGTGTGGTAAGACACCGCGATGCGCACCGCCTCGAGGGCGGTCTGGAAGCAGTCGGACGGCGACCGCGGTGCGAGCACCGCCACCGGTGACTCACCGTTGCGGCCGTACAACGCCTGCAGCAGGTCAGCCTGCTCGGTCTTGGTGGGCAGGCCGGTCGAGGGCCCACCGCGCTGGACGTCGATCACCAGCAACGGCAGTTCGGTCATCACCGCCAGACCCAGCGCTTCGGATTTCAGTGAGATCCCCGGCCCCGACGTGCTGGTGACGCCGAGGGCGCCGCCGTAGGAGGCGCCGATCGCCGCGCAGATACCGCCGATCTCGTCCTCGGCCTGGAAGGTGATCACGTTGAAGTTCTTGTGCTTGGACAGCTCGTGCAGGATGTCCGACGCCGGCGTGATCGGGTAGCTGCCGAGCACGACCGAGATGTCGGCCAGCTGGCCGGCCGCGACGATGCCGTACGCCAGCGCCGTGTTGCCCGAGATCTGGCGGTATTCGCCNGTCGGCAGGGTCGCCCGCGAGACCTCGTAGGTGGTACCGAAGGCCTCGGTCGTTTCGCCGTAGTTCCAGCCCGCCTTGAGGGCCAGCACGTTCGCCTCCGCGATGTCGGGCTTGCGGGCGAACTTCTCCCTGATGAACTTCTCGCTGGTCTCGATCGGCCGCCCGTACATCCAGGACAGCAGGCCGAGCGCGAACATGTTCTTGGCGCGCTGGCCGTCCTTCTTGGACGCGCCGATCGTCTCAACGGCGCCGAGCGTCAATGTCGTCATGGCGACGGAATGCACTACGTATTCTTCCAACTCGTCGGACTCGAGCGGGTTGGTCACGTAGCCGACCTTGGTCAGGTTGCGCTTGGTGAACTCGTCGGAGTTCGCGATCACCATTCCACCGCGCGGCAAGTCACCGATATTGGCCTTGAGGGCGGCCGGATTCATCGCGACGAGGACATCGGGTCGGTCACCCGCGGTCAAAATGTCGTAATCGGCGATCTGAATTTGGAAGGACGACACTCCGGGAAGCGTTCCTGCCGGGGCCCGAATCTCGGCGGGATAATTCGGCTGGGTCGCCAGGTCGTTGCCGAAAAGCGCTGCCTCAGAGGTGAACCGGTCACCGGTGAGCTGCATGCCGTCGCCGGAGTCCCCGGCGAATCGAATGACGACCTGCTCTAGACGCTGTCGGTCGGACCCATTACGAGAAGTCCCATTTTGAGAATCTGACCCGGCTGCGTTGCCGTTCGGATCCACCTCGCCGACCTCCATTTGTTAACCCGATAGGCACATAGCTGGAGCTTTAGGGTACGCGCCATTCGAACGGCCCCTGCGCCCTCGCGCTTGTGTGTCACTGGTAGTACCAATTATGGCACTCTTTTTAGGTGAGCATGGGCGTCTCTAACATGCTGCATGCAGGGGTTTTCCGACTAAAGCCGAAGTCAGCAAGGGGATGGCGGGGCGGGTAATCCAAAACTGTGGTATTGGTCACTTTCGCTGCGAGCAGCGACGCGGCCCACTACTTCCGCGGCGCGGTTTCCGGCATTGCGAACAGGTACAAGATGAAGCCCGCCGCGGCGAGAGCGCCGAGCGAGGCGAAGGCCGCGTTGTAGCCGGCCGCGACCACGATCGAGCCCGCGACGAGATTCGAGACCGAGGCGCCGATGCCGGTCGCCGCGGTCACCGCTCCCAGGCTGATGTTGAACCGCCCGCTGCCGTGCGTCACATCCTGAACGACGAGGGGAAACAGCGCACCGAACACGCCGGCGCCCACGCCATCCAACAACTGCACCCCGACCAGCCAGTAGGAGTCGTCCGAGAGCGTGTAGAGAAACCCGCGCGCGGCCAGGACGGCGAAACCGACCAGGAAGATCGGCTTTCGGCCCCAGGAGTCGGCCTTGGCTCCGGCGATGTAGGCCACCGGCACCATCACGACCTGGGCGGCGGCGATGCACCCGGCCATCAGCGCGGTCCCGACGTCTTTGTTGTGCAGTGCCAGTAGCTGGCCCACCAGGGGCAGCATGGCCGCATTGGCGAAATGGAACGCGATGACCGTCGCGGCGAAGATCATCAGCCTGCGGTTGTGCAGCAGCACCGTCAGCCGCGACGGCTTCGTCGACGGTTCCCCGGCCGTGTGATCCATCCCCCGGGCAACGTCATGGTCGATCGCGTCGGCCGGAATCCGCAGCGTCGCAAACACACTGGCGGCCGCCATCGCGGCGAGCACCCAGAACACGACGACCGGTCCGAAGAAGTACGCCAACCCACCGGTGATGCCCGCGGCCGACGCATTTCCCGCATGGTTGAACGACTCATTGCGCCCGACCCGCCGCGCGAAAAACCGAGGGCCGACTATGCCCAGGGTGATCGCGGCCAACGCCGGGGCGAAAAGCGAGCCGGCGATCCCGGTGAGCGCCTGCAGCACCGAGATCGGATAGAAGGTAGGAAACAACGGCATCGCCAACGATCCGACGGTGATGATCAACGCGGCGACGATGATCAGCGACCGCTTGGCGGTGCTCCTGTCCACCAGGGCACCGGCCGGTGCCTGCGCGACGATCGCCCCGATGCCGCCGACCGCCATGACGAATCCGATCGACGCCTGGTCCCAGTGGTGAGTCAGCAGGAGGTAGATCGACAGGTATGGCCCCAGCCCGTCGCGGACGTCGGCCAACAGGAAATTCAGGAGGTCCAGCGAGTGCGCCAGCCGGCGCCCAATGGCGTCGCCCGATCTCTGTTGCGTGCGCGAGTCCTAGCTAGGCGCTCTTGTCGCGACGCTCGGTGCGCGACGGCTTGCGCGGCACGATCGTCGGCAAGACATTGTCCTGCACGGTCTCCTTGGTCACCACGACCTTGGCCACGTCGTCGCGGCTCGGGATGTCGTACATGACGGGCAGCAGGACTTCTTCCATGATCGCCCGCAGGCCACGAGCGCCGGTGCCGCGGTGAATCGCTTGGTCGGCAATCGCTTCCAGGGCGTCGTCGGAGAATTCCAGCTCCACGTTGTCCATCTCGAACAGGCGGGTGTACTGCTTGACCAACGCGTTTTTCGGCTCGGACAGGATCTTGACCAAAGATTCGCGGTCCAGGTTGGTGACCGACGCGACCACCGGGAGCCGGCCGATGAACTCGGGGATCAGCCCGAACTTGATCAGGTCCTCGGGCATGACCTCGGCGAAGTGGTCGGTGGTGTCGATCTCGGCCTTGGAGCGGACCTCGGCGCCGAAGCCCAGGCCGCGCTTGCCGACGCGCTCGTAGATGATCTTCTCGAGGCCGGCGAACGCCCCCGCGACGATGAACAGCACGTTGGTGGTGTCGATCTGGATGAACTCCTGATGCGGGTGCTTGCGACCGCCCTGCGGGGGAACCGAGGCCTGGGTGCCTTCTAGGATTTTGAGCAAAGCCTGCTGCACGCCTTCACCGGAAACGTCGCGGGTGATCGACGGGTTCTCGCTCTTGCGGGCGATCTTGTCGACCTCGTCGATGTAAATGATGCCGGTCTCGGCGCGCTTGACGTCGTAGTCGGCGGCCTGAATCAGCTTGAGCAAGATGTTCTCGACGTCCTCACCGACGTACCCGGCTTCGGTCAGCGCGGTCGCGTCGGCGATGGCGAACGGCACGTTCAGCATCTTGGCGAGCGTCTGGGCCAGGTAGGTCTTGCCGCAGCCGGTCGGCCCGAGCATCAAGATGTTGGACTTGGTGAGCTCAACGGGCTCGTGCCGCGAGTCGCGGCCCTTCTCGCCGGCTTGAATCCGCTTGTAGTGGTTGTAGACCGCAACGGCCAGCGTGCGCTTGGCGGTGTCCTGCCCGATGACGTATCCCTCGAGGAACTCTCGGATCTCGACCGGCTTGGGGAGTTCGTCGAGTTTTACGTCGTCGGCGTCGGCGAGTTCCTCTTCGATGATCTCGTTGCAGAGGTCGATGCATTCATCGCAGATATACACGCCGGGGCCAGCAATGAGCTTCTTGACTTGCTTTTGGCTCTTCCCGCAGAACGAGCACTTCAGCAGGTCACCGCCGTCTCCGATGCGCGCCATGGTGCTGAGGGCCTACTTCCTAATCGCCGTTCGTCGTGGTGTCCCGCATGTATCCCCCGACGCTACCCGCTTGGTCACACCCGATGCGACCATTAACGCCGAATCGCGTCGGTGGTATTCATGCTTGTACGTCTGGTTGAAACATATAGCCAGACGATGCCCGTCACTCGCGAAAGGCGCGCTTTGCGTGTCTTTGGCGTGTCGCGGTCGTTACCCGACCGAGGCTGTTGCGCGACGGACCGCTACTCCCGGTGGACGCCGACCAGAGCAAACGGTGGGCGGCCCCAAGAAATCACCCTACAGTGGCCGGGTGGAATTGGCCGGGAAGTTTGGCTGGCCCAGCGGACCCGTCCCGCTCGACGGCGGTCTGGCCACGGAACTGGAAGCGCGGGGCCACGACCTGTCCGACCCGCTGTGGTCGGCAAAGCTGCTCAGGGACAACCCGCGGGCGATCACCGAGGTGCACGCCGCCTACTTTCAGGCGGGCGCCACGGTCGCCACCACGGCCAGCTACCAGGCCTCGTTCGAGGGCTTCGCGTCTCACGGAATCGGACGAGACGAAGCCGCCGGGCTGCTGCGCCGCAGCGTCGAACTGGCCACAAGCGCGCGCGCAGAGGCAGCAACGCAGAACCTCAGCGTCGCCGCCTCGATCGGACCGTACGGCGCGGCGCTGGCCGACGGATCGGAATACCGCGGGCGTTACGGACTGTCCGTCGCGGAATTGAAGCGATGGCACCGTCCCCGCCTGGAAATCCTCGCCGCGGCCGGGGCCGACGTGCTGGCGTGCGAGACCGTGCCCGATGTCGACGAGGCCGAAGCATTGGTCGACCTGGTTCGCTCCGTCGGCGTGCCGGCCTGGCTCAGCTACACCGTCGACGGCACTCGCACCCGCGCCGGGCAGCCGCTCACCGAGGCGTTCGCCGTCGCGGCCGGGGTCGACGAGATCGTCGCGATCGGCGTCAACTGCTGCACACCCGAGGACGTCCTTCCCGCGATCCGCGTCGCGGGCCTGGCCTGCCAAGGCAAGCCGATCATCGTCTACCCGAATAGCGGTGAACGCTGGGATGGTCGCCGGCGCGAATGGACGGGCGAATCCCGAGTCTCGGCACAGCTTGCCCGCGAGTGGGCGGCGGCCGGGGCACACATCATCGGTGGGTGTTGCCGGGTGGGCCCGGCGGACATCGCCGAGCTGGCGCGCGTCATGGCGCCGGACGTGTAACCGCTGCGAAAGATCGGCCAAAAGTCGCGATGAGTGCTGCGAAGCACGAGCTAGGCGTTTTGTGCGGACAACTTCCGGTACTCGAGGACCGTGTCGATGATCCCGTAGTCCTTGGCCTCTTCCGCCGTCAGGATCTTGTCGCGGTCGGTGTCCTTGCGGACCGTCGCGGCGTCCCTGCCGGTGTGACGCGCCAGTGTCGTCTCCATCAGCGTGCGCATCCGCTCGATCTCGGCGGCCTGTATCTCCAGATCCGAGAACTGGCCCTGGATCACGCCCTGAAGCGAAGGCTGGTGGATCAGCACCCGCGCGTTGGGCAGCGCCATCCGCTTACCCGGGGTCCCGGCGGCGAGCAGCACCGCCGCGGCCGATGCGGCCTGCCCCAGGCATACCGTCTGGATGTCGGCCCGCACGTACTGCATGGTGTCGTAAATCGCCATCAGCGAGGTGAATCCGCCGCCGGGCGAATTGATGTACATGGTGATGTCGCGGTCCGGGTCCAGCGACTCCAGCACCAGCAGCTGGGCCATGATGTCGTTCGCCGACGCGTCGTCGACCTGGACGCCGAGGAAGATGATGCGTTCCTCGAACAGCTTGTTGTACGGGTTGGACTCCTTGACGCCGAAGCTCGAGTGCTCGATGAACGACGGCAGGATATAGCGCGCCTGAGGCTGGGTTTCGGGGTTCATCGGGCTTCTCCATTGGTGATGTGGGCGGCGCGGGTAATGATGTGGTCGACGAAGCCGTACTCCAGGGCTTCCGGCGCGGTGAACCAGCGGTCGCGGTCCGAGTCGGCCTCGATGCGCTCGATCGACTGGCCGGTGAACTCGGCGTTCAGCCGGAACATCTCCTTCTTGATGACGTGGAACTGCTCGGCCTGGATCGCGATGTCGGCCGCGCTACCGGTCACCCCGCCCAGCGGCTGGTGCATCAGGATGCGGGCGTGCGGCAGCGCGAATCGCTTGCCCTTGGTTCCCGCCGCCAACAGGAACTCGCCCATTGAGGCGGCCATGCCCATCGCGTAGGTGGCGATGTCGCACGGCGCCAGCACCATGGTGTCGTAGATCGCCATCCCGGCGCTGATCGATCCGCCCGGGGAGTTGATGTAGAGGTTGATGTCCTTATCGCCGTCCTCGGCGGCGAGCAGCAGGATCTGCGCGCACAACCGGTTGGCGACCTCGTCGTTCACCTCCGAACCCAGGAAGATGATGCGCTCGGAGAGCAAGCGCTCATAGACCGAGTCTGTGAGGTTGAGACCCACCGAATTCGAACGCATATCAGTCACGACAGGGTTACCCGCTTTCTTTCAGATCCGTACTGACGACACTAACCAACCCCGCCCGCCGTTTCGCGGCCACGCACCCCTGAAACGGGCGCGTTCGCTCACAGCGTCACGGCGCGGTCATTTCTGCTTCGCCGGCGGCCTCTTGTGCTTCCGCGGTTTCCCCGGAATCACCCTCCTCGGAGGGCTTGCCGAAGAAGTCACTGGTGTCGATCGCGTTGCCGGCACTGTCGGTCACGGTGGCGCGCTGGACAACCGCGCCGATCGCCAGTCCGCGGCGCACGTCGGCGAACATGGCCGGCAGCTGGTTGTTCTCCTGTAGATAGGCCAACAGCTGTTGCGGCTCGATGCCGTACTGCCGAGACGTCGCGACCAGCCGCTCGGTCAAGTCGTCCTGACCGACCTGGACCTCCAGCTCATCGGCCAACGTGTCCAGCAGCAGTTGCCGCTTGACGTCCGTCTCGGCGGCGGTGCGCGTCTCGGTCTCGAATTGCTCCCGAGACTTACCCTGCTCGGCGAGGACCTCTTCGAGCTTGGCTTCGTCGTGGTTGAGGCTGTGCAGGGCGCCGTGCAGGCTGCTGTCGACCTGCGCCTGCACGATCGCCTCGGGCAGCGGCACGTCGACCTCCTCGAGCAGGGCGTCGAGCGTGGCGTTGCGAATCTCGTCGGCTTGCTGGGCGCGCTTGACCTGCTGGACCTGCTCACGCAGGTTGGACCGCAGTTCCTCGATGGTGTCGAATTCGCTGGCCAATTGCGCGAATTCGTCGTCAGGTTCCGGCAATTCGCGCTGTTTGATCGACCTGACCGTCACGGTCACCTGTGCGTCCTGGCCGGCGTGTTCGCCGGTCGCCAGCTGCGCGGTGAACTCCTTGGACTCGTCGGCGGCCATCCCGACGAGGGCTTCGTCGAGGCCCGCGATGAGCCGGCCGGAGCCGACCTCGTGGGACAGTCCTTGCGCGGCGGCGCCCGGCACCTCTTCGCCGTCGACCTTGGCCGACAGATCGATCGACACGAAGTCACCGTCGGCGACGGGCCGGTCGACCCCGGTCAGCGTGCCGAACCGGGCACGCAGGGACTGCAATTCGGCGTCGACGTCCTCGTCGCTGACCTCGATCGGATCCACCGAAACCTTGAGGGCGTCCAGGTCGGGAAGGGTGATCTTGGGGCGGACGTCGACCTCGGCGGTGAACGCCAACTCCGCGCCGTACTCCTTCTTGGTTACCTCGATCTCGGGCTGGCCCAGCGGCTGCACTTCCGACTCCACGACCGCCTGGCCGTACCGCGCGGGCAGCGCCTCGTTGACGACCTGGTCGAGCATCGCCTCCCGGCCGAAGCGGGCCTCCAGCAATTTCGCCGGCGCCTTACCCGGACGAAATCCTGGCAGGCGCACCTGCTTGGCCAGTTCTTTGTAGGCGCGTTGGAAGTCGGGCTCGAGCTCTGAGAAAGGAACCTCCACGTTGATGCGCACCCGGGTGGGGCTCAACTGCTCGACGGTGCTCTTCACGGATGTGCTCCTCGATGGTCGTTCCTGGCGGTCGGTGGACCGTGCGCGCGGCACGGCGCCGGTCGTGCTGGTCGGGGTGACAGGATTTGAACCTGCGGCCTTCCGCTCCCAAAGCGGATGCGCTACCAAGCTGCGCTACACCCCGCGCTGACCTCGCGATCTTACGGCCCCTCAGCACCAGGTTCGCCACAGGCTTGGCAGCGGCCTCGCGCACCTCACAGAGCGATCACAAGACCGCGTCGATTAGATTTGATCTCCGTCGCCAGCTACAGTCACGCTCGACTAACACATGCGGGCGTAGCTCAATGGTAGAGCCCTAGTCTTCCAAACTAGCTACGCGGGTTCGATTCCCGTCGCCCGCTCGGGCTAGCTATCTGCTCGACAGAAAGGCGCCATGAGCGACCTCAAAGTGGATGCGGAAATTCATGGCTCGTGCGCTTCGAAATTCGCCGGCGTGCGCGACGCATTCGAGCGCAACTTCACGCATGGCGATGAGGTCGGCGCCGCCGTCGCCGTCTGGGTGGAAGGCGATTTGGTCGTCAACCTCTGGGGCGGCTGGGCCGATGCCGGCCGTACCCGGCCCTGGCGACAAAACACCCTGACCACCGTGTTATCCGGCACCAAGGGGCTGTCGGCGACCTGTGTTCACCAACTGGCCGACCGCGGCGAGCTGGATCTGCAAGCCCCGGTCGCCCACTACTGGCCCGAGTTCGGGCAGGCGGGCAAGGAAGCCATCACGCTGGCGATGGTGATGAGCCACCGGTCGGGCGTGATCGGACCCGACACCCGGATGCCGTGGGAGCACGTCGCCGACTGGGACTTCGTCTGCGAACAGTTGGCCGCCGCCGAACCCCGGTGGGAGCCCGGTACCGCCCAGGGGTATCACATGACCACCTTCGGCTTCATCGTCGGCGAGGTGTTCCGACGGGTCACCGGGCGCACGATCGGGCAGTATCTGCGCACCGAGATCGCGGAGCCGCTCGGCGCCGACGTCCACATCGGTCTGTCGGCCGCCGAGCAGCGCCGGTGCGCCGAGCGGGTGAACAAGCCGCACGCACGAGACCTGCTGGCCGACGCGCACGCTCCCAGCGACCCGGTCAGCTTGACCGAGCATCCCAAGGCGGGATTGTCCATCTCGATGGGCTTCGCCCCCGACGACGAACTCGGCTCACACGACTTGGAGCTGTGGCGCCGGCTCGAGTTCCCCGGCACCAACGGGCAGGTATCGGCCCTGGGGCTGGCGACGTTTTACAACGCGCTCGCCCAGGAGAAGCTGCTCAGCCGCGAGCACATGGATCTGGTGCGGGTGTGCCAGGGCGGGCTGGACACCGATCTGGTGCTGGGCCCGCGCGTCGCCGACCACGGATGGGGTCTGGGCTACATGCTCAACCAGCGATGCGTCAACGGGCCCAACCCGCGGATCTTCGGTCACGGCGGCCTGGGCGGCTCATTCGGATTCGTCGACCTGGAACACCGAATCGGCTACGCGTATGTGGCAAATCACTTCGATCCCACCAAGGCCAACGCGGACCCGCGCAGTCTCACGATGAGCAACGCGGTCTACTCCGCGCTCGGTGTCATCTAGGCCACCGCGTGAAAACGCGCCCTGCCAGAGCGGCAGGGCGCGTTGACTTTCTACAGATCGATTCAGATCAGGGGTGCCAGCCTGGAGGCGGCGGCGGTCCCCATGGACCACCCGGAGGTGGTGGCGGGCCGCCCGGGCCCCAACCGGGGCCGCCCGGGCCCCAACCCTCGCGGTGCCAGTCGTGGCAACCGTTCCAGTCCCAGTTGTTGCCCCAGCCCGGGTCCCAATATTCACCCGGGCACCACTGCGGGAAGGGTCCGGGTTGCGCTTGCGCTTGAGTCGCGACACCCAGGCCCGCCAGCCCGAGTCCGCCGATCGCCAAAGCCGTTGCGGCCAAACGTGGAATAGTTTTCACGAGATAAACCATTACCCATCGGCTGCAAATCGAAAACTGTGGACACCAGCGTTTCTCCCTGGCAGTTTCCTGTCAATCCGGGCGACCTGTGGGTTTCGGGCACACCGGCCGGTCACTTCTGATCGGTCGGGCACCAGAACACGTTGCGGCCCTCCAGCACCGCGGTGCGAATCGCGTCGCCGCAGACTCGGCAGGGCTCGCCGGCGCGCCGGTAGACGTACGTGCGGGGCCGCCCGGCGCGGTACGACGGCGCACCGTGATCATGCTCGGGCCGCACCACGACGATCTTGCCGCTACGCAGCCCCACCTTCATCAACGCCACCAGGTCGGTCCATGCGGCATCGAACTGCGCCTCGCTGATGTCCCGGCCGGGGCGAAACGGGTCGATGCAGTGACGGAACAGCAACTCGCTGCGATAGACGTTGCCTACCCCGGCGACGACGGTCTGGTCCATCAGCAATGCGCCAATCGGTCTGCGGGACTTGCTGATTCGTTTCCACGGCCACGACGGATCGGCGTCGCTGCGCAACGGGTCGGGACCGAGCCGGGCCAGCACGTCGGAAACCTGGCCCTCGTCGATCACTTCGCACACCGTCGGGCCGCGCAGGTCGGTGCCGTATTCGGCACCGACCATCCGCATCCGCACCTGCCCGGTGGGTTCCGGAAGCGTGCCGTCGTCGGGGCGTTGCCACTCCGTGAACGTGCCGTACAGACCCAGATGGACGTGCACGATCGGGCCGCCGGCATAGTGGTGGAACAGGTGTTTGCCCCAGGCGCTGGCGCGCTGCAACACCCGACCATCCACCATGGCGGCGGAATCGGCGAAGCGGCCCTGCGGGCTGGACACCGCGACCGGCGAACGACCGAACCGGCGCTGGTGCAGCCGGGCCAGCCGGTGCAGAGTATGCCCTTCGGGCACTGACGGTCCTTACGCCTGCGCGCCGGGCACCGGCGGGGCCTGGTGAGTGCGCTCGTAGTCCTCGAGGATGTCGATACGTCGTTGGTGGCGAGGCGCTTTCGAGAACGGCGTGTTGACGAAGGCGTCCACGAACGACAGCGCGTCGGAAACGGGGTGCATGCGCCCACCGATGCCGATCAACTGCGCGTTGTTGTGTTCCCGGGCCAATGTCGCCGTCTCGACGCTCCACGCCAGCGCGCAGCGAGCCCCCGGGACCTTGTTCGCGGCGATCTGCTCGCCGTTGCCAGACCCGCCGAGCACGATGCCCAGGCTTTCCGGGTCGGCCACCGTGCGCGTCGCGGCGTCGATGCAGAACGCCGGGTAGTCGTCTTCCGCGTCGTAAGTGAAGGCGCCGCAGTCGATCGGCTCGTGCCCGGTGTTCTTCAGGTGTTCGATGATCTGTTGCTTGAGCTCGAATCCGGCGTGGTCAGAACCCAGGTAGACGCGCATGCCCGCAATCCTTACCTGCCTGCCTCAGCGACGCAACGCGCGGGGGGCCGCGTCGCCGAGGCCAACTGGGTCAGTCGAACTCGGGCTTCTCGTGGCGGCTGCGCTTGAGCTCGAAGAAGTGTGGGTAGGACGCGAACGTCACCGACGCGTCCCACAACTTGCCGGCCTCCTCGCCGCGCGGAATCCGCGACAGCACCGGCCCGAAGAATGCGACGCCGTTGACGTGAATGGTCGGTGTGCCGACATCGTCACCGACCGCGTCCATGCCGGCGTGGTGGCTCTTACGCAGCGCCTCGTCGTAGTCCTCACTGGTGGCGGCGGAGGCCAGCTCGGCGGGCAGACCGGTCTCGTCCAGCGCCAGCTTGATGACGTCGTCGAGCTCTTTGTTGCCCTTGTTGTGAATCTGGGTGCCCATCGCGGTGTACAGCGGAGCCAACACCTCGGCGCCGTGGGCCTGCTCGGCGGCGATCGCCACCCGCACCGGACCGAGGGCCTTCGTCATCCGTTCCCGGTATTCGTCAGGCAGACCCTCGCGGTTCTCGTTGAGTACCGCCAGGCTCATGACATGAAAGTTCACGTTGATATCGCGAACCTTTTCCACTTCGAGGATCCAGCGCGACGTGATCCATGCCCACGGGCACAGCGGGTCGAACCAGAAATCGGCTTGGTTTTGCACGGTGGCCTTATCGGGCATTGCGAAGTCCTCTCATCGGTCAAACACCACTCAGCACAACCGTAGGCGCGGTGGGCCTGTTCCCCAGCACGTAAGTTATAGCCGTGGCTCTACCTAATCTCACCCGCGACCAAGCCGTAGAACGGGCCTCTCTGGTCACCGTCGACAGCTATCGGATCGACCTCGATCTCACCGACGGCAACGGCAGCCCAGGCGACCGGGTCTTCCGGTCGGTGACCACGGTGACCTTCGACGCCCTGCCGGGCGCCGACACGGTCATCGACATCGCCGCCGAGAAGGTGCGCGGTGCCACGTTGAACGGGCGCGAACTCGACGTCTCGGGATACGACGAATCGACCGGCATCGCTTTGAGCGGGCTCGAACAACACAACGTCGTCGTCGTCGACGCCGACTGCCTTTACTCCAACACGGGTGAGGGCCTGCACCGGTTCGTCGACCCAGTCGACAACGAGGTCTACCTGTACTCGCAGTTCGAAACCGCCGACGCCAAGCGCATGTTCGCGTGCTTCGACCAGCCCGACCTCAAGGCGACGTTCGACATCAGGGTGACCGCGCCAGGGCACTGGAAGGTGATCTCCAACGGAGCGACGGTGTCGATTGAAGACGGGGTGCACACCTTTGCGGTCACCCCTCGGATGAGCACGTACCTGGTGGCTTTGATCGCCGGAGCATATGCCGAGTGGACGGACTCCTACACCGACGAGCACGGTGAGATCCCGCTGGGCCTGTACTGCCGGGCCTCGCTGGCCCCGCACATGGACGCCGAGCGGCTGTTCACTCAGACCAAGCAGGGATTTTCCTTCTACCACAACAACTTTGGCTTGCCTTACGCGTTCGGCAAGTACGACCAGCTGTTCGTCCCCGAGTTCAACGCCGGCGCGATGGAAAACGCGGGCGCCGTGACGTTCCTCGAAGACTACGTCTTCCGCAGCAAGGTCACCCGGGCCTCGTACGGGCGGCGCGCCGAGACGGTGTTGCACGAGATGGCCCATATGTGGTTCGGCGACCTGGTCACCATGACGTGGTGGGACGACCTGTGGCTCAATGAATCCTTCGCGACGTTTGCGTCGGTGCTGTGCCTCAGCGAGGCAACCGAATTCACCGAGGCCTGGACGACGTTCGCGAACGCGGAGAAGTCGTGGGCCTACCGCCAGGACCAGTTGCCCTCGACACACCCGGTGGCGGCCGACATCCCGGACCTGGCCGCGGTCGAGGTCAACTTCGACGGCATCACCTACGCGAAGGGCGCCTCGGTGCTCAAGCAGCTGGTCGCCTACGTCGGGCTGGAAGGTTTCCTGACGGGCCTGCGCGACTACTTTCGCGCCCACGCATTCGGCAATGCCAAGTTCGGCGATCTCGTCGCCGCGCTGGAAAAGGCTTCGGGCCGTGACCTTTCCGACTGGGGTCAGCAGTGGCTGAAGACGACCGGACTGAACACGCTGCGCGCAGATTTCGACGTGGACTCGAGCGGCAAGTTCTCCCGGTTCGCGGTGGCGCAGAGCGGTGCCGCGCCGGGCGCCGGCGAAACCCGGGTGCACCGGCTGGCGGTGGGAATCTACGACGACGACGGCGCCGGCAAGTTGGTCCGGGTGCATCGCGAGGAACTCGATGTCGAGGGACCTGTCACGGAAATCCCTGCGCTGGTTGGTGTTTCGCGTGGAAAGCTGATCCTGGTCAACGACGACGACCTGACGTACTGCTCGCTACGCTTGGACGCCGACTCGCTGAAGACCGCACTGGAGCGGATAGCCGACATCGCCGAGCCGCTGCCCCGCACGCTGGTGTGGTCGGCGGCGTGGGAGATGACGCGCGATGCCGAACTGCGTGCGCGCGATTTCGTGGCGCTGGTGTCNGACGGCGTGCAAGCCGAGACCGAGGTCGGCGTGGCGCAGCGGCTGCTGCTGCAGGCGCAGACGGCGCTCGGCTCCTACGCGGAACCGGCCTGGGCGCGCGAGCACGGGTGGCCGCAATTCGCCGACCGGGTGCTGGAATTGGCGCGCGGCGCGCAGCCGGGGTCGGATCACCAGCTCGCGTTCGTCAACACCCTGTGTTCCTCGGTGCTGTCGACCCGGCATGTCGTGACGCTGGCGGACCTGCTCGACCACGATCCCGCCGACTTGGGCTTGGCGGGCCTCGAGATCGACACCGATCTGCGCTGGCGCATCGTGACGGCCCTCGCCACCGCGGGCGAGATCGACGCCGACGGGCCTGAAACACCCTTCATCGACGCCGAGGTGCAACGTGACCCCACGGCCGCCGGCA
>JGI12627J18819_10000238_pt1 | contig 17962 bp, 17 predicted proteins | sample TexAe_OM1H0_M2_FD_18819 | JGI IMG/M metagenome (IMG submission 18819)
ATCCCCGTCACTGTCGAGCGGCGGGGGTGGTGGCGGCGGTGGCGGAGGAGGCGGGGGCGGCGGTGCCTCAACCGGCGGCGGCGGGGGTGGCGGCGGCGGTTGCGGCGTCGGGTTGCCGAAGGAAAGCAGCAAGCCGGCACTCACGACCGTATCGCCGGGATCCCTGGGATTGAATGCGTTAGCCCCCAAGAATTCTTTGCGGTACTTTCCTTCGGCCCGAAATTGCAGGCGCGTCGAAGTGTTCTGAGGTCCGAGCCCGAGCAAGAATCCCGCACCCGCTTCAGCGAAACCTGCGTGATGATCGGTCAGTCCGCCGGCCACCCGGTCCAGCATTCCGCCTCCGCCTGCGACGAGGTAGGGACGAAAAATGGACTCGGGCAGAAATTTGTAGAGCACGTCGAGCGAATAAGCATCGAGCTGCTGGCTGGCGCCGGAGTTGGGAATCTTGAAACTGCCGATGCTGCCGTTGATCTCAGCCGCCCAGTTGGGCGCGAAGTTCATGCCGCCCGCAATGTCGTAGCCGACGTGGTCTTTCGATAGCCGATCCTTGTCCAGGAAAGTGTATTGCGCCAGCGGGCTGATGTACCACGCGCCTGTGCCGTCGGCGACCCGCAGGTCCGTGGCCTCGTCCGCGGATGCCGGCAATGCCGCGCATGCCAGCAGCAGCGCGCCGAAAATCATTTTCCTCATACTGTTCCTCCATTTGTCAAAAACGCAACACCGCGAACGCTACTTCCGTGCGCAAGTTCAGTGCCCGTTGTTTATCCGCTACATGGACGTCATTGTCTGTAGGCCTAACGTCCTAGTTGATGCGGTGATACCCCGACAGGGGGCGTGAGGAAGCTACCGATTGCTCTTAAAGTTGCTGTGGATAACGTGGTCGCCGACCTTGATGCCGAATTGCTCGCAGGCGCCCCCTTTCAATTCGAGCACGGCGTATTCGGGCGTCGGCGGCCCGATGATGGCGTCCGACCGCGGCGTGGCACTCGCTTGGATGAAATCAATTTTTCCGTGCGCGTCCAGGAATAGCAGATCCAGCGATACGAACGTATTGTGCATCCACATGGTCACCGGTTTGTTTTCCGGAAACATGAAAAGCATGCCGGTGTGAACATCCATTTCGCGGACGAACATCAGGCCTTGTTCCTCGCGCTGCCGCGTGTCGGCCAACCAGATCTTGAAGTTCACAACCTTGCCGTTGGCGGTCTTGACCGCGAGCATGCTCTGCGGAAATGCCGAGAGGGGTTCCGGTGGAGCGTTTTGCGAAAACGCCCCGCCCGAAGCAATCAATAGACCTGCGGCCAAGACGGCACTCGCTGCGAATGAATTCATGTGGTTTCCATGTTGAAGTTGACCAATCCTGCAAACTCAAAGGTGCTCACCAGAACATCGCCCTTGCCGCGCACGGCATGGGCCGGTTGCGTGCAAAAACCTCGTGCCTCGACGCGAAACGCACCCGGTGTGCCCAGTGCGCGCTGAGACAGCGAATCGACTGTGCAGCGCGAATCCCCGAGAGTGCCGAATATCCGGCTGGTTCCTTGCACGATCACAGTGAGATTCACCGCGACTTCGCGCGCGGACTCGCCGGGCTTGACGCCGGTCAAGCCGAAAACCAGCAGCAGATTCGGCTTGCTCGATACGGCGCGCTGAAAACTCAAGCGCACGCCCGGGGGTTTTTCGCGCGACTCGCCCTCGCAACGCGTACCGCTGTCGGGCCAGTCGATGTTGGCGCTCACGGCTCCGGCGATCTTTGCGCGCAGGTAGCCGTCGCCGGAAGGCAGGCACGAAACTGCCGAAGCATCGGACGTTCCCGAAGGCACGGCCGCGCCGGCGCTGATCGCGGCTGAACAGGCAACGATCGCCAAAGCCTGCCGCCGGAAAGTAGGTATCATTTCCGGCATGTTGCCACGGCTGATGAGGATTTTCGCCTTGACACTCGCCTTGGGCGCGTGTTCCTTGATTGCGCCTAAGTTCAATCGGCCCAATGTGACGGTGATCGGCATCGAGATGCGCAGCGGAAATTTGTTGCAGCAGAATTTCGCGGTCAAGCTCAACATCCAGAATCCCAACGATCGTGCTCTGCCGGTTCACGGCCTGCACGCGGAATTGAATGTGGGCGGACAGCAGATCGCAAGCGGCGTGAGCGATCGTGCCGTCATCGTTCCAGCCTTTGGCGAATCCGAATTTGACATGACGATCAGCGCGAATATCGCCTTGGCTTTGCTGAAGCTCGCCGACAAGGCCAACCAGCGCGCCGACTCGATCGACTACGAGGTCACGGGTGAAGCCAGTATCGACCTGCCTTTTTTGCACAATCTGCCGTTTCGCCAGACAGGCTCCTTCAAGTTGAATGGCAACCAGATAAGCTTCTGAATTTATTGATATTTTAGCGTGCTCAGCGACGCCAAGGGCCCCCCGCCGGTCTGGTAAACTTGCGGATTAAACAACAGCGCAGCATCGACTGCAGCGCGCCGAAGGGTCTTATGGCCGCCTCGCCTTACGAACAACTGGAACAAGAGTTTCGCCGATTGCATGCGTTTCGCGGCGCGCTCTCCCTCTTGCGCTGGGATGCTGCGGTGATGATGCCGCGCGGCAGCGCCGATGTGCGCGGCGAACAATTGGCGGCGCTCGAGACCGAGCATCATGCCCTGCTGACCACGCCGAAAGTCGCCCGGCTTCTCGAGCGCGCCGAGGCGGGTGCATCGCAGATGGAGGACTGGCCACTCGCGAACTTGCGCGAAATGCGCCGGCAGCGCGATCACGCCATCGCCACGCCGCCTTCGCTCATCTCCCGGCTCGCCAAGGCCACGGCGCGCGCAGAGGTTTTTTGGGTCGAAGCGAAAAAGGCCAATGACTTCAAATTGCTCGCGCCCCATTTGGAAGAAGTCGTTCATCTGGTTCGCGACAAGGCGGCATTGCTGGGGCAGGCGCGGGGCTTGGCTCCCTACGATGCGCTGGTCGATGGGTTCACGCCGGGAATCTCAGCGGCGGATATCGACACCATCTTCAAGGCGCTCTCGCGCAAGCTTCCCGGACTCATCAATCAAGCCATCGAGGTACAGGCTGCGCACGCTCCGACGCCGTTGACCGGAAAATTCACCGCCTCGCGCCAGCGCTCTCTGGCCGTCGAAGTGCTCAAGGCGCTCGGCTTTCCATTCGACCGCGGCCGCCTCGACGAAAGCGAGCATCCCTTCACCGAGGGCGTGCCGGGCGACATCCGCGTCACGACGCGGTTCGACTCGGTCGATCCCTTCTCGGGATTGTTGGGCGCCGTGCACGAGACGGGCCACGCCATGTATGACCTGGGACTGCCGGTAAAGTGGCGCGACCAGCCGGTCGGCCGCGACCGCGGGCTTGCGCTCGAGGAAAGCCAGTCGCTGCTGTTCGAAATGAATTTGTGCCGCAGCCGCTCGTTCGTCAGTTATTTGCGGCCGCTGCTCGAGAAGTACCTGCAGGTCAGCGGTCCCGAATGGGAAGAGGCCAATCTTTATCGGCTGCTGATTCGTGTGCGGCGCAGCTGCATCCGCATGGACGCCGACGAGCTGACCTATCCCGTGCACATCATGCTGCGCTACGACCTCGAGAAGAAAATGCTGGAAGGTTCGTTGCCGGTGGCCGACTTGCCTGAAGCGTGGAATGACAATCTGGAACAGCGCCTGAACATCCGTCCGGCCAACGACGTCGAAGGTTGCCTGCAGGACATCCACTGGGCCGTCGGGCATTTCGGTTACTTCCCATCCTATGCCCTGGGTGCCGTCATCGCGGGTCAATTGAATGAAGCCCTGCGCTCCGCGCGCCCCCTGCTCGATGAAGAAATTGCGGCCGGCCAATTCGGCGGGGTCATGGAATGGCTACGGGACAATGTGCACGGCATCGGCGCCCGATTGCCGGTGCAGGAACTCATCAAGCAAGCCACCGGCAAGCCGCTCACCGCCGCAGCTTATCTGAGGTACTTGGAAAGCAAGTATCTCGAGGCTCCATGAGCAATACCTTCAAGAAACTGCAGGCGCAGCTGCGCGGTTCGGTCGGCAAGGCGATCGGCGATTACGGCATGATCGCTCACGGCGACCACGTCATGGTGTGCCTATCCGGCGGCAAGGATTCATACACCATGCTCGACATGCTGTTGAGCCTCAAGCGCAGCGCGCCGGTGAGCTTCGAGATAACCGCCGTCAATCTGGATCAGAAACAGCCGGGTTTTCCCGCCCATGTGTTGCCCGACTATCTGCAAAGCCTGGGCGTCGGATATCGGGTCATCGAGCAAAACACCTACGCCGTGGTCAAGCGCGTCATCCCCGAAGGCAAGACCATGTGCGGCCTGTGTTCTAGGCTGCGCCGCGGCGCTCTATACCGGTTCGCGTCCGAGAACGGCATCACCAAGATCGCGCTGGGCCACCACCGCGACGACATCGTCGAGACGCTGTTCTTGAATATGTTTTTCGGCGGTAGGTTGAAGGCCATGCCGCCGAAGCTGCTGAGCGAAGACGGGCGCCACATCGTCATCCGGCCCTTGAGTTATGTACCGGAGCGAATGATCTCGAGATACGCGGCTGCACGGGCGTTCCCGATCATTCCCTGCACCTTGTGCGGATCACAGCCCAATATGCAGCGCCTGGCGGTCAAGAAGATGCTGCATCAGTGGGAGCAGGATTTCCCCGGGCGGATCGAGGCCATATTTTCCAGCATATGCAATGTCTCGGGCTCGCAGCTGGCCGATCCGAGACTGTTCGATTTCGCCGGGCTCGAAGGCCGAAGAGTGATCGAGCCCATGAGCGAAGTCGACGAGGAGATGCTCGCGGATGAACTCGAGATGGGGCGCGCGTAAGATGGCCCCGGCGCGGCGGTCTCGACAGCGAACCGTTGCCTGGCAGAGGCTGTCGGATGATCAGTTGCTGAGTCTGCGCTTCTGCGACCTGAAGCTCGCGATCCAGGGTACCGAGCTTGCGCAGGCGATCAAGCGGCTGTACCGCGAATTGTCCTTGCGCGGCATCCGCTTCCGGCCGCATTGCTGGCTCGCGCAGGAATGGTTCTCGCCGGACGGAATTCCCGGCATCGCCATTCCTTTCTACCTGGCGAACGATCGGTTGATCCGTCTCGAGCGGCATTTCATGCGCGAGGTCGAGGGCGGCAACCGCAACTGGCTGATGCGAATCCTGCGCCATGAAGCCGGTCATGCCATTGACTCGGCCTACCGGCTGCGCCGGCTCAAGAGTTGGCGCGCTGCATTCGGGCCTGCCTCACTGCCGTATCCCGACACCTATCGGCCGCGTCCGGGCAGCCGGAGATTCGTTCAGCACTTGGGCGCATGGTACGCGCAAGCCCATCCCACGGAAGATTTTGCGGAAACCTTCGCCGTGTGGCTAAAGCCGCATTCGCCTTGGCGGCGCGAGTATGTCGGCTGGCCGGCCTACGCCAAGCTGTGCTACATCGATCAGCTCGCTTCCGAGATCGGCCGTCAACGCCCGTTGATCGCCGACCGCGGCACCATCGAGGAGGTGACTCACGAAACCACGACGCTGCGCGAGCACTATGAGCGCAAGCTCCAACGCTACCGCATGCCGCGCCGCTCGAGCGCCGATGAGTTGTTGCTCAAGGTATTTACCACCGCGCCGCGCAACCGCGCATCGCCCAGGGCGGCCAGCGTGCTGCGCGAGATGCGCGGTCCGTTGCGCCAGCAGATTCATCGTTCCGGCGCATTCAGCGAATATCTGGTCCATCAGGTGCTGCGGCTGATGATCTCGCGCTGCGACGCGCTGAATCTCTATGTGCGTGGTTCGCGGCGGGAATTGAAGAGCGAACTCATATGGGTGGTGGCGCGGCTGGCGGAATCGTACGAGGAGCGCAAATTGCCCAGGGTCGCGCTGTGAGGGCGCCGTGAAGAAAGTGCGCGCGTTGGTGCTGGTTCACTCGACGCTGGTGCCCCCGGATTCGCTCAAAGGGTCAACGGAGAAGGAAATAGAGGAGTGGCGCACTGAATACGACGTGATTTCACATCTGAAGAAGGCCGGACACGAAGTCATGCCTTTAGGCCTAAGCGACAGCCTGTCGGATTTACGCCGCGCCATCACCGAATGGAAGCCCGGGATCGTCTTCAACCTGCTGGAGGAGTTCGACGGCATAGTCACCTACGATCAGCACGTGGTGGCATTCCTCGAATTGATGCACCAGCCGTACACCGGCTGCAATCCGCGCGGCATGCTGTTGTCCCGGGATAAGGTGCTGTCCAAGCAATTGCTTTCTTACCACCGGATCCCGACGCCGCAGTTCATGGTGTTTCCGCGCGGCAAGAAGCCGCGGATTCCGAAAAATCTGCGGCTTCCGCTGTTCGTCAAGTCCTCTACCGAAGATGCGTCCCTCGGCATTGCGCAGGCCTCCGTGGTGGGAGACGCGAAGCAGTTGGTGGAACGAATCGATTTCATTCACGAGCAAACGCATTCCGATGCGTTGGTCGAGGAGTACATCGAGGGCCGCGAGCTGTACGTCGGGGTCATGGGCAATGACCGCCTCAAGGTGCTGCCGGTGTGGGAAATGACATTCGGTTCTTTACCGGAGAACCTGCCGGCGATCGCCACCCGCAAGGTGAAATGGGACCGCGGCTATCAAAAGAAATACGGCATCACCACGGCGGCCGCTGCGGATTTGCCGGACGGCACCGTCGCCCGATTGGAGCAATTGTCGAAGCGCATTTTTCGCGCGCTGCACTTGACCGGGTACGCCCGCATGGATTTTCGCCTGAGGCCCGATGGCGAGCTGTTCGTTCTGGAAGCGAACGCGAATCCGAACCTATCCGCCGCCGAGGACTTCTCTGCCTCGGCCCTCAAGGCGGGCATGGACTACGATGACTTGCTGCAGCGGATCATGCAGCTCGGCGAGAACTACCCCGCGGCGTGGCGCGGGCTGGAGCCTTGATCGCAGGTTTACTGACGAGTCCAGCGGTTCAGCCACGCCAAGACGGTGTCATACCATTCGACGCTGTCCGCAGGCTTCAACACCCAGTGATTCTCGTTCGGGAAATATAAAAGCTCGCTGGGTATGCCGCGGCGCTGCAACGCCGTGAACACACCGAGACCCTGGGTATCGGGCACGCGAAAATCCTGCTGCCCATGTATCACGAGCATCGGCGCTTTCCACTTGTCGACATGGTCGATGGGATTGTGCTTGGCATAGGCGGAAGGATTCTGATATTCGGGACCGGAAAACTCATGCTCCGGGAACCACAACTCCTCGGTCGAGTAGTACATGGTGCGGTTGTCGAAAATGCCATCGTGGCTCACCAGGCACTTGAATCGATCCGGCCACTGGCCGGCGATCCAATTGATCATGAACCCGCCGTAGGAACCGCCGAGCGCGCAGACGCGGTCACCGTCCAACCATGAGTTTGCCTTCAGAGCGTCCGCAAGCCCCAGCTTTAAATCCTCGAGCGGCTTGCCGCCCCAATCCCCGCTGATGGAATCGGTGAACGCCTGCCCGTAGCCGGTAGAGCCGTGAAAATCGACCATGACGACGGCAAAGCCCGCGCCGGCAAACACTTGCGGATTCCAACGCCAGCTCCAACCGTTGCCGAAGTTGCCCTGCGGTCCACCGTGAATCAGAAAGGCTACAGGATATTTGTGATCGGGCTTGAAGTCCGCCGGCTTGACCACGTAGCCGAAGACATTTTCATTGTTCCATCCCTGAAAGCTGAATTGCTGGTATTCCGCGAACTTGCGCTGCTCCATCAAAGGCTGGTTCAACCGGGTCAGTTGGACCGGTTTGCCGCCGGTGAAGCCGACCGAATACAGATCCGCGGGATTGCCCAGATTGCTGGCGGTATAAAAAATCTTGGAAGCGCCGACACTGAATCCATCGACTTCGCCGGCGCCGGTAATCGCGGATGCTCGGCCGCTGGCCACATCCACGGCCCATAGCGGGCGTTGACCCAGGTGATCGGCGGTGGCAAACAGCGTTTTGCCGTCTCGCGCCCAAGAGAAACTGTTGATCGATCGATCCCAGTTCTGCGTGAGCGGACGCTTCACTCCGCTCTGCAGATCGAGCAGCACCAGGTGAAAGCGATCCGCCTCGAATCCCGGCCGATCCATGGCAAGATATGCGATCCGGGTGCCGTCCGGCGAAAACGCCGGTTGCCCATCCCAGGCCTTATTGTCGGCCGTGAGGTTTTTGGGCAGCGCGCTGCCGTCCACCGGTACGACATAGACATCAAAGTTGGTCGACCAGGCCTCTTGGGCCGTGCCGCGCACCGAGAAAGCAACCTGCGTGCCGTCAGGGCTGAACGCATAGTCCTCTTTACCGCCGAAGGGCTTGCCCGGCACATCGCCGAGACCGCCGGTGAGATTCACCGGCGTGCCAAGCGCTACGCCGCTCTCGTTCAGCGTCAAGGCAAACACCTGCGAGCGACGGCCATCGCTCCAACTATCCCAGTGCCTGACGAACAGCTGGGTATGAAGGGCCCCGGTAGCTTGCGAATGCGACGCGGCGTCCAAACGCTTCTTGGTGCACGCCAGATCCGCGCAATCCAAGAAAACTTCGGCACTAACCAAGATTCGATCCGACTTGGGCGAAATGCGGAAGCTGCCGACATCCAGCGGCAGGTTTGTTACCTGGGTCGAGTCGGGAACGGGCGTGTCGCCGCGCGGCCCCGTGCCGACGGATGTCATCCGCCATACCTGGTTCGAGCCGCTTCGATTCGACAGGAAATAAATGTATTTACCGTCCTTGCTCCACTCGGCGGCATTGGAGTTGGGGCCGCCGTCGGTCAGACGCAGCGGCGCCGCGCCTCGCTTCCCGGTGTCGAGCATCCATATGCTGGTGCGGCCTTTGTTGGCCTCCATGTCGGTGGTGCGCTGGGTGTACACGACGCGCTTCCCATCCGGAGATGCGGCGACATCGGAAATCCGCTCCATTCGCACCATGTCTTGGATCGTGAAAGGCTGCGTGGGCTCGTGGGCGCCGGCCGCGGCCGCCACAACCGAAACAGCGGACAAGCACGCTAAACTTAAGGCAGCGAGAACGCGTTCCGCGAACATGAGTGGCTCTCTTGCAGGAGGTACGCGCGGATTGTACTCCAAGCTCTCTGCGGGTTCCGCTATGCCCCGATGCAGTCGACTCGCGGGAGCGCGTGGCCCTCTTTGTCCGCCGCGTACTGCCAGTGCCGAACATCCGGATCCTGGAGCACATGGCGCAAGTAGGCTTGCGATGGAACGCTCAAGGCCGCGCCGTAGGTTTGAAAGCGGAAAGCGACCGGTGCAAACATGGCGTCTGCGATGCTGAAGTCGCCGAATAACCACGCGCCGCCGGCGCCGTGATCCATCCGGCAACTCGACCAGACTTCGTCGATTCGCGCGACGTCGGCCAGCAATTCAGGGGTTTGCGGCACGTGGCGGTCCCGCGCGCGCACATTCATCGGGCACTCATTGCGCAACGCCTGAAAGCCGGCGTGCATTTCAGCGGCTACGGAACGCGCTCGGGCACGCGCTGTCCTATCCGCAGGCAGGCCGCGGCCGGTTATTTCGCTGCCATATTCGCATATGGCCAGCGAATCCCAGATCTTGATGCCGCCGTCGATCAACAAGGGAACCCGGCGCGAGGGCGAGAGGGCGGCAATTTGCTGCTGATAGCCGGCTTCGTCCAAATAAACGGTTTGTTCATCGAACTTGAATCCGGCTTTGCGCAAGAATAGCCAAGGCCGGAGCGACCAACTCGAATAGTTTTTGTTGCCGATCAGTAGAGTACTCATGCCGTGATTCTAACAGGCTGCTTTTGACGATGAACGCACCGCTCGTAATGAGCTTCGATCTGGACGACACGCTCTGGCCCGTTGAGCCTGTGATGCTGGCGGCCGAGGGGGAAATGCATGCGTGGATCCAGGAGCGCCATCCGGAGATCATGCAGGGGCACGACCGTGAGTCGTTACGCAGGTTGCGCGGGGCCCTCGCAGAGCGCTTTCCGCAGCTCGCGCATGACATGACGTTCCTGCGCCATCGGATGCTGACGGAATTGTTCACCGCGGCCGGCAAGGACGACGCGCACGCCGACGAGGCATTCGAGGTGTTCTATGCCGCGCGCAATCGCGTCACGCTGTATGCGGAAGTCGAGGCCGCCCTCAAACGCCTGAGCGCGCGCTATCGGCTGTTCGCGTTGAGCAATGGCAACGCCGACCTCCGGCGTTGCGGAATATCCCAATGGTTCAACGGTCACGTAACGGCCATCTCCGCCGGTGCGCCGAAGCCCGACATCCGCATCTTCTCGCGGTTGATCGATGAGGCCGGCGTGAAGCCGCATCAGATATTGCACATCGGCGACGATCCGCAACTCGATGTCGTCGGCGCGATGCAAGCGGGGCTGCAAGCAGCGTGGCTCAACAGGAATTCAAAGCCGTGGCCGGCGAACCTGCCTCAGCCGCCGCGCATCATCTCGTCGCTCACTGAAATCGATTAGCGGCGAAGCAGCCCCCGTGGATTAGCAGCCTATATCGGCGATTGCTGATTGCAAAGAGCCTGGGAATATAGGCATTTTCCGACTTCAGTTCGCGCTTTTTGCATTCACTTCCCTGTAGCGTAGTCGATAGGATGGTGTCAGTCCCAAAAAAGGATGCCATATGCAAGCAATGACTGCGGGGCCCTTGGTGGCGGTGAGTTCGCTGCGGGAATTCTTTCGTGACGCATTTCACACCGCCAGCGAGCATCAGCACCTGGATATCGACGAACAGGCGGAACAATACGTCGTCAATCTTCTGACGATGTTTTCGCGGGCCGATGCGCTCTACGAGAAAACCCCCGATGGCCTGCGCATCAAGCCTCTGGCGCACATGCTCGCCGAGGCGCTCGACGCGCCGAATGCCGGCGCCCGGCAGCGCGGGCTACAGCGTTTGGGCGACGTGTCGCTGTTCATAGCAGGTTTTTTCGCCCGCAGTTTCGCCCGCAAGCTGATCGACGTCGACTACCACATCGCCATGGGCGGCAATGCCTACAGCTCACTGGCGGACACGTTGCAGCGGTCGCTTTCGGGAAGATGCGTGGCGTCGGTGTACGCGCAGCTCGCCGAGAAATTCCAAGGGTTGGTGGACGCGCTCAATGAGGTGAGCGACATGTCGTATCGCTACAGCGACGCCGACGTCCTGCGGCTCTATGAGATCTGGATGAAAACAGGAAGCCCACGGGCGCGCGGCCTGCTGCAACAGCTGGGCGTGCAGCCGGTAACCGCGGCAGGCGCGCGCCGCGAGCATTAGCGCATGGTACTGCGCGGCCTGCAGACTCTTCTCGGGCGCTTGTACGATGTCGAGCTCAGGCACGATGTTTACGATTTCCTGGTCACGGATCGGCGCGGAATGGCCGGCGCCGAGCGGATCAATGAGCGGCGCGCGCTCGACGAAGAATTGCTGATCGCTGAAACGCCGGACGGCGCGGGAGTCGCGCTTTACATCGACGCCGATCTCCTCGCGCGTCTGGAGGCTGCGGATCCGCATCGCAGTCTGGATGAAGGCAATCTCGCGGATTACTGCACGGCGCTGGAAGGCGTCAGCCACTTCGTTTATTCCATCTGGGGTTTGGAACGGGATCTGCCGGTTTCGCTGCTCGAGCTGGAAACCCAGGCCGAAGTGGACAAGTACGCGGTGACGGTATTTCTGCTGGCCGAGCAGCTTGGCAGCGACCGGTATCCGCGCCAAGTGCATGCACGCTTGTTTGACCGCGTGAGCTTCGATGCACGCATGGAACCCGAGCAAGCCGACCGCTACCGGACAGCTCATCGCTGCGCGGCGCACTACTGCCGGCGTTTGGAGAGGCGCTTCGTCGATCGCGGAGTGGCGCGGGTCGAGGCGATGGTGCGTGAACTGCGCAGCTTCTACCGGTTACGGCACGCCGCGAAGCTGCGCCACGCGCTCGCTTGAGATCCGCGGCGAGCTAATCGAATTCATTCCTGCGAGTCGTCTTCCTTATTGGCTTCCGCCTGCTTCTTCAATTTGAGCCATTCGCTCAACTTGCGCAAATCCTTCTTTTGCGGCTCCGGCTTCTTGCCCAGCTTGCCGCTGTCATACGGGTCGTAACCCTTCTTGGTCCCCAGGGGATTCGCGCGCACGGTTTCAAACGGAGTCGGCGCATCGTCGGCAATCGACAGCGCAGGGTGCTCGAGCTTTTGCAATCGCTGCGTCGTTACCTCGCGCCCGAATGCACCGGTGGCCACCTGCCACTCCCACACGGCGTTGCCGCGCTCGTCGAATTTGACCCGGCCCGTGGACTTTTCGCCACCGCCGTCTTTCTTGGACGATGGCTCGCCGGGGTTGCCGGTTGGCGCATTGGGGGCGGGTTTTGTCTTCTCGTTGCTCACGATACCCTTTTTAGGCGATGCGCCGCCTAAGTCAAGGAAAACGCTTCTAAAAGCAGCGCGCCGTCACAGTTGCAGGTGATACTTCGCCCGGCAAAGGGCCATGGCCGTCTTTCCGTCGTTCCACTCGCCGCGCAGAACCTTGCCGATCGCTTCCTCCAGCGGCATCCATTGCATCTCCAGCTCCTCATCGGCGTCCGGGTTTGCGGCTCCCGCCGTCAGGTCGCGGGCCAAATATAAGTGGATCAGCTCCGTGAAGAGACTGGGTGCCGGAATATATATTCCCATGGGCGCCCAGCGCGTTGCGGCGACGCCGGTCTCCTCCCGCAGTTCGCGCACCGCGCACACCTCCGGCGGCTCGCCCGGATCGAGCTTTCCCGCGGGGATCTCCCAGAGAAAATCATCGACGGCGTGCCGGTACTGGCGAACCAGGCACACCCGGTTTGAGCCGTCCACGGCCACAACGGCGGCGGCCCCAGGGTGGCGTATGTAATCCGTGTCGTATTCAGTGCCGTTGGAAAAGCGCAGGCGATGGGTCGAAACCTGGACGACTCGGCCGCTGTGGGCCTCGCGGTTTGCAACGAGCTGGGGTTTCTGCATGAATTTGATCCGTTTGGCTTCTGGAAATGAGCAAATCATGGCCGAAAGCCCATGAACTGTGTGATCTGTCTCCTCGCGCGCAGCGTGACTTAGCGCGATGCTCCGTGTGCTTTATGTTGTGTTGCGTCCGAATCTGGATATCCGTACAGTAACGAATCGTCATGATGAAAGCCAAGCCAAACGTGTTCGACGCGCTAAACGCAGGCCAGCGCCGCGCCGCGACGTTCGGGACCGCCGTCCCCGACAAAGGGGTCACCGCGGGACCTCTGCTGATTTTGGCGGGCGCAGGAACCGGAAAGACCAATACCTTGGCCCATCGCACCGCCCACCTGGTGCTGAACGGAACCGATCCTTCCCGCATTCTCATGCTGACCTTTACGCGCCGCGCGGCGCAGGAAATGATCAAACGCACCCAGCACATCGTCGGCGAGGTGCTGGCGGATCGCGGCAAGGCTGGTGACCGCAGCGTCGTCTCGCGCCTGATTTGGGCCGGCACCTTTCACTCGATCGGCAGCCGCATTTTGCGGCTGTATGCCAAGCACTTGGGGCTCGAGCCGAATTTCACGGTGCTGGACCGTGCTGATGCCGCAGACCTGATGGACGTGATCCGCACGGATTTGGGTTTCTCGGGAAGGCCGAAGCGTTTCCCGCGCAAGGACACCTGTCTCGCGATCTATACCTATCGCGTCAACACGCGGCTGTCGTTGAAGCAAACGTTGGAAGAGCAATTTCCTTGGTGCAAGGAATGGGAAGCCGACCTCACCAAGCTGTACCGAGAATACGTCGGCCGCAAGCAGAAGAATCGCGCGCTGGATTTCGACGATTTGCTGCTGTATTGGCAGGTGATGATGCAAACGCCGGCTTTGGCGCAGAGCTTGTCCAAGAATTTCGATCACGTCCTGGTCGATGAGTACCAGGATACCAGCAGCTTGCAGGGCGAGATCATTCAAGCGCTGAAGCCAGACGGCAAGGGCATTACCGTAGTGGGCGATGATTCGCAGGCTATCTACTCTTTCCGTGCCGCCGCGGTCGAGAACATCCTAGGCTTTGCGGACCGCTACAAGCCTAAAGCCGAAATCGTCGTGCTCGCGCAAAACTACCGTTCGACGCAGCAGGTTTTGGACACCGCCAATGCGCTGATGGCCGACGGTGCGCGCCAGCATCGCAAGACCTTGTTGGGCACGCGTCAATCGCCCAGCAAGCCCTTTTACGTCGCTCTGGACGACGCCCAGGCGCAGGCCGAGTACATCTGCGGCAAGATCCTGCACACGCGCGAAGTCGGCGGTTCCTTGAAGCGCCATGCGATCCTGTTCCGCAGCTCGCACCACAGCGATGTGCTCGAAGTCGAGCTCACCAAGAAAAATATCCCGTTTGTGAAATACGGCGGCTTGAAATTCCTGGAGGCTGCGCACGTCAAGGACATGATGTCGGTGCTTCGCTGGGCCGATAACCCGCGCAATTCCGTCGCGGGATTCCGCGTGTTGAAGCTGCATCCCGGCTTCGGGCCTGCCAGCGCGAAGGAGGCGCTCGAGCACTTCGAGGCACGCGGCTTCGAGGTCAAATCGCTCGCCGACTACAATGCGCCCCAACCCGTGAAAATGGATTGGAAGCGATTTTGCGCGCTATTTGAAAAGCTCGCGGATCCGGCGACCCCCTGGGCGGGGCAGGTCGGCTTGGTCAAGGACTGGTACAAGCCGCAACTCGAGCGCTTGTATGAGTCCGCGTGGACGCGCATGGGCGATCTCGAGCAACTGGAAACGCTGGCCGTGCAACAGCCGAACCGCGAGCGCTTCTTGACGGAACTGACGCTCGACCCGCCGTTGGCCTCGGGCGAGCAATCGCAGGGCGCCTCGAAAGATGAGGACTACGTCATCCTATCGACGATTCATTCCGCGAAGGGCCAAGAGTGGGACATCGTCTATGTGCTCAATGTGTCGGACGGCAATTTCCCGTCGGAGTTTTCGACCGGCAAGCCGGAGATGATCGAAGAAGAGAGGCGCCTCTTGTATGTGGCGGTGACGCGCGCGCGCAATGAACTGCACCTGTGCTCGCCGCTCAAATACGCGGTGACTCAGCAGGCGAAGAACGGCGACGGCCATGTGTACGGCGCCAAGAGCCGTTTCATGACCGACAAGGTTTTGGATACGATGGAAAAGGTTTCCGTGCGCACCAGCATCGGCGCGGAAAGCCTGAAAGCCGACAACACGACGACGGTCGACGTCGTCGCGCAACTCAAAGAGATGTGGTGAGAGCCATCGGGTGGCAATGCCACCCGTCAGCGCTTACCAGCGGCGTGATCCGCCGCCGCCCCCGCCACCACCACCGCCGCCGCCGCCGCCGCCGGGCTTGCGCGGCGCGCGTTCCTGAGCTTCATTGACGCGCAGTGGACGTCCACCCATTTGGAAGCCGTTCGTTTGTTGGATGGCGGTTTGCGCTTCAGCCGCGGGCATATCGACGAATGCGAATCCGCGTGGTCGGCCGGTCTCCCGGTCGTTTATGAGTTTTACGGATTCGACTTTGCCGTGGCGCTCGAATATCGAACGCACTTCGTCTTCGGTCGCGGTGAATGGCAAGTTGCCAACGTAGATCGTCGTCATTCAACTAATCTCACTGACTTGAGTTTCAACACATCCAGACACCCGCGCGAGTCCGAAGCATCGAGGTCTGTACCATCGGCCGTGCACTAATTTGAATTAGGGAATCGACCTAATGGCCGATGCTACGCTTTGAGATAATTGTTGGCAAACGGCGGCGGGACGCTAGATATACCAGAGAAAGACGCTCTATCCGCTCGGCTTATTCAACCTCGAGATACGCGTAGCCGTTGAGTTCATTCTCGTAGAATCGCTTGACCGCTTGGGCTTCGCTCAAAGACATTCGTCCTTCCTGGACCGCCCGTTCGCAGTCCCGGGCGATACCCGGATACAGCTCGTCCGTGTCGTACTCCATGTACTCGAGCACTTTGTTGGCCGTGTCGCCTTTGACAATTTCTTCGATCCACCAGCCGCCGCCTTCCTGCAGCCGGATGTGAACGACGTGGGTATCGCCGAACAAATTGTGCAAATCGCCCAGAGTTTCCTGATATGCCCCGACTAAAAAAGCCGCGAGATAGTACGGTTCGCCCGGATTGAGTTCGTGCACCTCCAAGGTGCGCTTGGTGAGGCGGGGATGGACGAACTTGTCGATTTTGCCGTCGGAATCGCAGGTGATGTCCGCGAGCACGGCATTCCGAGTCGGTTTCTCCCCCAACCGCTGTATGGGCATGATGGGGAAAACCTGTCCGATTGCCCAGCTGTCCGGGAGCGATTGGAAGATGGAGAAATTACAAAAATAAATATCACTAAGGAGATCCTCGATGTTGTCGAGTTCCTCGGGGATGCGGTCCAGCTTGCGGGTAAAGTCGCGGATCTTGGCGCACGTGGCCCAGTACAGCCGCTCCGCGAGGCCGCGAAATTCCAGGCTCAAATATCCTAAGTTAAACATCTGCAGAGCCTGTTCACGGGCCTGCAGCGCGTCGTGGTAGCACTCGACCAATCGGCGTTCATTGACCGATCGATAGCTATCGAACAAATCCAGTACCGGCTGCGGCACATCCTCTTTGCCGTGATAGTCCTCCTCGGGACGTCCGGTAACTTTGAATTGATCCAGCTTCGAAGATCCCAAGGTGTCGAATACCAGCAAGCTATGGTGGGCGGCGATGGCGCGGCCGGACTCGCTCACAATCATCGGGTGCGGGACATCGCGCGCATCGCAAACGCTCTTGATGCGGTACACGACGTCGCCGGCGTACTCGTTGAGCGTGTAGTTCATCGACGACTCGTAATTCGTCCCGCTACCGTCGTAATCGACTCCCAAGCCGCCGCCGATATCGATGTATTGCAGCCCGGCGCCCATGATCTTGAGCTCCGCGTAGACATGGGCCAACTCGTTGATCGCGTCCTTGACGCGCCGGATATCCTGAAGCTGGCTGCCCGGATGACAATGCACCAGCTGAAGGCAGTCGAGCATGTTGCGTTCTTTGAGGAGCGCATACAGATCCAAGATCTCGCTGATAAACAGTCCGAATTTGCTCTTCTCGCCCGCCGACTCACGCCAGCGGCCCGCGCCCTCGCTTGCCAACTTGACGCGCACACCGATCTTCGGCCGCACGCCGTACTTTTCAGCATGCTTCAAAATCAGGTGGATTTCCTCGAAGTTTTCCACCACGGGAATGATGTTTCGTCCCAGTTTCGTGGCGATGATGACCGCTTCGATGTAGCTGTCATCCTTGAATCCATTGCAGACCACGAGGCGTTCCGGCGCGTTCTCGGTGATCGACATGACCGCGAGCAATTCGGGCTTCGAGCCGACTTCGAGACCGAAGCCGAATTCCTTGCCGTAGCGGTACACCTCTTCCACCACCAAGCGCTGCTGGTTGACCTTGATGGGGAAAACCGCGGCGTAGCGATTCTTATAGTCGTTCTCGGAAATCGCCGTTGCGAAGGCATCTGCAAGATGGCGCAGACGATGCGCGAGGATGTCGGAGAAGCGGATCACCACCGGCGTGTGCAGGTCGCGCGCCTTCAATCCCTGCACGACATCGAACAAATCGATTTCGCGGCTCGCGTCGAGGTTGGGCCGGATGACCACATGGCCATCCGCATTGATGGAAAAGTATCCCTTGCCCCACGCTTCGACCTGGTACAGATCCAGCGACTCGGCAACTTTCCATGCGAGGCTCGGGGCGTTAAGCGCTTTTGCTGGCGTGTTCACGAGGCGCGCACAATAACAAATTGTGGCTGCAAGTAAATGATGGGTTACGCGCCTCGCGCGATAGGGCGCTTCGGATCTCGGATCCATTCGCTCCAGGAGCCCGCGTACAGCTTCGCGCCGCTCAAACCCGCGACCTCCAGACTGAGCAGATTGTGACAGGCGGTAACTCCCGACCCGCACATCGCTGCCACCCGGCTCGGCTCTCTACCGGCCAGACGTTTGTCCCACAGCCGCCGCAACTCCGCAGGCGGCAGGAAGCGGCCGTCGGGTCCAATATTCGCCGAGAATGGCT
>JGI12627J18819_10000239_pt1 | contig 17953 bp, 11 predicted proteins | sample TexAe_OM1H0_M2_FD_18819 | JGI IMG/M metagenome (IMG submission 18819)
ACATGGGGCTCGCGCGAATAAACTCGAGCCGGCACAGGCTGGCGATCTCTTGGGGGCTTAAGATGCAGCGATCCTTGCATGAATATCCGATGCGCACGCTCAATCGACCCGAGCCCAGCGTCGAGGTACGGCGCGCGGAGAAAGGTGTCATCTACTTGAGCAGCAAGGCGGCCTACGAGGCGGGCCTGCCCTCCTTGATCGATTACCTGGCGCGTGCCACGGAGTTGCGCCCCGACACGACATTCCTGGCGGAACGGGACGATTCCAAACAATGGCGGCGCCTGACCTACGCAGCAGCCTCCCGCGATACCGCGGCAGTCGCGACTTGGCTGATCCGCAAGGGCTTCGGACCGGACAGCTCTCCCGTAATGATTCTGTCGGAGAACAGCATCGAGCATGCGCTGCTGATGATTGGCGCCATGCGTGCCGGCGTGGCGGTCGTCCCGGTCTCTCCCACTTATTCGTTCGGTCAGGACTTAGGCCGCTTAGGATATGCGCTGGATCTCACGCAACCCTCGGTCGTGTACGCGGGCAATGCGATGCGTTACGGTCCCGCACTCGAATATGTCAAGGCAAAGGCGCCGGGCGCGCTCACCATCGCCGGCGCGGAGTTCGCGCAACTGCTTCAATCCGTGGATGAAGGGGCCATCTCCGCGCGGCGCGCGATGATCAAAGACGATACGATCGCGAAGATCTTGCTGACCTCGGGCTCGACTGGACGGCCTAAAGGCGTCATCAATACACACGGCAACATCGCAGGCGCAATGCAAATGGTTCGCATGGTGAGCGAGCCGTTCGATCCCGCTCGGACCGTCACCATCGTAGACTGGTTGCCGTGGCATCACGCTTTCGGCGGCAATGCGCAATTCAACGGCATACTCTCGGTCGCCGGCTCACTGTACATTGACTCCGGCCGGCCGGTCCCGGGACTATTCGAAGCCACGATAGAGAACTTGCGCGAGATCTCCCCCACGGGATTCGGCTGTGTCCCCGCCGCGTTTGCCTCGCTTGCCTCCGCGTTGGAGCGGGATGCGGATCTGCGCCAGAAGTTTTTCAAAAATCTGCGGTCGTTGGGATACGGAGGCGCCCTGTTGCCGCAACCCATCTGGGAGCGCATGCAGCGGGTGGCGGTGCAAGAGGTCGGCGAACAACTGCCGTTCGGCACCGGCTGGGGAATGACCGAAACGACAGCAACGGGCATCGCCGTTTATTGGAACACCAGCCGCACGGGTCTCCTGGGGCTGCCCCAGCCCGGCGCGACGCTCAAGCTGGTACCCACCGGCGATCGAATGGAGTTGCGAATCAAAGGTCCCCACATCATGCCAGGCTACTACAAGGCGGATGCGCTGAACGCGGCGGCTTTCGACGGCGAGGGTTACTTCCGAACCGGCGATGCTGTCCGATGGGCCGATCCGGAGCGTTGCATCGAAGGCCTCGAATTCGCGGGGCGGATCGCGGAAGATTTCAAGCTGCTGTCGGGGACTTGGGTGCAAGCCAGCATCGTGCGGCGCGACCTCGTCGAAGCGCTGCAGCCCTTGGTGAGCGATGCCGTGATTTGCGCGCCGGATCACCCGTGTCTGGGTGCGCTCGTCTGGTTGACGGCGCCCGACGACGCCAAACTGCGCGCAGCGCTGTCGGAAAAGCTCGCCGCGTTCAATCATGCCCGCCAGGGCAGCGCCGATACCATCGCCCGGCTGTTGATCCTCAAGGATCCTCCGTCTCCGGAAGCCGGCGAGATCACCGACAAGCGTTCCATCAACCAGCGCCTTTGCATGGAGCGCCGCGCGCAGGACGTCGCCGCTCTCTTCGCGGATGAACGGGATCCGCGCATCGTCGAGCCGAAGNCTACCCGGTAGCCCGTTGCTAGGGTTCGGCGCTGAGCACCGGCAGAACCATCGCCGATGGATGCCGCTTGTCGAAATAGACCGTGTTCGTCGCAACCCGCGGCGGCGTCGAAGTGGCCGCGCCGAGCGCTTCGCCGGTATTCGGGTTGATCTCGAACTTGCTTGAATTCGACGAGGTCACGCTCACTTGGATCTTGTGACCTTTCTCGAACGTAAAGGCGGTGTTCCACAAGTCGATGTGCAGCTCTTCGGGCTTTCCCGGCGTCATCAGCATCACGTCATCGGGATCCCTGCCGTGCCTAAAGCGAGTGCGAATGGGATTATCCAGAATGATTTGCTCGTAGCCGTCCGGATACACGTCGACCAGCTTTACCATGAAGTCTGTGTCGAGCCCGTCGGTTGCGGCCCAGAGAGTCATGTCCACGTGCCCGGCGATGATCACATCCTTGGCAAGAGTCGGCGTTTCGAAACGAAGGTAGTCTTGACGCTGACCGATGGGCCGCTGATCGAGGGGCCCAGCCGTCTGCAATAGATTCGAGCCGCCGAAGGTCTTGACCGGATTCGCAGGATCGAACCGATAGCTCATCTTTGCGTCCGCGGCCGTCGGCATCTTGGTCGACAAATGCATATCGGCTGTCAAATAATAGGGTGTCGGATGGTTGGCGGGCGGCCAATTCGGCGACTTGAAGACATGGCTGGCCGGCGAGGGATGGCCCTTACGGCCCGACGCCATCATAAACAGGGTCACCGGCGGCTCCTTCATGATGCCGTTGTCGACGCCTTTCAACCAATAGTCCCACCAACGCATTTCCTCCGTAGGAGGCACGATCGAGCCGGCTTGGTTGTATTCCACATCGCTTTTTTCTCCACCCAAGCCGCCATGGCCGGCCGGCACCATGTAGAGCTTCTGGTTGCCTCGCGCGCCTTTCGATCCGAAGTTCTGCAGCCAGCGAAAGTTTTCGACATTGCCGTCGTTGAATATGTCGTACCAAGCACCCTGGTTGTACATGGGTATTCGAATGAACCTGCGCTGCGTGGTCATCGCATGTTCGTTCCAAAATGCCGTATTGGTGGCGCCACCCCGGACCACGTCCAGCTGAGCCTGCGTTTCACCCTGCCCTTTGAGCCAACCGAGCGTATCCTCGTCCTTCAGAACACCACCGGGAAAGGTGTTCAAGAGTTGATCATAGGGCGCGACGATCACATAAGCGGCGATCAAATGCGGCGGCGCCGCCATGGCGGCAAGATTGGTGGTGATGCCCAATGCCGAAGCGCCGACCATGCCGACCCGGCCGTTCGACCACGGCTGCTTGGCAGCCCACTCGACCGTGTCGAAACCGTCTTCCAGATCCGGAACGAACGCCTCGTAGAAGCCATCAGAGCGGCCTTTGCCCCGCACGTCCTGCATGACGAAGGCGTAACCGGCGTCGGTGTACTTCTTGGCCGAGTAGCCGGCCAATTCTCCGAGCGCGTCCTTGAGGTAGGGCGTTCGCGACAGCACCACCGGAAAAGGACCGCTGCCCTCCGGCAGAAATACATTGGCGGCGAGCTTGACGCCGTCGCGGGTCGTCATGGTCATTTCCGTCCACTTAGGCAGTGCGGCAATTTGCTCCGGGGTCAGTTGCGGCAGGAAGCGCGGCCTCGGCGTGGTGGGTTTCGGCGCGGCTGCGGGCGCCGGCTGCGCCTGCGCGTACGCGAGATTCCAGAGTATCAACGGCGCCGATGAGACTGCTACGATGAGTATCGAACGGAAAGACAATTTCATGACAACTCCCTGAGGACGCGCCTTCTTTGCAGAGGCTTTGCTCACCATGAGTGTGCGCGGCGGCACAAGAGGAATCAACATGACGAGAAAAGTATGTGTGATCACGGGATCGTCCTCAGGCATCGGGGCCGCCAGCGCGATCCTGTTTTCCCAGCGTGGCTGGAATGTGTGCGTGAACTATTCGCGCGATAGCGGGCCGGCGGAGAAAGTGGCTTCGATTTGCCGTGAACACGGCGCCGAAGTGCTCCTGGAGCGTGCCGACGTTTCCTACGACGCGCAGTGTGCTGAATTTGCAGCGCGTGTCCAAGCGCGCTTTGGACGGTGCGATGCCGTCGTCAACAATGCGGGCACGACCAAGTTCGTCGACTTGAACAATTTGGATGGGCTCGATGCCGGCGACTTCCAGAAGATCTATGGCGTAAATCTGATCGGACCGTTTCAAATGATCCGAGCCTTTGCACCGATGCTCAAAAACGCGGAAAGCCCCTCGGTGGTCAATGTCTCATCGATCGCGCCGCTGATCGGCGGCGGTTCGAGCCTTGCCTACATCGCCTCCAAAGGTGCATTGAACGCATTGTCGTTGGCGTTGGCCCGGACTCTGGGACCTAAAATCCGGGTCAACGTGGTTGCGCCAGGAATGGTCGATTCTCCGTGGCTGAGAAACGGACTGGGCGCCGAGCGCTTCGGACACATGCTGCAAAGTTATGAATCCGCCTCGGCACTCGGCACCCTGGTGCACCCCGAAGAAGTCGCGGAGACTATCTTCTATTTGGCGGCAAAGGCCGCGAAAACCACCGGCGAGGTGCACGTGGTCGACGGCGGACGGCGCGTCGGGCGCTGACGTTTGCTAGACTTTGCCATTCCCATTCGGAGTAACTCATGCAAGGCAGATTCGAAAAGCGCGGCGATGTCGGGGTCATTTGGATCAATAATCCGCCGGTCAATGCCATAAGCGTCGGCGTGCGCTCGGCCATCATCGATGGCGTGAACAAGCTTGCGCAAGATCCGGAAGTCAAGATCGGCGTGCTCGCATGCGAAGGCCGCACATTCATGGCGGGCGCGGACATCACCGAGTTCGGCAAGCCCCCGCTCTCTCCCAGCCTGCACGAAGCAATCAATTCGGTGGAGAGTTCGGCCAAGCCCATCGTGGCGGCGATTCACGGCACGGCGTTCGGCGGCGGCCTGGAGGTTGCGCTCGCTTGTCATTATCGGGTCGCGGCCGCCAGCGCCAAAGTCGGGTTGCCCGAGGTCAAATTGGGGCTGCTGCCCGGCGCAGGCGGCACTCAACGGCTGCCACGCTTGGTTGGCGTCGAGGCGGCGCTCGGCATCATCGTTTCCGGCGATCCGGTTCCTGCGACGGCGGCCGCGAAAAGCGGGGTGATCGACAAAATCATCGAGGGCGATTTGCTCGAGGGCGCGATTGCCTATGCGCGCGACTTGGCATCGCGCAAAGCGCCCTTGCGCAAGGTGCGCGACCTCAATGTAGACGGTTCCAAGACGCCGGCCGGATTCTTCGACGAGGCGCGCAAGCGCGTTGCCAAAGAAAAGAAGAATCTTTACGCGGCGCAACGCATCGTTGATGCCGTCGAAGCCGCCGCTACGCTGCCCTTCGACAAGGGCATGGCGCGTGAACGCGAGCTTTTTCTTCAATGCATGCAGAATAGCCAAGCAAAAGCCTTGCAGTACGTATTCTTCGCCGAGCGCAAGGCCGCCAACGTGCCCAATCTCGACAAAAATGTAACCAAGCGGGAAGTAAAATCGGTCGGAATCATCGGCGCCGGCACCATGGGCGGCGGCATCGCGATGAACTTCGTAAACGTTGGGATACCCGTCACCCTGCTGGAGATGTCGCAGGAAGCCCTCGATCGTGGTGTCGGCGTGATTCGCAAGAACTACGAAAACACGGCATCGAAGGGCAAGCTGACCATGGAGCAGGTCGAGCAGCGCATGGGCTTGCTCAAGCCAACACTGTCCTATGGCGATTTGAGCAACGCCGATCTGATCATCGAAGCCGTTTTTGAAACCATGGCGATCAAAAAAGAGGTGTTCGGAAGGCTCGACAAGGCTGCGAAAAAAGGCGCCATTCTGGCCTCCAATACCTCCTATCTTTCGATTGACGAGATCGCGCAGGCTACATCGCGCCCCGGCGATGTCGTCGGCATGCATTTCTTTTCTCCCGCCAACGTCATGCGCTTATTGGAGATCGTAAGAGGAGCCAAGACGGCGCAGGAGGTTCTTGTCACGGTGGTCGACATCGCCAAGCGCATCAACAAAGTCGGCGTCGTGTGCGGCAATCGCGATGGCTTCATCGGTAACCGAATGCTCGGAGGCTACGCCTACCAAGCGTCGCTCATGGTTCTCGAAGGCGCATTGCCTGAGCAGGTTGACGCGGCGCTGCGAAATTTCGGCATGCCGATGGGCGTGCTGCAGATGAGCGACTTGGCGGGACTCGACGTGGGCTATAAATCACGCAAAGACCGCGATCCTGCGACCTTCGACGGACGCGTGACTCGTTCCGCGGATCTGTTGGTGGAAATGGGACGCAAGGGCCAGAAGACTCAGGCAGGGTATTACGATTATGCGCCCGGTGATCGCACGCCGCGGCCCTCGCCCGTGGTCACGGAGATCATCGAGAAAGTCTCGAAAGAGTACGGAATCACGCGGCGCGAATTTACCGATGAAGAAATCGTCGAACGCTGCTTTCTGGCGCTCATGAACGTGGGCTGTGATGTTTTGAGCGAGGGCGTTGCATCACGGGCCAGCGACATCGATATCGTCTATTTGTACGGTTATGGTTTTCCCGCTTACCGCGGCGGCCCGATGTTCTGGGCGGAAAACGAGGTTGGCTTGAAAACCGCGCTCGAGAAACTGAAGAAATACAGCGCGGAGACCGGGGGTAAGTGGCTCAAGGTCTCGCCGCTGCTCGAGAAGCTGGTGTCTGACGGCAAGGGATTTGCGAGCGTCGGGCAGTAGGGTCTGCCCGACGCAAACACGGACTTATCGGGGCGCTGCGGAGAGGCCCCGGTATTTCATCATGGCATCGATGCTCGGCGCTTTGCCTCGCCACGCGAGATACATGGCGGCGAGGTCTTCGGTGTTGCCGCGCGACAAAACCATGCGGCGGAAGCGGTCGCCGTTGGCGCGGCTCAAACCACCGTGATCATCGAACCACTGGTAGGCATCATCATCCAGCATCTGAGTCCATAGATACGCATAGTAGCCGGCGGAATAGCCGCTGGCCCAAATGTGGCTGAAGTAGCTGGATCGGTACCGGGGCGGCACGGCATGTAAGTCAAGGTGCGTTTTCGCGAGCGCTTGTTTCTCGAACTCGTCTGCGTTTTGCAGCGGCGCATCGGCGGTGAGCGTATGCCACTGCATGTCGAGTTCCGCAGCTGCCAACAGCTCGGTCAGCTGGTAGCCTTCGGCGAAATTCTGCGCGCGCTTGATTTTCTCGACAAGCTGCGCGGGCATTTCCGCGCCGGTCTGATAGTGCCTCGCGTAGTGATCGAAGACGCTCGGATAGATGGCCCAGTGTTCGTTGAATTGCGAAGGAAACTCGACGAAATCCCGGGCGGTCGATGTGCCCGAGAGCCTGGGATATTTCACATTGGAAAACATGCCATGCAACGCATGACCGAATTCGTGGAACATCGTGACGACGTCGCTGTAAGTGATCAGCGCCGGTTGTCCGGGCGCGGGCTTCGGCAGGTTCGCGACGTTGTAGATCACCGGCCGCGTGTTCAGGAGCTTCGACTGGCCGACGAAAGAGGACATCCACGCCCCGCCATTCTTGTTATCGCGCTTGAAGTAATCGCAATAGAAGAGCGCCAGAGGCTTGCCGTCCGCATCGCTCACTTCGAAGACGCGGACATCGGGCTCGTACACCGGAATATCCTTCCTCTCCTTGAAAGTAATGCCGTAGAGCTGGTTGGCGGCATAAAAGACACCATTTTGCAAGACGCTGTTCAATTCAAAATATGGCCTGACTTCCGCATCGTCCAAATCGTATTTGGCCTTGCGCACCTGCTCACCATAAAAATCCCAGTCCCAGGCCTGCAGCGAAAAGCCGGCTTTTTGGGAATCGATGAGATCCTGTATGTCTTTTGCCTCGCCAGCCGCCTTGCCGGTGGCGACCGGCACAAGCGTGTCCATGAACTGAAGAGCAGTTTCGGGCGTCTTGGCCATCTGGTCCTCCAGTTTCCAAGCCGCATGACTTGCATAACCGAGCAACCGGGCGCGCTGGGCGCGTAACTGCGCAATGCGCGTGAGGATTGCGCGGGTATCATTGACGTCGCCGCGTTCCGTACGATTCCACGAATTGTCAAAGATGGCCTGGCGCGTGGACCTGTTGACGAGCGATGCCAGTGCAGGCTGCTGTGTCGTGTTCTGCAGCGGGACGACATAGCCCTTGAGGTTGCGGCCCTTGGCCGTTTGCGCAGCCGCCGCTAATTGCGCGTCACTGAATCCGGCCAGCGACGCCGCGTCTTCTGTCGCATAGGCCGCCATCTTCGTCGCTTCCAGAAGTTTCTTGGAGAAGTCGTCCGAAAGCGCCGAGAGTTCCTTGTTGAGCTTCTTGAGTTGCTCCTTATCCGCATCGGAGAGACTCGCCCCCGCATGAACGAATGCGTCGTACTCTCTTTCGAGCAAGCGCAGAGATTCCGCGTCGAGCTTGAGCGAGGCCCGCTTCTTGTAAAGCGCGGCGACGCGTTCGAAGAGTCTTTTATTCAAACGGATCGCGTCCTGATGCGCGGCCATCAGCGGTGCAAGGGCCGTCTTGGNGGCTTGCAGCACCGGATTTGTGTTCGCCTGGCTCACGCCTCCAAAGGCGGCCGAGGCGCGCGCGAGGAGGCGGCCAGTGCGCTCCATCGCAACCAACGTATTCTCGAAGGTAGGCGCCGCCGGGTTATCGGCGATGCGCCTGATTTCGTCCAACTCTTGCGCCATGCCGGCTTCGATGGCCGGTTGATAGTCCTCGTCTTTGATCTTGTCGAAAGCCGGAGCCCCGAATGGCAATACACTCGGAGCATAGAAAGGGTTCGAGGGTCCGAATGCCGCTGCCTCCGCCAAACCCGATCCTGCAAATGCCAGCAAACCCAATAACGCCAAGCGTCGAATCGTTCTGTACTTCAAGTGGATCATCCATGGCTAAGTTAAGAGCCGCAATTATACGGTCTCAAGGATGATTCAGGCCGCGCGAGTTGCCTTCGCCCCTGCCGCCCTGTACTTGCTTTCGCAGTGTTTCCGGTAGCGGGCCGGCGCTTGCGCGAATCGGCGTTCAAACGCCCGCACAAAGCTTGACGTGTGTTCGTAGCCGACGGCGTGGGTAATCTCCTTGATGCTCAAGTAGCTGTTCGACAGCAAGTACGCCGCTCGCTGCAGGCGCTGCTCGCTTAGCCACTCGCCCATGCAAATACCCGTTTCATGCTTGAAGAGCCGCTGCAGGTAGGCAGGGCTCAAGTGAAACTCGGCGGCAAGATCGCGAATCGCGAACGTGGTGCCCGCCTCCACCATCTCCAGAATTCTCAATACTCGCCTTTCCAATGAACTGTCCTTCAGCAGCATGAGCGAGACAGCCGCATCGCGGGTTATGTCCAATCTAGGTCGCATAGGCGTTCTCCAGGTGGACACACGCTACACCGGGATGTGTCCGCGGTGCAGTTGTCGTCCGCGGGCGACAGGAGATCATCCTAGGGCTGCGCCGAAATGCCGGCTCGCGGTGCGCGGCCAAAAACGACGCCCGTTTCGACTTCAACGGGCTGTCCATTGACCAGGTACGGCTTGAATCGCCATTGAGACAAGGCCTCGGTGATCACTCTTGCCTGTTCGGGGAACGCGCTCAAGAAATGGATATGCTTAACCCTGCCTTCCTGATCGATGATGATTCGCGCGGGCACCCGGTTGAATCGCGGCTCCGTAAGCACGGGCTCTTCCCGTTCCAACACCGTATCGCCATCGGCAAAATTTTTGATGCAAACAGGGGGGCTGGCAGATTGTTGGATCATGGTCCCCAAGCTCGTCACCAGACGGTCCAATGATCTCGCATCCGAACTTGTGAAGACGAATTCGAGCACGTGACAACGCACTTCCATGGCCAGAACACGCCAATGCAACCCGGAGGCAGGCGACGAATAATCCAGTCGCACGAAGTCATGGCCAGCCAAGCGCAGCTTGCTCGTGGCGCGTTCTATCCGATAGTCCTCGCCCAGATGATCACGGTAGTAGTTCACGAACTCCATCGCGCTGTGCGCGGATGTGGTTGTAAAGAACAGATCCTGAGCGGCGATCAGAAAATGCCCCAACCGGGAGTGGAGAGCGGCATCCTGAGGCTCCAATTGAGCCAGGACGTAGTAACCCGCGTCAGACGGCGGCGGTCCCTCGTAGCGCTGGGTCCAATCGGGACCGAACGCATACGACAGCCCAAAGTAGGCGTTGTCGTACTTATCCTGAGAAACGACACCAGCTTCCGGCACCGCGAGGGGCGATCCGGCGGCGCTCGACCATGTGCCCTTCACCAAGATCACGCCCGCGGGAATCGGGCCGCCCTGCGAGATCGCCAAAGCTGCGGCATCCAACAGCAAGAATACCGCGGCGATAATCACCAATCGCAGCCGGATCATGACCGGCCGCTACAGAGAACGCAAAAAATTCAAGACTTCCTGTTGCTGGCCATTTGAGAGCGCCGCAAAATTCTCGGTAACTTGCGTCGCTTCCGAGCCGCTGCTGCGATGCGCGGCAATGGCTGCCATCAGATTGGTGGTGCGGCCGTCGTGCAAGAAAAATATTCGTTGTCCGAGGCCCCAGAGAGGCGCGGTTCGAAATTGATCGCCGCCCGCACCGCCCTGCGAGACATTGTCCGCAAGACCCGCTCCCATGTGGTGAATCTCGAAATCTGAGAAGGCCTTCACTGTAGCGTTGCCAAGGGAGGCGGTGACGTTCGAGGGCTGTGTTGCACGAATCGCCGGGGTGTGACAGACCGCGCAACCGATCGACTTGAACAGTGCAAATCCAGCATTGATCGATGGTGCGCCGCCCGGCGAGCTCTGCGACGGCACGGGCGGTGCCAGCAGACGCATGAACTCAGCGAATAGCACCACATCCGAGGGTACCTGGGCATTTTGAGCGGCCTGATCGTGATTAGCCGGAACATTGAAATTGGTGGCATCCTCGGGATAGCCGCGGCCTGCGAGATTCAAGCAATTAGCGGGAAGGCCGTCATTTTGCTCCTCTTGGGGCAATGGCCGCTCCTGAGCGAAGACCTCGTTCGTGATCCCCATCTCGACGTTGTAGGCTTCGCCCGCAAATACCAGCAGCGATTTGTTCTGCGCCTTCCAGCCGAATCGCGCGATGGTTCCGTCATTGCCGTTGCGATTGAAGGCCCCTGCAATTCCGAAGTTGTTGCCGGCTTGCGCCTCCTGATTCGCCATCAGGGTCGCGTCGTCGATATTCTCTATGAGCCCTGCCCCGAAGATCGGCGTCGGAATTCGGAAGATGATGTTGTTGGTTTGCAGCGCCTGGCGAAAATTAGGCTGCTGAATGTTGCAGGTGCCGGCGTCGGGCCTGCCGGACACGGTAAAGAGATCCTCAACGCCCCCGTTCGGCGAGTTTCGGTTGGGGGTTCCATTCGAGTTGGTGAAGAATGGGAAGCGGACTTCCAAGGTCGGACCGTGTGGGGTAACGAAAGGCGGCATGGTATTGGTTGAACCCGACGCGATGCCTTGAGCTATGGTCTGGAACTCCGGATTGTTGGCCGGACTGCTGCCGCCGATGGCCGGTTGTGCGTGACAGCTGGAGCAGCTGTTGGTGTTGAAGCGAGGTCCCAAGCCGTTGTTCACTCCTCCCGAGACCACTTCCTCTTCTTGAAACCGCCCCAAGCCATTGTCAAAAAACTCCAAGATGCCTGTAGGACTGTTCGCATTGACGGACGCCAATGGCAACGGATTGCCCTGAGTCGCCCCTGACTGTCCGTTTACCGGGCCGGGTCTGACGCCGGGATCCGTTTGCGAGTGCGCCGCGCCGGGAAAACTCAACGCAATCGGAAAGAGCATTACAAAAGCCGGTGCTAAAAGCGTTTTCATCCCTATCTCCCGCAATCTGATGCGTATTTTTTGAAGCGGCTCGACTGCAAGTCGATGCGTGGTGGTATTAGCCGCCCGCGGCTCGCCCGCCGCAACACAAAATGATTAGCATAATCGGCCTTTTGTTAGCATTTCCTGCGCACCGCCTTCATCCGCATACGGTGTAGGACTGGCGTAGAATGAGTTCGGGGAATAAGAAACAACTCGGAGAACCCACAGCCCATGGCCGCCAAAAAGCGCGCTCAGCGCATGACGCCCGATAAGAGGCGTGAACAGATAATGGATAGCGCGGTGGCGCTGATTGTGGCGCAGGGACTTTCGAGCTGTACGCTGGAAGCGGTCGCAGCGGAGGCGCGAATCAGCAAACCGCTCATCTACAAATACTTTCCGCGGCTGGCGGATCTTTTCAAGGCATTGGTGGAACGCGAGTACCGATTTTTGCGAGGGCGCGGCCTCGGTGTATTGCCGGCCAATGTTCCCTATGAAGAAATCATTCACCGCTCGAATTTGCGTTCAATGGAATATCTGTACGAAAGAGGACCCATTATGCGGCTGCTTGCGAGCGATCGGTCGATCGCTTCGCTGGCAAAGCGCCAGGACCGCGACGAGCGCGGCGTGATGATCGACTACTTCACCAAGCGATGCATCGATGCATACGGGTTCCCACGCGACGTTGCGCGCGTGTGCTCGATCATGACCGTCAATGCGCCCATCTTATCGGCGCGCGCATTGCGCAGAAGCGGCATTGCCGCGCATCGGGCCGCTGAGATCTGGAGCGATTTCATCATCGGCGGCAACAACGCGCTACAGGCCAAATACGGCAAGCGAAAGCGCAGGAAAAGCCCAAAACCTTGACTTGCCCCAACCTTAATTATAACTTGAGTCTAATAAGATCCCGCCGAGGAAGTAGCCGCCATGACTTACGCGACCAATCGCCTTTATTGCGATGCCGACAGTCATATCATGGAAACTCGCGATTGGATCGCAGACTTCACCGATCCGGAAATTCGCGCAAAACTGCCCGAGATGAGCCTGCTGAAGTCAGGGACCAAGAGCTTCGAGGTCATAAACGAAGCGGTGATGAAGCAGAAGCAACGTGCAGCTCTCGGCGCGGCAGCTGTGGATGTGGTCAAGGGAGTCAAAGGCTGGAATGCCCCGGGCGCGTTTGATGCCGCCGAACGCAAAGCCGCGCTGGACGATCTTGGCTTTAGCCGTCAATTGGTATTCTCGACCTTTTCGGCCTCGCAGTATTTGCAGCATAGTGATCCGGAGGTGCGCTACGGCGGCATACGCGCTCACAACCGTGCAATGGCAGCCTTCTGTTCGCAAGACCCACGGCTCATAGCTGCCGGACAGTTGTCCTTAGCCGATCCCAAGCGTTGCGTCGCCGAGATGGCGGAGGGGGTCCGTCTGGGCTGCGGGGCATTTTGGATTCCAGGCATGCCGGCTGGGGAAAAGTCGCCCGGGCATCCGGACTTCGACGCCGTTTGGCGTGGGTTTTGCGACTTCAACGTTCCGTTTTTACTGCATGTCGGACCAAACAGCCCCACAAAAATTGCCGCNTACGAGAACAACGGNCAGCCGCGGNCAAAGGACATCACAGGCGCTGAGGGCGGCGAGAACCTAAGGGTGCGGGACTTCATGCTCTTGTCCGTTGGTCCGCAGCAATTCCTAACGGCCCTGGTCTTTGACGGAGTGTTCGAGCGATTCCCCCGGCTGCGCGGCGGAGTCATCGAGCTAGGGGCCGGCTGGGTGCCCGAATATCTACGCAGCCTCGATCTGAGCCAAAAGATTTTCAAGCGAACGGACCCGTCGGTAGCGGCCTTGCCGATGCAGGCTTCTGAATATATCCGCCGCGCGGTAAAGTTCACGCCCTTCCCCGGTGAGGATGCCGGCCGCTTGATCCGAGAGGCCGGCGCCGATCTTTTTATGTTTTCGAGCGACTATCCGCACCCGGAGGGCACCGACGATCCCATCGGACGCTTCGAACGCACGTTCAGCGGGATCAGCGAAGAGGACAAGGGCAAGTTCTACTGCGAAAATTTTCGGGCCATGATCGCGGCGCCCACTTAAGGCCGCTCGGCGGCCTAAATGTGAGCGTCGGCGGGAACAGCATCCTTGGGTGGCACCTTGGGCCGTTCGCGCAACGGCAATTCCGGAATCATCAAAGTCGCAGCCAGCGCCACGACGACGACGATGATGCTCATCAGAAACACATGAGTGACTGAATTCGCAATCAACACGCGGATCGCCTCGGGAAGGTTCATCACGCCCGAATGAAGCTGCGCATCGGCGGACAAGCTGCGCAACTTGGAAAGGCTCATGGATGGAATTCCGGCCGACGCCGCCCACCCGTTGAGCTTGGAGTTCAAATCGTTGGTCAAGAGCGTGCCGAAAATTGCCACGCCGACGGTCGAGCCGATCTGGCGGAAGAACTGATTGGCGCTGGTGACGACCCCGATTCGATTGATCGGCACGGCGTTTTGGATGGCAACGCCGTATAGGCTTTGCAAGGGTCCTAAACCTAGGCCGAGGAGCGCCATTCGCCAGCCCAAATCCAGCCGGCTGGTGTGATAGGTCATGAGACTCATCAGAAAGGTGCCGATCAGCAGGACGCTCATGCCGACCAGCATGAAAGGCTTGTAGCGGCCCGTGCGGGTTACGAGACGACCGCTTATCGTCGCCGACAAAATCAAGCCGATCATCAAAGGAAGCGTCGACAAGCCGCTCGTCGTGGCTTGAACGCCCTGGCCCAGCTGCATGAACAAAGGCAGGAACGCGACGACGCTCAAGAAGGACATCGAGGAGAAAAAGCCCGCAGTATTCGCCCAGGCGAATACCTTATTCCCGAACAGCTCCATGTGAATGATCGGATCTTTGACACGCCTTTCGACGAAGACGAAAAGCGCCGTGCAAATGACGAACATGGAGAACAGCCCGATCATGATCGGCGATCCCCAGGGATATTTTTGACCGCCGAACGTCAATGCGAGCAGCAGCGGAACACAGGCCGCAACGATCAAAATAGCGCCGAGATAGTCGATGCTTCCCTTCGACGCATGCGAGAGCTTCGGCATCTTGGCGACGACCATGAACAGGGCGACCAAACCGACCGGGAGATTGAGATAAAAGACCCAACGCCAGCCCTCCACGGTGTGTCCCAAAATCGTGACGGTGCCGTGATCGGTAAAGTAGCCTCCCAGGAGGGGTCCGACGGCGCTGGCCAGGCCGAAAACACCGCCGAACAGCCCGGCGAACTTGCCGCGCTCGCGGGGTGGAAAAAGATCCGCGATGATGGCAAAGGCGGTCGTGAACAAGGCACCGCCCCCCAGGCCTTGGACGGCTCGGAAGACGACGAGTTGCACCATGCCTCCACCGAGCACCGGCAGCGTGCCGAACTCGCCCGCGAGTCCCGATAGCCACGAGCCCAGGAGGAATAAACCTATTCCGGAAAGCAGAATGGGCTTGCGCCCATAGAGATCGCCCAATTTTCCCCAGATCGGCACCATGACGGTCGACGATAAAAGGTATGCCGTCGTCACCCACGCATACAATTCGAGACCGTGCAGCTGGCTGATGATGACCGGCATCGCGGTGGCGACAATGGTTTGATCCAAGGCCGACAGCAGAAATACGATCATCACGCCGATAATGGTGATTTTCCGCTCGGCGTCCGTGAAATGGGCCGTCGTCAAGATCCAGGTTCCACAAAAATCATTGCCGCATTATCGCAGGGCGCCTTCCTCGCAGCACGAATTTTTGGATCTTGCCGGTAGCCGTTTTTGGCAATTCATTCACAAAATGGAACGCACTGGGCACCTTGAAGTGCGCAAGCGCCGTCCGCGCAAACTCGCGCAGCTCGTGTTCCTCCGCTTTCGCGTCGGCGCGCAGCACGACAAAGGCGTGAGGCGACTCTCCCCACTTCTCGTGCGGCATGCCCACCACGGCGACCTCGAGAACCGACGGATGCCGCAGCAAGGCACCCTCGACCTCGATCGAAGAAATATTTTCGCCTCCGCTGATGATCACGTCTTTAAAGCGATCGCGAATCTCAATGTATCCGTCCGGATGCACCACGGCGCCGTCGCCGGAATGAAACCAACCTCCTGCAAACGCCGCAGCGCTCGCCGGCGGATCGTTATAGTAGCCGCTCATGACGACATTGCCCTTCGCAACGATTTCACCCATGGTCGTGCCATCCATCGGCACGTCGCGCATGTCGCCGTCGACCACGCGCAATTCGCCCGACGTGATGAGTTCGACGCCCTGCCGGGCTTTCACCGTCGCCCTCTCGCAGCTCGAGAGCGCCGCGTGCTCGGGCAAGGGCTCGCATATGCTGATGAACGGCGCGGTCTCCGTGAGCCCGTAGACCTGCAACACTTCCCAGCCGATCTCAGATTCCATTCGCTCAATGGTGGCGGCGGCCGGCGGCGCTCCAGCCGTTATGACCCGGACCGGCGGCAATTGCCTGCGTTTGTCTTCGGGTCCGTTGGCGATGGTGATCAAAACGGTGGGTGCCGCGCACAAATGCGTCACCCGTTCGCGCCGGACCGATTCATAGACAGAGACGGCATCTACGGCGCGCAAACAGACGTGTGTCGCGCCCGCCGCCGTGACGGTCCAGACGAAGGTCCAGCCGTTGGCGTGAAACATCGGCAGTGTCCACAAGTAGCGATCAGCCGGCGTCATGTGCCAGTGCGTCAGCGCGCCGACAGAATTCATCCAGGCGTTTCTGTGGGTGATCATCACGCCCTTCGGCCGTGAGGTCGTTCCGCTGGTGTAATTGATCGACAACAGATCGCTCTCTGTGATTTCGGGAAATGCCGATGTGCCTCCGCTTGCCGCGATCAGCGACTCGTACGACAGCCACCCGGCTTTCTCCCCTTCCAAGGCAACGAAATGCCGGACCCCAGGCATGCGGGCGCGAACGCCGTCGACGGCCTCCAGATAGTCGCCATGCACGCAAAGAACTTTTGCGCCGCTATGCACGACGACAAAGACGAAGTCCTCGGCCGACAGCCGATAGTTGATCGGCACTATCACCGCGCCGAGCTGCGGAATCGCGTAGAATTGTTCGAGATGCTGATGCGTGTTGGGCGCAATCGTCGCAACACGGTCGCCCTTTCCCACGCCTAACTTTGCCAGCGCGACGCTCCATCGGTCGTACCGGTCGCCGAATTGAGCGTAGGTCAATCGCAATGGGCCGTCGACGACGGCTTCGCGCAGGCCGTGCAACTTGCGTGCGCGGCGCGCAAATTCGAGGGGTGTTAGCGGCGTTTCCATGCGAGCGAAGACTAGCAGATTAGGGGCGGCGCCCGGCACCTCGCTGTGGATTGTCGCGGGTCTCGCAATGGGGCCTGTGGTGGCGCTGGGGTTGGCACGCTTTGCCTACGCGCTCCTGCTCCCAGCGATGCGCTCAGACCTTGGCTGGAGCTATGCGAACGCCGGCGCAATGAACACGGCCAATGCGGTCGGATATCTCGGCGGCGCGCTGCTCGCCGCACCGCTTGCGCGGCGTTTCGGCGTCAAGCAAACTTTCTTAGCCGGCATTCTGATCACAGCGGCCGGAATCGGCGCCTCGGGCCTGAGCGGGCATTTTGGACTGCTGATGTGCTTGCGGGCGCTCACCGGCGTAAGCGGCGCATTGGCTTTTGTCGCAGGCGGATCCATGGCCGCAGTGGTGGCCGGCGATGCGGCGCGAGCACCCCTGGCGTTGGGGATCTATTTTGCGGGCGGTGGTTTTGGCGTCACCCTTTCCGCGCTCACGATTCCTCTGTTGCTGGAAAGACTGGGCTGGCGCGCCGGGTGGCAGGTGCTCGGGGGACTCTCCCTTGCGGCGACGGTGATCGCCCTTCCCGCCTTACTGCGGGCACGCTTGCCGGCTGAGCAATCCTCGGCGGCGACAGAATCAGCCTGGTCCCCACGAAGCATCGGCATAGAATTGATTGGCTACGTTCTTTTCGGGGCCGGCTACATCGCCTACGCAACTTTTATCATTGCGCAATTGCGCAGTAGCTCGCGCTTCTCGCCGCAGGAAATCTCGTACTTCTGGGCCTTGCTGGGCTGTGCCGCCATGGCCGGCGTTTTTGTGTGGGGTCCGGTTCTTGCTCGCTTGAAGGGCGGCCACGGAGCGGCTGCGGTCATCGCCGCTGTGACCCTCGGTGCTGCGCTGCCGCTGATGTCCAGCGGCCGTGCCGTCGCGTATTTGTCGGCGGCGCTCTTTGGCGGCTCGTTCCTTTCCACCATCACCGCCGTAACCTCGTTTGCTC
>JGI12627J18819_10000241_pt1 | contig 17861 bp, 24 predicted proteins | sample TexAe_OM1H0_M2_FD_18819 | JGI IMG/M metagenome (IMG submission 18819)
GCGGCCATAGTCGCGGCTCGGGTCGCCGCCGTTTTCCCAGGCGGCGAACAAGGTCATACTGGTCTCGTCGAAGGCCACGTGTAACATATCTGCACCGAGCACATCGTTGATGCTCGGGTAGTAGGTCTCGGCGGCAAGGTGGCGAGCGCCGCCGATCGCGCCCTCCCGGTCGAGAACCCCTGCGGAATCATCGTAGATTTGCGCCGTCGTCAGGCCTTGTTCAAAGGCGAGGATTTCGTTGATCTGCTGTTGGCTCGGAACGACGGTGCCTTGGGCGTGCGTCGCAACCGCGTCTTTGGCCTGCTGAGTCAGGTCGGTCGTCATATTTTTCGTGATCGTGTCTGCGTTGTTGAGCGGCGAGGTCACGGGCGATTCGCGCCCGTCCCACATCATGGTGCTGAGGAAACGCAGATTCGTGCTCGGTAACGGCCGTCGGTAGGTTGAGAGGATCATCTGACCGGTCTTCGGGTCCTTCACCAGAGCACACCCGTAAGGATCGTGAACCACGGTCACTTGAAACTCCGCACCCGCCGGCAGGGGCAGCGCGATGCGGATCAGGCCGTGCGACAGCAACAGGCTGTGCGCCGCGGCATCTCCGGTTTTGGCGTTCGCGCAATTCGCTCCGTCCACAGACGCAAACAGGGGATCGCGGCCGCGGGTTTCAGAAAAGCGCTCGCGAATCTGAGGCGGGGAAATGCTCATGGCTTGATCGGCCACATGACATGTGGAACAAGAACGGCCGTTGGTGCCGAGGCTTTGAAAGAAAGCGCCCTTGTTGTTGGCCCTGCCACCGGCGTTGATGGTCTGGATGAGACCGGTCGGATCGGCAGAGATCTCGGATTTTCCGGCCGCGATGTCCAGTTCCTGATCGTGAGCGGCCGCAGTCATGGAAAGCGGCGCAAGAACAACCAGCGAAGCAAAGCAGTGCCGCAGTGTCGGCTTTTTCATTTATTGTGCTCCCGTTGATTAGCCGTAAGGCTTGCTACGAGCTAAATCGTAAATGGCGCCACGATTCGGACATGCGCAGAACGCGAGCGGCTGAAATCAGCCGTGTTTTGTTAACTCTGCACTTTAGAGTACTTGACGACGCACGGTAACGTGATTAGTGTCGCGTGCATGGGTGATACGGTACGCCTTGATTCGCATGCGGCGACCACGCTGCGCTACATCCGCTCCTCGATGGAAGGCGCGATGCTGCTGGCGGTTCCCGGTTCCGCGGGAATTGTTTTGGGAAGCATTGCACTGGCCGCCGCAGGCCTATGCCTGGCGCCCGAGCTGCGCAAGTACTGGCTCGGCATCTGGCTGAGCGCCGCGTTGCTCGGCGCCGTCTTGGGCAGCGTGCTGATCGTCCGCGAATCCTCGCTGCGCGAACTGCGGCTGCTCGACACGCCGTTGCGCAAATTTGCGCTCAGCTTGTCGCCCTCGCTCGGCGCCGGCCTCGTCATGACGGCGGTTCACTGGTATGGCGGCAATCTGCATGCAATCCCGGGCACCTGGCTGCTTTTGTATGGCTGCGCCCTGCTGACGGCGAGCACTGTCACGACCCGCATCATCGCCGTGCTCGGCGGTCTGTTCGTTTTGATCGGCCTGGTTACCCTGCTTCTTCCTGATGAATGGCACATCGTTATGCTGGGCGCAGGCTTTGGCGGCTTGCACATACTGTTTGGATTTCTAATCGGTCGCATGGGCCATGGCCGCAAAGCCTAGCTCTCGAATCGCAGCTCATACGCTGCCCAAGCGCGCGCGCCTGACGTCCGTGCCAACTGCCGCCGCCGATCAGGACGCCACGTTCGACCGCCTGGTCTATGAACGCGTTCGTCTCGGCATAATGAGCGCACTGGCGGTTCGCGAAGAGCTGACATTCACCGAACTGAAAGCCTTGTTCGATGTCAGCGACGGAAATCTGAGCGCGCATGCGCGCAAGCTGGAAGAAGCGAAGTACTTGACGTGCTCAAAGTCTTTCGAGCACCGGCGCCCCAAGACGATTTACCGTCTCACGCCGCTGGGCAAGAGCGCCTTGAATCGATACCTCGATCATGTCGAGGCGGTGATCAAGGCTACGCGGCGCGGATGATTTTCAAGCCATGCACGTAGCGATCATCATGGACGGCAATGGCCGGTGGGCTTCGCAAAGCGGTTTGCCACGCACAGTGGGTCATCGAGCCGGTGCAAAAGCGGTCGACCGGGTGGTCGAAACGGCGGCTCGGCACGGCATCTCCACGCTCACCCTGTACGCCTTCTCCGCCGACAATTGGCGCCGGCCGAAAGCGGAAGTAAGCGCGTTGTTCGCCCTATTGCAGCACTATCTCTCGTCCCAGACCTCGCGCTGCCTGGAGCAATCGATTCGCATCAATGTGATCGGACGGCGCGATCGGCTACCCGCGGACGTGCTGCGCGCGATCGAGCGCAGCGAGCGAACCACCGCTCATTGCGGGGGAATGCGTCTGCGCATCGCGGTGGATTATTCTTCGCAATATTCGCTGATGGAAAGCTGCAAGCGCATGTCGGATGAGGCCAGCACCGATCCGAACCGCTTCAGAAAGCACCTTGCCGACGTCGATCACTCGGCGACCGGCGCCCCGGACGTGGACCTGCTGATCCGCACGGGTGGAGAGAAGCGCCTGAGCGACTTTTTGCTGTGGGAGTGTGCTTACGCGGAATTGCATTTCGTCGATTGCTTCTGGCCCGATTTCGATGAGCGCGCTTTCACGCATGCCATCAATGAATATGGCCGGCGCGAACGCCGCTTCGGCCAGGTCGGCGCTACGGCAGCACTTGCAGCTGCTGAGTGACCGGGATGTCGCTGGAGATCTTGGCGGAGTTGACCAGTTCGTTCAACAACGACAGCACCAGCAGACTCTGATCGTTCACCTGGGCTGCGCCCGCCGCAAGGTTGCCGCTGCCGATGGAATACCTGTCCCCGCCGTAGTCTATCTTTAGCTTGCCGCGCTTTCCCTCGTCGGAGCCGGCGCGGCGCAGCGCAAACATCGTGTCGGGAATTGCACCATCACTGCTGCCGACGATCTCGCGTTCGCGGCGCACGGTCCAAGTGATGCCCTCCGGACGCCGCAATACCGCGCCAAGATACTGAAACACTTCGGCGACGGAGCGCCACTCGATGTGGCCGAGCGTCTCGGTATATTTCTTGAAATCAGTTTCCGTCGTGGGCTCGCGCACGGTCTGGTCCGCGTAGCAATCGTTCGCGCGCAGGAAGGCTCCAACGCGATTTTCCTGGAGCGAGGCGCTGACCGCAGGCATCGCCGTGCCTGTAGTGGCGCCGGCATTGCTTCCGGCCCGGCCGCTTGGAGGGGGCTCGGCCGCCGACTGCGCTCCTCCTCCGCCGATGGCGGACATCACCAAGGCGTAAGAACCGAATGCGCTGGCCCCGGGCGCGGATTTTGGCTTGCCCATCAGGGCCGCCGCTGCCGCGCATGCGCGATCGCCGGGATGCTCCCCGGTGGAGCACTGCGCCTTGAACAGCTCCAATCGTTCCTCCCATTCTTTCTCGAATGGGATGCCGGGCGATTCCTTGCGGACGGTTTCTGCGTGGTGGGCCGTCACGATGTCGGCGCCGACCGGGTATATATAAAAGGTGCCGTACTCGGTCTTGACCGGATCCTGGGCGCAGACGGCCACCTGGTTGGCAAAGACGCGGAACAGCTGGCCTTGTCCCGGCGTGTGTTCGTAGTTGCCGACGTGATACTGACCATCGCCCAAATGCGTTGTGAGGGCATAGGCGTCGAGTGGATTCTTATCGTCCGCCGGATTGCGCGGCAAGAATGGAAACGCCGGACCGATCGGCTCCAGGATCGACATCACCTTGATGCCGACGGTCGGCAGCATGCTTTCGATTACCGCCTTGAAGGCGCGCTCCTCGCCGGGCGAGTCGGGGTTATTGATGAACTTGTGATGACAGGCCACCAAGGATCTGTCGCCTTCCGGGGAGGCAGAAGTCTGATTCGACGAACAGTCCTGCATCGAGGCGGCAAAGGAGTCGGCGAACTGGATATCTTTGACGAACAGGAGCAGCAGCAGCTCCTTGGAGATACCGGTGTTCCACTTGCTCGCTATGTAGACCGGAGAAATCGGCTGAATGATGTTGAGCGTAAATCCGCGGGTATTGAGCGCAGCCATGCTGAACGTAGGCGCCGCGGCCACTTGAACCGAGGGAGTCACCGTGCCCCGGGGAGTAGATCCGTAATTTCCGCCGAAGGGAACGCTCAGGCCCAACGAGGCTTGCTCGGACAGCGTTCCGGTAACCGTCGACAGCTCGGTGATGTTCAACGGCACATAATCGCGCGCTCGCACGATATTGGCGAGCAATACCTGGTCATTGATGTCGCTGATCGCGGCGTCGTACGCGACCGCGTTGTCGTGAAGGCCCGGCCCCAAAGAAGGCAGGATGCGGGTGCAACCTGATACGGCCAGCGCCCAAGCGAGCCCGGCCAGCCATCCCTGAGCCCTCATAGCCTAGCTAATGCGCTACCAGCCTATCACCGGGCCGTAAACGAAGCCGTACGGGCCATAGCCGGGACCCCAGGGTCCCCAGGCACCCCAGTTCCAAGCCGGGTCCGAATACATGGAAGCCGTCATCTGCTGCTCATCGGCCAGGTGCTGCTGCAGTTGATTCGCCTTGTACTGGTTGTACGCCTGTTGCGTGCCGACATACAGGCAGCCGCACACGAGCGGATCCGCGTAAACGTAGTGAACGACATCGCCGTTCACCCGCTGCACGAATTGATGCGGCGGCAGCCGGTGCAGCATGACCTGACGGTCAGGCGTGTTGGCGGGCCGAACAACGAATCCGGCAGCCGCGAGAAGATCTTCGCGCTGAGCAACCATTTGCTGCTGGGTTTGGCATGCCGCCAACAGTCCGGCAGCGATCAGCAATCCCGTGATCGCACCGAATCGGAGTTTACGAATTGTCATAAGGAATCCCCTGCAGAGCCCGCTCATCTTCGCGGATTTGAGTGCGGTAAACTTGCACATGCAGCCTACCTTGTCAAACGGGCGGTCTGCGTCGAATGCGGTATTCTCGGCATCGGTTTGCAGGGGGCCCCATGAAGCTAAGTTCACTCGTTTTCGTGCTGCTCGGCGCGTTTGCGGCGGTCCTGTTCGCATTGCATGCGCATGCCGACAATTTCGGGCGCGTCCGCTACGACAAAGAATCCGATCGCCTGGTTGTGACCATGGTTTATCGCGGCACCAATGCCAATCACAATTTTTCCTTGAAGTGGGGGGAGTGCCAGGCGAATCAATCGGGAAATCTGCCCGGCGTCACCGTCGAAGTATTGGACGATCAATTCGGCGACGTCGAACAGCAGGATTACAAAAAAACGATGCGTTTCAGCCTGGCAGGATTGCCCTGCCCTCGTCCCGTCGCCTTGACGTTGAAGACCGCGCCGCGATTCTTCTACACACTGACGATCCCCGGCAAGTAGCAACACGGCCGATGCGCGTGTTGCTGGTCGAGGACGATGCCATGATCGCGCAAGGCCTGCAAACGGCGCTGCGCCAGGGGGGCTACGCGGTCGATTGGATGCGCGACGGCAAAGCCGCAACGAGCGCCCTGCAGGCATCAGTTTTCGATGTGGTGCTGCTCGACCTGGGACTTCCGCATCGCGACGGCCTCGATGTATTGCGGGAACTGCGCAAACGCGGCAATTCCACGCCGGTCATCATCCTGACGGCGCGCGATGAATTGCAGCATCGCATCGCCGGGCTCGATGCGGGTGCGGATGATTACATCGTCAAGCCTTTCGATCTCGACGAGCTCACAGCACGCATTCGCTCTGTCCTGCGCCGCGCGGCGGGGCGCGGCGACCCCGCCATCGTGCATGGGGAGTTGCGCCTCGATCCGATCGCGCGCACCGTCGAACGCGCGGGCGCCCCGGTCGCCGTCTCGGCGCTCGAATTTGCAGTCTTGGAGGCGTTATTGCAGCGGCCCGGCGCCGTGTTGTCCCGCGCGCAACTGGAGGACCGTTTGTACGGTTGGGATGAACAGATCGGCAGCAACGCCATTGAAGTTTATATTCATGGATTGCGGCGCAAACTCGGGAGCGAGGCCATTCGCACGCTGCGCGGCGTAGGCTACTTCGTGCCGAAAGCATGAGGTCGATCCGCGCACGTCTGCTGGTCGCTCTGTTCATTCTGGTCGCGCTCATCTCGGTGCTTGCCGCCGGCGTCACCTATCGGCGGGTCTTGAATGAAACTTCGGACCTCTTCGACTATCAGCTGCGCCAGATGGCGCTGTCGCTGCGTAGCCAGATTTCCTTGGCGCCGCGCATTGAAGTGCCCCCCGATCAGGGCGATGCGGATTTCGTGATACAGATTTGGGACGTATTCGGCGCGCGCACTTATCTGTCGCGGCCTGGCTTGCCCCTGATCAATCAAACGGTCCTGGGCTATGCGGATCTATCGCTGCGAGGCGAGGCGTGGCGCGCATACGGACTGCAGACCGCAGATGGTGTGATTCAGATCGCTCAGCCCGCGCGCGTGCGCGAAAATCTGGCCCGCGCCGCGGCCGGAAGGGTGATCGTGCCGCTGCTGCTGCTTTTGCCCATCATGATTGCGGCGGTTGCCTGGATCGTGAACCGCGGTTTGCTGCCGCTTCGTTTCGTCACAGCCGAGGTTCATCGCCGCGATGTGCGCACGTTGGCGCCGCTCGGCACTTTGAATCTGCCGAGTGAGATCGAGCCCCTGGTGAGCGAATTGAACCGCCTGCTGGAGAGGTTGCGGAGCGCCTTTGCCGTGCAGCGCGCATTCATTTCGGATGCCGCCCATGAACTGCGGTCGCCGCTGACCGCGTTGCGGCTGCAGCTGCAGCTGCTCGATCGGGCGCCCGATGANGCCGCGCGCGTGGAAGCGCGCTCGCGCTTGGCAGACGCCATCGAGCGCTCCATTCACCTGGTCGAGCAGCTTCTCGCTCTGGCGCGCAGCGAACCGCAGGAAGCGCTGCCCGCTCTCGAGGCGGTTGACCTGTCCGCTGCGGCCGCCGATGCGGTGCGCGATACGCATGATCTGGCGCTATCGAGACACATCGATTTGAGTCTGGAAGCAGCGCCGGGGCTGCAAGTTTCCGGCGACCGCGAGGCGCTGCGAACGCTGGCGCGCAATCTGGTCGACAATGCGGTCCGCTACACGCCGCGCAATGGGGCTGTTCAAGTGCGGACGCTCGCAACATCCGATGAGACGGTGCTCGAAGTCATCGACAACGGACCGGGCATCCCGCCTGAAGACCGCGAGCGGGTGTTCGACCGCTTCTATCGCCGCGCGGGCTCGCAGGAAAGCGGAACCGGTCTCGGACTTGCCATCGTCAAAGCCATCGCCGATCGTTCCGGCGCCCGCGTAGCGCTCAGCGGGGCGCCCGGCGGCGGCCTGAAAGCAGCCGTGAGTTTCCCCAAGCCTTCTTAAGATTGCCTTAAGGAAGGGATGTGATCCTGCCTGCAGAGCGAATGCTCGATTGGCAACCACACCGGAGAAATCTCATGCAATTTCGAAACACCACCCTGGCATGGTCGGCGGTCGGCCTGCTTGCCGTGGGTACGGCCACGGGCTTATCGGCCCACGGCTTGCTGCAAGCATCCGCGCCGGCTACGCCCGCGGGAAGCGACTCGACATCCGCCGACCCGGCGCAACCTATCGCCATGATTCCTGCGCCGAATTACCGCGCGATCGTGTCGCGCAATCAGGCGGCTGTGGTCGGCATCACAACTGCCGGTCCGATCCAGACTTCCGGCCCGCAGGAATTCAGCTTCGGCGGACAGGGCGATGACAATCCGTTCTCGCAGTTCTTCCGCGGCCAGACGCCGCGGCCGCGCGGCGTGCAACATGCGCAAGGCTCAGGCTTCCTGATCTCAGCCGACGGACTCGTGCTCACCAATGCGCATGTGGTCGACGGCGCCAAGGAAGTCACGGTGAAATTGTCCGATCACCGCGAATACAAGGCCAAGGTTTTAGGCGCCGACAAGAGCAGCGATATCGCCGTGCTCAAGATCGATGGCCACGGCCTGCCGACCGTCAGTTTGGGCGACTCGGACAAACTGGGCGTCGGCGACTATGTGCTAGCCATCGGCGAACCGTTCGGCTTGGAAGAGACCGCAACGGCAGGAATCGTCAGCGCAAAAGGCCGTTCCCTCCCCGGCGACGGCTACGTGCCCTTCATTCAGACGGACGCGGCGGTGAACCCCGGCAACTCCGGCGGCCCGCTGTTCGACGCAGCCGGCTCAGTCGTCGGCATCAACGCGCAGATCTACAGCAACTCCGGCGGCTTTCAGGGCGTCTCGTTCGCGATTCCCATCAATCTGGCTGTGTCGGTCAAGGACCAGATCGTCAAGACCGGGAAAGTGGCGCACTCGCGCCTGGGCGTCGAAGTTCAGACCATGAATCAGACGCTGGCGGATTCTTTCAAGCTGAAGACGCCGAATGGCGCGCTGGTGGCGAAAGTCGTGCCGGACAGCGCTGCCGCACAGGCCGGCGTCAAGGTGGGCGACGTCATTCTAAAGTTCAACGGCGACACCATCGTCGATGCAGGCCAACTGTCGCAGCATGTAGGCGTCATCGCGCCGGGATCGAAAGCCTCGCTCGAGATCTGGCGCGACGGCAAGACCTTGGACCTGACGGCCACGATCGGCAACGCCGCCACTTTGGCATCGGCCGACGAGGAGTCCGGCGACAACTCCCAGCCTAAGTTAGGCCTTGCGCTGCGTCCGCTGAATTCCGAGGAACGCCAGGAGACCGGCGTCCCAGGCGGACTGCTGGTCGAAGAGGCGCAGGGCCGAGCTGCGGAGGCCGGCATTCAGCGGGGAGACGTGGTGCTTTCCGTGGATGGCACGCCGGTTCAATCCGTGGCGCAGCTGCGCAAAATGGTGAAGGACCATGACAAGCAGATTGCGCTGCTGATTCAGCGCGGCGAAGCCCGTCTGTTTGTTCCTGTAGCCTTGGGCTGATTGGGATCGCCGGTACGCCTTCTTTGGCGTACCGGCGATTTTCGTTTATAAGAGCGGATGGATGACGCATCGGCTTGGGATGGAAATTGGGCTTGGAGCCTGCCGCTGATCGTCGTGACGGTTATCTTTCATGTGATCGGCCTGGTTCTCATCAACGAACGGGTAATCCGGTCCCGGCGCGTGATCGCGCAGGGCCGTCGTTTTCTGATCGCCTTCCCCATCATATTGGGCGCGGCTACGCTGCTGGCGATTCTGCTGCACGCGGCCGAAGCCACCATTTGGGCCTTCGTATACGAGACCCTGGGCGCGTTGCCGGACGGCAAATCATCGATCCTTTATTCCTTGAGCGCCATGACGAGTTACGGGCACGAGCACTTCGACCTCGCCAATCATTGGCAGCTCATGGGGGCGCTCGAAGCCCTCAACGGCATGATTTTATTCGGCCTCACGACAGCTTTTCTATACGGAATGATTCGCGAGCTTCTGGCCTATCGCAACGAGCTGTCGGCGGCGCGCTAGCCGGTTCCTCCCGGCGCGAGCCGGTGCCAGAAATCCCGCTGAAATCCGCGGCGGTCCAGCTGGGCGATCGCCTTGCCGCGTACTGCGGCTCCGGATACGCAGCGCCACTCGTAAATGGTCCCATGACCGGCCGCATACGCAGGCACGAAATCCGCATTGCCTGTTTCGCGGCAGAAGGCTTCGGCGCCCACATTGCGCCGGGAGCGATCTGCCTTCGATCGACAAGGAATGTTGGCACCGATCGCGCACACGAAGACTGCACCGTCCATGCAGCGCCAAAAGTATTCCTCCGGATCCCCCGCGGCGCGCACCAGTCCGAGCAGGGCCGCAGCAGCGCTCTTTAGATTTTGCGGTAGCGGCTGCACCGTGTCGCGCGTACCGGCTGCCTTGCAGTAGCGAAACGGATCGGAGATTTCCGCGCCGCCCGCCGCCTTGGGCGGCGGCGCCGCAGCCGCGGCGCAAAGCAGCGCGCTTAAACCGAAGGAAATGACCGGCAGCATCCAGCGCCTCATGAGGAAAGTCTTGCACGCTGCGCAGGGCTAGTCCAGGATCGCGCCCTGAGGGACCTCGATGCTGACGTTCGGGCAAAATATTCTGATTCTGGGATTGACCATGTTCGGCTCTCTGCTGTTCATGGTGTGGCTGAACCGAACCTGGCCGGTGGGTAATCGGCACAACCAGAATGATCTGGTGGGATGGCAATTGAGCGTGCTGGGCACGACCTACGCCGTCACCTTAGGCTTCATGCTGTATACCGGCTGGACCAATTTCAACGCGGCCTATTTGAACGCCGAGATGGAAGCCAATGCCGTGCGCAACATCTATCGCTTCGCACAGGGCCTGCCGCAGCAACGCGGGCAAATCGAGGATTTGGCCATCGCGTATGCTGACGCGGTCACGGCTCATGATTGGCCCGATATGGCCAATGGGCAATTGCCCGAGGTCAGCCATCGGGTCAACGAGGACATGTGGAAAATGCTGATGTCCATCAAGGTTACCGCGCCGTCGGAATTAATGGCGCAGGACCATGCTCTTTCGGAGCTCAGTCAACTTACTTTGCACCGTCGCACACGGTTATTGCAAAGCATGTACAGCCTGCCGGGCATTTTCTGGTGCGTATTGCTGACCGGAGGCGCTCTGACCATCCTGTCCGTATCCATGTTCGGATCGGCAAACCCCCGGCTGCATTTCCTGCAGGTCTTTTCCCTGACGCTGTTGATTACCCTCGTCATGCTGGCGATCGCCGACGTAGATCGCCCATACCGCGGGTGGGTGCACATCAGCAGTTATGCCTTCGAGCGCGCGCTGCAGACGATGCACGAGCTGAAATGAGAATTCTCGCCTCGTTGGGATCACTCATGCTGGTTGCAGCCTGCACCACCACCTATGTCTTGCCTCCGGATCCGACCCCCGTCATCGGCGCACAGCTGATGGGACGCGACGGTGAATGCATCGACGTGCAGGATGGCAACACAAGCGACGGCACCGCAATCGTCGTCGTTCGATGTCATGGAAGCCCCAATCAGCGTTGGTTTGTGAGGAGCGGCGTCATTTCCGAAAACTACGGCAGTTGCATGGATGTGCAGGGCACTTCGCCCAACGATGGCGCGCCGATCGTCCTGATCACTTGCAACGGAGCGCCGAGCCAGCAATGGAGCATCGCCAACGGACAAATCGTCGGATTGGTGAACAAGTGCGTGACGGAAACCGGCGGCATCAGCGCCGATCAGACGCCGTTGATTCTGTTTACCTGCAATTCAAACCCGGGCCAACTATGGACGGTCCGATAACCACATGGAGCCTGCGATGATGAAGAGAGTTTGTTTCATAACCGGGATTGTGGTTGCGGCTGCCCTTGGCTGCGTCACCGTTGCTCAAGCCGCGCAGATCGCCGGGACGACCAGCGGCGAATGCTTCGATATTCCGCATGGCGTCGTCGCCGACGGCTCGCCGGTCAATCAATTTCACTGCCATGGAAGCCCGAACGAGCAGTGGACCATCGGCAACGGCCAAATTTCCGGTCTAGGGGGATCCTGCCTCGACATCATGGGCAGTGCGCCCGCCGAAGGCGCTCAGATCATCATCGTGGCCTGCAACGGCAGGGCCAGTCAGAAATGGAGCGTTTCGCAAGGCCAGATCATCGGGCTCGGGGGCAAGTGCATCGACGTCACCGGCGGCAGCACCCAAGATGGCGCTCCGCTGATCCTGGCAACGTGCAATTCATCACCCAGCCAACAATGGTCCCTGCAATAATGCGTCGAATCACCGTCGCTTTGTCTTTTGCCGCGCTTTGCGCGTCCACGAACTTTGGCCACGCCGCGGCATTTATCGGTGCGGCGAGCAGCAGCTGCATGAATCTGCCGGAACATGGCGGATATGCGCCCGACGGCACCCGGGTGCGTTTGCACCAGTGCCACGATACCTCCAACCAGATTTGGACGGTGAGCAACGGGCAAATCAATTCCAGCTTCGGCAGCTGCCTGGATGTGCAAGGCAGTGCACCCAATAACGGAGCCCTCGTCGTTGTCGTCACGTGCAACGGCAGGCCGAGTCAAAAATGGACGCTCGCCAACGGCCAGATCGTCGGCATCGGCGGCAAGTGCATCGACGCACTCAACGGCGGCACGGCCGACGGCACGCCATTGATCATCACAGCTTGCTCGTCATCTCCCAGTCAGCAATGGTCGATGCAGTAAACAGCGCTAGTCCCAGATCGCGCTGCTGATGGTGCCGTCCTTGCTCAACACCAGCGTCAAGCGGTTTGGATTCGACTCCGCGCTCGCGATGCCGTCCGAATGCTTGATGACGCGGGACAGTGGCGGCAGCTGCTCTTCTTTTACGACGTCGGCCGCGGTCTTGCCGGCAGGCGCCGGTGCGCCTTTGGCGACGAACACCTTACCGACGCATTTGCTGCAGTCTTCTGCAGCTGCCTTTCCTTCCGCGTAACCCGGCAGCTGGGTCAGCGTCACGGACTCGGTGGCGCCGTGCACATTCACACCCTTGAACGGGTGGCTGGCCTCAATCGGAAATATGGCTTCGATCGGCTCAAATCCGGTCGCCTCCATCGCCTCGGCGGGAGCTCGAGCGACGAACATCAGTTCCAGCATGCCGTCCTTCGGCGTGCCCCGGGTCAGCGGCACCAACTCGGCTTCCTCCCAGCCCTGAGAACTGGTGAGGCCGCGAACCCTCACGATGTCCAAGGTCGTGCCGTGCGTGGAGCGCAGGACCTCGACGCTCAAGACTTTGAGCACCGGCGCGCGAACTTCCGGCTGCTCATCCCCACCCCCGCCCTGATTTGCAGCCGATGGCGGCTGCGAGCCGTTCGCGCCATTCGCACCGCCCGCACGAGGCTGAGATGGAGTCTGAGAAAATGCGCTGCCCGTCAGCCCGGCGCTCAAGCTAACGGCCAATAGCGCAATTGCAGCGCCTGTTGATTTCATCATCTTAAATCTCCCTTGGAACTTAGCCGTTCCCCATTGAGCAAGAATTGGGCATGCTGCCTGCAAAGCCGTCACGCATTGCAGACAACGCATCGGAAGGGTCTCTGCCTTCCATCGTCACCTTCAGCCGGTCAAAGGCATCGAGTATCAGGTCGATCGGCACCATTTGAGTCAAGCCGCAAAACGATGTCCGTGTGCTGCGAAAGCTGCCGTTCTCGGCCAGCTTGTTGACCGGCGCGCCGCCGCCGCAGACGGAAAAATATTCGCAGCTCGCGCGGCACGCATCGACGCCCGCGGCAATATCGCGGCTCATGGCTTGCATCGGAGGGCTCTCGAGCATTTCCTCGAGCGAGTTGCTGTTGATGTTGCCGACAATGAAATCATCGTAGGCCGCGTTTTTGAGGCCCAACAGTTCAGGCGAAAAACTCGAGACGTTGCCGTGGCAATCGACGTTCATCATGCCGAAAGGCTCCACTTGCGAGTTCATCATGACGCTGTCTTCCGGTCGGAACACCCGCGGCAGCATCCCGTCCACTTCGCGCACGAATCTGATCTGTCCGCTGCGGCGCGACTGCTGCCAGAACTCGCTCAAGAAATGCCTGAAGGCCCCCTGAGCGCCGCCGTTGGCGAACAATTCCGACACATGCGCGCCTTCAGATTCCTCCACGTTGAAACAGACGTCCTCGATGCCCTCCGACAAATAGAAATCCAGGATTTCCTGCGGCACCCTCATGCCGGCATTGGAAAGCACTGAGATTACGTGGAACGGCACATTTTCCCGGCGCAGCAAACGTATTCCAGCAATGGTCTTGTCAAAGGTGCCGTTTCCGGAGCGCGTCACCCGATGAGCGTCGTGCAGGGTTTTGGGCCCATCGATGCTTACGCCGACGCCAACGTCCCATTTCTTGAACAGGTCGCACCACTCTCTCGTGATCAGCATGCCGTTGGTTTGGATCGAATGCCGCAGTTGCAGGGACGCTGGCCGCAGCGCCTCGATGAGTTGAAAAGCAGACTCATAGAAAGACACCGGCACGACCAGGGGTTCGCCGGCGTGCCAAATAACCGTGAGACCTCCGCGCGTCCAGCCTGAGGCGAAAATCTTGCTGAACAACGCCTCTAAGGTGCCTTGGCGGATCACGGTTTTCACATTGCGATCCGGCAGATAGCAATAACTGCAATTGATGTTGCAGAAGGGTGTGGGCTGCACGACCACGGTATCGAGGTGTGTCGGCATGACGCTATCGGCAGTCTGCGGCGCGGCTACCAGTTGTGCCAGAAATTATGCCAACCATTATGCCAGCCGCCGTTGCCCCAACCGCCGTTGCCCCAGTTATGCCAGTTGTGCCATCCGCCGTTGCCCCAACCGCCGTTGCCCCAACCGAGCCGCCAACGGCCCCAGCCACCGTTGCCCCACCATGCGGGAGCCGCGGACGCCTCGTTCTTGTCGGCGGGATCGCTCGCGGACCCGGTCATGTCGGAAACGCCGCTGCGGATGGCCTGCAAGCGTGTCGAGACGCTCTCCCCGCTCGGCGGAGAAGCGTTGCTGTTCTGAGTGGCGCTTGCAGCAGCATTGGTCGAGGCCAACGCGAGAAGAACGGAGGCGCCGACGGCGCCGGCGGGAAGCACGACCGAAAGTGCGTTGAACAGGCGATTCCACTGTGCCATATGATCCCTCGCTCCCTTGAGTGTTTTTTTAAAACTACCTCTTAATTAAAACCGGCGCAATCTTTGTTGTTTTGAAGAGGGGATATGCCTACGAGCCCGCCGGCAGCCCGGCCTACCCTGAGGAAAGCGAACCCGGACCTTGTGTTTTGCGAATTCGCCTTTAATGATAACAACGCAGCGGGACGTTTGGAGCGGTATGGCAACGGGTTGGGCAAAAGAAGGCGCAGTTCAGGAGCAAATTGACGCGACCGTCAAGGATGCGATCAGCCTTGCGAAAAGCCGCCTGCCCAAGGGCCCCTCATTGAGCCATTGCGCGGAATGCGGCGGCGAGATTCCACAGGCGCGCCGCGACGCCGTTCCGGGCGTGAGGTTGTGCCTGGCCTGCCAGGACACGCTCGACCGGGAAGAGGTTCGCTCGAGCGGATACAACCGCCGCGGCAGCAAAGACAGTCAGCTTCGTTGAGGATTCAAGAGTCCGAGCTGCAGAAGGCTCTCCGCGGTCGCGACGATTGCCTCTTCACTGGACCTTGGGGTCCAGCCAAGTAGCCGCTTCGCCTTCTCGTTGGTGCCGTTTTTAAGCTTGCCGAGTTCAGGCAATATTTGCTTGACCGCGGGATCGGCCAGCGCCGCTACGCGCACCAGCCAATTGGGCAACTCGCGCGTGGGAACTTTTTTGGCAGCTTCCCCCATCCTGGCCTTGAGGACCAAGGCGATCGCGCGAATCAGCATGAAATCGCCCGCCACCGCCAGGAATCTTTCGCCTTTTGCGGCAGGTTGGGTCATCGCTCGAATGTGCAGATCAGCTACGTCACGGACGTCTACGACGCCGAAGCTCAGGCGCGGACTGCCGGGGACCTTGCCTGACATCAGCCGCTGAATGAGAAGCACCGACGTGGAATAGTCAGGCCCCAGCACCGGCCCGAAAACGGCCACTGGATTGACCACGGAAAGCTCGAGGCCGCCGCCCTCCCGGGCGATGAAATCCCACGCGGCACGCTCGCCGATGGTCTTCGATTTGACGTAGGCGGTCACGTCGGTCCCCGCCGTGTTGGTCCAATCGGTTTCGTTGAATGGCATATTCCGTGGCGGCTGCCCGTAACCGATCGCGGCGAAAGACGAGGTCAGCACCACGCGTTTCACACCGGCATCGCGCGAGGCGCGGAGCACGCGCAGCGCACCGTCGCGCGCTGGCACGATGAGATCATCCTCGTGCTTAGGAACGTTCGCGGGAAACGGCGATGCCACGTGCAGGACATATTCGCAACCGGCAACCGCTTCGTCCCAACCTGCATCGCGCTCCAAGTCAGCCGCAAAAAAGGACAAGCGCTCGCTCGGTTCGATGCCACCTTGCTTCAGCATGCCCCGGACGTCCGGTTCACGCCGCAAATTTCGAACGGTCGTCCGGACCTCATGCCCGGCGTTCAAGAGCTGCAAGATGGTGTGCGCCGCGATAAAGCCCGTGCCGCCCGTGACCAAGATCGCCATTGTTCTTCTCCCCGCCAAACGCCTGGCGCACTGGCATATTGGGCCAATCCGCAGCCCTGCACCAGTTTGAAATCGACGGCAGGAACCTGCGCGAAAATCTCCAGCCGATAGGACGCCTCTTACGCGCACACACCTGTATCGGGCGATGGGCAGAATGGCGTGCTGGTGCGAATATCCGGGTGTGAATAAAAGCGAAATGTTGGACGAGCTGGTTCAGAGCGTAGAAGAGCTTCTCTGCCGGCTGCCGGATGGCTTGGACCCTGAGATCACGGCGCTGCGAGACAAGGTGGATGACGGCATTTTCGATGCCTGGAAGTGCATATCCAGCGAGCGAGCCCAGGCGGACCGCGAACACATCTCGGGCAAGCCGTTAAGGATGGGCGCCGCCGGCCTTGCCATCCTGGCGCTGTCCGCCGGACTGTTGCTCGGCTCTCGACGAATGGCCGCGCGGCGATTTCGCGTCGAGAAGCCTAGCGCCGCCGTTTGACCTTCGGCGTGTCGTCTTTTGGCATCTTCACTTTCGGAGTCTTGCCTTTAGCCGCCTTTGGCACGGCGGAGCGCTTTTTTGCGGCCACCTTCCTGATGGACAGCCGCTCGCCCGGATTGAGCGATTCGACCAGCTTTGTGAATTTTTCCACCAGCAATTTGATGTCTTTTTCTCTGCGTCCCATTGCCATTCGTCACCCTCCAGTTTTCCCTGATCCATTATGAGCTTGAATCCGCAGAACTTGCTGCCCAATCGCCGCGCCCGTCCGTAGGGGAAATCCGACCCGCTTGACCCGCAGTGCGGCACGTACTAAGGTACCTAGATACATATATACCAGGTGGAGAAGCCGCAATGGCCCAAATCGAACGCGTACAAACCGGCATCCGGATCGAAAAGCGCTTGCTCAAGGTTTTGAAGGCGCTGGCGGAGCTAAAGGACCTGTCGCTCGGCGATCTGCTCGAGGGCATCGTGCTTCATGCATTTGAAGGGAAGGCGCCCTTTTCGAAGGAAACCCTCGCTCAGGTTGCGGAACTGCGAAAAATCTACCGCATGCCGCTGCGTGCCGGCGACAGCCACCGGCTCAAGGAGAGTTCCGCGTGAGCGGGCGGCAAGCTTTGCACACCCGTGAGCAATTCAGTTTCTTTGCGCATACCCCGATCGAATCTGCTTGGTCGCTGTTCGGGGCCGAAGGCGAGAGAGTCTGGGCTCCCGGCTGGGACCCGAGGTTCATCTGGCCGCACGAGCCCCTGGATCAACAAGGCATGGTCTTCCGGATCTCGCACGAACTGGGCTTGGCAATCTGGGTCAACACGCTATTCGATAGGGCCGCGAAGCGTATTCAGTACGTCTACGTGATACCGGACGTGGTGGTCACCGTGATTTCGCTGCGTTTGAGCGCTTCGGGCCAGGCGACGCAAGTCGAAGTGATTTACGAAAGGACCGCGCTCAGCGAATCGGCCGCGGGGCGGGTAAGAGACATGGCCGAGGGCGACAGGTCGGCCGGCGAAGAGTGGCGCCGGCAAATCGATTGCTACTTGCGGAGGGTTCAAGGCCCCGTGCTCAGTTGATACCTGTCTCAGCCACACGCGCGATGACCGCGCCGGCTCTGACGAGTATGTAGAGCGATGTCCCCGCGAGAATGTTGGAAAGGTCAACGCGCCTGCAATCCACGAAATACACCTGGTCGCCGGATTGACGCCTGGCAATGAGCTCGTCCCAGTCCGGATGCGCGCGGCTCGCTCCATTCCCACCACTCATATCCTTCGCCATCACTTCGGCAATCGTCAGTGGCTTGGACAGCTTACAGCCATCGAATCC
>JGI12627J18819_10000242_pt1 | contig 17836 bp, 12 predicted proteins | sample TexAe_OM1H0_M2_FD_18819 | JGI IMG/M metagenome (IMG submission 18819)
GAACTCGACGTTAGCCCGGCCAGTGCCAGCTCATGCATGTTCGTTTTCCCGAGAATCAGGGCTCCGTTTTGACGGAACCGCGCCACCGTGAACGCATCCTTCCTCGGCTGCATGCCCTTGAGTGCCAGCGATGCGCCGGTGGTCGGCATATCGGCGGTGTCGAAGTTGTCCTTCAGGACCATCGGAATGCACTGCAGCGGCTTGAGCCTGGTGCCGCGTTTGAGCAGCTTGTCCATGGCATCGGCCTGCTCCAGCACATTGGGGTTCACGTACAGCATGGCATTGAGGGTGGGGCCCTGCTGGTCGTACGCCTTGATGCGGTCCAGGTACTGCTGCACCAGGCTGTGGCAAGTCAGCTTGCCGCTTTGCAAGCCGCGATGAATTTCGTTGATGGACGCTTCCATGAGCTGAAATTGCTGTCCGGCGGCGCTACCGACCATAAGCATCACTCCCACTGCCAGAACGAAACACTTCTCGTGACGCACGCCTTCCCTCCTATGAGTTCATTGAACATTGAACATTTAAGTAAATACAAGGAAGTGGAATCCCGCGCATCCGTGAGCCGACTGCCACTTGCGCCCTGGGTTCACTCCCCAGAAAAAGAGGACCCCTTCAGGGGGTGACGCCTCGCGCCGATGGCGTAAGCGCGACCACGTCCGGCAACAACCGATCCAGAATCGCCTGTTCCCAACACATCCAGAGGCGCGTCGTGTACAACAGTGAACTGCACTGCAATGTTACCCAATCGCTCACCACGAGAGGAGAACGAAACGCCTTCCGATCGGAAATCCACTGCTCGGCCAGATGACGCACAATCGCGACTCCCATCCTGGTGTTCGGTCCCTCGATGTCTGCCAGAATTCCGTCCAGCGTAAACATCACCTTGGACAGCATAATCAGCGATGCCGGAAAACTTACGCCTGTCATGGCCAGGCGCTCAAGCAATCGCATCACGTCGCCCATGCTGGGCCAACTCGTGGCAGGAAGATCGTCCAGAAAGTGCTCGACCGTATCACGGATCGTCCGTCCGCGCGCGGACGAATTGCGGATCTTTCGCTGCGTCAGCGAAAGCACTTCGTTTCTGGTCCCCACCCTGTCGCGCAATCCGACCATGGCGAATAGCACCGCCAGATGCCTGCGCTGATCGCGGCTCAACCGTTCCCGCAGCGCCCAGTCGATAATGGCCAACTCTCCCGTTCTGCGGTCATAGAGAAGATTTCCCGCGTGCGGATCACCGTGAAAGATCACATTTTCCTCTGCGGAAAGTAGCGGGAAAACAACCAGCGCTTCAACCAACTGGTCGGCAATTCTTTGTCGCCGCTCGGGCGCCGAGCGGGCCGCCGCATTCGTCACTTTGATCCCCCGCTCCTCCGTCAGCGCTGTAATTCTCGACGAACACAACGGGCGGATCAGACGCGGGACGCGTACGCCGCGCAGATTGCGATAGAGTTCTCCAGCCTCAATCAGCGCTTTTTGCTCTCGCCTCAAATTGACCTCATGACGCAGCAGGCGGCGGACTTTCTTGAACGTATCCGGAATCAGGCGCGAGGGAAAGCCGTAGGTGTGATGGCGGTCCGCGAAATGATGCGCCAATCCCTGCAAATAGTCCATATCTTCGGCGAAGTATTCGGGAATATGAGGCTTCAAGACTTTGAAGACGCCGCGCGCGCGCCGTCCACTTGCTGGATCACGCCAGGTGAAGCGCAACACCGCGCTCACGCTCGCCTCGGAAAGAATTTTGCTTTCGACATGAACGTCATAGGTCTGCAGCCGTTCGCCGAGATCGCGCTGAATGATTTTGCGAATCTCTTCGGCTTTCACGTCGCGAATCCCGTTCTCGAGACGTGCTAGCGCATCGCGCAGCGCCGGACGAAGGTGCTGGTTGCGCGCAATGACCTGGCCCAGTTTCTGCAGTCCTGGAACTCTCGCGATCAGCCGAAGCAGCCGTGCTTCCGGGGATGTATTTTTGGGAAGTTCAAGTTGCTCGAGGATTTTGGGAGCAAGCCGCGCCGGTGAGAGGTGCGCGACCACGAACATCATGGCTTCTCGCACTGGAGGACGCCAGTTCTCATAAGCGTCTGGAACCAACCTCTTGACCGGAACAATCTCGTCGACAACCCACCCGGAAATCGCATCCCGCAATGATTGGCCGGCTAGGCTGCGCAGCCCTGCTTCGATCGTGCTGATCTTTTCGGTACGCGATGCGCTTTCAGGCAAAGAGTTCGCCAGCGTAAGCCGCAACTGGGTTGGCGTCAGTTGGCGAATGCCGGGCTCGCTTGAAGACGTTTCCAGCATGGGAAATACCCGTCCACACTATAGGCGCGTACAGGCTTTTAAGCTGTGATAAGGCTCACGAAGAAGGGAGATACCTGCCGCCCTGAAGTTGATGGCAAGAGATAGCCAGCAGTCGACCTATTACTCCAGCCACTTGCCGGGCGCCTGTATGGCCTGCACCAACTCGTCCAGAAAAAGCGCGGCACGTGCTCCATCGATAACGCGGTGATCGGCGGATAGCGTCAGCGTGAACATGGGGCGGATGGCAGGCTTTCCTTCGAATGCAACAACGCGGTCGGTGATGTGGCCAATTGCGAGAATGGCGGATTGCGGGGGAATGATGATCGCACTGAACGCATCCACATTGTACATACCGAGATTGCTGATGGTGAAAGTTCCCCCGGCAAGATCCGGGGGGCGCAACTTGCCGGCACGTGCGCGTTCGGTGAGGTCCTTGCGCTGGGCTGCAATTTGCGCGAGATCGAGGCGGTCCGCACCGGGAATCACCGGCGCAACCACGCCATCCTCCACTGCAATGGCGAGGCCGATATTCACGTCCACATTGTTGTGGATCCCCTCTCCCGTCCAGTTCGCGTTCACGCGTGGATGGCGTGCCAGAACACGCGCGACCAACGCGATCAGCAAATCGCTGTGGGTGATGCGCGACCCCGACTTGCTCTCAAGAGCAGCCGCAATCTGGACGCGCGAGCCGTTCAGCGATGCGGCATCGACTTGCCGCACCACAAAGAAATGCGGAACGGAAGTCCAACTCTGGGTGGTGCGCTCCGCCATCAGGCGAGCGATGGAGCTCAGCGGCAGGACAGCAGCTTGACCAGTGGTTGGAGATGGTTGTTTCGGCGATGTTCCCGCAGCCGCCTCAATATCGGAAGCGAGAATTTCGCCGCCGGCACCCGACCCGCGAACCTGAGTGAGATCGACATTCAGTTCTTTCGCCAGACGGCGAGCCTTGGGAGAAAGCTTAGGCGATGGCGCAACCGGGTTAGCCGCCACGTGCGATATCACGGGCGTCACCTGCGAACTCGCGTGCTCCACATGCCGTCCTGAGCGCGCAACCGGCTGATCGAGCGGCACGTTTTCTCCTGGCCGCAGGATCCAGGCGATGGTTTGCCCCACCGGAATCTCGGCTCCTGCCTCGGCCTTCACCCCTCCCAGCACGCCTTCACCGGGAGACTCGATTTCCATGACCGCTTTGTCGGTTTCAATTTCGAGGAGAGGCTCACCTTTGCTGACACGATCTCCTTCCTTCTTAAGCCAGGCAATGAGCTTGCCGGTTTCCTGGGCCATTTCCAGTGCGGGCATGACAACGCTGATGGGCATAGTGAATTGGTGGAAGGGCCGAATCTGGTTTCCTAGTCTGCTACGGTGACGCGCTCCGTTTGCGCGCTGGCTTCGATCATCTCTTTGACGCGGCGGCTTGGTTCCGATTCGCTTTCGCGCGTGGTCGGCAACGGACCATTCACAGTGAAGTAGTGGGCTCCGGCTACGAGCAACTGCTCAGCCGGGAAGCGCGTAATCACTTCATGTCCGGTGGGCGTGACCACGATTTCTTCTTCAATACGAGCCGCGCTCCAGCCATCTGTGGATGGCCAGAACGTTTCGAGCGCAAACACCATGCCCGGCTTGATTTCGCAAGGATGATCAAACGATACCAGCCGGCTGATTACGGGCTTCTCCCAGATCGCCAGTCCGATGCCGTGACCATACTGCAAAGCGAAGGCGGCTTCTTCGTTGGGGAAACCGAAGTCAGTAGCCTTCGGCCATACCGCCGCAATCTCCGCAGTCGTGCGTCCTGGCCGCACCAACTCGATTGCCGCATCGAGATAATCGCGGCAACGCTTGTAGGCATCCACCATCGCGTGCGAAGCGTAGCCGATCGTGAAGCACCGGTAGTAGCACGTGCGGTATCCCATGTAGGAATGCAGAATGTCGTAGTACACCGGATCGCCGGGCCGCAGGACGCGGTCGGAAAACACGTGCGGATGAGGGTTGCAGCGCTCTCCCGAAATCGCGTTCACCGCTTCAACGTACTCCGAGCCCAAGTCGTAGAGCACCTTGCTCACCAGACCGACGGCTTCGTTCTCGCTGAAGCCAGGCTTCATGGCGCGATACAACTCATCGTAAGCCGCATCCACCATCATCGCGGAGGTGTTCAGGAGCGCGATTTCGTCCTGCGTCTTGATAACGCGCGCCTCGGACATCAGCGCCTGCCCATCGACCACTTTGAGGCCGAGCTTCTGCAATGCAAAAAGTACAGGCAGCTCGATGATGTCGATCCCCACTGGGTCTTTATCGAGGCCGCGCATTTCCAGCTCAAGATGAATCTTCTTCGCGACGTCTTCGGCGCGCCCCATCTCGGGCGTCATCGCGCCACGCAACATCGAAATCCCCGGCCGCGAGCGTTCCCCAAGCCACGGGCAATGCAGCTGGTGATGCCGCGCCGCCGATCCGAAATCCCACAAGATAGGCTCATCATGCTGGGGAATAAGCGTAAACCGATTCGCCTTGTCCTGTGCCCAGGTGCCGATGTGCGTGGCCGTCAAATAGCGCACATTGTTCATGTCGAAGCACAGTAGGGAACCCATCTCCGACTTCGCCAACAGATCCTTCACACGCTGCAGGCGTTCGCGGCGCAGCCGATCAAAGTCGATTCGCTGTTCCCAATCGACGGCCATCGTTCCATGAGTAGGCAGTGCCATGACACGCCTCCTTTACTCGGATTTCAATTTCGATTGCAAAGCGCCCGCGCCGCTTCGAATACGGAATCCTCCGTCGGCACGGTGGCGTCTTCCAGCGGAGGCGAGAACGGAATGGGCACATGCATTGCGCCCATCCGCTTCACGGGTGCATCCAGATCGTAGAACGCGCCTTCCGCAATCACCGATGCGATCTCGGCGGTGACTCCATATCGTCCATAGCCTTCATCGATTACAATCACGCGCGAGGTCTTCTTCGCCGAATCAATCAGGGTTTTCTCGTCCAGCGGCCATGTGGTCCGTGGATCGATTACCTCGGCACTGATGCCGGCGCTCTCCAGCAATGTCGCCGCACCGAGCGCCACCTGTACCATGCTGCTGGTCGCGACCAGCGTGATGTCGCCGCCTACGCGCTTGATATCAGCTACTCCCAGCGGAATGGTGTACTCCTCGGCCGGAACTGGCCCCTTGAGCTTGTACATCATTTTGTCTTCGAAGAAGATCACCGGATTCTCATCACGGATCGCGGTCTTCAGAAGTCCCTTTGCGTCGTACGGCGTGGAGGGCATTACGACTTTCAGGCCGGGCACGTGACTGAACCAGGCATGCAGAGACTGCGAGTGCTGGGCGGCCGAGCGGCGTGTCGCTCCCAGCGTAGTGCGCATAACCATCGGAACCTTCCACTTTCCACCTGACATGTAGTGAACCTTGGCCGCCTGGTTGACCATCTGGTCCATGGTCAAGGTGATGAAGTCGCCGAACATGATGTCGACCACAGGCCGCAATCCCGTCATTGCGGCGCCGACTGCCATTCCGGTAAATCCAGCTTCGGAAATTGGAGTATCGAGTACGCTATCCTTGCCGAATTCCTCGACCAGCCCGGAAAGTACCTTGAACGGGGTGCCGGCCTCGGCCACATCCTCGCCCATGATGCAGACCGTCGCATCGCGCCGCATCTCTTCGGCAAGCGCTTCCCGTATTGCCTGTGCAAACGTTAATTCCCTCTGAGCGACTTCAGGCATAGACGTCCTGTTCCACTTCTTCCCGGGATGGGTACGGTGCGGCCACGGCAAACTCTACCGCCTTGTCCATTTCCGCCGTAAGTTCTGATTCAATGGCCGAAAACTGTGCGCGGCTGGCCAGCTTCTGCTCCAGCATCCACTCGGTCAGGTTCGCGATCGGATCCCGCTCCGTCTTCCATTTTTGCTCTTCCTGTTTCGGACGATAGTACTCGCGCGCGATGTCGCCTACATGGTGGCCCGTGTAGCGATAGGTGTTTGCCAGCAGGAAACCGGGTCCTTCTCCGCCGCGAGCACGTTCGATGAGGCGGGACGCGGCCGTGTGGACCGCGCGCACATCTTGCCCATCCACCTCAGCCGCCTCTAATCCAAACGCCGTGGCGCGGCGCAGGATTTCGCCCGCCGTCGTTTCAGAAAAATGCGTGTATTCGGTGTAAAGATTGTTTTCGCAAATATAGACGACTGGCAATTTGAACAGCTGTGCGAGGTTCATTACCTCGTAGAGCGATCCTTGTCCTAAAGCCCCCTCCCCGAAGAAACAGGCCGCGACGCGACCATTCCCGAGGCGCTGAGATGCAAACGCCGCGCCGGTGGCGATTCCCACGCTGCCCGCCACAATCGCATTGGCGCCCAGGTTGCCGGTTGCAGGATCGGCAATGTGCATCGATCCACCTTTGCCCCGACAATAACCCGCTTCCTTTCCGAGCAACTCGGCGAACATGCGATCCGGCGATGCTCCCTTTGCCAGGCAATGACCATGTCCGCGATGTGTGCTGGTGATGTAATCGTCCTTGCGCAGCGCTTCGCATACTCCCACTGCGACCGCTTCTTCGCCGATATAAAGATGGGCCAGCCCGGGCATCAGCGCGCGGGTATAAAGGTCGTTCACACGTTCCTCGAACAGGCGGATCGCAAGCATCCGCCGGTACATTCGCAAAGCTTGTTCCGCCTGCGTAGTCGTAGTCTTCGATCGCTCCGGGATCGTGGTCATTGCGTCACTCCCGACATCCGCGCCAGAACATCGAATACGACCGCGAAATCTTTCTTCTCCCATCCCATACCCCGGGCCGCGGTCAGAAATTCATTGCTAACCGCAGTCGTCGGCAGCGGCACGTTCAATTTCCGTCCCAATTCCAGGGCGAGCAGCATGTCTTTCTGCATCATGTTGCAATCGAACCAGGCTTCGTCCGGTTGCTGCAGAATGAATGGCCCGCGGTACTGAATCATGGGAGAGGCGACAGCGCTGTGCGTGAGGACGTCGACCGCCACTTCGCGACGGATGCCGCTCTTTTCCGCCAGCAGCACGCCTTCGGAAAACGCCATCATCTGGACAGCGAGGCTGAGATTCACGGCGATCTTCATCGCCAGCGCCAGCCCATTGTCGCCAACGTGTGTGACCTTGGGCCCGATGTCGAGCAACAAAGGCTTCACGCGCTCGAAAGTTTCCTTACCACCGCCCACCATCACTGAAAGCTTGCCTTCCTGAAGCGTGATGACGCTGCCCGAGACTGGCGCATCCACCATGTCTGCACCCCTTGCGCGCACTTTGACCGCAGTCGCCCGGCTCACCTCCGGACTCACCGTGCTCATGTCGACAAAGAGTTTCCCAGCGCTCAGCCCCGCGACGATTCCGTCCGGTCCTTCGGTCACGGCAGCAATGGCAGCAGCGTTCGTGACCATTGCAAACGTAACATCGGACGCTGCCGCAACCGCGCGCGGCGAGTCGGCCCACTTCATGCCTTTGTCAATCAACCACTGCGCCTTCGCGCGNGTACGGTTGTAACCTGTTACCGTGTGGCCTTTTGCCAACAGCCGATTCACCATCTGGCTGCCCATCACGCCCAAACCGACGAACCCCAGGTTTGCCATCCCTTTCGCTGTCTCCGACTACGCTTTTGATTTTGATGAAGGCGGTTCTTCGGCCGAAGAGGCCCTCGAGTCTTCACGAACCTGCCCCAAATGCGCCCGCATGGCCGAGCGGGCGTCCTCCGGATCGCGCGCCTCAATTGCCGCCAGAATCCGTTTGTGATGGAATTGCCCGCGCTCGGGCCCGCCGTCGATTCTGAAAATGCGCAGCCGCTGCTCGCGGAGCAGGCCAACAATGGAATCAAGCAGCGAAAGCACCAGCGGATTCGCGGCGGCTTCCGCAAGCGCCAGGTGGAAATCGAGGTCCGCTTCGATGTAGGCGTCCGGATCGTGCAGATTGCGATCCATCGTCGCGACCGCCTCGCGCATGCTCGCGAGCAACTGCTCTTCAATCCGCACCGCAGCCAGCGCTGCAATCTCTGGCTCGAGAATCTGGCGTAGTTCCGCCAGGTGCGCCAGCCCCTCCAACTGACCGATCCGGCTCATGAAGTCAAGCGACTGCCGGATTGCCTGCGATGTTCCGTTAGTGATGAACGTTCCGCGACCCGAATACGCTTCCACCAGGCCTTTCTCGCGCAGCGCTTTCACCGCCTCCCTGACTGCCGTGCGGCTTACGCCGAAATTCTGGGCCAGCTCGCGTTCCGCTGGAAGTTGGTCCCCCGGCTTCAGGGCGCCTTTAAGGATCGATTCCTCGATTTGTTGAACGATTTGCTCGTAAAGGCGCGAGGTTCGAACAGCTTTGTACACGGGTTTATCGCCAAAGGGAGTGAGAGATTGATTCGTCATAGCTCAAGTACCTGCCGGAAGGTGGAAGGCAAGTCCGCCCTAGCTAAGGCCGGCGCCTGTGGTCAAGCTATCATACCGCTTTACCAAATGCCAATCGTGCGTGCAGATCTTGACTTTTGATCGTTCGCTTTCACTGGATCCACACAGTCTTGATATTGGTAAACTCCCGGATGCCGTGAACACCCAGCTCCCGGCCGTATCCGGACTGTTTTACGCCGCCAAAGGGAATCCTCGGATCGGAAGCGACCATTTTGTTAATGAAGACCATGCCGGCCTCGAGTTCGTTAACGAACTTTTCACGCTCCGTGTCGTCTCGAGTCCAGGCGCTGGCACCGAGACCAAAGCGGGTGTCATTGGCGATCCGGATCGCGTCATCCAGGTTCTTCACTCGAAAAATCGAAGCTACGGGACCAAAAAACTCTTCGCGATAAGCGGGCGAGTCTTTCGGAATATTCGTCAGCACCGTCGGCGCGTAATAACTTCCTGGCCGCTTCAGCGGATGACCTCCCGTCACCAGCCGCGCGCCGGCTTCGACGGTTTTCTTCACGTCGGCGTCCAACGAGCTCACCGCATCGGCACTGGCCAGCGGCCCAAGTTGAGTTTTGTCATCCATGGGATCGCCCACCACCAGTGATTCCATGCGCGCAACAAACTTTTTCTCGAACGCATCGGCAATGGGCTCCGCGACAATGAAGCGCTTTGCCGCGATGCAGGACTGGCCGTTATTGATGATTCTCGCTTCCACTGCCGTTTCGACTGCTGCATCCAGATCAGCGCTGGGCATGACGATAAACGGATCGCTGCCACCGAGCTCCAGGACAACTTTCTTGATTCTCTTCGCGGCTCCCATCCCTACCTGGATGCCGGCTTGCTCGCTGCCCGTCAGAGTTGCCGCTACAATGCGCGGATCGTTCAGCAGGCCATCTACTTTCTGCGATCCGATCAGCAACGTCTGGAACGCACCCTGTGGAAAGCCAGCCCGGCAGAAAATCTCTTCGATTTTGAGAGCGCACTGCGGAACGTTCGATGCATGCTTGAGCAGTCCGACATTGCCAGCCATCAGTGCCGGGGCCGCAAACCGAATCACCTGCCAGAACGGAAAATTCCACGGCATCACCGCCAGCACCGGGCCGATGGGAAGATAGCGGACGAAGCTTTTCTTGGCGGATGTCTCGACAACTTCATCGGCGAGAAAGCGCTCAGCATTCTCCGCGTAGTAGCGGCACGCAGTCGCACACTTGGCGGCTTCGGCGACGGCAGCCTTCAATGGCTTACCCATTTCCAGCGTCATGAGCCGCCCGAACCCTTCTTTCTCTTTTTCCAGGATCTCAGCCGCCTTGGTCATCATCCGCGCACGCTCAGCGAATGAAGTCTTTCGGTATGTCAGGAAGGTTTCGGCAGCGCGTTGAACTTTCGCTTCCACCTCAGCATCGCTCAGGGCGGCGAAGGTTTTTACGACTTCTCCCGTGGCAGGGTTGACGGTAGCGATTCCCATAACTCCAAATGACCTCCCGGTTCCGTTAACTCGTAAAGTACTATTGATGCCCGTGCCCGCACTGGGGCGGCAAAATTGGTCCGACCACAATACCACCGTGAACCAAGGTCCGGTCAAGTAAACCTCAAAGGCCCAAAATTCCTTGACATCGCTCTTCGTATGGTGGTACAGCTGTCGGACCACACGCTTCCACTCCGTTGTCGGAGGTTCCGTAATGCGTTCCCTGTCGAAGAGCATTCGGGCGTTGAGTCTTGCTATCCCGTTCCTGCTCGCATCCCATCCCATGTTCGCCCAGACCGTCACTGGGCGCATTCTGGGGACCGTGACCGATTCGACCGGCGCTGCCATTCGCGGTGCTGCCGTGACCATCACCGATACTCAGAGGGGAACGACCCGAAACCTCGCGACAGACGATGCTGGCGCCTATGTCGCTCCGAACCTACTCCCCGGCACATACAAAGTTCGTGCTGAATCCAAGGGATTCAAGACGGTCGAGCGGATCAACATTCCTCTTGAAGTTGCCCAGGACGTGGCGATTGATCTGGTATTGCCGCCCGGTCAGGCTAACGAGACGGTCGTCGTCACCGAAGACATTCCTCTGGTGAACACGACTACGTCCACCTTGGGTGGAACGCTCAGTAATAAGGAGATCAACGAACTTCCCCTGAACGGCCGCAATTATGAAAACCTGTTGCAGCTGCGCCCCGGGGTAATTCGTTATCCCGGCGGCGGATTCTCGACCACCAGCACTAACGGCCTGCGCGCCGAGGATAATGCCTATTTCATCGAGGGCTTATTTAACAGCGAGCCGTTTTCTGGCCAGGGCATCATTAATGGCGCGGGCATCGCGGGGGATTCGGCGACCATCCTGCCGATCGATGCCATCCAGGAATTCAACGTTCAGGAGAACCCTCCGGCTGAGTACGGCTGGAAGCCGGGTGCGGTCATGAACGTTGGACTGAAGTCGGGAACGAATCTGCTCCACGGGACTGCTTTTGCGTTCGGGCGCGAAGGAGCCATGGATGCGCGCAACTATTTCAACTGCGCCAGTAACCCGTGCGCGTTCAGCCAAAGCCCCGCTCCAAAGAATCCTCGACAATTGGAGCAGTTTGGAGGCAGTGTGGGCGGCGCGATCATCAAAGACAAGGCCTTTTTCTTCGGCGCCTACGAGGGCCAGCGCTACGATGTCGGGAATTCATTCGGAGGCGTAACCAGCCCTTCAATGGTGTCAATGCCCACTCCGATGCCAGCGACTTGCACCTCCGTTTCCGGCGACTGTGCCAGTAGTATTCCAGATGCGGTTGCTGATCTCGTGGCAAACAACATCCCGATAAGTCCAGCCAGCCTCCTAATCTCGGGCTGCACCATGACTGGTTCGACGGTAACCTGCAAGGGCACCGGGTTCCCCCTCAATAACAACCCGACCACTAACATCGTCAATGGATTTCCCAATCAGGTCGGGGTGGACAATGCGATCGGGAAAATCGATTACCACTTCAATGACCGCAATACCGTAAGTGGCATGTATTTCTTCGGCAATAACTCGGGCACAGTCGAGGACTTTCCGGAACTGCAATCCAAATGGCGCTCCAAGATTCACACCCGCGCCCAAGTCGCCGGAGGAAATTGGGTTTGGACTCCCAGTGCGCGCTGGGTGAATGAAGCCCGCTTTGGCTATAACCGCCTGTACCAGCCCACCTTCCCTGGCGATTTGAACACACCTGCGTCAGCTTACGGTCTGAACACGGGCGTGAGCGGACCGTTAACCGGAGGACTCCCCCGCATCGGCTTTGCCGGGGCTTTCGTTCCAGGACTGGGTGGTTTCAAATGGCCGAAATTCCAGGGGCCAGACTCCCTGACCCAAATCATCGACCATGTTTCCTACACCGTGGGTACGCATGCTTTCAAATTCGGAGGTGAACTTCGTCGCAATGCCTTCAGCGGGGGCGCTTTTGGCAATGCTCGAGGAAGTATTACTTTCCTCGGCGGAGTTGCCCTGCCCGCTTCGACAGCTCTGGAAGATTTTTTTGCCGGGGATCCCTTTAAGGCCTCCGTACAAGTCGGCGATCCTGCCCGAAACATTCACAACTGGTCCTATGGTGCTTTTTTTCAGGACGACTGGCGTGCTACCAAGACCCTGACCATCAACTATGGCCTGCGCTATGAGTTCAATTCCGTCATCAAGGACGCTCACAACCTTCTGGGTAACTTCGATCCCAATTCGCCCACGGGATTGATTCAGGCGGGAAGTAACGGCGTCAGCGGTCCTTACAATCCCGATCACAAGAACTTTGCTCCTCGTGTAGGCTTTGCCTGGGACGTAACGGGCAAAGGGAGTACGGTCGTACGAGGCGGTGCAGGCCTGATGTATGAAACCGTGAATTGGGAGACCTTCCTCGCTTTCAACAACGCTTTTGGCTTATCCAACGTTCCCACCGGAGCCATCATCGACGCTGCAGGCGACACTGCGGGCGGCACGATTACGGCCGGCAATCTGGCTATTCCTCCTGTTCTTCCTCAATGGGACAGTGGCGCGCCCCTGTACGGGAACCTCAGCACCAGCACTCTCAATTGCTTCAACAATCCCTGCCCTATCATGAGCGTAAACCGCAATGTCACCACTCCCTACGTCTGGAACTGGACACTGAACGTGCAACGTGCGATTACGTCGAATCTGTCTCTGCAACTCGCCTACGTGGGCAATCACGGCTCGAATCTGGTCGGCATTCGCGATATTAACCAGCCTCCCGTGGGCTCGGGTTGGCCTGCAGCAGCGATTACCGCCTGCATCAATTCCGGCTACAGCGACCCTGTTAACTGTGTACCGGACAGCACAGGAGGCGAAGAGGGGAACCGGCCTTTTGCAACCAAATTTCCGTACCTGAGCAACATTTTCCAGATGGCGAATGTTTACCGGTCAAACTATAACGCCTTGCAAGCTACGTTGACGGCGCGCAACTTCCACGGCTTGAGCATGGTGGCCGGTTACACGTACGGCCACTCGCTCGACAACGTCAGCGCTAACTGGGACTTTGGCTATGGTGCTGGCCTGCCCGTGGATTCTTACAATGTTGGACGCGAATACGGAAACAGCGATTTCGACCTTCGCCATCGCCTGACTCTCTCGATGACCTACGCAATCCCTGGTAAGACAGGCCATGCGCAGATGCTGGAGGGCTGGGAACTCAATTCCATCGTGACGTTGGAGACCCCGCAGTTCTGGGGGCCGATCGATTTGGGTACCGACGCCAGCGGCACCGGTTCGCTTCCCGTGAGCCCGCCAGCAACCGCTCCGATCCGCTGGAACTTTTTTGGTAAACCGGCCGACTTCAAATCCGGTCCCACGCCAATCCCGTACTTTTCCGGCGCCACCAACCCTGGCTGCGCCGCCCGTGCCTTAGCCGTGGACGGCGGGAACGCTGGCCCGGCGACCGCCTCACTGAACTTGTTTGGCTGCTATGTCAAGGGGAACTCTATGATGTTGCCGCCTCCTCTGGGACAATTCGGCAACATGTCGCGGAACATGTTCCCCGACTCCGGCTTCAAGAATTTCGATCTCTCGATTGCCAAGAACTGGCACTTTGGCGAGCGGGTACATGCACAGTTCCGCGCCGAATTCTTCAACATTCTCAACCATCCGAATTTCGCTAATCCCTACGGAGGTCAGAACGGATACGGCGTAAATGATCCGTCAGTCCGTCCTTTTGGTTGCGGTTGTGCCACACCCGACGTAGCCGCGGCCAACCCTGCAGTGGGTTCAGGAGGACCCCGCTCGGTTCAATTAGGTCTGAAGTTCATTTTCTAGGGCAGGTTTTGTATTGAGGGGGTAGGGGCCGGACTTCGGTTCGGCCCTTTTCTAATGATGCTGGTTATCAGATAGCGCCGAGAGTGCTACTCACGAAAGGAACCGCTTACATGTCCCGCTTCTTGCCGATGCTCACCGATATCGCTTCGCTGGCCGTCATCGCATTACTTCTGATCCCGCGGTTCGCATTTGGTCAGGAACGCACCGAGCGCACGCTCGATGAAATCAAAACCGAGGCCATTCGCCGCGCTGAAAACGGGATGTACCCGCTGATCGGTCTCGATCCCGCCGATGTTAAGGAGGCGCTCGCATCCATCCACACGAAAGACAAAGATGAATGGGCTGCGGCCTTCATGGCGGTCGGCGATCGCTACGCAAATGAGGCGAAGTCGCTCGAAGCGACCGATCCCACAAAAGCCAACGCCGACTACATCCGCGCCTGGCGCATTTATTCCTTCGGCCGATGGCCGGTTCCGGCCTCACCTGGCAAGCAAAAATCCTATGCCAAAGCCATCGAGGCGTTCCTTGCCCACGCCAAGTTCTTCGATCCCCCGTTGCAGGTGGTGCACATTCCTTTTGAGGGCAAGGAAATCATCGGCTACTTGCGTTTGCCGAAGAATGCAAATGGTCCAGTCCCGCTCGTGATCGCCGTCAACGGGCTCGACAGCCGCAAAGAAGATTTAACCGAAAGCTTTGGCGCCATCCTGCCTTTCGGAATCGGATTTCTAGCGGTGGATGGTCCGGGTACGGGGCAGGCGCCGATCAAAGTCGGCGAGCACGCTGACCGGATGCTGTCGGCCGTCATCGACTACGCGCAGAGCCGTCCCGAGATCGACAAAAATCGACTGGCCATTCACGGCGTCAGTTGGGGCGCGTACTGGGCCACCAAGATGGCGATTGTCGAACGCGCGCGCCTTCGCGGCACCAGCGCGCAATCCCCGCCCATCGACGCCTTCTTCCAGAAAGATTTTCTTTTGAACCATCTACAGGGAAACCGCGAGTACCTCTTTGACCAGGTGCCTGCGCTGATGTCGGTGATCGACGGCGCCAATTCGATCGAGGACATCGCAAGAATTCTTCCCACCCTTTCGCTGGTAAAGCAGGGTCTGCTCGGAAAGCCCATGGCCCCCATGCTCGTCATTGGCGGCGTGCTCGATACTCAGGTTCCTATCGAGGACCTTTATCTCCTGCTCAGTAAAGGCGACGTTCCCAAGACGGCATGGATCAATCCGCAAGGCGGCCATCTCGGCCGTCAAGTAAAAGTCTGGCCCGATCCACTGATCTTCAAGCAAGTCATCATCCCCTGGCTGGTCCGTACACTCGAAGCCGAAGACAGACGCTAGCCAAAATGCAGTCACGTTTCGGAAGTCGAGATTCGATGGATAATGTCACTCATGCTCACGCTGCTCTTGCTGATTTCGCTATTTCAATGGAGCGACGGGCGTCCCCACCCGCCTACTGGGGAAAATACCCTCGCTGCCAAAGAACTCCCACCAGCCCAGAACAACCCGGCCACCACCAAGCCCTCGCCATGGACCCTCGAGTGGAGCGATGAATTCAATGGCGCCGAGGGTTCGGTACCGGATGCCACCAAATGGATCGTCGAATCCGGGGGCAACGGATGGGGCAATCATGAACTCGAGTACTACACCAACCGCGTGCAGAACATCCAGACGCAAGCGGGAAAGCTCGTGATCACAGCGCGCCGGGAGGGCTACAGCGACGAACATGGCGTGCTGTTTGGCTACACCTCGGCAAGAATCAAGACTCTGCACAAATTCGAGCAGACGTACGGGCGTTTTGAAGCGCGGATTCAGATCCCCCGCGGGCAGGGCATCTGGCCCGCCTTCTGGATGCTGGGAAACGACATCGACTCGAAGCATTGGCCCGCGTGCGGCGAAATCGACATCATGGAAAATATCGGGAAGGAACCGTCCACCGTGCACGGCACCATCCACGGGCCGGGTTACTCTGGCGAGAAGGGCATCGGCTCGCCATTCACATTGCCGGCCGGCCAGAATTTTGCGGATGGCTTTCACGTCTATGCCGTCGAATGGGAACCTGACGTGATTCGCTTCTACGTCGACGATCATCTGTACGCCACGCGCACGCCCGCGGATTTGCCGTCAGGGGCGAAGTGGGTTTACGACCATCCTTTTTTTATTCTGCTGAATGTAGCAATCGGTGGCGACTGGCCAGGGTCTCCCGATTACACCACGAAGTTTCCGCAAAGCATGCTGGTGGATTACGTGCGGGTTTACAAGCGCTCCAGCCCGTAATCGTCGCTTATCGCTTCTTTTTGCCGCCACCTTGACCCTGTCCCGCGCCCTTGGCCTGCAGTTGTCCTGCGAATGGCGCGGGGGTGGTTCGCGGGCCTTCGGGTGCGTGAACCGCGTCGGAGTACTGAAACTGAACTGGTGCAGTTCCACTCCCATCCGTGAGTTTCACTTCCTGAAAAACCTGCGTCAACGGATTGGCTTCCGCCACAGGGAAGTCACCGCATTCCTCGCCCTGCTTCGAAGTCCAACCCAGGAATTTGGTCGCATTCGGATCGTTGCCGGCACGAATCGCGTCTTCGACGTCAGCGTCTGTCCGAGCCTCATTCAGTTCGTGATAGAAGGTTGCCACCACGTTCTTCCACGGCTGGTCGAAAACCGGAATGCCATTCACAGTGCCGTTGGGCAGCGTTTCGGAATACACGCCGATTGCATAATAGACAATGACCGGAGTCGCCCCACCCGCGTGAACGGACCCGTGATATCCACCTAACCCCTGGCTAGAGTCTTCTTCCTGCTCCACCGGAATCGTTCCCTTCTCCGGCTTTAATTGCGCCGCAGCCATGCCCCCGGTAGGAGCGGCATCCGTATTCAGGATCGTGCCGCTGGGCAGCATGAAATTGAAAACCGTCGAGGTGTAATCGTAGCCATTGAGCGTGCCAGCGCTGAACAGCTGTTGGACCAAATTCTCGACGTCACCTTGCGAGAAAACTCCTGGTGGAGGGCCGGGCAATGTCTGCGATGGTTTAAATGTGCTCGTAATCTTCCCACCCGCATAGTACTGCGACATTACATTGTTCATATCCACATCGGACATGGCAGCCGCCAGCGCCTTGTCAATGTTCTGAATATCGCTCGCCTTCCAGGCTGCCGTGCCGCCCAGATAGAAATTCGTGAATACCAGATCCTCAATCGTGTGCCCGCCATGAAAAATCAAGTCATGTGCAGGCGTCGCCGGAAGTCCTGGAGCAAGCGCTTCCGGAGTCGGCATCGACATGCGGGCATAAAAGCCTTTTTCTGCCTTCGTCCCGTGCCCGACCACCACTCGCAAAGGCCTTACCAACCGCTTCGCTTCTGCTGCCATGACTTCCTCCAGGCGATGGGGCAAAGGGATTTACGGGGGACGGAGCGGCCACTCCAGTGGGATAGTATTTTCTTACGTCCTCAGGCCCAGGCTGTCAATCGCAAGATTTCCACTGTGACCGCATCCGGCCTTTTAAGCATTGTGTGACGCCCCCGCAGATCGTTGCAGCCATGCCGCAATTTCTTGCGTACAGGAAATGCGAGAGCCGGGTGGGCCCATCGATCGCAACTTATAGTCCTGCTTGAATCAGGTCTCTACCTGGGAGGTGCCGGGCGTGATCGGCAAGGCGCGGCAAATTTCTCAAAACCACCGCACAACTTCCGCACAACTGCTGGGTTCAAGCAACGCAGGGCGAGGCCATTTCGCCCGCGGATATCACAACTCGGCGTCCAAGCGACCCAAGGGGAGTGCGATGTCGGGGAGTGAAACGAAGTGCAAACGGTACCGGGGAAGCCATCCGCTCGCCGTCGTGCCGGTTCGCACTGAGAAGGGCGTGCCTGGGGATGGGGACGCCCTT
>JGI12627J18819_10000243_pt1 | contig 17834 bp, 21 predicted proteins | sample TexAe_OM1H0_M2_FD_18819 | JGI IMG/M metagenome (IMG submission 18819)
GGCGACCTCCACATCCAGCGGCAGCGCGGCTGCGCGCCGGCCCAGGCGCTCGATTTCTTTGACGACCGCCTCGGCTTCCGGCCGGCTGCTGCGGTAGGTCAGAATCACATCGCTGCCGTGCTCGGCCAATTTGAGCGCGGTGTTTTTTCCCAGGCCGCGGCTGGCGCCGGTGACCAAGGCGATCTTCACATTGTTGCTCATGCTTCCTCGAGTGCGGTTTCTACGGATAAGACGGAGACGCCGCGCCGGATACCCGCGGTACGCGGATGTTCGGCTTGAGACCCAGTTGCCACTCTTCGCCGGCGGGTTCCGCAGCGAGGATAACGTGACGGCTCGTCGTCTCTTCGGCGCGATCCATGCTTGGGTGCCATATTCTAACCGCGTATTCGCCCGGCGGCATGTCGCTGAGCGTTGCCGTGCCCGCCGGCCCGGTTTTCGCAAAGAAAGGGGTTTCCGAGACATAGACGTAGCCGATCATCCAGTCGTGAATATTGCAGCCGAGCACCACGACACCGGGCTTGTCGAAGGTGACGGGCGGGGCGTCGGTTCTGGCGTACAGCGGCAACTCGAATTTCTTGGCCGGAGAGAACGAGTAGACCTGATGACGGATGTTGTCGCTGTTCGGAAAGCGCACTGTCGAGCCGACAAAAATAACTTTGACGTACGGGACGAATTGCTTATCGACCTGGTCGACGGCCTCGGCCGGCGGGCGCGCATGCAAATCGTTGCGCGGATCGGCGGGAACCGCAAGCACGACGGCGTCAGCGACTGCCTTGCCTCGGTGATCCTTGACGACGACGTGCAATTCGCCGGCGCGCGCGATGACGGCGGAGAAGCACAGCAGGACTGATGAAATGATGGATCGTTTGCGCATTTAAAGCCGGTAGTTCCAGGTGATTTCCGCCAGCGAGTCCGTGTAGTTGATGCCCCCTTGCGCGTGAGTTTGCAAGCGCTGAAATCCCGCTCCCACCAGGCTGTGCGCGCTAAGCGAAAACTCCGCTCCAAGCCTTGCCCCATAGGTCTTGCCGAAGAGCCTATACGCATACGCCTCTGCGCCAAAAGCGGGATCCGGCGCGACCGCCTTGGAGTTCAAGTAAATATTGGCGTATTCCACGCTGGTTGAGACCACATCGCCCCGGCGCAATAGGGAACTCACGCTCACCGTTGTTCTCTCGCTCACCGCGTATTGCACACCGGCGGTGAAACTCTTTCCGCTGAGCGTAAAGACATCGCTGGAAACTCCGTACAGATCCGTGGGCACCGGATCAGCGGCCCTGCGCTCAAAGGAGTATTTCCCCCAAATATTCCAGCGCTCATCGAGGCGCTTGCCGGACTCGATGGAAGCGCGGTATATCGTCGCGTCGCGGTAGCCGTCATCATAATTGGCCCGGCCGCCGGAGAACTCCACCCGACTCCAGGCTGCGAAAGCGCCAATGCCCCATTTTCTTTTCAGCGACAGTACCGCATCGAGAGAGGCGTTGTTCAAACCGGACAGATGATCGTAGATCTGGCCCGACACATCGCCGCCGGCCGCAAAGCTGAAACCCTCGGCCAATGGCAGAAGGTTGAACAGTGAGAGGACCGCCGAGGCACTCGAGTCCGCGACGGTGTCGGCGTAATGCTGCGCATTGCCGACGTTGCTGTCGTGGCTCAACGAGGCCGATGCGGCAATAGTCCAATCGCCTCGCGCCGTGTGAGATACCGCACAAAAGACCATGAATGCCGGCAGCGAGGCCCGAATCGTCCGTGGCAGCTGGGATCGCATTCCCGCATTATGCAATGTCGAAATCCGGCGCAGCGCGATCCAAGTCGCATCGCCAGTCGCCCGGATTAACGGGGCTTGTAGGAGATCACCACGGTATGGACGTCAGGTGCCGCCGGTCAGGGTGCCTGAGTCACAGGGTGTCCTGCGGCCACCCAGGCTTCCAGGCCGCCCGCCAGGGGGCGTACGCGTTTGAAGCCGCGATTCATCAGAACCTTGGCGACGCGCGCCGCCGAGGCTTCGCTGGGACAGGTGCAATAAAGAATGATGTCTCGATCTCTGGGAAAATCCTTGAGGTGCGCATCGACATCCTCCAAGGAGATGGCCACGGCACTCGGAATCCAATGAGGCTCCAGTTCGCGCGCGGTCGCGGAACGTACATCGATAATGAGCGGACGCGCGCCACTCTGGATGAGCTCGTTGAGCTCGGCGACGCTGATGCGTGCCATGCGCAGCATCTTGTAGAAGCGGCGCCGCTCCCACCATTTGTAGCCGATGTAGCACGCCAGCAGAACCAATGCGCCAACGACCGCCATGCTGCCGTACCGGTCCAGCTGAATCAGCAATCGCTCTATTTGCGATTTGAAAATCATGCCGCCGAGCAGGCCGGCGCCCGCCCATAAGACGGCGGCGAGGACGCTCAAGATCACAAACCGCAACCAGCCTATCGCCAAGGCGCCGGCAAGCGGCGGAGCGATGGTTGACCAACCGGGCACGAATTTCGCGACAACGAGCGAATTCACGCCCCAGCGGTCGAATTGACTCTGCGTCTGGCTCACGCAGGAATCAGGCTCCAAGGAAATTCGGCACAGGGTTTTCAGCACCCGGATGCCGTATTTCTCCCCGATGCGGTACCAAGCGCAATCGGCGATCAGACACGCCGCGACCGCAATCGAAAAAAGTTCTGCGAATGGCAGCTCTCCCTTCGCTGCCAGGGTGCCGGCCAAAATCAGCGTGGGTACGACAGGCACGGGCAGGCCAATTTGATTCAACAACACGTTCAGCCCGACGATGAGCAATCCGTAGTGGCTGATGTGAAGCAGTAGCTGCTGAGTCAATGCGGTTTCTTGTGTTCGATGTTGGGTAAAAAGACCGCGACTACACCCAATAGCGGCAGGTAGGCGCAGAGCCGGTATACGAATTCGATGCCGTGAGCATCGGCCAGGACGCCCAGCACGGCGGCGCCGATGCCACCGATGCCGAACGCGAATCCGAAAAACAGCCCCGATACGGCCCCCACGTTGCCCGGCATGAGCTCCTGCGCGAAAACCACGATGGCGGAAAACGCTGAGGACAGGATCAAGCCGATCAAGAAGGTGAGGGTGCCCACCCACATGAGATCGACGTGGGGGAGGATCAGGGTAAAGGGCGCGATCCCCAAAATGGACACCCAGATGACGCTCTTTCGGCCGATGCGATCGCCCAAGGGGCCGCCGAACAACGTGCCCAGCGCCATGGCCAGCAGGAACACGGATAGGTGAATCTGGGCCGAACGGACCGAGGTGTGAAATTTCTCGATCAGATAGAAGCTGAAGTAGCTGGTGATGCTCGCGACGTAGAAGTACTTCGAGAAAAGCAATAGAACCAGCACCGCGATCGACCAGCGAACGCGCGCCGGCGACACCGGCCTGATCGACGTCGCCGCCTGCAGCGGTTTCGGACGGTCAATATGGTGGCTCTTATACCAAGCGCCGACCCATGCCAGCACCGTGATGGCGAGCAGTGCCGCGAGCGCGAACCAGGCAAGGCTGGGTTGTCCGCGCGGAATGATGATCCATGCGGCGAGCAGAGGCCCCATGGCGGAGCCGGCATTGCCGCCGACTTGGAATATGGATTGCGCCAGTCCGTGCCGGCCGCCCGATGCCAGGCGCGCGATGCGCGAGGACTCCGGATGGAAGATCGCAGAACCGGCGCCGATGAGTGCCGACGACGCCAGCACCATGCCGTAGCTCGGCGCGAAGGCCAGCATCACGATGCCGATGAGAGTGAAGCACATGCCGACGCTCAAGGAGTAAGGCTTGGGATGTTTGTCGGTGTAAATGCCGATGATCGGCTGCAACAGCGACGCGCAAGCCTGGTAGGTCAGGGTGATCGTGCCGATTTGCACGAAGGTCAAATGAAACTCGCCCTTGAGCAAGGGATAAATCGCGACGATCAACGACTGCATCATGTCGTTGAGGAAGTGCGAGAAGCTCAAGGCCCCCAGCAAATTGAAGCGCGTCGGCGCGGGCGCAACCAATGCAGACTCTGCGGCAAAACTTTTTACCATGGCACGGTACGGTACTAGCTAGTTCGTCGGCTGTCCTGCCAGAATGCACGGATGAAACGCTTCTTCGAGACACCGGTGTTCCTGCGTGAACTGGCGACACGCTGGGACGTTCTGGCGTTCATCGTCGTGATCGGACTGGTGGTGTTCCTGGGGGAAACCTCGCGCGGGCTGTTTGCGCCGCTGACCGCCCTCGAGTTAACCCCGATGTCTTTGGATCCTGCGCATTTGCCCGAGTACGCAGCGCGCACGACGTTTCGCATGTTCGCGGGCCTGGCGCTTTCGCTGATATTTACACTGACGTACGCCACCTGGGCAGCCAAGAGCGAGCGCGCGGGAAAATTGTTGGTTCCCATCCTAGACATCCTCCAGTCGGTGCCTATTTTAGGTTTCATTTCGATTACGGTGGTCTTCTTTATGTCGCTGGCCCCCGGGCGCGTGCTGGGCGCGGAATTCGCGGCGATATTCGCCATATTCACCAGTCAGGCCTGGAACATGGCCTTCAGCTTCTATCAGTCGCTGCGCACCGTGCCGATCGAATTGATGGAAGCCGCGGAATCGTTCCGGCTCTCGCCCTGGATGCGCTTCTGGCAGCTCGAAGTGCCCTTCGGCATGCCCGCGCTCATCTGGAACATGATGATGTCCATGTCGGGAGGCTGGTTCTTCGTCGTGGCCTCCGAGTCGATCAGTGTCGGCCATACCACGGTGGCGCTGCCCGGCGTGGGTTCCTATATCGCCCTTGCCATCGAGCAGAAGAATCTCACCGCCATCGGCTGGGCCATTTTCACCATGTTGATCGTGATTCTTGCCTATGATCAGCTGATCTTCAGGCCGTTGGTGGCTTGGGTGGACCGCTTTCGCGTTGAGCAGGAACCCGGAGCCAAGGTTCCGGACTCCTGGGCGCTCACCATGATGCGCCGTTCGCGAATCATCCAAGCCGCGACACTGGCGTTCCACGCCGCGGTGATGTTCACGAGCCGCGCGGTGAAGCGCAAAGACGAGCCATCGGTGGAGCAGGTCGCCAAGAAGCCGAAGCGCTCGCTGGATCTGCTGTGGGTGTCGTTGATCATCGCGGCGGTGGTTTTGGGGCTGTGGCACATCGTGGTCGTGCTGATCCAGAACACGCCGGTGCGCGAAGCGCTGCAAGTCTGCGGACTGGCAACGCTCACCATGTTGCGCGTTTTCATCCTGATAGCTCTCGCCAGCGTGATCTGGGTGCCGATCGGCGTATGGGTGGGCATGCGGCCCAAAGCCTCGCAGATCGTTCAGCCCATCGCGCAATTCATGGCGGCGTTTCCCGCCAATTTGTTGTTTCCCATCGCCGTGTACGGGATTGTCAAATGGAAACTGAATCCCGATATCTTCCTGAGTCCGCTCATGATCTTAGGCACGCAGTGGTACATCCTGTTCAACGTCATCGCCGGCGCCTCCTCGATACCCGCGGAGATGCGCTACGTTGCCGCGAATTTTCGGGTGACCGGCTGGCTGTGGTGGCGCAAGGTGGCGCTGCCGGCCGTCCTGCCGTTCTACGTGACTGGCGCCATCACCGCTTCGGGCGGATCGTGGAACGCGGCGATCGTGGCGGAGCTCGCTTCCTGGGGAGACACGCACGTGCAGGCGCGCGGCTTGGGCAGCTACATCGCGGAGGCCACCACCGCGGGAGATTTTCACCGGATTGTGTTAGGGATAGGCACCATGAGCTTGTTCGTGGTCATCATCAATCGGCTCTTTTGGCGGCCGTTGTACTACTACGCCGAACGCAAATATCGGCTTACTTGAAGGGTGGCGCATGAGTTCCCCGCTGTTGCAATGCACCGATGTCCGCAAAGCCTTCCCGAAGCCGGACGGCGCGGAGCTGTTGGTCCTCGAGGGAATGAATCTTGAGCTGCGCGAAGGGCAGATAGTGGGCCTGCTGGGCCGCTCAGGCTCCGGCAAGTCGACGCTGCTGCGCTTGATCGCAGGCCTCTCGGAGCCCAGCGCGGGCGACGTTCAGTACCTAGGCAAACAGATTTCGGGGCCTGCGCCCGGCATTGCCATGGTGTTCCAAAGCTTCGCGCTGTTTCCCTGGCTGACCGTGTTTGAGAACGTGGCGTTGGGACTGGAAGCGCAGCGCATGTCGCGGGCCGAAATTCGCAAACGCTCCCTGGCTGCCATCGACCTCATCGGCCTGGACGGATTCGAGTCTGCCTATCCGCGCGAGCTCTCGGGCGGCATGCGCCAGCGCGTTGGATTCGCGCGGGCTCTGGTGGTGCATCCGAACATCCTGCTCATGGATGAGCCGTTCTCGGCGCTGGATGTCTTGACCGCGGAAACCCTGCGCACCGACTTCCTGGATTTATGGTCCGAAGGCCGCATGCCCATCAAAGGCGTCATCCTGGTGACCCACAACATCGAGGAAGCGGTGCTGATGTGCGACCGGATCCTGGTATTCGGCAGCAATCCCGGGCGGATTTTGAGCGAGATCAAAGTGACGTTGCCGCAGCCGCGCAACCGCTTGGACCCGAGTTTTCGCGAGCTGGTTGAACAGATTTACGTCGCAATGACGGCGCGGCCGGCCGGCGGCGCTCCGGGGCGCAAGGAAAATTTCCCGGGCTTGGGGATAGGCAGCGTGCTGCCCCACGTGTCGTCGAACTTGCTGGCCGGCTTGATGGAGACCGTCGCCGCGCCTCCGTTCAATGGCAAGGCCGATTTGCCTGAGATTGCCTCGGAACTGACCATGGAAATCGACGAGCTGTTCCCCGTGGCCGAGACCTTGCAGATGCTGCGTTTCGCCGAGCTGGAAGGCGGCGACTTGAAGCTCACCGAAGATGGATTGGCCTTCGCGCAAGGCGCGCTCGATGAGCGCAAGCGCATCTTCCTGCGGCATTTGCTGACCTATGTGCCGCTGGCCGCCCATATTCGCCGGGTTCTGGACGAGCGGGCGTCGCATTCCGCGCGCCGCAGCCGCTTTGTCGACGAATTGGAGGACTTTATGGCCGAAGATGCGGCCGAACAGAGCCTGCGCGCCGTGGTCAGCTGGGGCCGCTATGCCGAGGCGTTCGCCTATGATGACGAGAATGCCATGTTCAGCCTGGAGAATCCGACTTAAAATGAACTCATGACCGAGTTGGCGCCCTCCTTGACCCTGAATGTTCCGCCGGACGAGATGGTCAAATACATTCAGGATCTGATGACGCTGCCGCATGGGGAAATCGCGGCAGGCACGGCCATGGCCCTCGCGCAACGGCATTGGGGCGGAGACACTCCGCTGGCACGCGCTGCACTGCTGCGTTGGAGCGCGCTGAACCTGGCGTTCCAGGATAAGCGCCTGGAGACCTGGACCGTCACCCGCGAACGCGACCGGATCCAGGTTCCCGCGGCGCTGGTTGCTGCGGCGGGAGTTGCACCCTTGGTGCTCGACAATGAAAGGGCTGTTTTCGACATCCCCAAGCTTCTGGATGCCACTCTGGAATTTCAGCCGCCAGCGGGTCAGGCCTAACACTCAATGACAACCCCGGCGGAGAAAGCGCTCAAGCCGCGCTTTGGCGTACTGCGCACCATCGCTCTATACAAGCTGGTGAAAGTGATGTTGCTCTTGGGCGTAGCTTACGGCGAACTTCGTTTGCGCGACGCATCACTCGCCGCCAAGCTTCTTTCATGGGCGCAGGCGAGGCCGTACGGCCTCGAGCACCGCATCGTCGGCCAGCTGCTGGAGTGGTTCGGGAGCTTGAGCGTGTCGAGAATCCACGCCCTGCGGATCGTGACCCTGGCCTACGCCGCCGTTTTTGCAATCGAAGGCATCGGCCTGTGGCTGGAAAAACGCTGGGCCGAATGGCTGACCACCATCATCACCGCTTCGCTGATACCTCTCGAGGCCTGGGAGATCATCTTGAGGCCAACCATCGGCAAGGTTCTGATATTGCTGGCCAATGTGGCGGTTGTGGCCTACCTGGTCTGGCATGTTCGCAAGACGCAGGCGTTGCGGCAGACGCCTATTGTGAAATGATCTTCATGTGGACCGAAACGCAATATTCCGTCGTATTCTTCGCTGCGCTTAAGCCCACACCACGTTTGGAGATCTCATGAAGAAGTCTGCGACCCTGATTACCACCGCCCTGTTGACCTTTGGCTTCGCCGCTGCGTCCATGGCTGCCGACGCGCCTGCCGCGGGCACTCCCGCTGCTTCCGGCGCCTCTGCCCCTGCGAAGTCCACGCACAAGCACTCCGCCAAGAAGCACAGCAAGAAGTCGAGCAGCACCGCCTCGGCAACCAAGTAAGATAATTGGTATAAGGGCCCCGACCGCTTCACGGCGGCCGGGGCTTTTTTTTGTGCGCGTAATTTAAAAGGCAGGGACATGGATCTAATCGTTGCGATCAAGGCCTTGATACTCGGAGTGGTCGAGGGGCTGACGGAGTTCTTGCCGGTTTCCAGCACCGGGCATCTGATCGTCGTCGGCAGCCTGCTGAATTGGAACGACGAGAAGGGCGAAGTCTTCGAGATCGTCATCCAATTCGCGGCGATCCTGGCGATTTGCTGGCTGTACCGCCAAAAATTGTGGACCGTGGTCGCGACACTGCCGCGTGACCGAAAATCGCAGCTCTTTACCTTGAATCTGCTGTTGGCCTTCTTGCCGGCCGCCATCATCGGCGTGATCTTCATCAAGACCATCAAAGAGCACTTGTTCAAGCCCGTGCCGGTCGCCACCGCGTTCATCGTCGGCGGCATCATCATTCTCTGGATCGAAAGCCGCAAGCGGGTCGCGCGTGTGGAGAGCATCGACGGCATCAAGCCGCCCGATGCATTGTGGATCGGCGTTGCGCAGACATTTTCGATGATTCCGGGCACTTCCCGTTCCGGGGCGACCATCATGGGCGGATTGTTGCGCGGCTTATCGCGCCCGGCGGCGACGGAGTTTTCCTTCTTCCTCGCCATTCCCACCATCTTTGGGGCGACGGTGCTCGAACTCTACAAGGCACGGCACCTGCTCAATATGAATGATCTGGCCGTGATCGGCGTGGGCTCAATTGCGTCCTTCGTCAGCGCGATGTTTGCCGTGCGCGCCTTGCTGCGCTATGTGAGCGCCCATAATTTCAAGGTGTTCGCCTGGTATCGCATCGCATTCGGGTTCGTGATCTTGGGCACCTGGTATTTCGGTGTGGTGAAGTGGTCGTAGCGGCCCGCGCGGTTCTCGCTTTATTGGCGTTCGGCGCGCTGTCGCCGCCGCTGCATGCGCAAGTTGCCGAGGACCGAATCGGCAACCTGGCGGTCTCAGGCGCGAGAGCGCGCGCGACGCCGCCGGGAGCCACGGTCGGCGCCGTTTATTTCATTATCAAGAACAGCGGCGCGACAGCCGATATCCTCGAGTCGGTGAGCACGCCGGCTGCGCATAGCGTGCAATTGCATGCCACGAGCATGGTGAATGGCGTCATGCAAATGCGCGAAGTGAAGACCGTGCAATGCCCACCGGGCGCGGTCGTCAAGGCCGAGCCCGGCGGATTGCATGTCATGTTGATCGGGCTTGCCGCACCGCTTACGCTAGGGGCGAGCCTCGAGGTTTCGCTGAAATTTCACGCCGCGGGCGTGTTGACACTGAAGGTGCCGGTCACTTGAGCACGTATTTCACGCAATCCGCCGATGTCGCGCATCTCATCCAGGTCTCATTGACGCCGATATTCTTGATCTCGGCAATCGGCGTCACGCTGAATGTGTTCACCAGCCGGCTGGCGCGCATCGTCGATCGGGCGCGTTCCATGGAAGCCGCATTGTGCCACCCGGATTATCAACCGGGCGGGCGGGATTTGCACGCGGCACTCACTGTCATGGCGCGGCGCGCCCGCTACATGAATGCCGCGATCACCCTCATCACGATATCCGCGCTGTTCATCGCCTTGGTGGTCGTGATGCTGTTCGTCAATGCGTTTGCCCACTGGGACCTGTCCGCGTTCATCGCAATCATGTTCATCCTGTCCATGTTGGCTTTCGCGGCGGCCCTGACGGCGTTTCTCATCGAGGTACGCGTCGCCACCAATACGCTGCAAATCGGCATCGAAGCGGCAGCCCGCAATACCTAGAACCGGCTCTGCCGGGATTCAGTTATTTGGAGCCGGCGGCGCGCATCCGGTTTTGCATGAGGTCTCTGGCCTGTTGCTCTGCCTGATTCATGCTTTCGACCGTTCCGCATTGCTTGGTCTCGAAGCGCGAGCCCATCTTGGTCTCGTAGCGGCAGTAAAACGTTTCGCCGTTGTGAATTTCCTTCTTATAGCCACGAGCGAGCAAACGCTTCTCCTCGGCATCGGCCTCGGCGGCTTTCTTGGCGGCGGCCGCTTTGGCCGCTTCGTCGTTCGCTGCGCTCGAGGCCTCAGTGGCTTGCTGCGCCTGGGCAGCTTGCTCGGCCGGCTGGGCCGGCTCATCGGCGCACCACGCAGCCGATGCAACACCTAAGCTGCATGCCACTGTCAATAAGATGTGTTTAGAAGGCATAAATATCTCCGTACTGTTAAACCTGAAAATTTCTTCAGTTCGCGGTTTTTCGCTCACGTACCGGCAACGGGACGTTGCATAAATCGATCTTGCCGGCGGGCATCTTAAAGAATTCTTCGGGACGATTGCGGCGCGATTCGATCAGGGCGGCAAAGGTCGGCGTGTCGGTGCGCAGCACCTCGAGATTCAAGCGCTCCGCGGCAGGGATATCGGCCGCGACGCGAATCGACTTGATGGGCAGCGGCTTTTCCGCTTTGGTGTAAAAGCCCATTTCCGCGCTGCCACGCGGCAAGCCGGAGAGCAGCTCCACGCCCTTGACTACCCGGCCCACGAGCGCGACGTTCCGGTCGAGATGGCGGGGCGAGTGCCCGATCACGACATATAGTTCGGCGCCGCTGCCGCTATCGGCGTCCAAATCACGACCCACGCCGACCATGCCGTAACAATGCGCGAGCCAGACTTTGTGCAATGCGCTCGAGCGGGCTACCGGCAATCCGTTCGAGAAGCCGACTTCAGGCGCATAGACATCGCCGTCCGGCAATTTGGTGAAAGCCATCTGCGCAGGAAGGGTCGAATCGAACTCGGGCGCGACTTTGCCGATGCCCGGCGGCAGCGGGTGCCGATTGTCGGGATCGCCCCATTGCGCAACATAGTTGTCCTGTTCGCGTATCACTGACAGGCCGTTGAAATAGCCGGCGCGGGCCAGCGTTTTGATATTGGCGACATGCAGCGGCGCGAACGCCGGGGCCAATTCGATGACGACGCGGCCCGTCGGCAGGTCCACGTATAAGGTGTTGCCAGGGTCGAGCGGGCGCCAATCGGCCGGGCTGGAGGCCTTCAAGACCTCGGGCATGCTGGGCGCCTTGGCGGGCGCCGCGCTATCGGCCGACGCAGCTTGCGATAAAAAAAGCAGCGCGCAGGGCGCTAAAAATCTAAAATTACTGTCCATGAACCAAGTATTGCATAAATCTCTCGCCGTCCGCCTAGGGGTAGTAGACATGCGCCGAATGGTATTAAGTTGCATCGTGTTGCTCTTCGCCGCATTGCAAAGCACGCACGCGCTTGCGCAAGGCTACCCCGGGGGCGGCATTCCGCCGATCACGGGAAGCGGCGGCCGGACTCCGCAGCAACAGGAAGAAATTCCTTCCGCTCCCATAGAGGTCAAGCCCGACAAGGCGGCCGCGAAAGCCTACGCCGCGGCGATGAAGAGCATGGGGAAGGCGAAGGAACTGGAAGCCACGATCGCCAAGACCGCCGATCCTGACAAGAAGGCCATTGCGCAGCAGAAACTCGACGATATGTATGGCCGCGCTCTCGAGCAGTTCACGGAAGTGCTGCGCAACAAGAACGACATGTATGACGCTTGGGCAAAGATCGGTTTCATACATTTGCACTTCGGCGCGTACCGCGAATCCATCGACGACTTCAATCATGCGCTGGCGCTCAAACCCGATCTGCAAGATGCGATCGAGCAGCGCGGCGAAGCGTTCATGGGCGTCGATCACCTCGACGAAGCCAAGGCGGCTTACATGGACCTGTTCTTTCACGCGAGGCCGCTCGCGGATCAGATGATGACAACAATGCAGGGGTGGCTGCAGAGCCATCGCGCTTCCGCCAACGGCGTGCGCGCCACGGATATCGATGCCTTCGACAAGTGGCTGCAGGAACGCGAGGGCATCGCGAAGACGACAGCCGCGAACTAGGATTTCAGGTTCAGGGTGTCGATCTCGGCGCGCAGCTGCGCCACGAGCGCCTCGAGCGCGGCGACCCGCTGACCCAAGGAGGGTCCCGAGGCAGCTGCGGACGAGGCCGGGTCTCCCGGCTGAATTTCGGGTTCCGAAGCGGACTCGATGGCGCCGGAAAAAAGATGCGCGTAGCGCGATTCGCGCGCGCCGGCTGCCCGGGGCAGGCGCGCAATGAACGGCCCATCCTCGCGCGACATCAGGTTTCTCAGCGTGGTTTCCACTTCTTCCGCATCCGCGAATTCGCACAAACGGTTGGTGCGGGAACGCAGTTCGCCCGGCGTTTGCGGGCCGCGCAGCAGCATCACGCAGAGTATCCCGAGTTCCTGCTTCGAGAATTTCAGCGAGCCGAACTCGGTGTTGCAGAAGCGATGCTTGTACTTGGTGACGCGCCCGCCATATCCCGCCGATTTGTCGCTGACCATGTATTTTTTCATCAGCGTATCGACCGACTGCTGCACCTCGGCTTCGCTCAGGTTTAGCACCGGTTCGCGATTGGTTTTTTGGTTGCAGGCGTTGGTCAGCGCATTCAGCGACAAGGGATATTGATCGGGCGTCGTGATTTCTTTCTCGATCAAGCAGCCAATGACGCGCGCCTCGTTTGGATTGAATTCGATGTTCATATCGGCCAGGATACTGCAACATGAAAACCAAAGCTGCTATCGCAACCGCTGCCGGGAAACCTCTCGAGATCGTCACCGTGGATTTGGCCGGCCCCAAGGCCGGTGAAGTCCTGGTGGAAATCAAAGCCACCGGCATTTGTCACACCGATGAATTCACCCGCTCGGGCGCGGACCCGGAAGGCTTGTTCCCTGCCATTTTGGGGCATGAAGGGGCGGGGATCGTCGTCGACGTGGGCCCCGGTGTGACCTCCGTGAAAAAGGGCGATCATGTCATTCCGCTATACACGCCGGAGTGCCGGCAGTGCAAGTCGTGCACTTCGCACAAGACCAATCTCTGCACGGCGATCCGCGCGACGCAAGGCAAGGGACTGATGCCGGACGGCACCAGCCGCTTCTCCATCGGCAAGGATCTGGTCCATCACTACATGGGTTGCTCGACGTTCTCCAATTTCACGGTGCTCCCCGAGATCGCCGTGGCGAAAATCCGCGAGGACGCGCCTTTCGACAAGGTTTGCTATATCGGCTGCGGCGTAACCACGGGCATCGGCGCCGTGATCAATACGGCCAAGGTGGAGGCTGGGGCCAACGTGGTCGTGTTCGGTCTCGGCGGCATCGGCTTGAATGTGGTGCAGGGAGCGCGAATGGTGGGAGCCGGGAAAATCATCGGCGTGGATTTGAATCCCGGACGCAAGGCCCTCGCCGAGAAATTCGGCATGACCCACTTCGTGAATCCGAAGGAGGTCGAAGGCGATCTCGTGGCGCACTTGGTTGCGCTCACCGACGGCGGCGCGGACTACAGCTTTGAATGCGTCGGCAACGTCAACTTGATGCGCCAAGCACTGGAATGTTGCCATCGCGGCTGGGGCGTTTCGGTCATCATCGGCGTGGCCGGGGCCGGCAAGGAGATTTCGACGCGTCCGTTCCAGTTGGTCACAGGGCGCGTCTGGAAAGGCACCGCGTTCGGCGGCGCGCGCGGACGCACCGATGTGCCGAAGATCGTGGACTGGTACATGGACGGCAAGATCAACATCGACGATCTCATCACGCACACCATGCCCTTGAACGACATCAATCGCGCGTTCGATCTGATGCATTCCGGCGAGTCGATCCGCAGCGTCGTTCAGTTCTAAATGTCCGCACTGAGTTTGCTGTCGGAGCATGCCTGCCATGGCGGCGTGCAGCGCTTCTATAGGCACGAATCGCGCGAGACACGCGGACCGATGAAGTTCTCCGTGTACCTGCCGCCGCAGGCGAAGTCAGCGCCGGTGCCGGTGTTGTACTACCTGGCCGGCCTGACTTGCACCGAGGAAACCTTCGCCATCAAGGCGCACGCGCAACAGGCCGCGTCCGAGCTGGGATTGATGCTCGTCGCTCCCGACACCAGTCCGCGCGAGCCGCGCATCGCCGGGGATGCCGACAGCTGGGACTTTGGGATTGCCGCCGGCTTTTATGTCGATGCCGCTGAGGCCCCCTGGGCAGAGAATTACCGGATGTATAGCTATGTGGTGAATGAGCTGCCGCAGATCGTCGCCGATCACCTGCCGGCCATACCGGGAGCAGCCGGCATTTTCGGCCACTCCATGGGCGGACACGGCGCGCTGACTCTGGCGCTGCGCAACCCGTCCCTATACAAATCGGTTTCGGCATTTGCGCCCATCGCAGCGCCCATGCAGGCACCCTGGGGCAAGAAGGCGTTCACCCGATATCTTGGCAGCGACATCGAAGCATGGCGCGAGCATGACGCCTCGGAGCTGGTGGCGCGCCGGCCGTTTCCGGGACCGATATTGATTGATCAGGGCACGGCGGATCAGTTTCTGGCGGAGCAATTGAAGCCGGAGATATTCGCCGCGGCCGCGGCCAAATCAGGGCAACGGCTGAAGCTGCGCATGCAGCCGGGATATGATCACAGCTATTACTTCATCCAGACTTTCGTGGCCGATCATTTGCGCCATCACGCCGATCAGCTGAGGTGAAGCTCTAGCGGACCAACACCTGCGGCTCGGAGGTGATGCGGCCGTCGAAATCGGTCCACACATGCTGTGCGAAATCGTACAGCTTGCAGCGCCGCACGGTATTCCAGTAGTAGCGCCAGGTGAACACTTCCGAATTCAGGCGCTCATCGAGAGTCGCGGCAAGTTTTGCTTGCGCCTCTTTCAGCCGATACAGCGGAATGCCCATGTTCACATGGTGCGCGCCGTGTTCCAGGATGTAATGAATCAAGCCATCGAGCGGCCGCATGAGCTTGATATGGACGGTGGTGGTTGCGTATCCGGCATTGGCCGTCCATTGGTCGCGGCGCTCATACCAGGCAACCCGCGGATGCGTGTGCTGCACGTAGATCACGAATCCCATCAGGCAGTTCCACACGAAGAAAGGCACCACGAAGCCGAAAATCAGCAAGGACCAAATCGACTTGCCGCTATACACGCCCCACGCGACCAAGCCACCCACCCACACGGCGGCNAAAGCCGTGACCAGCAGGCTGTCCCATGTGTAACTCTTGCGCTTGCTCGAAACGTGCTTTCGGCCGGGGAAGTACAATTTCTTCCACCACATTTCAACCATGTAGTAGACGCCTTGGCCGAAGCCGCTTCGATAGACGCGCTCCAGCAACCGGCGAACTCCCGGCAAGTCCTTGAACTCCGTAGGCGAGAAGGGCGTCCAGACGTAGTCGCGGCCCTTCAGGTTGGTGAAGCCATGATGCGCGAGATTGTGTCCGATCTCCCACAGGCTGAAGGGTGTGAGCGACGGCAGGAACGCGATCCGGCCGATCCATTTGTTCAGCGTCTTGTTCGGCGTATAGGAGCCGTGGCAGGCATCGTGACCGATGACGAAAAGCCGGGCAATCCAGAGCGCCGCCACCAGCGAGGCAAAAACCTTGACCCACCAGGCTTCCACGACCAGCAAACTGGCCAGCGAGACGCCCAGTACCAGCCAATCGAGCAGGAACCAGATGACCGGCGCGACGACGCCGGGCTCGACCGCGAACGGCTGCAGCAACTTCTGGAACCGGAAGCGCGACTTATCGGGCGGCAGGGGCGCGGCCGCTTCGGTTTTAGGGTGGTCTTTTTCAGGCAAGGGAGATGTCTGCACTCGAGGCCCCGTCTGGGATAGGTCGACCTATTATTATACGCCGAGAGCGGCGATACGCACGGACTTGCGTCAGGCAGTCTCGGCGTCTGGCCACAGCAAAACCCCTAGATGCTCGCAGGCCTCGATGAGGGCCGTGGCGGCCTCCCGCGTGCTGGCGTCCAAGCGCCTGTCATGGGTCAAAAGCCAGGTCAGCCTCGCCCGGCGCGAACGGGCGGAAGGATCGCTATCGAATAGCGCGGGAAACAGGCCCAGGGCGTCCACGAATTCGCGCAATGCGGCCGTGGAGGGGGCATTTGGCGCCGGTGTCAGAAGCAATTTCAGCCAGGTGACACAGCGCTTCGCCAGGCCTGCGCGCGTAAGACCCAGGCCGGTGCGCCGCCTTGACTCGCCGTCCGCCAGGGAATCGGCGAGATTGCGATAGCGCTCAATGGCCGACTCATCGGCGGCCATCGAGGGGCTGGCGTCGGAGAGGATGGCGCGCAACACGTCGCCCAAAAGAAGCGAGAGCGACTCTGCAAGGAAGCGCTGACACTGCTCAGCGTCAGGCCGCGAAAGCTGATCCCAGGAGAGAGGTCCTCCTATTCGTCGGGCATTCGGCGACTTAGACATGACCCCCAGTGTAGCGGCTCTATAGCCCATCGCAACTATCTCAAACTGCGACGAAGTTCACCGACTCTGCAAATCTTCAGGAAAACACGCCTGTTCAAATATCCTCTTGGGCGAGGCGCGAAAAATTTAATCATTGACGGATGTATCATGTTGGGCGTTGCACGCCAAAGCTCAACTCGTTCCGGGCCAATGCACCTTCATAAGCGAAGGCGTACGACGCATTGTGGCGGGCAATGCCGGAATGATGACCGGCCCCGGAACGAATACTTATCTGTTGGGCGAGACCCAGGTTGCCGTTCTCGATCCTGGGCCCGATGAGGCACGGCATCTCGATGCCATCCTTGAGTCGGCCGGCGCGCCCATTCGCTGGGTCATCTGTACGCACACGCACCGCGATCACTCGCCGCTGGCTGCGCAGCTCGCGCGGCTCACCGGGGCAACCGTGATTGGTTTGCCGCCTCCGGCCGATGGACGGCAGGATGAAAGTTTCGCGCCCACACACCGGCCCGCCGACGGCGAGGTCCTCGATCTGGGCGACATCGAATTGACGGCCATCCACACGCCGGGCCATGCCTCGAATTGCGTTTGCTACTTGGCGGCGCGCGAGCGGCTGCTCATTACAGGCGATCACGTTCTGGAAGGAGTTTCACCGGTCATCTTGCCGCCCGACGGCAGCATGGGCGAGTACCTGAAGTCGATCGACAAGCTATTTGCCTACGATTTTCAGAGCATCGCGCCGGGGCACGGCGACGTGATGGCGCAAGGAAAGACGGTTCTCGAGGCGCTGCGGGCGCATCGGCTGGCGCGGGAAGACAAGGTGCTGCGCAATCTTGCCAAGCTCGGCGCCGCGAGCCTCGATGCCCTGATACCGCTTGTGTATGACGACGTGCCGGTGGACCGGCACCAATGGGCGAAGCTGACCTTGCAGGCGCATTTGATCAAGTTGTCGCAAGAGGGCCGCGCCGTCGAGCTGAACGGAAACTGGCGCATTCAGACCGCATGAAGCCGCGGCTCGCGGTCTCTCTGCGCGGCGCCGGGGTGCGGCGCGGCGATCGCTGGGTACTGCGCGGCATCACGTGGAATCTGCGCCCCGGCGGACGCTGGGCGCTGTTGGGAGAGAATGGCGCCGGCAAGACCCAGCTGCTGAAACTCGTGAGCGGCGAGGTATGGCCGACACCGAGAAGCTCCCGCGCCGGCGCCGCCCAGCGCGCGTACGGTTTGGCGGGCGATGCGCTCGATCTTCTCGACGCCAAGCCGCGCATCGCCTACCTCGGCGGCG
>JGI12627J18819_10000244_pt1 | contig 17774 bp, 16 predicted proteins | sample TexAe_OM1H0_M2_FD_18819 | JGI IMG/M metagenome (IMG submission 18819)
AGCCGATGAAAGCAGCCCAGCCGCGAAATCGCGCGATCATATTGGCTTCGACGATCTTCCAAGCGGGCGTATCGGAAACGCCGAGGTAGCGGACCTTGCCGGCTTGAACGAGGGACTCCAGCGCCGCCATGGTCTCCTCCATCGGTGTGTGGATGTCCCAGTTATGCAGCCAATAGAGGTCGATATAGTCGGTTTGCAGTCGGCGCAGCGACTGTTCGCATTGCGCGATGATTGACTTGCGTCCGGAACCGCCGCCGTTCGGGTCGCCCGGATAGAGGTTGCCGCTGAACTTTGTCGCAATGACGAGCCGCTCCCGGCGGCTCGGGTGCCGGCCTACGTGATCGCCGATGATTTTTTCGGAATGGCTCTTGGTATAGAAGTTCGCGGTGTCCAGGAAGTTGCCGCCTAGTTCGATGAAGCGATCCAGGATTCTTTGCGATTCGTCGACGCTCGTGCCCCAGCCAAGATCTTCGCCGAAAGTCATCGTCCCGAGGCAGAATGGGCTTACCCTGAGTCCGGAACGGCCGAGGGTCACATAGTGGTTGAGGGGCATGGCAAGACTCCTTGCAGTTCGTACATACAAAAATTAGTACATAACCGTTATTATTCAATACCAAGAGTCTGTTTGTCCTGGCCGCTATCGACGAACATCACCATCCCGCGGCTTTATTTGGTCACCGCGATGTCGTTCACGACTTGCGTTACGCCCGGCGTCTTTAGGGCCGACAATTCGGCATCGGCACGCTGTTCACCGTTCGAAAGCGTACCGTTCAAGTAGACCACTTTGTCGATAGCCTGCACATGCACTGTGTCGGCGCCGAATTCGGGATTCTGTTCGAGGCGCATTTGCACATCGGAGGTCAGCCGCGCGTCGGCCGAGCACGCGGCGGAGTCGCATTTGCCGACGGCTTCGCCGAAAGTGGCGCAGCCGGAAAGGGCGCCCACAAGCAGCAAAGCTGCGACCGGCATCAAGACATTTTTGACAGCACTTACCGAACTCATGATTTTCTCCTGTTGACTTGCACGGGGCGGCGGCGCCGCCACTGGGTTTACAATGTCAAAGGCTCATCGCGCCTATGTTTCACCGTCCGGCCGCGGGCATTTCACCTGTAACAAAAATGGTTCGGCGTGCAACGAGAAAGAGACTTTTCTCGGCCACCATGCGAGGCATGCGCAACATAGATCTATATGAAGATGACATTCTCATGCGCGATCTGCTTCGGGAGTGGCTGACGCAAGCGGGGTACCATGTCCGCGTTGCCGGCCCGGCGGACGAGCGAACGCACGGCCCGGCCGAGCTTGTAATAGCCAGCCTCTACATGCCCAAGAACGCGGGCGCTGAGTTCGTGCAACGCATACGTGCCGTCCATCCCGGGACGCCGATAATCGCGATCTCGGGTCAATTCCGCTCGGGATTGTGCGAGGCCGGCGCCACCGCTCGGGCGCTCGACGTACAGCAGGTCATCGCCAAACCGCTCGTCAGAAGCGATCTGCTCGAGGCGGTGCGCGCTATGATTGGGGCGGCCGAGTAAATACGTTCTCCTGGTTTCAATGCTGCCCACCGACCCTTATTCTCCTTCAACAGACTCGCTGCGGCTCAATCGCCTCAGGTTTGTCGCCCTGACACTCGGAATTCTGGTAATCCTGGCATTTGCGGTTTCGTCGGCCTACGACGCCTCGCGCACACGTCAGCGCGCGATCATCATGACTGACCGGGAACTCAACAACGTGGCGAATGCGCTCGCGGAGCAAACCGCTTGGACATTTCGGGCAGTTGACCTGCTCCTGCTCGACACAGCGCAGTGGTACGCCAGCGAGGGCCGCGCCTTGCCGCCCGAGAGAATCAACGAAACCCTGGAAAGCAGAACTTCGGCGGCCCGGCAGATCAGCCTCGTGACAATTGTCGATTCGCAGGGCGTTCCGCGTTACCGCTCGCGCGGAGGCTCGCGATCGGACTTGAATGTCTCGGACCGGTCCTACTTCATAGCCCAGCGCGATGGCAACGCGAATGCAAGTTTCATGAGCGAACCACTCGTCACCCGCTCGGACAACAGGGCGGCCGTCGTGCTGTCGCGTCGACTGAACGACAATAACGGCGCATTCGCGGGCGTGGTTACCGCGACCGTCGATCTCAACGACATCAAGCAATTCTACCGGGCGGTGAATCTGGGGGTCGGCAGCGCCATTCAGCTGGTGCGGGAGGATGGCACGCTGTTGGTCCGCAACCCGGCAGCCCTCGATATGGTGGGGCGGAAATACCCGGAACTCGCGGCGGCCGGCGCTGCGACCGCAATCCCGATGGTCAATCCTATCGACGGCACGAACGACTTCGTCGCGGCTGCGCCGGTCAGAGATACGCCGCTGCGGCTTGCCGTGACTCGCGAAGTAGCGGTCGCGCTGCAGCCCTGGCGGGACGAGACCATCCGCGTAGCTGTGCGCACGGTGATCATCGTACTGCTGGGAGTCTTCATGCTCGCCGCATTGCTGCGCCAGATACGCCGCGTCGCGGCAGGTGAGCGGGCGTTGCGTGAGAGCGAGGAGCGCTACGCCCTTGCGATGGAGGGCGCCAATGACGGGCATTGGGATTGGGATGTCACCTCCGACCGCATCTTTCTCTCGATGAAGATGAAGACGCTGTTCGGTCTGAAGGCTGATAGCGAAATCGACAGCCGCGCGGCTTGGCTCGAGCACATCGTCATGCATCCGGACGACACGGCAGCGTTCGAAACAGCGGTTAGGGATCACTTCTCCGGGCACACGCCTCGCTACGAATGCGAGTACCGGGTCCGGCAACCGAATGGCGATTGGCATTGGCTGCGAGCCCGCGGCCTCTGTCTGCGCGACGCGCAAGGCAAGCCAATTCGCTTCGTGGGCTCGGCCACCGACGTGACAGCGCACAGGCAAGCGCAGTCCGACAAAGAACAGCTCGAGGGACAATTGCGGCAATCGCAGAAAATGGAAGCGATCGGCACCATGGCGGGCGGCATTGCCCACGACTTCAACAACGTTTTGGGCGCAATACTAGGCTATGGCGAGCTGGCTCAGCAAAATGCGGCCAAGGGAAGTGCGCTGCGGCGCTATCTCGACAATGTGATGCACGCCGCCGAGCGCGCCAAATTGCTCGTGGAGGGCATCCTGGGGTTCAGCCGCAGCGGGCTCGGTGAACGCGTGCCGGTCAACATTCGCGCGGTGGTTCTTGAAACTCTCGAGCTGCTCAAAGCATCGCTTCCACCGCGCATTCGCCTGGAAAGCAGCATTAATGTGGGCGACGCGGCGGTCATCGGCGATGCCACCTATCTACATCAGGTGGCGATGAATCTATGCACCAACGCTATCCAAGCGATGGAACGCGGCGGGGTGCTGGGCGTCAGTCTCGAGCGCGTGCAGGTCGGGGCCGCGCGCTCGCTGTCGCGAGGGTTGCTTGCTCCCGGGCCCTATGTGCGCCTGCTGGTGAGCGATACCGGTGTCGGCATTGCTCCCGCCGTCCTCGAGCGGATGTTCGATCCTTTCTTTACAACGAAGAGCGTGGGCGAGGGAACCGGTCTTGGGCTCTCGCTGGTGCATGGCATCGTCGCGGACTTGGGCGGTGCAATCGAGGTCGCAACAGCAGCCGGCGAGGGTACCCGATTCGAGATCTGGTTGCCGGTAGCGGGCGAAGTCACTACGCCGGTCGTCACCAACGAAGCCTTGTTGCCGCGCGGCAATGGGGAAACGATTATGATCGTCGATGATGAGCGCGCATTGGTGGAGCTCGCCGAAGAAATATCCGCGGGGCTGGGCTATGAGCCGGTAGGTTTCATGTCGAGCAGCGCGGCGCTGCGCGCTTTGCAGGACGCACCGCAGCGCTTTGACCTCATCCTCACGGATGAATCCATGCCGGATTTGCAGGGCACGGATCTGGCTCGCGAGATTCGGCGGATCAGGCCGGATATCCCGGTCATTGTGATGAGCGGCTACGGCGGCTCACAGCTCGGCAATCGGGCTGCCGAAATCGGCGTGAATGCGGTGTTGCGCAAGCCGCTGCATAGCCGCGAGCTTGCCGAGGCGCTGGCACGGGCATTACCCGTTGATTGATGGGAGAGGGATCATGTCCGCGGTTTTGCAGCCTCACATTCTGGTCATAGACGATGATCCGCAGATCCGCTCGCTGCTGCATGAGTATCTATCGGAGAACGGTCTGCGCGTCAGCGCCGCATCGACGGGCAAGCAAATGTCGCAGATCCTCGCCGACGAGCCGATCGATCTCATCATCCTTGACTTGCGTCTCGCCGGCGAAGACGGCATGGCGATCGCTCGCTCGCTGCGCGAGCAATCCGCGATTCCCATCGTCATGTTGACGGGCGTGCGCGATGAGGCAGACCGGGTGATGGGGCTCGAGCTTGGCGCCGATGATTATCTGACGAAGCCGTTCAGTCCGCGGGAATTGCTCGCGAGAATCCGTACCGTGCTGCGGCGGACGAAAAGCGCGGCTCCCGACTCGGCGCGGCGCAACGAGGTTCGCGCCTATCGATTCGCTGACTTTGAACTCAACTTGCGCACGCGCCGCCTCAAGCATCGCAGTGGGCGGAACATTTCCTTGACGAATGGCGAGTTCAATCTGCTCGCCGCATTGCTTGCGGCGCCGGAGAGGATTCTGACGCGAGACCAGCTGCTCGAGGCAAGCCGGGTGTATGACAACGAGGTGTATGACCGCGCGATCGATATCCAAGTGTTGAGGTTGCGCCGCAAGATCGAGTCGGACCCGTCTCAACCCAAATTCATCGTCACCGAACGCGGCGTGGGCTACATCTTTGGCTCGCCCGTCGAAATCATCTATTGACGGATCGCCTTTGCAGGCGGCCGGATTTCATCCGTAATCATTGCTGAGAAGAATGCAGTGGATGCGAAACCGGATTCTTGCACACTCAAGCATGGCAGAAGCAGGAGATCCCATGCAGCAGTCAAGCCGAAATCCGGCGCAAAGCATCAGTGTCGTAGAATCCACGCAAATTCCGGGTACCGGATTGCGCGTTTCGCGCGTGGCTCTGGGAACCTGGGCCATGGGCGGATGGATGTGGGGTGGACGCAATGACCGAGAATCGACAGCGACGATCCAAAGGGCGCTCGATCTCGGCATCAATCTCATCGATACCGCGCCGGTCTACGGCTTCGGCGCAGCTGAAGAACTGATCGGCAAAGCTCTGCGCAATGCCAATATGCGCTCACAGGCGATAATCGCGACCAAGGCGGGTATCGAGTGGCAGGAAGGAAGAGTGCATCGAAACGCCACCCGGGCGCGAATCATGCAAGAAGTCGAGGATTCGCTGCGTCGGTTGCGAACGGATTATATAGACATCTACCAAGTGCATTGGCCCGACCCGCTCGTGCCCATTGAGGAGACCGCCCAGACAATGCGGATGCTTTACGAGCAAGGGAAAATCCGCGCCATCGGCGTCAGCAACTTCTCGGTCGAGCAGATGCGCAGGTTCAGGCAGGTTGCACCGCTGCATGTACTGCAGTCCCCTTACAACCTGTTCGAGCGCGAGATCGATGCTGATATTCTGCCGTACTGCCGAGCGAACGACATTGCGACGCTGGGCTACGGCTGCTTATGCCGCGGTCTGTTGAGCGGCCGGATGCGTATCAATACGATGTTCGAAGGAGATGACCTTCGAAGAACAGATCCGAAGTTTCGCCCGCCTCGCTACGTGCAGTACCTCGCTGCTGTGCGCCAACTGGACGTGCTGGCTCGCGATCGGTTTCTGCGCAGGGTGATTCATCTCGCAGTCCGATGGGTGCTGGATCAGGGAATCAGCGTTGCACTTTGGGGCGGTCGACAGCCCGAGCACCTGCGGGCCGTTTTCGGTGTGCAAGGATGGTCGCTCGACGGTGCGAGCAGCGCAAAAATCGACCGCATACTCGCGGAGACCATTGCCGATCCGGTCGGACCTGAATTCATGGCGCCCCCGCCACGCCTGCAGCCACAAGCACGAGGAGAATAGGCATGAAAGTTGGATTCATCGGACTTGGACACATGGGCTCCGCCATGGCGGCGAACCTGGTGAGGGCTGGACACGAGGTTACGGTGTTCAACCGAAGTTCCGGAAAAAGCCGCGCGCTGCTGGGATTGGGAGCGAAGGCGGCTTCGACGATCGCGGACGCCTGTCGAGGCGAAGCGCTGATAACCATGCTGGCGGACGACCCCGCGCTCGCGGAGATCGCGTTGGGGGAGGGCGGTATCGTGCAAAGCNTGGCCCGCGATGCGCTGCATGTTTCCATGAGCACCATCAGTGTGGAGTTGTCCAAACAACTCACGCAGATCCACAGTGAGCACGGGCAGCGGTTCATCTCTGCCCCAGTTTTTGGCCGCCCGGAAGCGGCTGCTGCAGCCAAGCTCTTCATCGTAACGGCCGGCGATCCCGCAGCAATCGGGCTTTGCAAACCTCTCTTCGAGGCGATGGGGCAGAAGACTTTTTCAATTGGTGTCGAGCCGTCGGCAGCGAACCTCGTGAAGCTCAGTGGAAACTTTCTGATTGCTTCGGCCATCGAGGCGCTCGGCGAAGCGATCGCCTTGATCGGCAAAGCCGGCATCGACAAGGAAACCTTCGCGACGCTGATTGCCTCGTCGGTTTTCCCAGCGCCGGCTTATGCGATCTACGGCGAATTGATCGCAAAAGCCAGGTTTCAACCGGCAGGATTTGCCGCGCCGCTCGGATTTAAGGATGTACGCCTCGTGCTCTCCGCAGCTGAAGATCTGCGGGTTCCGATGCCCCTCGGCAACCTATTGCACGACCGCTTTCAGCGGCTGTTGAATCAGGGAGGCGAGGCTCTCGATTGGTCGGCCATCGGCGGCCTCGCCGCGCACGATGCAGGTGAACCGCAACGATGAGCCACGCGATTTCCCTGCACTTCTAGGGACCAGTGACCCGCGACTCCCGCTCACGGCGCTTGTGTGCCCGGTCGTGTTTTGATTAAATATCTTTGATCATAAACCAAGGGGTGGTCATGGCCGAGGACACGCCGTTTGGGCTGGGGAGAATCGAGCGTGAAACCGTTCAAGAACGGGTTTACGCCATCCTGCGCGACAAGCTCATGCGCGGCGGATTTGCGCCCGGGCAAAAACTGAAGATTGCGGACCTCGCCGGAGCGCTGGGCACCAGTGCGATGCCCGTTCGCGACGCGCTCAATCGATTGGCGGCGGAGCGCGCGGTTGAGTCGATGCCGAATCGCGGCGTTCGCGTTCCGGCACTGTCGAAAGAATCGCTGCAAGATCTGCGCGAGACGCGCTTCGCTGTCGAAGGTCTTGCCGTCGAGCGCGCGGCCCGGCACATGAACCGCGAGACGATCGCCACGTTGCGGCGCTTGATCGAAGCACAGAGCGCCACCGACGCGAAACACGTTTCGGAAAGCAGCGCAGAGCAGAATCGCGCCTTCCACTTCACGATTTACCGTCAATCGAAATCCGCGGTGCTGCTGCCGATCATCGAAAGCTTGTGGCTGCAATGCGGACCGTATCTGCGGATCGCATCCGAGATGTTCGACGGCCGCGATGGCCGTGGTATCGATTTTCACGTCGAAATTGTCGAGTCACTGGCGCGGGGCGACGGCAAGGCCGCCCGTCTCGCCTTGCAGTCGGACATCGGCCGATCGTTTGANTTGGTTATGAACGAGCACTCGATCTGGCATCGCCGGGGTGGAAGCGCATGACGGAAGAAGCTGGGTTCGAGCTTTATGATTTGCGCGTCGAAGTGGTCGGCCCTTCCGACCGTCCGGTGTACTGCGGAGCCCGCATCGGCGATTACTTCGAGCTGCATGGAGAGATGCTGAAACTGCCGCCTGGGCAGGGGTTCTCTATTTATTCGCTCGCAGCAGTTCTGCCGTTGCTTCCGGCCAAACAGCGCATTTCGGATCCTATTGATTGGATGTCGACCGATGCCGAGATTGCCTGTCCCGATCCCAACTGCCCGACGCGCCTGCGCATCACCCGCCTGGCAAAGCGGTATTTCAGGCGCGCCGACGTGACCGCCGTTGCGATGCCGGGCGACGGCGCCAAATGATTCCGCGCTTTGAGCTGGCCGATCGCTACACGATCTCGAGAATCATCAAGGGCGGCTGGCATCTTGCAGGAGATCACGGACCGATCGAGCCACAGCAGGCCCGCAAGGATATGGCGAAATTTGTCGAAGCGGGGATAACCACNTTCGATTGCGCGGATATCTACACGGGTGTCGAGGAACTGATCGGTTCCTTCAGGCGCGAGTATCCCGCGCTGGCGAGAAGTGTCCAGGTGCACACGAAATTCGTGCCCGATCTGCCGGATCTTGCGACTCTGGACCGGCGCTACGTCGAAGCCATCATCGACCGATCGCTGCGGCGGCTCGGTGTGGAACGGCTTGATTTGGTGCAGTTTCACTGGTGGGATTTCGGCGTGCGGCGCTATGTGGACGCCGCTCTTGAACTGGACCGGCTCCGGCGCGCCGGCAAGATCGCGCGTGTCGCGGTGACGAACTTCGATGAGCCGCGTCTCGCCGAATTGGTGAATGCAGGCGTGCCGATCGCGGCCCATCAGCTGCAGTACTCGGTCGTCGACGACCGCCCGAGCCGGGCGATGGCCGGCTACTGCAGTGCCCACGGCATCGCGCTCCTCTGTTATGGCACAGTCTGCGGCGGGTTTTTGTCGGATCGCTGGCTCGGCAAGCCGGATCCCGGCGCATCGTTTTCGAATCGTTCGCTGATCAAGTACAAGTTGGTCATTGACGATTTCGGCGGCTGGGATCTGTTTCAAGAATTGCTTGCCGCGCTGGCGCGCGTCGCAACACGGCACGCAAGCGACATTGCTTCCGTCGCGACGGCGGTGATGCTGGAGCGTCCGGGGGTCGCGGCGGCCATCGTCGGCGCCACCAACGCTTCTCATCTGCGAGCGCACGCAAAAATCGGCGCTTTGGCCCTTGATGCCGGAGATCGTGCCTCGATCGCGTCCGTAACGATGCGTCGATTGGGTCCCATGGGCGATGTCTACGGCCTCGAGCGCGACCGAGACGGCCGGCATGGCCAAATTATGAAGTACAAACTCAATTCCGCAGCCGAACGGCAACACGAACATTGACTTAAGAGACCGACAATCAAAAGGGGATGCCAACATGTTTACAACGACAGCGCGATTCCGGCAGTGGGCGATTGGCGCCGCCGCGGCAGGATCATTGACACTGAGTGCGACGACGTCGGGCGCTCCTGCGGGCGTGAGCCCGTCTGCCGCGGCAACTCAGGATCAGGAATTGGTGGAGATCACGGTAACGGCGGAAAAGCGCGATTCAACCGTGCAAAAGACCCCGATCAGCATGACCGCGATCAGTGGGTCGGAACTTCAGGCGCAGGGATTGTCGGACTTCCAATCGGTCGCCCAACAAGTGCCGGGCATCTCGTTTAAAACCTCCGGCCCGGGCCAGACCGAATACGAAATGCGAGGCCTCACATCCACCGGCGGCGAGTCGCCGACGGTCGGTTTCTACCTTGACGATGCGGTGCTGACGCCGGCCGCCATGGCGCAAAACGGCAAAACCGTCATCGATCCGAGTCTTTTCGACCTTAACCGGGTTGAAATCCTGCGCGGCCCGCAAGGCACGCTCTATGGCGCAGGCTCCATGGGCGGCACCATCAAGCTGGTGACCAACCAACCCGACACCCACGCCTTTGGCATCAATGCCGAAGCCATCGGCTCGTACACGGCTGACCGCGGCGGCTTCAATCACACGGCCAACCTGATGTTGAACATTCCGTTGATGCAGGATGTGGTGGCGTTGCGCCTGGTCGGCGTCGACAAATACGTAGAAGGGTGGATCGACCGCAAAGTGGTGAGCCCCTTTCCGCCCGAGGTCAATAACAGCGCGTCGCGCGGCGATGTGGCCGACGCTCCGGTGATTGCGAACTACGCGCGCTCCAATTGGGAACGCGTGCAAGGCGGACGCGGGCAGTTGTTGATTCAACCCAACGATACCTTCAGTCTCAACATCGGCGCGATGCATCAGAATCTCCAGCAGGGGGCGCCGAACACCATCGACAGCCCGCCGCTGAACGAAGCGCACTATCAGCCTTTCGATGTGAACGAACCGTTCAAGGATACTTTCGACCTCTACACTGCGACCGCAAAGGCCAACTTCCCCTCTATCCAGGTGACTTCCGCCACGGCTTACTGGAACCGGCAACAGAACCAGACACAAGACATCTCGGAAGCCATGCAGGCTTACATCGGCGGATTTTTTGGCCCGCCGGCCGCATTCCCATTCTTGCCGACGCAGACAGTCACGGAAGGTGGCGGCACGTTCTTTGGCCTCGGCGCGGGATCGATTACCGAAGATGACTACACGCGCCAATTCAGTGAGGAGCTGCGCGTGGCTTCGACCGGCGATGGCCCGCTGCAATGGTTGGCCGGCGGCTACTACAGCAGCTTTGGCGCGACCTCGCATGTCTTCTCGTTCTACCCGGTCTCGACGGTCGGCTTCGACGGAAATTTCGGCACCAACAATCTCGCCGACAACCATCGCAAGGTGGACATTGATCAATACGCGCTCTTCGGCGACGTGTCCTATCAGTTGCCCAGTCACTTCAAGATAACGGCGGGCGCGCGTTATTATCTGTACCACAGCAACTCGGTCACGCAGGTGAGCGGCGTTTCCGCCAACGGCACCAGCGACCCTCTGTTCGGCCTTGCGCAGAACTCCGGCGTGACGCCCAAGCTCGATGTCGCCTACATCCCGGACGACAACACGACGATTTATGCGACGGCGTCCAAGGGCTTCCGGCCGGGCGGTCCCAATTCGCCGATTCCGGTTCCGCCCTGCGCCGCGCAAGCGCCTACGCAGTTCGGCCCCGATAGCGTGTGGAACTATGAGCTCGGCGAGAAAATGCGCTTCTTCGATTCGCGCCTTTCGGTCAACGGCGCCGTTTACTACGAAGACTGGAGCAACGTGCAGCAGCAAGTGGCCCCGACTTGCGGCTTCAAGTTTACCGCTAACGCCGGCAAGGCGAAGGTCTACGGCGCGGAACTGGAGCTCACCGTGTTGCTCGCGCCGGGCTTCATCTTGTCGCAGAACATGGATTACACCAATGCCAAGAACTCGACCACGTTGGCGGCTGCCAACATCGTTTCGGGAGAGCGTTTATTGGATGTGCCGCAGTTCACCGCCAACACCAGCCTGAGCTACCGGCAGCCGATCAACGCGAGCTTGAGCCTGGTAGCGCGCGTCACGAATAGCTATGTAGATTCCATTCAGGACATCACATTTACCCGCAATTCATTGCCGCCTTATGATCTGGTGGGCATGCGGGCGGGAGTGGACGCAGGTCACTGGTCGGCCTTTCTGTTCGTCGACAATCTCACCAACAAGATGGCATTGCTCTCCGATACTGGGGCGCTGTCCGCAAACATTTCCATCTTGCAAAGAATTGCAACGAACCAACCGCGCACGGCGGGCTTGGATCTTTCGGTCAAGTTCTAAGCCGGAATGAGCAGCGCTGCGCCCGACGATGATGACTCGGGCTATCCGAAACGTTCCTACGCGTGGGGCGTCTTGGCTATCTTGGTGGCAACGGCCATCGTGTCGTATACGGATCGGCAGGTGCTCAGCTTGCTTGTCGATCCGGTCCGGCACGATCTCGGCATCACCGATACCCAGATCAGCTTGCTTCTCGGGACGGCGTTCGCCGTCATCTACGGAATCGCCGGCATCCCATTCGGGCTGCTGGCGGATCGGACCTCGCGCCGCAACCTGATTTTCTTCGCCGTGGTGGTCTGGAGCATCGGCACCGTCGCCTGCGGCTACTCGCAGAGCTTCGGGCAGTTATTTGCTGCGCGCATCATCGTCGGTCTTGGAGAGTCGGTATTGTCGCCGGCGGCGATCTCACTGATCAGCGACTATTTTCCGCCGTCGCGCCGCGGCATGGCGGTCGGCTGCTTCTTGAGCGGCATCGCGATCGGTATCGGCGCCTCGATCCTGATCGGCGGCGGCGTGCTGCATCTCGTCGACGTGGGCGCGATGGCCGGCACACCGCTGGCCGATCTCGCGCCCTGGCGCATGGTGTTGCTGTTGATCGGGGCGCCAGGACTTGTCTGGGCCATGGTGATTTTGCTGATCCGCGAGCCGGCGCGCCGGACCGCACAATCCCTGGACACGCCGCAAGCCGGCGCTCCTACGCGGCGAGCGGCGTTGTCCGTGGTGGCGCCGATTTATCTCGTCGTCGCGATGGCTTCGCTGGTCGACAATGCCGTGGGAGCTTGGGCGCCGAGTTTGCTGATCCGCAATTTCGGCCAGGACCCCGCGCAGGTCGGAGTGCGGCTTGGAATCCTGCTCACCATCGCCTTTGGCGGAGGAGTTCTGCTCGGGGGCTGGTTATCGGATCTGGTCGGCGGTCACGGTCATTGGATGCGTAAACTGGGAGTATGCATGGTCGCGAGTCTTTTGATCATGCTCGTGTCCGTTGCACTGATCTCGTCCCACATGTCCGTCGTGATGGCAGCCATTCCCATGTACTTCGCTCTCTCCGGCATCGTCACTGCCTGCGGTTTCTCGTCAATTTTGGATGCAATTCCGAATTCGCGGCGCGGCTTCGCCATGGCTCTGAGCTTCTTTTTAAATGTGGCGGTGGGGGCGGGGCTCGGTCCCACCTCGGTTGCACTGGCCGGCGCGCATATATTCGGGGCAACGGCGGGTCTGGGGCCTGCGATCGCCTTCGTGGCAGGATTCGGTTACCTGCTGGCGGCTGCGGCAATCATTCTCGCCTTTACGGCCTCGAATATCGCAAAACGCTCGGCGCGTCGATAATCATCCGAGCCTGCAGCCGATTGCGTGATACCCTCCAGCAATAGGGGCCAATCCTGAGGAATCCGTCTATGCCCGCCGCTCAGCCGTTGCAAGAGCAATTCTTGAACGCACTCAGGAAAGCAAACGTTCCGGTCTCGATATTTTTGGTGAACGGCATCAAGCTGCAGGGCCAGATCGAGTCATTCGATCAATTTGTCGTCTTGCTAAAGAGTAGTTCGACCCAGGTGATCTACAAGCGCGCAATTTCGACCGTCGTACCGGCGAGTGATGTCCGGCTTGGCGGCGCAGATCAATCAGGATCCACGGGCTAGCTGCCGCAGGGCCTTTTCAAAAACTTCCGCCGGCTGGCCGCCTTGAATCAAATGCTGATCGTTGATGATCACGGACGGCACGGCGCGGATTCCCCGATCGGTGTAAAACTTCTCGCGCGCGCGCACTTCAGAGGCGAATTGGTCTGACTCAAGAATCTGAGCCGCGCGCTTCGGGTCCAATCCGGCCTTCTGCGCCACATCCACCAGCACCGCATGATCGCTCGGATTCCGGCCTTCGGTGAAGTAGGCCGAAAAAAGTCCGTTCTTGAGCGTTTCTTGCTTGCCTTCCATCTCCGCCCAATGCAGCAATCGATGCGCGTCGAAGGTGTTGTAAATCCTGCCCCGCTTCTGCAAATTGAATTCAAAACCTGCTTCGGCGCCGCGTGCCCGGAGGTTTTCCCGGCTGCGCTCCATGTCCGCGGGTGTGGAGCCATATTTTTGTGCAATGTGCTCGGCGATGTCCTGGCCTTCGCGGCCCATCTGCGGGTTGAGTTCGAAGGGCTGAAAGTGCAGCTCAGCCGAAACCTCGCCCTTGAGGGACGCCAACGCGGTCTCCAGAGATTTGAGCCCGATTACGCACCACGGGCAGGACACGTCCGAAACGAAATCGATCTTGAGTTGCGCCATCGATCCTCCGAACTATCATAGGGAATGCGTTCAATATAGGGGCAGTTGAACAGATTGCAACGATGGCCATTCTACTGAGGCAACGGGCAGCATTTTGGACTCCTACCGCAGTCTCGTAATCGTCAATCCGTCGTCGGCAGCGGGCGCAACGGGGCGGCGTTGGAATCGAATCGCAAAATTCTTGCGGCTATCGCTGGGCGATTTCCAGCATGCATTCACGAGTGCGCCAGATGAGGCGACGGCACTATCGCGGGCGGCCCTGCGCAAGGGATACGAAATGATCGTCGCGGTCGGCGGCGACGGCACCCTCAATGAAGTGGCTGCGGGATTTTTCGAGGGCGCCACCGCCGTCGCCCCCGAGGCCGTGCTTGGCGTCATTGCCGTCGGTACGGGTTCCGACTTTGGCAGGACCCTCGGTCAAACGGACCTCGAATCGGCATGCGCAGCGCTCGGGGGGCGGGCAACCCGTGCCATCGATGTCGGTCTTGCGCACTTCACCAGCCACGAAGGCGCTCCCGCGACCCGCATTTTCATGAACGTGGCTTCGTTCGGCGTCGGCGCCCTGGTCGCGCGTCTCGTGAATCCGGGGCTCAAGTCCTTAAGCGGCCGAGTGGCGTTCACGCTCGCGACCTTACGCGCGCTCGCGGTCTACGAGGCCCCGTCCATCGTCGTGCAATTCGACGATGCGCCGGCGAGATCGCTTGCGATCACAAATTGTGCTTTCGGCAACGGCCGGTTTTTCGGGGCGGGAATGCAGGTGGCACCCGCCGCAGAATTGGACGACGGCGAATTCGACGTGACCATATGGGCCGGCTTTGGGCTGAAGGATTTCATTGCCAAGCGGCATACGCTTTACGACGGCAGCCATGTGCGACTGCCCGGCACGCAAACTTTGCGCGTACGCCGCGCCATGGCAACCAGCGGCTCGACCGTGCTCCTGGAGATCGACGGCGAAAGCGTGGGAAGGCTTCCTGTGCAGCTTGAAATATTGCCGTTGGCGATCCGGTTGAAGATGTGACGAGAAGCCGCCCGGAGTATGCTTGTTCGCATGACGACGCTACTCAACACAGGCAAGAAAACGCCGGCCGGACTGGAGGCCCCGCCGCTTAAAGCTGCTTCTTTTTTCAAAACCTTGCGCGCCTCGAAAGGCAACGCCTTTGAAATCATCCCGCTGGAGGCGTTCGAGCAACCGTTCTATCTCTCGAAGACGATTCTCGGCAAGGTGCTGATGGTCAACGACCCGGAAGGCGTGCGGCGCATCCTGCTCGATAACGTTGCAAACTATCCCAAGAACGATTTGGAGATCGAATTCTTTTCCGCCATGTTCGGCGAAGGACTGTTGAGTGCCCCGGGGCCTAAGTGGCGCGTGCATCGCAAAGCAATGGCGCCTTCCTTTGGCACTCGCAGCGTCGAGTCGTACGCGCCGGCGATGGCCGATTCGACGGTAGCCTTCGCCCGGCAGTGGGATCGCCTGCCCGAGTCGGCGGAAATCGACATTGCGGAGGAAATGAAAGCTCTCACGCTCAAAATCATTTGCCGGACCATGTTTTCCACCGACGCGGATGAATTGGCGGGCCTCGCGCGAGGCGCCCTGGAATTCGCTCAAGGTTCACTGGAGTTCGGCTTGCTGGACGTGTTGCCCGTCATCGGGCCGCGGCGCATCAAGCGCACGGTGGATGCCATCCGTGCGCAGTTCAAGAGCATGGACTCGGCCATCTATCGATTGATCGGCGAGCGCGAGAAAATTCGCGACGAAGCGCCCAAGGATTTTTTGACTCGGCTTGTTGCCGCGAAAGATCCCGATGATGGCGCGGGTATGAGCGCGTCGGAGGTGCGCGACGAGGTCATCACGATCTTCATGGCGGGGCACGAAACCACAGCGGTGACCATGACATGGGTGTGGTATCTGCTGTCGCACCATCCGGACGAGGAAGCGAAGCTGCACCAAGAGCTGGATGCGGTATTGGCCGGCCGAACCCCGGCAGCGGCGGATCTGCCGAACCTTCCCTACACGCGGATGATCATCGAAGAAGCCATGCGGCTGTATCCACCGGCTCCGGGAATCTCCGTGCGGCAGGCGCAGGAGGCCGACGACGTCTGCGGCTTCAAGGTGTCTCCGGGATTGCAAATCTTGATTGCGCCCTGGATCCTGCATCGTCATCGGCGTCTGTGGGATCAGCCTGAGCGCTTTGATCCGACGCGCTTCTCGAAAGAGGCAAGCGAGAAGCGGCCGCGCTTCGCCTACTTGCCCTTCGGCGGTGGTCCGCGGGTATGCATCGGCGCGACGCTCGCCATGACCGAGGCGATGTTGATACTCGCCGTGCTCGCTCAGAAATTTCGGTTGCGGCTGAAGGAACCACAGGAAGTGGTACTGCAGACGCGCATCACGTTGCGGCCCAAGAACAAGTTGATGACGATTGTGGAGCGCAGACGGGCTGTTGCCTGACCGGCAAGTCGTTGAATTGCCTTGATCCCTGACATCTACGAAGATATTCGTTGATACTACGAATATGTTCGTAGTAAGCTTCGCGNATGNAGAAAGCGACACCGAAACCCACNGTCATGGAGTTGGCAATCTTGCGCGTACTGTGGGAACGCGGACCCTCGACGGTGCGCGATGTGCACGAAGTGCTGGAAGCCGAGAGGCCGACCGGCTACACCACGGTGCTCAAACTGCTGCAGATCATGACGGTGAAGGGCATGGTGGTGCGGAACGAAGATGCCCGCGCCCATGTCTACGAGGCGCGGCAGCCGGCGGAAAACACCAAGCGGCAACTCGTGAGCGATCTGGTGCAGCGCGCCTTTTCGGGTTCGGCGAGCGAACTGATGATGCATGCCCTGTCGGGAAAGAAAACATCGCGCGCGGAAATCGACGAGATCCGCCGCATGCTGGATGAACACGAAAGGAAAACCAAGTGATCAATCCTGAAACGATCCGTGTCTTGGGGTGGTGCCTGTTGCACTTCGTTTGGCAAGGAGCCCTTCTCGCGCTGGTTTTGTGCGTGCTGCTGATGCGCCTGCGAGATCCGCAATCGCGCTACGGCAGCGCGATATGCGCACTGATGCTGATGATCCTTGCTCCCGTCATTACTTTCATGATTTTGCGGCAGCCCGGCGAGACCGTGCAGCCCAATTCAGGGAGCACGATTACCGGCATTCGCGAAGGCCTTGAATCCGTGCAGTCTTTCGCCGTTGCAGCCGGCTCCCGTCAGATCTTGCCGTTCGTTGCTCCCGCAAGTTCGATCGACTGGCTGAGCTACGCCGTGCTCGCGTGGGTCGCAGGCGTCTACATGTTCACCCTGCGCACGCTAGGTGCGTGGATGCTGCTCATGCGGTTGCGCCGGCAACGGTTGGAGTCGATCGCGGGAGACCTGCTGAGCACCTGCCTGGCGTTGCAAGAGAGGCTGGGTGTCGCTCGCGCTGTGCGCTACGTCTGCTCGAGGGCCGTCGATTCTCCCGCAGTGTTGGGTTGGTTCCGCCCCATCGTCGTGCTGCCTCTTTCCGTGCTGGCCGGATTGACGCCGTGGCAGGTGGAGGCCATCGTCGCGCACGAGCTCGCGCACATCAAACGCTGGGATGCATTCGTCAACATTTTTCAAGTGGCGACCGAGACACTGCTTTTCTATCATCCTGCCGTATGGTGGGTGAATCGCGTGATCCGCAACGAGCGCGAGCATTGCTGTGACGATATTGCCGTCGAGGCGTGCGGAAATGCGCCGGGGTATGCGCGCGCGCTGGCGTTGCTGGAGGAATCCCGGTCCGCGTCGCTCTTGGCGATGGCGGCGAGCGGCGGCGTGCTGACCACACGGATCGGCCGGCTGCTCGGCGTCAAGAGAGCGACGCGCAGCATGTCAGTCCCAAGCGTCGCGTTGCTCGCCGCCTTGAGCATCGCCGGTGCGCTGATGGCCGGTTCCGCGTCGACGCAGGCTGTCGACGACATACCGAAACCGCCCGCGCCTCCCGCGCCGGTCGAAGTAACATCACCGGTCACGCCCAACACGCCACCGGCACCCGCCGTTCCCGTACTCGCGGTTTCACC
>JGI12627J18819_10000245_pt1 | contig 17731 bp, 13 predicted proteins | sample TexAe_OM1H0_M2_FD_18819 | JGI IMG/M metagenome (IMG submission 18819)
CGGTTGCGAATCCCCTGGGAACTTCTCAAACCACATCGGCGGCCGTCTCGAACCCCGCCGCAAGCGCCACGCCTACGCAAGGCGCAACGGTTGCGAATCCGCTGGGTACGTCTTTGCCAGCCGCGAACACCGCGGCAATTTCCGGTTCCGCTGTGAACACGACGCCCCCCACGCAACAGGGCGCGACCGTTGCGAATCCGTTAGGACTGCCACAGTCTGGTGCGACGGAGTCGACAGCCTCCACGCCATCCGGTCCACAGGGTGCAACCGTTTCGAATCCTCTAGGCCTTGCCCCTGGAGAGAAGGCCGAGGTTGTGACGGTTGAATCGGAACCGACGGATTCCGATAAGAACGCCGACGCGAACAACGTCGTCGCCGATAGCATTACAGTCGTAGCCGACACAAACACAACCACTCCCGATAAGAACGCGGCCAAGGCGGCCGAACCTGAGACTCCAGCCGCTCTTGCGCTCCGAGCCACACACCCGGATTTCCGCACCACCTTCCGTGTGAAGTATGTTGCCGCCGGAGCTGCTTATCTGGATGGAGGCCGTGGCGCAGGCCTCGCGGAAGGCATGAAGCTGGTGGTCCGCGAAACGCCCACCGGATCCGTAGTGGCTGCGGCCAGCGGCAAAGAAGACAACATCGTCGCTGAACTGGAAGTGACGTCGGTTGCCGACGCTTCCGCAGTGACTGACGTCCATACGCCGAAGCGCGATATCAAGGCCGGCGACCTGGCCTATCTCTCGGCGCAGGACGAGCAGGCGCTGGTTTCGCAAGACACGTTGAGCGCGACTCGCAAGTACCCCACGGTCATTTCCTTTACCGAAGGGGACACGCTCGATGAAGAAGCCCGCATGCAGGTTCCGCGGCCGCCGATGCCTTCTGTGAATCGGGCTCGCGGCCGTGTCGGCTTCGACTACATGGGCACCCAATTTCACGGCGCAACGGGAGGATCAAATACCAGCCTGGGCTTGGTCGCGCGCCTCGATATGACCCGAATCGGCGGGACGTACTGGAACGCCAATGGATACTGGCGTGGTAGCCTGACCGCCAACAACTACTCGGGAACGAACACCCTCCAGGATCTGATCAACCGCACCTACCACATCGGCATGACCTACGATAATCCGAACTCTCCATGGGTCGCCGGGTTTGGGCGCATGTACCTGCCGTGGGCGACGAGTCTGGACACGATCGACGGCGGTTATTTCGGGCGGCGCATGGGGCACGGGTCGACCTTGGGAATGTTCCTCGGGTCCACGCCGGATCCGACCTCCTGGAGCTACGCGCCAAACCGCCGAATCGGCGGAGTGTTCGTGAACTTTGAAGGGGGCAGTTACGACGACTTCCGCTACACCAGCACCTCGGGTGTGGGGTTAAGTACGCTGGGATGGAAGATCGACAGGCCCTTCATCTTTTTCGAGAACGCCATCTACTACAAGCGGTATGTGTCGATTTACGACTCACTTCAAGCGGACAGCCCCGTCGGCTACACGGCCGGCGGCTCGCCCGGCGCGGGTATTGGACGGAACTTCCTGACCGTGCGTTACCAGCCCCACGAGCGCATCGAGTTCGACGGAAACTACAGCTATTTCAGAGACTTACCCGCCTTCGACCCGACCCTGGTGGGAACCAGTCTGCTGGATAAGTACCTATTCCAGGGATTCAGCGGCGGCGTGCGTTTAGAAGTCCTGAAGCAGGTCTGGGTGTACACCAACCTCGGGCGCAGCAGCACCTCAAGCGACACAAAGAGCTCATTGAACCAGCTCTATGGGATTACGTTCGGACGCCTACCGTGGGTAGGCATACGGGCGGACGGGCACTATGCCCGGTTCAACAGTTCGTTTGGCAACGGGAGTTACGAGTCGATCTCGCTGTCGCGCAGCCTGAGCGAGAATTTCCGGCTGGAACTGCTTGGCGGGAAACAGGATTTCGCGTCCGCCCTGTCGTCCAACACGAATTCGAAGTTCGTCACCAGCAATCTGGAAATGAACGTCGGGTCCCATTACTTCATGCAGGGAGGGTTCACAGTCAGTCGCGGCGTAAGCCAGGATTACGATCAATGGCTGTTCACCCTCGGCTATCGTTTCGATACGCGGAGGGCCAAAGGTCAATGAAGTGGCAGCCCAAGTGCAATCATTTTGTCGTGAAATTCCTCCTAGCCAGCCTACTGTTGAGTGCGGCAGCAGTCCTGTCTCACGCAGAGAATAAACCCCTGCAGGAACTCATTGGCCGCGCCAATGATCAGGTCTCGAAGTTCGTAGAACAGTTTTCGGACGTAAAGTGCACCGAGCATGTCACCCAGGAAAAATTCAAAGCGGACGGGAAGCTGGAACTCAAGGAACAGTCGACGTACGACTATCTTGTGATTCTGACCAACGCGGGAGGCGAAATCAGCCTCGATGAGTCGCGCCTGGCGGTGCATGAGCAGAAGAAGGAAGAGAAGAAGCGAATCTCCATGCTGGTGAGCAACGGATTCGCGACTCTGTTTCTCGTTTTCCACCCCTATTATTCCTCGGGTTTCGAGTTCACCCAGGTCGGCGAGGAGACGATCAACGGGCATAAGTTTGTGAAGGTTCAGTTCAAGCACATCCCCGGCATGAGGTCGCCGGCCGCGCTTGCGTTGCGTGGCCGTGAATATCCGCTCGACCTCGCCGGAGTCGCCTGGATTGACCCGGAAACGGGCGTGATTGGTAAAATAGACGCCGGCTTAGCCGGCAGTATGGAAGACATCGGTCTGAAGAGCATGCGCTCCGAAGTTGAATTTCAGCCGGTGCCCTTCAAGGGGTCCAAAGACGTGTACTGGTTCCCGGCCCAGGCCAGCGTTGAAGTCGAAACGCCGCGCCAGCACTGGCGCAATACTCACAACTTCACGGACTACAAACAGTTTTCTGTAAGTACGGAAGAGAAAGTTGCTTCGAAATGAGTGCTAATGCTTCTGTCGCGACAGCGGTTGCGCCAGTTCAGAATCGCGAACGCGGCCATCGCTCTCGTGTGGCGGCTGGATATTTTCTTTTTGCGACCCTTATTCTCGCACTGACCGTCTACGGGTTCGACTACTACACCCTAGGCTCCGCCGATCGTCCTTTCTCGCCCAAATATGCCGCGCTGCGCCCCAGCGGCACCATTGGACTCAAGCTGGGATGGTTGGGCGTATTCATGTTCCTGGTGATCTTCCTCTACCCCCTGCGCAAGCACTGGTCCTGGTTGATGAAGAAGGGGAACTCGCGGCACTGGCTCGATTACCACGTGATTCTTGGGATCGCGGCGCCGTTTGTCATCGCATTTCATTCCTCGTTCAAATTCAGCGGATTTGCCGGGATGGCTTTCTGGATCATGTTCGCGGTTTCGGTGAGCGGCATTGTCGGGCGGTATTTATACGGGCAGATTCCGCGAAACCTGAAAGCTGCGGAGATGACGCAAAGGGAGCTGCAGGAATTCCACCAGCAGCTCGCGGGACAGTTGAAACAGCAGCGCCTGGTTTCCGAGCGCGACCTCCAGGCATTGCTGACGTTGCCCAGCCGTGAACGGGTGCAGAAGCTCTCCATAGTTACAGCATTGGGATACATGTTCGCGCTCGATCTCGCCCGCTCCTTCCGTGTGGCCAGGCTGCGGCGTCACGCCTTGAGCTTTGGAGAAAAGCTCATGACGCTGGGAGGCTTCCTCAAGACGTCCAACCACGACGTCGAAAAGGCGGTGGGAGTGGCGCGCGAGGACGCGGCTCTCTCCAAGCGCATTCTGTTCCTCAAGCGCTCGGAGCAGGTCTTCCATCTCTGGCACGTGGTTCACAAACCATTCAGCTACACTTTCGCACTGCTAGCGTTATTCCATATCGGCCTTGAGGTCGCGATGGGCTTTCGGTGGTAGAGTCTTTAGAGCCGTATGGACACGCTGATAGCCTTTATCGTCGCCGCAGCCCTTACGCTTTTCTTTCTGCGCAGCTACTTTAAGAGCATCAAGGAGCGGGACGCGAAAGCCCGCTCCGCCGCGGAAAAAGGCAAGCTCTTCTCCGAGGGGCCGAAGGCGCAGCATCCCCACATCGACAATACCTACTGCATCGGTTGCGCGACCTGTACGACGGTTTGTCCCGAAGGGGACGTGCTTGCCATGTTGGGCGGCAAGGCCGTCATTGTGAATGGCTACAAATGCATCGGGCACAGCCTTTGCGCGGATGCCTGCCCGGTGGGCGCCATCACCATGGTGATGGCGAGCCCAAGCATGGGCGCGGACATGCCCACCCTGTCGGGTGAGTTCGAAACCACGGTTCCCAATCTGTTCATCGTGGGCGAGCTCGGCGGCCTGGCCCTGATCAAGAACGCGGTCAACCAGGGGCGGGAGTGCGTTGACACCATTCTGAATCGGTTCACCGCCCGGGGCACCGCGCGAACGATTCCTGACGTATACGACGTACTGGTCATTGGAGCTGGGCCAGCCGGGATCGCCGCTTCGCTCCGTGCCATTCAGCACAAGATGAAATACCTCACGCTGGAGCGTGACGAAATTGGCGGCACTGTTGCCAAGTACCCACGCCAGAAGCTGGTGATGACCAGCCCAGTCGAATTCCCGATGTATGGAAAGTTCAAGAAGACCGAACTTTCCAAGGAAAACCTGCTGGCCTTTTGGGATAAAGTGCTGCACCGCGCAGATTTCAAGGTCCGCACCGGACAAAAGGTGGAAGACATTAAGAGGGGCCCGGATGGTATTTTCACCGTGAGCAGCCAAGACTCGCAATACCGCGCTCATGCCGTCATTCTTGCCTTGGGGCGCACTGGTACTCCCCGAAAGCTGGGGGTGCCAGGGGAAGAGTTGCCCAAGGTGATGTACCGCCTGATCGAAGCGGATCATTACATCAACAAGAGGATCCTGGTGGTGGGCGGTGGCGACAGCGCCGTCGAAGCAGCCATGGGACTGGCCCACCAGGTCGGCAATAAGGTAACCCTGGTCTACCGCTCGGCGCAGTTCAGCCGCATCAAGGAGCGCAACTCGCAACGGATTGCCGAGTGCATAAAGTCCGGAAAAGTCGAAGTCCTGTTCAACTCGAATCCGGTGGAGTGCAAAGAGGAATCCGTCATAGTCGACGTCCAAGGGCAGACTCGCGAGATCCCGAACGACTATGTGTGGATTTTCGCCGGCGGAACTCCGCCGAATGATTTCCTGAAGAAGATTGGCGTAGGCTTCGGCGCCCGCGATATGACGATGGACGCCAGCGACGAGGCGAAGACAGCGGCCGCTGCCAAGGAGGCCATGGCCCACAAGCCGGTAACAGAGCCAATCCCAGTGACAGCGATCCGAGCCGCACAGGAACTGGACTCATCCCGCCTTGGCATCCCGGGCGAAGAACTTCCGAAGGTCGTCTACAAGCTCGACGATGCCGCCAGGTACACCGATAATGACATTCTCGTTGTGGGTGGCGGCGATGCCGCGATTCACGCGGCGGTAGCGCTGAGTCACTCCGGCCAGAACCGGGTCACATTGAGCTATCGCGGGGAGCAATTCCAGCGCGGGCCAGAGCGCAATCGCAGGCTGATCGAGACGGCTGAGCGGGAAAAGAAGGTCCGCATCCTGCGCCACTGCAGTGTGGCGGCGATCACTCCAGACTCAGTCATCCTCGATGTCAATGGCAATCCTGCAGAAATCCCGAATGACCACGTCTTCATACTGATGGACAGTGACTCCACCGCGGAGTTCCTGTCGGAAGCAACCGCCACAACGGTTCCTTGAGGACCTCAAGCACTACCCAGCCAGGCCAGGATCTGCGGCTTCCCTACTTAATCACCACCATCGCTGTCGGTGCCGTGGTCGTGCTGGTCGTCGAGATCAGTGTCAACACGCCGGTGGATGGAGTGATTTGATACCCGGAAATGGTATTTGAGGTCTGATTGCCAACGAACAGCAGCTTGCCCGACGTGTCGGGCACAATAAATCCAGCAGTGCCGCCGGCTGCAAATGGAGAGCCGGCGATGCCGGCGGTCGGAGCTCCACTGGTGCCATTGATGGTGTAGCCATAGACACTGCTGCTGGTGGTCAGCGTGGTCACGTACACATATTTTCCGGTTGCGTCGACTACGACCGAACTGATCGGAACGATGGTGGTGCCGGTGTTGGCGACTCCGAAGGGGGATCCACTGATCGGAGTGAGCGCACCTGTGCCGGAGTCGATGGTGAATCCGGAAAACGTTCCGTCCTGCAAATTGGCTACATAGAGAAACTTTCCTGCGTTATCGATGGCAATCCAGTTTGGCTCGTTTCCAACCGCAATGGGCGAGTTCGGCACAGCCGTCAGTTTGCCCATGCTGTCCACCGCAAATCCCGAGATCGAGGCGCTATTGGAGTTCGCCACATAGAGAAACTTGCCCGACGGAGCAATTGTCCCTCGAACGGGCGTGAAACCGGAAGTCGGGTAGGAAGGAGTGCTGATCAGCTTCAGGGCTCCGGAATTCGCCGTGATCGAGTACACCGTGATGGTGTTCGAAAAGCTATTGGCGCAGAAGAGAAATGCCCCTCCTGGATCCATCATGAGCGCAGCAGGCTGCATATCGGTGTTTGTGCGCGGAGTGACCTCGGTCAGAGCGCCGGTGCTGCCAATTTTGTAGAGCGAAATCGTGTTTTCTCCCGCATTGGACACGTAGGCAAATTTTCCGGAAGGGTGAATCACGACCGCTGTCGGAGAGATTCCCGTCTGGTAAGGCGACCCCAAAACCTGGCTGAAGCTGCCGGTATTCGTGTCAAGGCGATAAGCGGATATCCCGTTGTTGAAGGGAGTCGTTATGTAGGCAAATTGATGAGTACTTCCACTGCAGGCGACCAGCACCATCAGGCTGGCAAAGGTGAGGATCGCGAGGCGGGCTCTCATTGACAGTTTGGGCTCCTTTGCACCGGGTACTCCCAAATCGCCGGGTACCGAGCGTGAGTCTATTTTTCGATTGAAAACAGGATCGAGATATTCTATTCCATCCCTGCCCGGACGGGGCTGACGGGATGGGGCAACACGCCTTTTCATAATGCCTTGCCCGTCATCCGTCGTTAGACGGCCTCCTCCAACCAGGCGTTGCCCGTCACCCCGGGAATAGACAATCGCCGACCGGAACCAAACTCGGGTTAATATGCAGGTGTTGACGGGCATAGCGGTTTCATCTGCTCTTCAGGGACCGAATGTAAAAGAGCGAATGAGCTCGGGGTGCGCTTGAAGTTACTGGTCGTGGAAGACGAAACGCGCATGGTAGAACTCCTGCGCAAAGGGCTGGCCGAAGAAGGTCACACTGTGGTGTGCGCAGGCGACGGCAAGGAAGGCCTGGATCTTGCCCGCAATTATGAATTTGACGCCATCATCCTGGACATCATGTTGCCGAACCTCAACGGCTATGACCTGGCCCATCAGCTGCGCAAAGAGAAGGTCGCGACACCCGTATTGATGCTGACCGCCAAAGACTCGGTGCCGGACCTGGTACGGGGCCTGGATTCGGGCGCGGACGATTACCTCACCAAGCCTTTCGCATTCGAGGAGTTGCTGGCGCGTCTGCGTGCTGTAAAACGAAGGGCTGCCGTGCCGCAGGCGACCAAGTTGCAAGTGGGCAATCTCGTCCTCGATCCAGCGACCCGCGAAGTTTCCCGTGGAGGCAGGGACATCCTGCTCACCCGTACCGAGTACAACCTGCTGGAGCGGCTCATTTACCGCGCAGGCAAAGTGGTGCCTCGGCGCTCATTGATCGAGGCGGTTTGGGGGTTCGACCGCGACATCGAGGAGAATACGCTCGACGCGTTCGTTCGGCTGTTGCGGACAAAGATCGACACCGAAGACCAGCCCAAGCTGATTCATACGGTTCGCGGAGTTGGGTACATGATTCGATCGGAGGCCCAGGCGTGAGCAGGCTCTCGATCGGCCTTCGGCTGACGATGTGGTATCTCGGCATCTTTGCGTTGGCGCAGCTGATTTTCGGAGTCGGGATGTGGTTCATTCTGCGCGAAAATCTTCACGATATTGCGGACTCTACACTGGCGGGACAGGTGGAGGATGTCAGGCGTTTTCTGGAAGGGCAGCCCTCAGGACAGAATTGGGCCGAGTTGCGCAATATAGTCACCGATGAATACAGCGCGGAAACTGGAGGCGACTACCTGCAAATTGTCGACGCTGATGGGAATTGGATCTATCGCTCGCCGGTTTTAGCCGAAGCCGGATTGCCGCCGGTATCCCCAAGCCTGTTGCGCAAGACTCTGCACCAGGATGTTCGTGTTGGGAAAAAGCCATTCCGTTTTGTGAGCGCGCGAATCGATGTGCGTGGCCGCGCGTTCACGGTGCAAGCCGGCACCTCGACTCATGAAGAGATGGAAACGCTGGAGCGCTTCCAGAGATACTTGCTGATGTTCGCTCCGCTGATGCTGCTGGCGGCGGGAGCAGTCGGATACTGGCTCAGCCGGAGAGCGCTGTCCCCGGTCGATGCTCTCACTCGCACCGCCCGGACCATTACTGGCCATACGCTTAGCAGCCGTCTCGAGCAGTTCCACACCGGCGATGAGTTGCAGCGGCTCTCGGATACGTTGAACGAAATGCTGGCACGCATCGAGGTGGCATTCAACCGCGTCACGGAATTCACGGCGGATGCGTCGCACGAGTTGCGCACGCCGATTTCCCTGATTCGCACCGAAGCAGAAGTGGCTTTGCGGCGCTCACGCGGTGAACAAGAGTACCGCGAGGCGCTGCGCCACATCTTGCTGGAAGCCGAGCGAACTACATCGCTGATTGAAGAATTGCTGGCCCTGGCGCGGGCTGATTCCGGCCGCCAGACGCTGAACATCAAGCCCATCGACCTTCGCGGCGCACTGAAAGAAGTAGCCTCGGGCTGGCGGCAGGTGGCCAACGTGCGCGGGCTTCAGTTCAGTGAACGAATCATGGATGCGGAGTTGCGGGTTTTAGGGGATGCCGCTGCGCTGCGCCGGGTGCTCGACATCCTGCTCGATAATGCTTTCAAGTACACGCCCGCTCCCGGGGGTACGGTGAGTTTATCGGCAGAAGAAAAGGAAGGAACCGCGCTGATCAGCGTGCGCGACAACGGGATGGGCATCGCCGAGGGAGAGCAGGGCCGGATCTTCGAGCGCTTTTACCGGGTTGATAAGGCGCGCAGCCGCGAAATGGGCGGGGCAGGATTAGGGCTTTCCATCGCGCAATGGATCGTGCAGCAACATCACGGCAGGATTACCGTCGAGAGCACATTGGGCGCGGGATCCATCTTTCGGGTCCGGCTCCCGCTGGCGGCCGAGAATATTTCGCAGGAACTGCTTCTGCAATAGCAACACCGAGAACGGCAAAATCTTAAACCGCAGAGGACGCTGATAACTGCCGCCGAGAATGTCGCTTTACTCAGCAACCAACAGGCTTTCGGCAAAGGGCCATTCCGCGTCGACCCACTGCGCCTCGCAACGGAAGCCGGTATCTCGGGCCATCTTGAAAATTTCCTCGCGCGAATACTTGTGGCTGCTTTCGGTCCAGATGGTTTCGCCGGCGCGGAAGCGCACGGAAAAACCGGCTGCCGGAATCGTGACCGTCTGATCCCTGGTCGACAACAGATGCATCTCGACGCTTCGGGCCCGAGGATTAAACTTCGCCAGGTGTTGAAACTGCTCGAGCACAAAGTCGCCGTCCAGTTCGCGATTGATGCGGACGAGGAGATTGCGGTTGAATGCGGCGGTGACACCGAGAGCGTCGTCGTAGGCCTCGAGCAGTTGCGGGATGGGCTTCAGGAGGTCTGTCCCCAGTAGAAGCGAGTCGCCCGGGCATAAGCTGGCACGGATATGTTTCAGAAAATCAGTGCCGGCGGGGCGATCGAAGTTTCCGATCGTGCTCCCGAGGAAAAGTACCAGCAGATGCTGATTGTTCTTGCGGCGGGCCGCCACCTCCGCCAAGCCATCCAGATACTCGCGCTCGAAGCCGACGATGCTGATCGAATCGATATCGCCGAGTTCACGCTTGCACATGGCCAGAGCGGTCGGCGAAATTTCGATGGGATGATACGCGGTGTGTTGACGCCGAGCGAGCGCCTTCAACAGCCAGCGAGTCTTCTTTCCGCTGCCGCTGCCAAGCTCCGCGACCATCAGCGGCAAAGGCAGACGCTCCACGATGTCATACGCGTTGCGATTTAGAACCCGCTCGTCGGCGCGTGTCAGGCCATATTCCGGCAGCACGCTGATGACTTCGAACAGTGCCGATCCCACATCGTCATAAAGATATTTCGAAAGCAGTTCCTTCTGCGGCTTTGTCAAGCCTCCCCGAACGTCGGCAGCAAATTCCAGAGACGGTTGGGCAGTAACGACCTGTGTCAGCATGCTCGCTCCTGGGCCCTTTCGAGCCAGTTCAGTGGCTCACGCAGCGAAAACCCGCGTAAACATGTGGGTAATGAGGTTGAAACCAGTTACGGAACGAGCGGCGCAACATGCTGGCGGCGGTACGAGCAGAGCCGCCCTTCATGACGAAATGCTTGTTATCGAAGAAATCGGCGGAGTATCCGCGATAGAACGGAAAAGGTTCAAATCCTGGAAATGGGCTGAAGAGGGTGGAGGTCCACTCCCAGCCATTGCCTAACAGGTCCATGACTCCAAACGCGCTTTGACCTTCGGGAAAGGCGGCCACCGGAGTCGGATCCCAATGTTGAAAATCGAAGTTGCCGCGGGTCTGGCTCGGGGGTTCCGTTCCCCAAGGATAGGGCTGCTCCTGCCCGTCCGGTGTACCGTAAGCGGCACGGTGCCACTGCGCCTCAGTGGGCAACGATTTTCCCGCCCAGCGTGCGTAAGCGCTGGCTTCTGCATGACTCACGTATACCGGACAATCCATGGGAAGCGGAACTTCCTCAAACATTCCCGCGAAGTACCACACTCCCGTGTGATTGCGCCAAAAACCCGGGTGGCTGATGTTGTTCTTCGACTTCCAATCCCAGCCCTGGCGCGACCAGAAGTCGGGATTCTCATAGCCGCCGGCTGTAAGGAATTCCAGATACTGCTGGTTCGTGATCGGGAATTGATCGATGGAAAAAGCCGGCACCTCGACAGTGTGCTCCTCGTATTCGTTGTCCCAACCGAAGCTTCCCGAGTCGTCACGTCGCAGGCCCAACGTCGCTCGTCCGGCTGGAATTTCGATAATGGTTGGGATGCCGGGGCCAAGAACCAGTTCCGGTTTCAGCTGAGGAGGATTTTTGCGGTCGAGAGGCAATTGGTGCAGCATGTATGCCAGTGTTTCCGCGTGCATGAGCCGATGCTCAATCGCCACTTGCAGCAGCAGAGTCAACGGAAACTCGTGTCCCGGCGTTTCGCTCAACATTCGAGCTTCGAGACCTTCATCCAGAGCCTGACGAACGCGTGCCACATATTCCCGCACGTCAGGAACTGGCGGCCAATCCTTTGGCAAATCAGTGGGCAAACCGCCGCCGACCGGGTCGATGCCGAACGCGAACAAGCGATCGAATTCGGGATGAAACGCTTCTGCGCCGATGGCACGTTCGCGCAGAAGATTCCAGTCAAACGCTTCCAAATGACCGATATAGAAAATAATGCGGTTTCTCTCGGCGATGGGCCGGTCGTACAGGAACTCTGGCTTGACCAGATCAAAAAGCCGGTCTGTGTTGGTACGAGCGGCCGCCAAATGGTCCAGGAGCTCATGTCGGACAGCAACTTCCTGCTGTGCTACACGCATTTCCAATAGCCTCCAGCGCGACAGCGCCACACATCACGCATCTCCGTTAAGATGCCCTTCTACGACAAAAGGCTCAGGGTTTTGCCGCTTTTCTCGGCTCGGAAGGCCATCTCCTGCGCGCTCTGGGATGGCGCGGAGCACAGCTCGCATGTCGCTGATTTTAAGTAGTTTAGATTGATACAACAACGCGACACGGGACAAATGTTCAGCCGGGATTCGTCAAGGAAGATTTCTCTCCGGCTACAACATTTCTGAGTAGATCGCCGGCGAAGCGAACGACTCGCGAATTAAACCGAGATTTCGCCGACCAGATAAAGAATAGCCTTTCCTTTGAGCGTCACGCGAGACCCGCGAGGCTCGACTAGCATTTCCCCGCCCCGGCTCGAGACTTGTCGGGCACGAAGCACGCTTTTCCTTAAGCGATCCGACCAGTAGGGACCCAGCGAACAATGGGTGGCACCCGTGACGGGATCCTCGGGAATTCCGTAGCTGGGAGCGAAATAGCGAGAGACGAAATCGGCCTGCTCGCCCGGCGCGCTGATACACACCCCGGCCGGATGAAGCGTTTCGAGTAGAGCGAGGTCGGGAACAGCGTCGCGCACATCCTTCTCCGATTCGTAAATGGCGAAGTAATTTCGCTCCACCGCAGTGGCTCCGCTTTCTAATACCACGCGCGGGGAGGTGTGCAGTCCGTCCAGCAAAGCCTTGGGAACCGCTTCGCACGGCTTCAACGGAAGCGATGGAAAATCCATGGCCAGGGAGTCCTCCTCTTTCCTTACTTCCAGTGACCCGCTGCAGGTTTGAAAGCGAACTGAGGTTGTACGGGGGCGGAGGAGATGGAAAATGACGAATGCGGTCGCCAAGGTGGCATGACCGCAGAGTTGAACTTCGGCCTTCGGCGAAAACCAACGCAGACCGTATGCGCCATCCTGCTCTGGATGATCCAGCACGCAGAAAGCAGTCTCGGAGAGATTGTTCTCCGCCGCGATGGCCAGCATCTGCTTCTCCTCCAGCCAATGACTCAATGGACAGACCGCTGCCGGATTACCTGAAAAAATCTTTTCCGTAAAGGCGTCGACCTGGAACAAAGGTATTTTCACAATGAGATTTCCTCTTGCCCGGGCGTTGTAATTTCATCCTAGGCTGCGAACGCCGAACCGTGAAACAAGTGCAAAACTCGGTTGTGAGGCGAACCGACTGGGCATCACCCTACTGATTCCGACTGATTCTATGGATGAGCGAGGGCGATCTCTGGAATCGAACTCAGGAGCGGTTTTCGAAGCTTGGTCCGCTAAACCAGGCGAATGTAGCGTCCCCAAAGTTCGCGACAAAATTCGAGCCGCACTGCAGTGGCGCAAGGGCAAGGGCTGGATCTGGCAACAAAGTACAGCGGTCGTTCGCTGCGCTCAGGATGACTTTGATAATTTAGTTAATGTCGCGAGTTAAGGAACACCACACTCGTCGCAGAATGCTATTTCTCTCTGAACTCCACCCAGCCGCGCGTTTTTCCGAAGTCAATGTTGATCTCGCATTTCTTGGGACCGGTGTGTCCGAAATAAACCGACAAGCGATCGGCGGGGGAACTCAGCTGGCCGGTTGCCATGGCAGCGCGACCCAGATCCTGTTTCTCATCGTACTTGGCATCGACCGTCGTGTTCCTGCTCACAATCAGAGTCCATTCCTTTTTGCCAGGTATGACATACATGGTGTATCCGCCAGTCGGAATGTGAGTTTCGCCGAAGCCGAGGTCGGTCTCGGTAAAGAATGTCATCGCCGATCCGCCGGGCATCAGCACCTTGCCAATGGGCGGGCCCTCGCTATGACCGGCAGAAATTGGAGTGTAGTGAGCCGTCAGTTGCTTGCCGTCTTCAAAGGCGCAGATGGCGCTCTCAGACTCGGGAGCTGGAGGTTGCTGGGCTAGTGCCAGCGAAAGCAGCATGAATTCGCACAGTAACACCGCACAGCCAAGAACGGTACGCATGAGACTATCTCCGCGCCGAAATTGAGCGCCGGATATCATCGCAAAAAGATGCGGTAAAGAGAATACCCTTGGCGAGATATTTTGCAACAATGGTGTCAGTTTGGGCCTATCTTTCCGACCGCCGGGTCCAGTTCTCATGCACCAAAGCGCAATTTTCGCTGGGGGGATACGATAGGACAAAGGCTTCGCGGGGGAATTCATGCCGGAGAGCACTTGGCCAGAGCTGCCACTGGAGGCGTGGAAGGACACGTATGCCACTCTACACATGTGGACGCAGATTGTCGGCAAAGTCCGCCTGGCACTGAGTCCGCGAATCAATCACTGGTGGGAAGTTCCGTTGTACGTGAACGCAGTGGGGCTCACCACGTCTGCTATTCCCTACAAGCAGGGTGTTTTTGAAGTTCAATTCAACTTTCTTGAGCACAAGCTGACGATCTTTACCTGCGACGGACAGCAGCGAGTTCTTCCCCTGCGGCCACAGTCAGTCGCCGCTTTCTATGCGGAATTCATGTCGGCCCTGCGCTCCCTCGACATTGACGTGCACATCTGGCCGATGCCCGCGGAAGTTCCCAACCCCGTCCGATTTGATCGCGACACGCAACACGCGTCCTATGACCCTGAATATGCCCAGCGATTCTGGAGAATTCTCACGCTCGTGGAGCCAGTCTTCAAAGAGTTCCGCAGTCGGTTTCTCGGCAAACACAGCCCGATTCATTTCTTCTGGGGCAGCTTCGATCTGGCCTCGACACGGTTCTCGGGACGCCGCGCTCCCGAACGCAAGGACGCGGACCCGATAACCCGCGAAGCCTACTCCCATGAAGTGATCAGCGCCGGATTCTGGCCGGGCGGAGGCGAAGTGAAAGGTGCTGCATTCTATGCCTATGCCGCTCCCGAACCGCCTGGATTCAAGGCTGCCCCGGTCCGGCCCGAGAAAGCTTTCTATTCTCCGCTGGGCGAATTCCTGTTGATGTACGACGACATTCGCCAATCCGCCGAACCGGAAAAGCTGTTGATGGAATTCCTGCAGAGCACGTACGAGGCAGGAGCCAATCTGGGCAACTGGCCACGAGCAGAGTTGGAACGGTCACCCGCGAAATGAGCGGTTAGCGCACGGCCAACTTCGAGACTGTTAAGGATTCTTTCTGGCCGAACGCATGCGATTCAGGGCTTCATCATGGGCCTGCCGTGGGTCGCGGCCCGTGACTTCTTTGTACCAGGCGGGGTGGAAGGTCCAAGCCCACGCTTCGCTTACGGCACCACGCGTCATGGACTGGAACGTTCCCGGCTCTCCGATGGTGCTCAGATAGATGTGAATGAAAATTCCACCGAGCATGATCAGCGCCGAGATGTCATGCAGCACGTAGCTGACGGCTACGGCGATGCGACCAAATGTGTCGGCCCCAATCCAGAGAATGATTCCCGAGATCAGGTACACAATGCAGCCGAGCACGATTTCCCAGAACTGAGCTTTTTGGCCGGCGTTGAAGAAGCCTGTATCGGGTGGTTCTAGCTTTTCCGATCCGGTCACGACACTTTTGATGTTGCGCATCCAGCGCGAGTCCGCTGGAGTCCACCGCATGGGAGTCAGCCAATTCAGCGTCTGAAGCGCGAAAAACGCAACGAACGCCAAGCCAAACCACGGATGCATCACGCGGCTGAGCGCGCCGCCTCCGAAGATCGGGGTAAACCATCGGAACAACCATGGCAGGTAGATTCCGAAACCCGAGAACAACGCCAGAAAGAAGAAGAGCGCCACCATCCAATGCAGGAAACGTGTGTACACGCGATGGCGCAGCAGTTCTCCGGGAAACACTTCGGTGCGGCCGACGGATTCGAAAGCTTGCCGCGCTTTATCGTCGAAGCGCTCAACCGCGGTTCCCATGGACACCCTCCTCATCCGGATCTGGTTGCGGCCGCCGCGGGCCCACCATCACGTAGTGCAGGCAAACTCCCAACAGACCAAACAAAGCGAACGTGCCCAGGACCGGCTTGGCCAGCCATTTCCAAACGGTATAGCTCCAGGGGATAGTCGGATTCCTGGGCAAACCGCCGTAGCGCTCGGGATCAGTGGCGTCATGCAGCACATAAATCACGTGCGTGCCACCAATCGATTGGGGATCGTAAATCCCGGCATTGGCGAAGCCAAAGTTTTCCCGGAGTTGTTTGGAACGCTCCTCCGCAATAAACTTCATGTCGTCTTTTGAGCCAAACTTCAGGCATCCGGTTGGACACGCCTTGATGCAAGCCGGCTCTAATCCCTGACCGACACGATCCGAACACAGCGTGCACTTGTAAACCTTCTTTGTCACGCTGTTGAATTTCGGAATATGGAATGGACAGCCCGACACGCAGAATTCGCAACCAATGCAGTTCTCCTGCTGAAAATCTACGATGCCGTTGGTGTACTGCACGATGGCTCCGTCGGCAGGACACGCGCGCAGACAGCCCGGATCGGCGCAGTGCATGCACTGATCTTTGCGCATCAGCCACTGAATCGTCCCATCGCTGTTCTGGTGCTCGTTAAACTTGATCAGGTTCCAGAAATTCCAGCGCGTTTCCGGCATGGTCTGGTAGGTGTTATCGAAAGTGGTGTTGGCGAATGGCATGTCGTTCCATTCGACGCAGGCGACCTCGCATGCCTTGCAGCCGATGCAGGTCGTTGTATCCACCAGTTTGCAGACGTCGTAGTCGCGCTGCACCTCATGTCCCGGGTCCCCTCCTGCGATGGTTCCCGGGTGGGCCGACATCTGCTTGATCTGCAGTGTTCTTCGATCGCTCATCTGTCTGCCCTCGTCATGCCTTTTCGAGCTTCACCAGGAAGCCCTTGAACTCCGGCGTGAATGCGTTGGGATCAATTACGGTAGGCGTCAATTGATTGGCCAGCGTCTTGGCCGTTTTCCCTTCGTCTTCCGCGATGCCACGGAAGCCCCAGTGAATCGGGATGCCAATCTGGAATGTTTCCTTGCCGTCAATCTTCATGGGACGAATGCGGCGAGTCACCATGGCTTTGGCAATGTAGTGGTTGCGGATGCTGCTGACCTTGACCCGTTCGCCTCCCCGGATGCCCATCCGGTCGGCGAGTTCAACAGGAATCTCCACAAACGGCTCCGGCACGAGCTGGACGTTCATGGGATTGTTCTTGGTCCAGTAGTGATAGTGCTCCGTGAGCCGGTACGTGGTGCAGACGATGTTGTATTCCTGCCCCGAATTTGCGTACTTGTCCAGGTCTGTCTTATATCGCTTCACGACAGGATTGTTGGACTGGTTGGGATGCAGCGGGTTCGCGATCGGGCTCTCGATGGGTTCGTAGTGCTCGGGGAAAGGCCCATCCGCCATTGCGCCCAGAGGCACAAACAAGCGCCCAACGCCCTCGGGATTCATGATGAACGGTCCCATGTGATCTTTGGGAGCCGAGTCCGCCTTGAAATCCGGCACGTCATTGCCTACCCACGATTGTTTAGCTTCATCCCACCACACCTGGCGCCGCGAGGGATCCCAGGGCTTGCCGTTCACGTCGCATGAGGCGCGGTTATACAGAACGCGGCGATTTGCGGGCCATGACCATGCCCAGTTGGGGTAGATACCGAGGCCCGAAGGATCGTCCGTTCCGCGGCGCTGGATCATTGCTCCAGCTTCGGTCCAGGAGCCACAATAGAGCCAGTTCCCCGAGAGCGTGGTGCCGTCGTCTTTCAACCACGCAAATCCGGGCAGCTGCTGGCCGGCTTTAATGGTCTGGGTGGTCTTGGGATCGGTCAGATCGGCGAGCGCCTTCCCGTTGATCTCCTTCGCGACTTCCGCCAGCGACGGATTGTAAGGATCGGTGTAGGGGAACCAGGCGTTCAGGACTGGGTCGGGGAATTTGCCGCCGTCTTTTTTGTAGAGGTCGCGTACGTTCAGAAAAATTGTGGCCAGAATTGCCTGGTCGAGTTGGGCCAATCCCGGCGGCGGCACCGCGACGTTCTTCCACTGCAACCAGCGCGCCGAGTTCACGAAGGTTCCGTCTTTCTCGGCGAAGCCGGCGCCGGGCAAACGGTAGACCGTGGTGTTGATCTTCTTCATCTCCTCGGGAG
>JGI12627J18819_10000246_pt1 | contig 17728 bp, 9 predicted proteins | sample TexAe_OM1H0_M2_FD_18819 | JGI IMG/M metagenome (IMG submission 18819)
TCTGGATCTGAGCGACGAGCACATTCAGGCTGGCGCTCGCGCTGCTTGAGTTGATCGTAATCGCCTGGGTCAAGGTGGTCTTGGGGTTGATCGCGACGTCCAGGTAGCAGTTTGGGGTTGAAGCTAGACTGGCCGTCCCACCAGTGACGCTGCAACTTGGGGTTTGAGTCGTCGAAGTGACGCCGAGCATGATCCGGTAATAGGAAGGAGACCCCAGGGGATTCGTGTTCAGCGGGCTGACTGTATTCTTCACGAGCAACGAGAATGACCGCTGCACGGAAGTACTCAGCGGCTTGGCATTCTCGCGGAAGCGCACCACCAATCCGTTCGTGATGCGCGACGTGTAAACATTCTGATTGCGATCCCCGCTGTAAGCCGACTGTGCTCCATCGTCGTCCAGCCACGTCGTGCAGACTGGTTGGGTGGTGGCGCAAGTCGGACATGCCGTCCCCGTGCCGAAGTACGTGCTGGCTTGAGTGGTCCCTGAGTTGGGCGGAACATACTGGGTCCAATCTTGTGCGTTGTTGATTACCGGCGGCGGAACTACATCGCGATTGTCTGTCCAGGTAACGTGAAAATCAGGGGCATTCGTGGCTTTGGTAACGGTGTCTATCCCTTGGGTATTGAAGATCCAGGAATTACCATTCGGCAGAATACTTTGCGCCGCGATGTCAATGTAGTCGCCTATAAATGGCGTTGTACCTTGGACGAATATCGGAAGGTTCGGCGGGTTGAAGAAGCCTTGTTCAATCTGATCGTCGTCGGGGTTGACCCAGAACGGGTACTGCGAAATCTGGAAGCCAGTAAATGGTCTTGGACCCGCAGATGGATCGATGACGCCCCCGAACACATCCACAGTGTGCCGGATGCCGCTGTTGGGGTCCGAGAGAGTCGGAGTGAATACTGTTGTGGGATTCGCAACCGTGCTGCCCGGGATCGGCTGATCCTGGCGCGTCAACTGAGAAAGATCCGTGCACGTGCCAGACGCGCACGCCAGTATGCTCTCCAGATTGTCCCGGCGCGAGTCGTACCACGCCAGTGCGAGCTTGCCGTAGGCGAAGTTGAGGGACGGAATGAACTGGTGCCCATAGCTGCTCGTGGGGGCTGTACCATCCGCAATGTAAGGCGTTGTCCAAGTCGTGGAGCCTTTGGGCAGCGTGGTAATCATGATGCGGGAACCGTAGGTTCCTGTCGTAGGGCCATTCACACGCTGCGAAAACGCCAGCCAGACCCGGCTGTTGGCATCCACGGCCAAGGCCGGAACATCGAGCGAGCGGAACGTAGTCGAACTCGCTGACGGCTGGTCAAATGCAGCCCCAGCTGGATAAGGATTCTTCGTTGTAGGCGTTGCGAATGTGTAAACCGCAGGCTCATACGTGAATGAGCTGCCTCCATTGTTGGAGAATGCCCACTGAATGGCGTCCGGTTGATTCTGATTTCCTGAAGAGGCGATCTGCCGCCAGGCCACATACACGTTGCCGTTGCTCGGATCAATCGCGGCAACCGTTCCCTGGGCCAATTTTTGACTCTGACTAAGAATCTGGGGATGGCTCCAGGTGGCTCCGCAATCGGTCGACGTCACCTCCTTGATCTTCGACGCTGGATTATTTTGCGATCCGTTGAATTGCGTATATACGACGTAAACGTATCCGCTGCTGAACGTCAGGCCGTTGATTTTGCAGGTCGCTGTCCGGCCGGCGCGCGGGATATCAACCGCAATCCATGGTTTGTCGAGGAATTGCCCGGAAGTGCCCGAATCCACCAGGTTCGCGTTGATGTACGAGAACGGGTTACCGTGGACCGTGCCGTTGCTGTTCTTCATCAAGATTGCAGAATCGCCGTTCCCTTTGTTGTTCTGATCCTGAAATGTGGCTACGAAAACACCACTGGGAGATCCGGTGCCGCGGTTAAAGGCCAGGCCGCTGTAATAGAACAGGCCGTGCGTCCCGGCGCGCACGGTTGGGTCCGTGGCTACCGTGAATTGGTGTAGGGGCGAAGCCGTCCCTACAGACGACGTGTCCTGGGGGAATCCGGGCAACAGGGTGCTTTTCCAGGTTTCGCCGCCGTCCATCGAGGTATAGACGCCAAGCCACGCGTCGCCGAGGATGTTGGGTGCGTTCGGATTAGGAATGTCGACCGTGCGGTAATCGTTTGCCCCGCCCAGAAGATGTTCCGGGTTACGGCTCGATACGGCCATGGAGGGCTCGTTCTGCCGCTGCAAGTAGGGGTCCCCAGCCGGCCAGTTTGTGCCCGAAACCATGTTGATGTTTTGACCCGCAACCTGGGCGAAAACCGTTGCAGAGCACAACAACAGAATGATTGAAAAAAACACACGACGGACAGCCATGCACATTCCTCCGGGCTCAACCCGAACTTGGACAGCCGACATCCTCAGCTTTTTGAAAAAACTGAACCTTTTGGGGGAGGACTATTCGTTGCGACAGCGAGCAGTTAGAAGCAGAAAGCGAACCTGGGTAAACCGGACTGTCCCGGCTTTCTCGCTTTTAAACTGTGGGAAAAGAATCGGCTCGGCCTTTGGACTTTCTTTCACCCCGCGCGTCCAATACAGCCGAGTGATCCGTTATCTTCTTATGCACTAAGCTGCTTGTCAACAAAATACGCGCCGTGGCGGCCCAGCCCCCTGTGGAAAGCTAGGCCGCATCCGCTAGCGGCAACCAGGGTTTGAGTAGGGCAGGCAGGTAGTTATGGCGAATCGTCTTCATCCGGCCAATCTTTCCCACCGCAAATGGCCACGGCGCGATCCAAAGCGCGCGCGGCTCTTCTTGCGATGAATGCATCGGAAAAGAAAAAGCTCAAATCTTTTCTTGGCGGCGCTTGCTGGTTTTCTGGGATGGTTTGGCCGGCTGAGGGCTGCGCAATTGAGCTACGCGATGTGGGGATGGACTTTCCCGGCTGCGCCCGGCTCACGACTTTCAGAAGAATGCCGTGATCGGGCTTGCATTGTGAAAAATTCTGCGGCTCCGTCGATGCCGGTGTGCTCAAGTCCGCTAAATTCACATGCATGGTGAACCGCAACTCTCGCTGGCCTTCTCCCGGGCTGCTTGTCTTGACAGTTTTCACGACCAGGTTGCAGCCGTCGGTCTCCGCGACCTCCGTGCTCTCTTTCACCTGAACAGTGTGTCCTTGAAACTGGCATTGGTTCTTCACCACGGAATTTCCATTCACAGCCCGCTTTAATCGTTCCGTCGCGTTGAAGATGTTTTTGGCGTCTGCCGGCTTATCGGTTCGCGCCCGCTCGTTTCCCCCTTCTTGGCGCTCAGCGATACGAAACAGACTCGGCAGATCCAGGACTTGTGATCCCAGACTATAAGGAACCACCCAAAAAAGACATAGCGAGAAGATGCGGCAGAATGAGCTCATTCTGATCTGAACCGCCCAAATCATACCTGAACAAGATCGGGCTGCGTCGATCTAAGCGGCTTTCGGAATGTCACCCTTGAGTCCGAAGTGGGGATGCCAGACAGATTCTATTGCAGGGGACGAATTCCGTACTTCATCTTATGCGGGGTCGCGACTACTAAAGATACGGCGGAATTGATCCCCTCGATTTTTGCGAGCCCTTGCATGATCGGGGTGCCCGTTATCCAGCGCGCTCCCGATCCAGGCGGATGTAGCTGCCAACTCTAATAGCGAGCAGGTTTAAAGCGGTACGTAAAGCTGAGTCCGGCATAGGATTGGTTTCGCACCCCGACGACCCGCTCGGTCGGGATTGTTTCGTTCGTCAGTTGCAGGGTTTCTAGAGTCTGTCCGGTGTAGCCGCTGGCGAGCAGGAACTGGACTCCGGCTTCTAACGATTCGCCGTGAAAGCTACGGGTCAGAGAGCCGCGAATCTCGCGCACGGGAACGGCGGTGAACCCATCTCCCAGCGGCTTGCGGCCGACGTACTCGAATTGCCCGGAAACCCGCAGTCGTGCTGGCAAGCGAAGTGTCGAAGCAGAAACATCCCAGATCAGCCGGGGCGCCTCTGGGATGTCCTGACCGGTGATCCGGTTCTTCGCCTGAGCGCGGGCAAACGTGGCTTGGAGTGAGCCAAAAGAAAAATGCCGCTGCGCCGACACGGTTAGGGCACGCACGAGGGACGGCCCCACACTCTGCTGCAGGCCGGTGTCAGGATCAATCTTCGCCAATTCGTGTGAGTTGCTCACGCGGACGAGCGACAATCGAAATCGCGTGCCCAACATCGATTCCGTTACCACGAATTGGTTCGCGTGCGAGATTGCAACCGCCGTGCCGTGGCTGGTGCCCAAGCCGATGCGGGGGTCATTCGTATGAAACGCCTCGCCCGAACTGAAGGTGAGAACCGGTAGATGAGACCGGTTGGGAACTCGAAACGACAGGCTGCCTCGGGGAGCAGTCAGTCCCGCGCCAGTTTCGGAAGAATTCCCCGGAGTCAGCCGGTCCCGGTTGTTGAATGAGAGCGCATCGTGGCGAACTCCGGCGCTGAAGATAAAGAATCTCGAGATCGATCCATCCACCGAGGCATACGGAGCGAGATCGCTGATCGTGAAGTCATTGCGGGTGACTGGCTGAAAAACGCCACTCGCATCGGCATGAGCAAGCTCAGCGCCACGGGGAGAATCACGGCGGAAATCGAGGCCCGCTGCGAATAAAATCGCAGAGTTCACTCGCCGATTGTAAGAAGTGTTGCCGCCCGTGACCGTGCGGAATTCGGATTGCCGAATCAAGCCGTCACCAAAATCCGAGCTGAGGTTCAGGCTATAGGCGCGGAAATATTCCGAGAACTGAAGCTGCTGCCGATCCGTGATCTGCCACGTATCGGAGGCTACGAACAAAGCTGTCTGCGTGCTGTCGGACTGTCGGGGATCGATTGTGTCTTGCGGCACTCGCAGAGCAATGGGCACGAGTCCGGGGATACGGGACTCTCCGTAATAACCGGCGCCATACAGCGTTAACAGGTGGTGACCGAAGCTGTATTCGCGCTCGCCATTGACTTTGTACTGATGGCGGCGCTCCGGGAGCTTGAGAAACCCATTCCCGCCGCTGATTTCCATTCCCAGCCACGCGCCCGTTTGCCGATTGCCAGGACTCCATCCGGAAACAATATCGTAATCACGCGGGTCCGCGGAAATCTGAATGAAGGGTTTCAGCCTCGGCACCAAACCGTAAGCTACGGCAAGGTCAACCGCGTTATTGCCGTGCCGCACATCGAATGCCCCTGCATCTGATTCCACGAAGCTGATCGTATTCGGTATAAGCAGATTGGGATCGGCATAGCCGTTCCCATGCGCGTTGGCCGGCAGATTGTTAGGGAAAAGGAAGTCGCCAATGCGAATGTATTGCGCAATCGGCTCGCCGTGATCTCCCGCCACCCCGGGCGCAAAATACTGCGGCGCTTTCACCCCGCCGGATGCGGTTTCTGAAGGGTAACCCGGCAAACTCACGGGAACACCGGGCTGACCGGGCCGTGTCAGCAACTCGTCAGACTCATGGATCTGCGATAAGCCAGCGGAAATTGGACTGTCGACATCTGCACTGACCGTTGTCGTGGCGGAAAATTGCAGCTCGAATTTCAAATCGGTATCAGAGGAAACTGAAACTGAAACGACCAAGGGCGCATAGCCGGTCGCTGAGATCGAAATCTTGCTCTCTCCTGAGGGCACTAGCAACTGAAAGCTGGCTTGGGCATCCGTGCTCACCGTCGCGGTCCCCAGTTTAACCTCGGCCCTAGGGATCGGCTCTCCGTCCGTGGCGAGCACATGACCACGCAAGACGAACCTTTCAACACCAGCAGAAGCAGCGTTTGGTTCCGGTGCTGTGGCTGGATTAGCTCCGGCCACAGCATCTTCCGCCAGCAAGCAGCCTGTGAGGATGCCTACGGCCATCGTGATAAAGAATGCGCTTCGCATGGTCAGTTCTTCGTGGATGCGGAAAGGCTGGCCAGCAGTTCCCTCGCCTCGCTCGATCCAGGAGCATTCATTTTCGTGGAATCGAGCAAATACTGTTCCGCCGTGGCGCGGTCTCCCGTGCGTAAAGCAATTTCTCCGGCGTGGCGAAGCATTTTTGCATCGCGAATCCCTACGGCGAGCGCGGCTGCGATTTGCGAACGAGCTTCCCTGTCGCGTCCATTCACGTGAAGAGCCCAGGCATAGGCATCGAGCGTGAATACGTCGCGCCTCCGGGCGTATTCTGCTTGAGCAACCTCCAGAGCCTTTGATGCCTGGTGGGCATGGTCAGCGTAGTAAAAAATCAGTTCGCGATTGGAGTTGTCTGCGTAGACACTTTCAAGCCGTGATTTAGTCTCAAACTCTCCAAACGCCTGCTGGGCTTGGCCTCGGTGGCCAGCGAGTTCCAAAGCCTCTGCCAAGTCGTAAAGATTCTCTGCATGTTGGGCTGAGTCATAGCGCTGCTGAAGAATCTTGACCGCATCCTCGTATCTCTTCTGCTCGATGCGGACCTTGGCGAGATTGCCCAGCGCATAGTGATATCCGGGGAAGAGTGTCAGCGCCTGCTGCAATGTGTTATCCGCGTCGGTGATCTTCCCAGACATCAGTTGCAGGTGGGCGATCTGGCTGAGAGTCCACGCTCGGTCTTCGGCTTCGCTTGGTGGCGTTGACTGATAAGCCATGTTCATCAGTTCAACCGATCCATCAAGATCGCCAAACAGTTCGCGGAGATAAGCGGCACGCGTAAGTCCCGGAAGGTTCCCGGGGCGTATATCCAGCATGAGCTGGGCCGAGTCTTCGGCTTCCTTGTAGTTCCCTAGTTCAATGTTGGCGTCGGTGAGAAATCCGTAAACCATGACGTCGTCGGGCATTTTCTTGTTGAGCTTGCGCGCCTCTTCGCGAGCGGCTGCGAATTCGTGCCGTCCCAGCAGCAGCCAGACATGGATTTTTTCTCCGTCGAAGTTGCTCGGCGAGATTTCGAAGGACGTCTTCAAACTCTCTTCGGCCTGCGCGTAGAACTTGACGTCGGAAGTCTCGCGGGCTCGGCGCGAAAAGGCAAGAGCGAGAGCGTTGTAGGCTTCGAAATTCCTGGGATTCTTCTCGATCAGCCGATTGGCTTGCGCCATGCTGCGCTCTGCGGGCGAGGGTGTCGAGTCGGCCGGGAGAGTTGTGGTTTGCGCAACCGCTGCCAGAGCGGTCATGACCATCAGCAAGAGAACAGCCACTTTATTCATATCATTCCTCGCTTCTCTAGATAAAAATTCATGGCCGCCGCCTCCCCGGCCGCGGCCACGACATTAGGCTTACTTCACAGGACAGATACCATTGGATTGACCGTTGCAGCCCTTCTGCCCAGGGCCTGTGTGATGGCTATCACGTCCGCTATGCGCAGGAAGCACGTATGGGAACGTTTTTCCATAGCCGACTTCGTTGGTGTTTACACCATCACCAACCCGCGCACCGTACTTCACCGGATCGACGAGGATGCCGACGACGGCGCGTGACGCGATGTCTACGACATCGTCAATAGGGCGCCGTCCTTGCGGAAATCCGGCAAGATCACCCGCCAGGAAGCCAAGCCTCTTCTGGCTGCCCACCGGAGTCGGAGGGATACCAGTATTCAAGCGCAGCAAGTCCGCGACCGGGCCCGTATCTTTCGGGCCGCATCCGGGGCAAATCGGTGCCATGTACTGGACCAGTGGAAGCAGGTCAGTACGAGGCGCAGGCGGAATCGGAATACCGAGAATCGAAGAGTAGAGGTGCGCCAGCAACGGATCGAGGAAAAAGTTAGCGAACTGCCCATCGTTCACTGGGTCCGAGACACTGAACAGATCCTTCGAGCCGGTTCCGATGATCAACTCATTGATCAGTGAATTGCCTTCACGGTTTACCTGACGCCATGCGCCATCGCCGTCCACTTTCCCGTTGAGGCGGTGAATGGTGATTCGCTGGCGGTCGGTTTCTCCGTACGTGCCGATCACCGCTTCTTTCTCGCCGGCGGAGTGCAACTTGCCATCCACCGTCAGCATCGCGACTGGAATTTCAAGCACGATGGAGTTGACGTTGAAGCCAGCCACTGCATCGGGCGCGTAGTTGTGAGTGTCGTCCGCATCCACCGCAGGGGTCAGAATGCCGCCGACTCCCATCCGGAAGTTGAAGGAATCGAACGCGGCCCCGAGATCAATGTAGAAAGGATCATCCACGGTGCCGGCAAATACCCGGACGCCATTGCCAAGCTCATAGATTCCCTGATTGAATAGCTCCCGATATTTCGGCATGGTGAGCGATCCGACATTCGACGGCACAGCGAAGAGTGTCTTCCCATTCGTGAGGTCGGTAGCAACACCATTCCTGATCATGGTTACGGTATAGGTCTGCCGCAAGCTCAGGCCCTCTGAGCCGGGACCATCCAGCGCGGTAATTTGCGGAAAACCTCCGATTCCGCCGACGAACCCGGTGAAGACCCCAGGCTGGCGGATCTCCGTGTTGAAGCGGAACTGGAAACTGATGTCGGTTTTTCCATCCTGATTGTTGTCGACGTTCATGACATAACGAACGTTGGGATCAAAGGGAAAGTAGTTGGGCCCGTTCGAAGGCTCGAGAAAGCCGTCGACGTTGAGGATCATGGTGACGCGGTCAGGGTGGTCGTAACTGACGAAGGCGTACCAGTCAGTCACGTCAGCACTGTGGTCGAGTGCGGAGATTGGCGCCTCGCGATGGCTGGACGCAAACAGACTGGCAGAAACCAGCACCATCAGCGTCACGGCGAAGGCCATGATTGCTTTCAGTGGCTTCATCGAAATTTCCTCTCGGAATTGGAGTTTCGTGGACGTCGTCATCGCGAACTGCCACTGCCGCGCGGCGCCGCGCCTCAGCGGTTACGATTGGATCCGTCTACGAACTCAAGTACGGCGCAGGGCTGAGGCCAGATTTGTGGGGCGCTGAATTTTCACGAGCCATTCATCTTTTAAGATTTTTTTGGTGGCAGGCAATCTGATTGTGAGCCCGTGTCGTATATGGACAAATCAATTCAACCCAGAATGGATTTGAGCTGATGCGGTGATAGTCATCCGAGGGCAGACCATGCTGGTGGGTCAGGATGCACCGGCATACACATTGATATCAACCATGAAGTGCGCGCCCACGCCTATCCATGTGAGCAGGGGTATCCGTATTAAGCCCGTGAATTGTTAACCCACGAAGACGTGATTTGAACGGAAGATGAATTTTCGAGGTTTCCTGCCTAGCCTCTCTTTCCGCCAAGTTGACCGCTAGTCCACGGTCCGCGGCCTGTGAGCCCAAATGTTAGACTGCGGGTGCCCCAGGTTCGCGTCCGTTCTGTGAACGCTAACCTGGGCCCTCCGTGACAGCACATGCAACCGCACAATCCAATCGAGCACGTCGTCATCATCGTCAAGGAGAATCACAGCTTCGACAATTATTTTGGATCATTCCCCGGCGTGAACGGTGCAACTCTTCCGGCCGCCCAGGATCCGCCTCTCGGCGGCGATCCACCTCACGATCACGCGGCGTGGCTGCAGCGGGCCACGCACGCAGTGAAACTCCAGTACAGCGAAAAGGACATTCCCGCATATTTCTCGCTGGCCCGGCAATTTACGCTGTGTGACAACTATTTCACGGAAGTCGCCAGCCAGTCTGAGCCCAACCACCTCATGCTGATCGCGGCGGCATCCCCCGTCATCGACAACGCGAGTAAGAGTCGCACCTATCAACCTCAGGAGCCTTTCAAAATTCCGACTTTGCCGAAGGCGCTGGAAAAAGCGAAGCTTGCGTGGGCGACTTACGGCGACCCTGGCTTCAGTTATTTCGAGAAGATCGACGAACTGAAAGGCAGCCCAAACATTCTTCCGTGGACTCGATTCGACGCGGACGCGGCGGCCGGGACATTGCCCAATGTGTCCTGGGTATACGCGCCGAGCAGTCCAGTGGAGCTTTCTGAGCATCCTCCGTACGGGAAAAACGCCGGGCAGCAGACGGTCAAACTGGGCAGTCAATGGACCGCCGATCGTGTCGGCAAACTGGGCCAAAGCAAACTATGGGCGACCTCCGCCATCTTCATTACCTGGGACGATTGGGGTGGTTGGTACGACCATGTCGACCCGCCTTTGAAGGACAAGTGGACAGGAGGAGGTCCTGCCAAGGGACCGAGTTACACAAACACGCAATTCAGTTATGGGACCCGCGTCGGCTGCCTCGTGATCAGCCCTTATGCGAAACGAGGAATCGCCAACGGATTTCATTCGCACGTAAGCCTGGTAAAGTTCTGCGAGACCACGTTTGGTTTGAAACCGCTCAACCCAAGAGATCAGGCGTCCGACGATATGTCAGAGTGCTTTGACTTCAAGCAAGCCCCACTCACGCCGCCAGCCTAGCCGTCTGCGGAAACAACTCGTGATTTGTGTCAGGGCACCGCTTTAGCAATGCCGGAAGTCGTTCCTTCTCGTTGTCCCTTTAGGGCGGCCTTCGCGAGGTTGAGTTTTTTCCGAGCCTACGCAGGGATCTCCCTCCACATGCCGCTGCGATGACCTGATACAGTCCGAGCTGAAAGCGGATGCGGGTTCTTTACTGTGGCGGTCCTGCCGATTTGTGATAGTTGGAGTAAGTAATATCTTCTTGCGTCCGGTGAGGCAAAAAAAACATCACCTTTGCATACGATCTCATGGAAAAGTGCGCGGTTAGCCATACATCGTTGGAGACGGGCATCTTCTCCAATTCGAATTCTGTGCCAGGCTCGACCTCTGCCACAATGCCTTCAATTCTGACCGGATGCATCACGTAAGCCTCGACGCGAACCCACTGGTACGAGTCCCGGTCAATCCATAGCTTTCCCTCCATTCCTGTCAAAACCTGACTGTCCCGGTTCGGAGGATGATAGTCTTTCCGCGGCTTCGCTCCGAGCACGTAGACTCTGTGGCCTTTGAGCTTGTGGTTCCCCAGCAAGCGAAAGTCGAAAGCCGTCGTCAACTGTTCCATCATGGTATGATCGCGCTTCCGTTCTGCCTCGAACTTCGCGATGCGCTCGGATCGCTTTTCGGGTGTTTCGTTGCGTCGTTCTTTGACCGCTTCCTCGAATTTCTTCTGCTCCTCCGCTTTCTCCGACGCGCTTAGCGGACGGCCGTTGACTGTGATAAGACGCTGATATGGAGACCCGAAGAGCATGGTCACTTCATTGATCTTGCTGCCGCCCTTCTCCTGGTCTCGCTCCGTATAATCAAATTGCGGATCGGTAGCCCAATCGCGTTTGAGAGCTTCAATCGATCGCTGAATGATGGTTTCGACGTTGGCCTGCCCAAAGAGTGGAATCTGCCCCGGCAACAAAAACAAAAGAAGACCGGCCGGCAGAGCTTTGGAGAGCTTCACGGTAGCCTGCGCCAAATCTGAACGGATTTTCATCCCAATGACTGCCTGCTTCGCATTTCTCGGGCGCAAAATCCGCTCAAGGATGACGAAATATAGACGGGATCACCTCCGCCTACGGTTGTATTCGGACATCCATGGCACAACTCGTTGCCTGCCGGTTCTGGTCGCCAGACTCATGAAACCCGCGCTTTCTGCGAAATCTCCGATCCGCCATCTTGTGCCTCCCAGCTTGGGTTTGGACTAAAATTGACCTGCATAAACCCTGTCTCTATACTTGTCCGCACTTCCCGGATGATTCATGCCCAGTGCGCCGAAGAACAACAAACGACGTAACCGCGTAGAGCAAGCCCAGGTACAACGCAAAGAAAAGCCTTCAAATAAAGAGAGTCCCTCCGACGCCTCCCCAACCAACTTTCCGATCGTGGCCATTGGGGCTTCCGCTGGTGGACTGGAGGCGATCACCAGCCTTTTGCACGCGCTCCCCGCCGAGCCAGGCCTGTCGCTGGTGTTTATTCCTCACCTCGATCCCACTCACGAAAGTGCCATGGTCGAACTTCTCTCCCGAACCACTCGTCTGCCGGTGCACCAGGCAGCGGAAGGCATGCACGTCGTGTGCAACGCCGTGTACGTGCTGCCTCCCAATTCCGATATGACAATCTCGGATGACGTCTTGCACCTTGTAAGGCGCGAAGCCGGCCGCGGCCATCACATGCCCATCGACAGTTTTTTCACTTCCCTTGCCGACGACCGGACCTCGAATGCGATTGGCGTAATTCTGTCCGGAAACGCCAACGACGGGACTCTGGGCCTCTCTGCCATCAAGAACAAGGGCGGCATCACCTTCGCGCAGGACCTGCAGACAGCCAAATACGATGGCATGCCGAACAGTGCCATTGCCTCGGGCGCTGTCGATTTTGTCCTTCCGCCCGAGCGCATCGCTCAGGAACTCATTCGCATTCAGCGGGAGCCCTCCCCCGAGGAACATCCCGGCGGCACGTTTGATGGTAAAGACCGTCTCATGAAAGAAGTATTCCGTTTGCTCAGGAGCGTGAGCAAAGTCGATTTTGGCGACTACAAAGTTGCCACCATCCAGCGCCGTATCCTCCGGCGAATGAATATCAATCGCGTCACTGAACTCCCGGATTACGTGAAACTGCTGCAGCGCAATCCTCAGGAGATCGAGTCTCTCTATCGCGACGTCCTGATCAACGTCACTGGGTTTTTTCGCAATCCTGAAGTATTCGAGAGTATGCGCGACGTCGTCTATCCGAAGCTGCTTCTTGAACGGAACCTTTCCGAACCGCTGCGCGTCTGGGTCCCCGGCTGTTCCACCGGGGAGGAAACCTACTCGCACGCCATTTCCCTGGTGGAAATACTCTCCGAACTGCGCGTCGAAGTGCCCATTCAGATCTTCGGTACCGACTTGAGCGAGAGCGCAATTCAACGCGCAAGAACTGGGTTTTATAAGGAAAGCGTCTCTTCCGAAGTGTCTGAGATCCGACTCCGGCGCTTCTTTCACAAAGTGCCCGACGGCTATCAGATTTCCAAATCCATTCGCGATATGTGCGTCTTCGCCCGCCAGAATGTCTTCAGCGATCCGCCCTTCTCCCGCATGGATCTGATCAGTTGCCGGAATGTCCTGATCTATCTCAGTCCCATTCTCCAGAAGAAGGTCATTCCGATTTTCCATTACGCCTTGAAAGACCGCGGGTTCCTGCTCGTGGGCAATACCGAAGGCCTGCTCCAATCGGGTACCGATATTTTCGATCTGGTGGACCGCAGAGCCAAAATCTATCAGAAGAAATCCGTCCCCTCTCCCGTCACATTTGGCTTTACCATGAGCCCCCCTACCCTCCAGGAACCTGGTCCGGAGAAATTGACCCGTGGGCCCACGGAGGAAGGCCCCGCAAAGACCCCGCTGGATGTCCAACGCGAAGCGGATCGCCTCCTGCTCACCAAGTACGTCCCCTCCGCCGTTGTGGTGAATGATGATCTTGAGATTGTTCAAATTCGCGGTCGAACCAGTCGCTTTCTCGAGCTTCCCACCGGGAAGGCCAGTCTCAATCTGCTGAAAATGGCGCGCCCGGGCTTGCTTTATGAGCTGCGCTCGCTATTCGAGAAAGCTCGCAAGAACTCGGTCCCGGTTTCGAAGGACATGATCGCGCTGGAAGAAGCCAATCAAACCACTACGTTGCGATTGGAAGTCATCCCCTTCCGCACTCCGGCACGCGATCAGCGCCATTTCCTGGTGTTGTTTGAGGAGAAGGACCACTCTGAAGCCGTTCAGCCGTCACCCGCTCAGCGGCAGCCGTCAAAGTCCGTTTCCGATGCTAAGGATATGCAGATCGCACAGTTGAAGCAGGAACTGGCCAGCACCAAGGAGTACCTGCAATCCATCATCGAGTCCCAGGAGGCCACCAACGAGGAACTCCAGTCGGCTAACGAAGAAATTCAGTCCGGCAATGAAGAACTGCAAAGCACCAACGAAGAATTGCAGACCTCCAAGGAAGAACTCGAGTCTGCCAACGAAGAACTGAACACCGTCAACGAGGAAATTCAACACCGCAACCAGCAACTCGCGCAGTTCAGCAATGATCTGATCAATCTTCTCAACAGCGCGACCATTCCCATGATCATGCTGGGCGAAGATTTGCATATCCGCCGCTATACTCCCGAGGCCGAACGCGTTTTCGGCTTCTCCAGTCACGACATCGGGAAGGCGCTCACACACTTGCACCTCAAGCTTGATATTCCCGAACTGGAGCGCTGGATGCTCGACGTCATGCGCGACGTCACCATGCGCAACGAGCAGATCGACGCACACGACGGCAGATCCTACAAACTTCACATCACACCCTATCGCACTCTGGAAAATAAAATCGACGGTGTCGTCGTTACCCTGCTCGACATCACCGATCTGCTCGGCGAGCGCTCTCATCAGCCCGCTCGGCGCTCCCAAGCCAAATCGTAGTTCCTCCAACAGAGTTCGCCAGGGTTCCGACGAAGCCCACACCAGTCATTCGTGCGCGCCACATCCGCGACATGATTTTTTGGCAGGACACGGTCCTCATCGAGCAGGAGGCAAGGCGAACACACGCGGCGTCCGCCCCGCCGGGAAAGAAGAAGAGTACTTAGAACGTTTCCCCCAGAGATTGCAACTCGGATTTTAGACGCGCCAGGTTATCCGTCAACAGATCCGCTTCCGCCTCGGTCAGAGCTACTTTTGGCATCAAGCGCAGGATGGTGTCGTAAGCTTTTCGCGCCGCGTTGCAGTTGCGTCGTCTTTTCACGGGATCGTCGGTCTTGAGCGCAACCTCCGAGAAGGTGAGCGCCGTCTTCAGATCAACTTTGAGAAAATCGACATTGACTCGATTTGCTCGTGTTCGGGTCGCAAGAAGTTCATCTACCGTCGGCCTGGCCGCCGCATAACTTCGCTCTGCGGATTCGATTTTCCGCGCCATGCCGCTCACGTCCCGGAAAAGTCGTTCTCAACGGGCCCGCTTCGAGGCGGTTACGAAACTCGCTTTCGATCCCGAACGCCGGGAGCCTCTGTAACTCTGACCTGTGGATGGTTTCCCTCGCGGACTTTGCGGCCGTTCTTCGCGAGCTTTGCGGCGAAGGGCTCTTCCCGGCATCCTCTGCGCAGTTCTCTGCCTCTTTAACTGGCCTTTCGTTCCTTCGAATCTGCCGCCAGCAACTCTAGAATGCTCTTGGTTTTGAAATTGGGTTCCAGAAGATTGGAATCGGCAATGGCACTCTTTCGCCCATCCTCTGGAAATACTCCTCCCTGAAGCTCGAGAATGCTCTCTTTCAGCGTTTGCAGGGAGTGCCTGAATTCGCTTCGCAGGTCCATCATTTGGTGGCGCAGGGTACGCATCTCCTGCACAGTATTCTTGATCTCATGAGCGGCAGAGGTCAGTCCACCCGGCGTCATCCGGGTCAGATGGAACGCCTCGCGTATTGGGCTTGCGGTCACCCATGCGTCGAGTTCGGATCGGGTGGCTACCACAGAGCCGCGCGACTTCCCCGCCGGCCGTCGCACGGGAAGACCCAGCTCGATTTCATAGCGCTGCACAGTGCGCACACCCTTGCCTAGATAAGTCGCGATATCTTTCCAGCCGCTGAAAAATTCCGGCGCTTCGGGCGTACTTCGATTTCTTTCCGTATTCATAAAAGCGACCGGCGAGGTGGGATTCCGCTTCGTAGACAACTAATCTTAGCACCGCTGCGTGAAAGTGTATCGTCTGGTTCCAGTATAGTGAAATAAGTTTCCCCGTATTCGAAAACCCCAATTACCAATTGAGCCACACGCCGGGTAGGTCGTATCAGGGCGTGCCGCCAAGAACCAGTTCGTATCAGGGCATGCCTTCAGGCATGCCGTCAAAAGCAAGCATGAAGCCCCCTTTAGGCGCGGTCCTTCCGATCTCCAGAACCGCGCATACGAATAACAGGTTGCACCACGAACCTAAGCTCGCTCGAGAGCAACTCGCATAGCAATCCATTCTTCAACGCCAATTCGGTCCCGGAAAGTCCCGATTGGCGTACCTTGGCACATTGCTCCTTTCCTGCACCTGCTACGTTCAAAGAAGAGCAAATGACCATTCCTGATCACTGCTCAATACGGACTCTTTATCCATGTCGGCCCCTCGCGAACTCGCAACCGAACAGTCACTACTGAATGCGGTCAAAGCGTTTTTCGATAAGCTGTCCTTAAGACCTCCCCCGCCAAGATCGTGCCTGCAATGCGGGCAGGAGATGCAGTACCTGAAAATCACATTCTCGCTTTCCGGAACCGAATTAACGTGGCAAATACTCCTGCCTGTTTGCGCCTGCGAGCTGCGAACCCTTCCTGAAATTCCATCGCTCATACAGTAGGCTCGGTCACTTCCCCATGCTTACCCAAACGCCGTGTCTGTCGCGACACCCGGGCCATCGACTAAACGGCGGATCGTGTTCGTTCCCGTTCACTCGCACCAAACCAGTCACGTCCGTTTTCCACACGTTTCCACACGATCTGCACAGCTAAAGCTGGCCACTCGGCCGCTGTCCCACAGTACATGTCCTTTCGATTGGAAATCACTCAATATTCTGTGCATTGTTTCTCACCACTTCCGCTGTATTCTCATCCTCGATGTCCCGGAACCCCCTCCCCCTGTTCGTGTTGTTTACTTTGCTGGGCTCCGTCGCTCTCACGCGCGGACGATCTCCCGCTGCACCGCGCGAATCTGCACCAGGCGAAGCAGTTTCTGCGCCGGCTGCAATTTCAACCTCCACTCCAACTCCGGTCCGCGTCGCTCCCGAAACCGACCGCTGGGCCGAGAGCACGCTCCACTCCCTCTCGCTCGAAGAGAAAGTCGGCCAGCTGTTCATGGTGCGCATGCGGGTGGAATTTCTGGCAGCCGGCAGCCCCGAGTACGTGCTGTTGCGCAACAGCATTCACAAGTACCACGTCGGTTCGCTGGCCATGTCGGTGCCCGCGGAAGCCCGATTTCCGAACGGCAACGATCGCTACGAAACGGTTCGCTTGCTGAACCAGCTGCAGCTCGAATCCAAACTGCCCTTACTGGTTGCCGGCGACTTTGAACGCGGCGTCCTGCCCGCCCGTTTATTCGGGACCACCGTATTCCCCCATGCCATGGCGTTCGGCGCCGCCGGCAATCTTGCCTATGCCGAAGCGTTCGGCCGCATCACTGCACAGGAGAGCCGCGCCCTCGGCGTGCACTGGAACCTGTTTCCCGTTGCCGATGTGAATACCAATTCGCTGAACCCGATCATCGGCACGCGGGCTTTCGGTGAGAATCCCTTGAAGGTTGGTGACTTGGTCGCAGCCTACATTCGAGGCGCGCGTGCGAATGGCATGCTGACCACCGCCAAGCACTTTCCCGGGCATGGCAACACTGCCATTGACTCGCACGTGGGCGTCCCCCTCGTAGCCGAGGACTGGAATCGTCTGAGCGCCGTCGACCTGCCTCCGTTCCGCAAAGCGATCGCCGCAGGCGTGGACGCAGTCATGACTGCCCACGTTCGCGTGCCCGCTCTTGATCCCGACTTCAGCCACGTGGCCACTACTTCGCCCGCCATCATCACCGACCTGCTCAAGAACCGCATGGGCTTTCAGGGAATGGTAGTCACCGACGCGCTCGACATGGCCGGCCTGAACGCCCAATATGTGGGAAGAGTCGGGCGCGCTGCCGTGGATGCCTTCAAGGCCGGCAACGATGTGCTGACCATGCCCGCCGACCTCGATGCCAGCTACCGCGCCATGCTCGACGCCGTCCGCAGCGGAGAACTTTCCTCCCAACGGCTCGATGCTTCCGTTCTGAAAATCCTGCGTGCCAAGGCGTCGCTGGGACTTCAGAAAGAGCGCCTGGTCGACATCACCGCCATTCCCCGGCTGGTCGGCAGCCCTGAGAATATGGCGG